>JADMIO010921862.1_pt1 | contig 10387 bp, 5 predicted proteins | sample 8958161 | NCBI WGS metagenome assembly JADMIO01 (sample SAMN16585339, study PRJNA669376) | soil metagenome | isolation source: Crop rotation soil | place: USA: Cullars Rotation, Alabama | collected 2011
GCCGCATTGTGCGCACTCGCCGCGCTCCCGGAGCACGCTGGTGGTTCGACCAAATGCACTCGGTTGTGGATCGCGCATTTGAGTGGAGCCGCACCGCCCATGCGCGGCCGGAGCAGACTTACATCACGTTTGGCGGGCGAACACGTCACCGCAGCGGTTCTTAAGCTGGCTCGCAATCCTGATCGTAATCTCCTGGTTCATGATCGGGGAGATCATGATTAAGATTAAGAAACCGGCGTAAGCAAGTCGCTCCTCTCCGGTTCGCCCGCCCGGTGTCTCGTGCTATCGTTTCGGCATGGAGCGTCATCTCACGGAAGAACCGGGCGGGCGCGCCCGCACGCGCGCCAGTGAAACAGGAACCGCCGCGCCGCTCATCCCGCCGCGGCCCACCATTTCCAAACTCCAGCAGGCCGCGCGCGATTGCAGGGCATGTCCGCTCTGGAAAACGGGAACGCAAACCGTGTTCGGCGAAGGCTCGCGCCACGCCAAAGTAATCTTCATCGGGGAACAACCGGGCAATGACGAAGACCTCGCCGGCAAACCATTCGTGGGTCCCGCGGGAAAGTTGCTGGACAAAGCGCTGATCGAAGCGGGCATCAAGCGAGCAGCGGTTTATGTCACGAATGTGGTCAAGCACTTCAAATGGGAACCGAAGGGCAAACGGCGCATTCACAAGAAACCGAACGCGCGCGAGATCGCGGCGTGTCGTCCGTGGCTGGAGGCCGAGATTGACCTGTTGAAGCCGGAGGTTGTCGTCTGTCTGGGCGCAACGGCGGCGCAGACGCTGCTCGGCCGCGATTTCAAAGTCAGCCAGCGCCGAGGTGAACTGATTGAGTCATCGCTGGCGAAACATATCACCGCCACCGTTCATCCTTCATCGATTCTCCGCGCGCCGGACGACGAATCCCGGCGAGCGGAATACGCGCGCTTTGTCGCCGATCTGAAGAAGATTGCCAAAGTGATTCACGCTTTGTAAGCGTGCCGCCGGCATCCGGCTGGCGAGTCAAAGAGCTAAAAACACCAGCAGGATGCTGGCGGCACGGTGGCTTGTTAATGGAAATCGTAGGACGTGCTGCCGACCAGTTGTTCGTGTTTCAATCGCTCGATTTTTTCCGCGCGCACGTGAATGACGTTGTCCACGTTCTGCAGTTCCCCCTCGATGAGGAGAAACGATTCTTCCGTAATCACCAGACGCAGTTCCTCAAACAAATCCGGGCGCACGATGGCGTTGCTGATGCCGGTTTCATCTTCCAGGCTGATGAACACAAACCCCTTCGCCGTGCCGGGCCGCTGACGGCAAATCACGTTGCCGGCGATGCGCAGCCAGGTGCCATGCTTCGCCTTCGGCAAATCGCTCGCGCACCAGACATCATTCAACTGCGGACGAAGCAGCGCCATCGGATGCCGGCCGACGGTCAAGTGTGTGCCGGCAAAGTCCGCCTTCAGACGTTCCAAAGGATTCATAACCGGCAGAGGAGAAAATGAGCCGGTGGAAAAGTGAGCCGGCGAGACTTTCTCACTTTCCCACTTTCTCACCTGCTCACTTGCTGCCGCATTTGCCGTAATGCCAGGTAAGTCACCAGCCCGCATCTCTCGTTCCGCTTGCCACAGCGCCTCGCGCCGGTGTGCCGCAAAACAATTCAACGCGCCGATTTCAGCGAGCGTGCGCAATTCCTCCTTGCTCATGCGCACGCGCTGTTTGAAATCCTCCAGCGAAGTGAAGGGCCGCCGTGCCTCGATCTGTTTTCCGCTGGCTTCATTCAACCCGCGCACGACGCGCAGTCCGAGACGAATGAAATCGTTTTCTTGAATCGTGCAGTTCCAGTCCGAACGCAGCACGCACACTGGCTGGAACTTCACCCCGTGCCGTTGTGCATCCTTGATCAACGTGGCCGACGAGTAGAATCCCATCGGCTGATTGTTCAGCAGGCTCGCATAAAACTCCGGCGCGTAGTGCGCCTTCAGATACGACGATGAGTAAGCCATGTGTCCAAAGCTGATGGCGTGCGATTCCGGGAAACCGTAAAGCGCAAAAGAAGTGATGGCGTTGAGCACTCCTTCGACGATGTGCGGCGCGCGGCCTTTCTTTTCCAGCGCGGCCCGGAGTTTCGCCGAAACGCGTTTCATCTCCTTGTCCGATCGATGAAAACTCAGCGCCCGCCGCAACTCCTCGGCCTCCGAGCCGGTGAAATCCGCGAGCTTCATCGCCATCTCCAGCATTTGCTCCTGGAACAGAGGCACGCCCAACGTGCGTTCCAGAATCGGTTTCAGGATGGGCTCGAGCGACTTGTCGTAATACGTCACGGCTTCTTTCCCGGCGCGGCGCTTCAAAAAGGGATGCGTCAGGTTTCCTTGAATCGGCCCGGGGCGAATGATCGCGACTTCGATGCACACATCGTAAAAGCAACGCGGCTTCATGCGCGGCAGCGTAGCCATCTGGGCGCGGCTCTCGATTTGAAAAACGCCGATCGTGTCCGCCCCGCACATCATGTCGAAGGTGCGCGCGTCGTCTTGCGGCAGCTTCGCCAAATCGACCGGGTGCCCGCGCTGTCGTGTCAGTTCCACCGCGTCCTGCAGCACGGACATCATGCCGAGTCCCAGCAGGTCCACTTTGATGATGCCCATGTTCTCGCAATCATCCTTGTCCCACTGCGCGACGACGCGCCCTGGCATGGAGGCGTTTTCCAGCGGGACGACGGAATCGAGTTTCCCTTCGCAAATGATCATGCCGCCGGAGTGTTGCCCGAGATGGCGCGGCAAACCGTGCATCTGGCTGTAGAGTGTCAGGAAGGCCGCGGCGCGCGGATGCTCGCTGGGCAGCCCGGACTGTTGCATTTGCGCCGAGAGATCCATCGTGTGCGGAAAATCACCGTTGGCGAAAAGGGCGGAGAAACGGTCGAGCACGTCCGTGCCGATGTTCAGCACTTTGCCGATTTCACGCGCGGCGCTGCGTCCGCGATAGGTGATGACGTTCGCCGTCATCGCCGCGCCCTTCTTTCCGTAGCGCCGATAGACTTCCTGGATGACGCGCTCACGCCGAGCGCCGCTGGGCAAATCAATGTCGATGTCGGGCCAGCACTTCTTGCGGCCTTCGCTGAGGAACCGCTCGAAGAGGGTGTTGAACTTCAGCGGGTCCACGGCCGTTATGCCCAGGCAAAAACAGACGGTGCTGTTGGCCGCGCTGCCGCGACCTTGCGACATGATGTTCTGCGCCCGGCAGAATTCCGCGATGTCCCAGACGATGAGGAAATAGCCCGCCACGCCGAGCTTCGCGATCAGCGCGAGTTCATCCTCCAGTTGCTTTCGGACTTTCGCGGGAATTTCGCCATAATGCTTCCGCGCCCCGGCAAAGGCCCGTTCCCGCAAAAACGAATCCATGTTGTGCCCTTCGGGAACCCGATAAGCCGGAAATTCATAGCCGAGATTTTCGAGGGAGAACTGGAGCCGGTCAGCGAGTCGGACTGTGTTTTCAATCGCTTCCGGCAAATCATGGAACAACTCGGCCATTTGCGGCGGGCTTTTCAGATGCCGTTCGGCATTTTGCGTCAGCAATTTTCCCGCGGCATCGAGATGCGTGTGATGTCGCAGACAGGTGAACACATCCAGCACCTGCCGCCCCGCGCGTTGCGCGTAAAGCACGCCGTTGGTGGCCAGCAAAGGCAAGCGCTCCGAGCGGGCGAGATCGATCAGGGCGTCGTTCCATCGTTTTTCACCGCGCAGGTGATGACGCTGGATTTCGATGAAGACGTTGTCGCGTCCAAACGCGCGCGTAAGATTCTGCACAATGTGGTAGGGCGCGGTGTCCTCACCGCGCCGCGCGCCCGCGAGATCGGCGGCTGGCTGAGGACAGCCTGCCCTACCCAGTGCTCTGACAAGCGGCCCTTCCTCATCTCCCGTCAATGCCACCAGGCCTTCCGCAAACTCCGGCAGTTCATCCCAGCGCACGCGCGGCTGGCCTTTCTCGGCGCGCAGATGAGCGCGAGTCAGGAGTTGCGAAAGATTTCTGTAGCCCACGCGATTGGCCACGAGCAGAGGCAGCACCGATTCATCTTCCAAAGTGATTTCCGCGCCGACAATGGGACGAACGCCGTTTTCCCTGGCCGACTCAGTAAAAAGAGGCGCGCCGTAAAACCCATCTCGATCACACACGGCCATGGCCGATAAATTTTGTGCTGTGGCCACTTCCGCCATTTGCTCGGGGCGCGAACCACCACGAAGAAAACTGAAGGCCGTCCGAGCATGGAGTTCGATGTAAGACATCAATCGTAAACTCCTTCCACCCGCCAATCGCCGTTGGCGTGGAACAGTCGATAGACCGAGCCGTCGGGCGTCTCGACGTCCCATTCCTGTCGCGCCCAGCGGCGTTGATCCCACCAGGTGCCGGACACGCACCACGGTCCGCGCGCGCGCTTCACCGCGCTGCTCACCACCAGCGTGCTGATGAAGGCCGGTCGGCCATCCTTCAATTCGACATCCGCGTGAAGGGCGGGACGGAAACGGCGCAGGCACAGACTGGAGGAGTTTCGCGTTTCGAGTTTTGAGCTTCGAGCGGAGTTGTTCCCGAACTCCGGAATCTGCATCCGAAACGAATCGGGCTGATGGGTGGCTTCAATCACGGGCGAGCCAACGCGCTCAGTCCCGAGCAACGCCGTGAGCCGCGCCAGGGTCTCGTGAAAGTGATTCGGATCGCGCAGCGTGGATTCGAACAGCCCAAACTGTTGTGCCTCCGCCCGGGTCGGTGTCGCGAAAAGTTGCAGCACGGTAATGGGCGCATCGGTGCGCAAACTTTCCAAATGCGTGTGCACCATGCGAAAGAGCGTCTCCACATTCGTGGTCGGCGCCGGCACTTTGAACGTGCGTTCGTAAGAGGCGCCCGATTCCAGCCGGAGCGTGAGCCGCAGTTCCGCCACGACGCGATACGTCAGCACGATGCGCGCGGCGAGTTGCTCAATAAAGCGGCGCAGCACGAAGAGCAACGGTTCGATCGTCTCAATCTGCGTCTCAAATTCCATCTGCTCTTCAAACGTGTCTGCCGGCACCACGATGTTGAGCGGGCGAATGGTGTGCGTGCTGGCGCGCTCGAACAGTTCCAACGCCTCCGCACCCAGCCGATCCACTATGGCGTCTTTGCCCAGCGCAAGAAAGGCTCCCGCCGTGTGAATTCCCCAGCGTTGCAAAATGTTGAACAGGTGCGGCCGCGGTTCGAGCGCGGCGATGGGCAGTGATTGGAAGAACGCTGCGACGCTTTCGACCGTCAGCACCGGCTGCGCGGCGCGTGCCGCGAGCAAGGCAAGGTTCGGTGTCGCAGCGATGCCCAGCTGAGCGCGAAGATTGAGCTGTTGCAGAGCAGCGATGATTTTCTGAGCCCACTCGATGAGCAGCGCATTGTCTCCTTCTCTTCGGGAAGAGGAAGCTGAAGACTCAGTTTTGTGGAAGAACGAGAAGTTCTGCTGCATTCCATCGGCTGGCGGCGCGCTGAGAACAGCGTCACCTGCCTCCGCCTTGGAAAAATTCAAGCCACGCAGATCCATCGTACAAATGCCGGGCGCGGTGTGCTCGATGTTCGGAGAAAAAGCGTAAGCGGTTTGCAGCAGAGCATCCGTCGCGCTCATCTCGGCGGCCGATGAACGCGGTTTGAGGATTAATTCCCCACACCGGGCCTGGGCTTGGGGCGCGGTCAATCCGGCGCCCACGCCTGCGGCTTGGGCTTTCTCCGTGCATTGCCACACGAGCGCTTTGGCGGCATTCGCTACTTCACTCTTCACCAGCGCGACTGCTTGCGAGCGCAACTTCGGTTCGTGCCGGAGGACAGCTTGCAATTCGAAATCGGACAGGCAAATGACAGCGAACACGCGGCCTCCTCATTATGCGCTGCGACGCAGCAACTCTTCACTGGCGTGGGCTTCGCTTGCTTCAAAATCCAGAGCCAGCGTCAGCTTCACTTGATCCGCTTCGACGTGTTCGAGTGCGAAGCGCGAGCGCAACGTCACGCGCGCTTGCGCCGGGGCAATCATCGCGCGCGGCGTGAATACGATGAAGGTCGCCGAACTTTCCTCCACGATGCGCTGAAAGCGATACCAGGTGGGCGCGGGAATTTTGCGGAGCTGCGTACCGGGGTTCAGCGCGAGATCCAGCATCACCACGGGTAAATTGCCATCGCGCAAAACGAGGTCGGTGGCCTTGATGGCCTCTTCAGCATTCCGGCACCGAATCCAGAGGAGATGCGACAAGGTGTTTTGTTCCACCGTCGCTGCATCGAAAGAATCCAGGCCATCGACCAGCGCAGAAAATTGATTCACCGCCACTGCACGCCGCAGCAGTTGCAACAGCAACAGCGAGCTGCCACAGCCGCGCCTGGGCGCGATCACTTCGCTGATGGCGCTCCTGGGAAATCCGCCGCGGAGTTGCTCATCCAGTTTGGGAATGCCACTTGCCCAGCCATCGCAGGTTTGGACGGATAACTCATCAGCACGCGTTCGCAACCCGGGAAACTTTTCCCGCAGAAGCTGGCGCAACTGGATGATATTGAGCGACGGCATTAACTATTCATGTGAATAGTCTCAGGAAGCCTCCAAGGCAACTGACATTCCGGAAAAATTTTATTTCTGGGCGTTACGACGAGGAAAAACGCGCGACTCTTTTCTTGATTCATTTTGCAACACCCCGCTCCCTGCCGTAGAAATCCCGCTCCCGTGCAATTGGGAGTGAATGAAACCAGCAGTCGAAATCTATGACACGACCCTGCGCGATGGCTCGCAGGGTGAAGGCATCAATTTTTCCGCGGCGGACAAGATTCGTATTGCGGAGAAACTCGATGCTTTCGGCATTCACTACATCGAGGGTGGCTGGCCGGGCAGCAATCCTAAGGACATGGAGTTTTTCAAGCAGGCGGCGAGGCGAAAGTGGAAGACCGCGAAGATTTCAGCCTTCAGCATGACGCGGCGCAAGGGGGTTGCCGTCGAGAAGGACGAGTTGATGCGCAACTTGCTCGAAGCAAAGACGCCTGTCGTCACGATCGTGGGCAAGACCTGGCTGTTGCATGTCACCGAAGTGTTGCGCGCGAGGCCGGACGAGAATCTGGCCATGATTGCTGACACGGTGCGGTATCTGAAAGATCACGGGAAGAGAGTGATCTACGATGCCGAACACAGTTTCGATGGCTACAAGGACGAACCGGAATACGCATTGGCCACGTGGCAGGCAGCAGAAAAGGCAGGCGCTGAGTGTATCGTGCTCTGCGATACGAACGGCGGCTGTTTGCCCACCGAAATCAGCCGCATCACGGCGGCGGCAAAGAACAGATTGAATTGCCGCATCGGAATTCACACGCACGACGACATCGGCGTGGGTGTGGCGAATGCGATCGCTGGTCTGGATGCTGGAGCCACGCACGTGCAGGGCACGATCAACGGCTACGGCGAGCGCACGGGCAATTGCAGTCTCACGAGCGTGATCCCGATCGTTCATTTCAAGATGAAGCAGAGCGGCGTGCCGGAGAAGTCACTGCCCAAGTTGAAGGAGCTTTCCGAGTATGTGGACGAAATCGCGAACATGCGTCACGACCCACGGCGACCCTGGGTTGGACAAACGGCTTTTGCTCACAAAGGTGGCATGCACGTTCACGCCATCGATCGCGTGGCGCGCAGCTACGAGCACATCTCGCCGGAGGCCATTGGAAATCATCGGCGCGTCCTGGTCAGTGACATGTCGGGGCGAACCAATGTTGCGCTCAAGGCAAAAGAGCTCGGATTCGAACTGACGAATGACACGCCGGAGTTGAAAACCATCACTGCGAAAGTGAAGGAACTCGAAGGTCAGGGTTATGAATACGAGGCTGCAGAAGCATCGCTGGCGCTGCTCATCCAGAAAACCATGGAGCATCGCACGATGCCCTTCGAGGTCAATGCTTACCATGTTTCCATGCGCAGAGATGGCCAGAGTTCGGTCTGCGAAGCCACCGTCAAAGTGATGGTCAATGGCGAATCCGCACATACGGTCGCGGAAGGCGATGGCCCGGTAAACGCGCTCGACTCAGCGCTGCGTTTTGCGCTCGGGAAGTTTTTTCCACAGCTCAAAAAGATTCAACTTACGGACTACAAAGTGCGCATCATCGAGTCGCAAAGTGGCACGGCCGCCAAGACCCGTGTGCTCATTCAGTCCACCAATGGCAAAGATGAATGGGGCACCGTGGGCGTGAGTGAGAACATCATCGAAGCCAGCTTGCAGGCGCTCGTGGATTCGATGGAATACGCGCTTCTGAAAAAGTAACTGGCAATTGATTGCAACGGAGCGCTCAGGCAGCGAGCGTCGCGGTTTCCGGTTCCCGTGCCGTTGAGTCGTCCTGTCGATCCCGCGACGGACCAAATGGTGCACTCATGATTTTTTGCAAACGGCTGTCCCAGGTGAAGATCAGGGCTTTAACAGCAATCTCGATGGGCAGAAAAGGTTTGCCGATAAAATCATTTCCGCCGCTGGCGCGGGCCCGGTTTTGCGCTTCCACATCCGCGTGGTTTGTAATGAAAACCACAGGGGTTTTGCGATTGAGTTCATTGGCGCGGATATCAGCGCACAGTTCACATCCGTCTTTGCCCGGCATTTGCAGATCGGTAAAAACCACATCGTAGGCTTTTTGGCGCGCCAGGGCGGCTGCTTCAATGCCATCATTCGCGCTGTCCGGTTGTTCGAACACCAGTTGCAGCGCTCCCACAATGGCCTTTCGGGCAAGCGGCTCATCATCGACGACCAGGATTCGAGGATCAGGATGGCAGGCCAATTTTGCTTCGATATCCGCTGAACAGATGTCCTCCAGCAGCTTGATCGCCAGTGAGACGGTATTGAGCGTCGAGTCAGATACGGTTCCCAGGTTCCCGTAGAGTCGCTTGAGCAATGCTTCCAGTGTGGTGCTAATGCCGGCCGCTACGGGCAGCTTGTCCAATGCCGCTTTCGCTGCAATCATGTGGACCCGCAGATAAATATTTCCGATCAACTCTTCCACCGCCGAACGATCGGAGGCGGAACGCGCGTCTTCTACCATTTTGCGCGTCGCGGCCAGATAGTCGGGAGCCTCGCGAAGATAATTTCCTTTCAGTTCCGTGGGAACCGTGGCGCCGGAACTTGATTCCGTTTCCGTCGCGGCGGGCGCGATTGCAGATCCAGCGGCTGCGGCGTCCGGAAATTCGCGGGCGAAAACCTGCAGAATTGGGCTGGCGGGCCGGGCGATGGCGGCTGCGGTTTCAGTGCGCTTGGAAGAAGCTACTTTCAACCGTGAATTCATGACCACCGTCATCGTTCTCACGCTGAGTTCAAACAGCAGAAAAGGCTTGGCCATCAGGTCGGCGCCGCCGGTTATTCGGGATTGCGCCCGTGTATTGAAATCGGATTGCACGGTGACGAAAACAACCGGCACTTCGGCATTCTTTGGCGTCCCATGGATTTGCCGGCAAGCCGTGAAACCATTCATACCCGGCATCTGGATGTCCATGAACACAATGTCATACGCATTGGCCGCGGCCAGCTTGACAGCCTTTTCGCCGTTCTCGACGACATCGGGCGTGAGGTTGGCTTTTTCGAGAGCGAATTCGAGCGCACGACGGCAAAGGGGATCATCATCCACCGCTAATATTCTTATCGGCGGATCGATCAGCAGGTTGGGCCGGACGCCGGGCACGGAAACTTCGTGCAACACATCCACGGCAGCGGCAATGGTGCGAAGGACCGAAGCGGTCGCATCCTTCGGCTTGTCGGCCAGGCCTTTGAGCAATAGTTCGAGGGCCGAACTCATTTGCCAGGCGGGCCGCAGTTCCCAGCAATTGGCCTTGTCTCTCATCTCGCAAACCAATTTGCGCGCCTCCGCCAATGTTTTCCCTCGTTCCTCCAGCGGCCCAGTGCCACCCAGTTTCTTGAGCACTTCCCGAATTCCCGTCAGCCGTCCCGGCGCTTTGTCGAAAAATTCCAAGGCGGCGTTCGGCAAGCTCATCTTCAAACTGGAAACATTCTCCTGAACAGAATACTTCTCTTCGGGCGCCGGCATTGGCATTGGCCGTGGCGAAAACCATTCGGGCAATTTGTAATTGGCCACCGCCGTTCCATCGCTCAGGTAACCGCCGCAGAGTTTCCGAACTTCAGCTTCGCGGCGGTGTCGGATCAGAACGCTCCTCGCCAGTACTCCCATTAAGATGACGATTACTCCCAGACCCACATAATCTTCGTGCCCGTCAAATATGGTGGGTTTCGGTGGAGGGGGTGGAGGCGGCGCCGGAAGCGCGGCACCTGTTTTTTCGACCTCTTCGCCCACCGCCTTCGGAACGGCCACCTTCAGCCGGACGGCTTCCTGGTTAAGGCGGGTTTGCTTGGCTGCTCGTGCGCGGATGATGCCGCTGGGCTCGAT
>JADMIO011602982.1_pt1 | contig 10387 bp, 7 predicted proteins | sample 8958161 | NCBI WGS metagenome assembly JADMIO01 (sample SAMN16585339, study PRJNA669376) | soil metagenome | isolation source: Crop rotation soil | place: USA: Cullars Rotation, Alabama | collected 2011
AAGCGCCACCCTGGTGCCCCACTCGCCCCCGAAGTGCGACTCACTGAGCACGCGCCAGCCGTCATGCTCCAGCGCATGCAATCGCTCTGCCTCGGTATTGATCCTGGGACGGTACAGTAGCCAGAGTCTGTTCTCGACGGAATCAGCAGTCGCTGGAAGCTCCCGGACTCCGTCGCGCCCCAAGTAGAAGTTCACGGGCACCATTATTCCCGGCCATGTGGCGTACGCGGGGGTCGCGGCTGCGTCTCGTGTCGTCAGGAACCCTGCAATCTGTGCGTATGGAACGCGAATCGGGCCTAACAGGTATGGCGTGTCGCCAAGCAATTGCAGCGAAAGCAGCGCTGCAGCGCCGATGACAAATCGCGGGCGATGATTCGCTGAAGTCGCCCATAGACACAAGCTCACGCAGATGGCGACGAACGCCTGTGCAGGTAGCACGTGGCGGTCGCCCCAGATCGTCATCGATAACGGCTTTCGGGTTGCCAGGAAGAGCAGTACTGGTGGTACGAACGCGACGGAGGCAATGAGGCTCCAGGGCACTCGCTGCAACTCCCCGCGCACCTTGGCTTTCCCTCGACCGCCGACGTGCCGCCACGCCAGCGCCGCGATGACGCCAAGAACTCCGAGAGTGAGTGCGCTCCCGAGAGGAAGGTGCGGCGCGCCATTGAACTCGGCGATCACTCGCGGAAGATCAAGCCAGCCCGGCGTGCCAATCCATGCCAGGTTATGCGCGAGGCCTCCGCGTGACCGGTAATACGGGAATACCGAGAGGAGCCACGGGAGCAGACACGCCGCCATGAATGCTGCGGAAATCAGCCACGCAGCAAGCACTCCGCGGCGTTTCGCCTGTACGACTGGCAGGAAGGTCGCGGCGACAAAAAGCACCGCCACATAGTGCGTCAATACGGCGATCGCGCCGAGCAGCGCGAACAACACCCACCATCGAGCTCGGTCCTGCTGGAGCGCGCGATGCAGCACCATGATCATCAGGAACACCACGAGCGAATAGAGCTCGTAGCTTCGACCCTGCTGCGAGTAGTAGATCTGACAGTATGACGTCGCAACCAGTCCGCCGGCGAGGAACGACGGTCCCCACCGACCGATCAACGAATTGACCCAGATGATCACGCCGACGACGAGGGCAATGCCGGCCAGTATCGAGAATAGCCGGAGGCCGACCGCATTCAATCCGAGTGCCGCTACCGATGGCCGAATCGTTAGGTAGTACAAGGGCGGATGCACGATGTCCTGCTGGATCTGCTGCAGGTCCGACCGAAGGGAGCCGTGAGACACGGTGAGCGAAAAGAGCTCATCAGTATCCAATGACTCGCGTGGAAAGGTCGCGAGACGCAGCGTCAACGCCACGAGAACGAGCGCGAACACGGCCAGGAAGAACAGAGCCCGGGAATTCCGCCGGAACCTCCGCTCCGCGTCGCCTAACGATGGCGAGGGCTGCGGAAACAATAGCAGGTCGAAATCGACCGTCGACGCCTCTTCTGCCTTCATACGCGGCCGAGTGTCGCCACGTGCCTCAGATCGCGGCACTGGTCGCGCCAGGCGAAGCAGTCGTGTCCTGCAAGCTCGCTCGCGGACGCAGCGAGAGGCCATATGTTGCGGATTCCTTCGCAACGACCGACTCGGCGTCACGGTTTTGCGCCCCTAAGTCTATCAGGGCAACGCGGCGCTGCTCGTAGTCGCCTCGAAGCATCCGGGCGCGAATGACGAAGAGATCGGATGCCATACGTAACCCGTCGCGAATCAGGCTGACCCGCGAGCCCGATTTGTGTGTCCAGGTAACCGGAATCTCAGTGACGGTGATTCCGCCGCGCCGCGCCATGACCAGCATTTCCACGTCGAACGAAAAGCCGTTCATCCGCATTCGCGAGAACAGGTCGTGCGCAACCGAGGCCCGAAGAAGCTTGAAGCCGCATTGCGTATCTTTGAAACCGCGAACGGTGAGAAACGAAGTCAGAAGATGGAAGACACGCCCGATGATGCGGCGATGGATTTTCGCGGAAACATGAACTCCCTCGCCGTGCATCGACCGCGAGCCGATTGCTACGCCGGCGCCCTGCTCGATTGCCGCCACGAGACGATCGACTTCGGCAATCGGCGTTGAACCATCGGCGTCGGCGAAGAGGACCATTTGCCCGCGCGAGTTGAGGACGCCCGTTCGCACCGCGCATCCCTTCCCTCGGTTCTCGGCCTGTCGGATGAGGACGACCTCATCGAACTCGACGGCCAAGCGGTTTACGAGCTCGCTCGTTCCGTCGCGACTCCCGTCGTCGACGACGAGGACTTCCACGCTCTGAGAACGGCCGCGAAAGAACTCAACGGCTTCACGCACCGTTGGCTCCAGGCGCGCTGCCTCATTGTAGGCGGGGATTACTACTGAGAGGTCGGGACGCATCGGCGCCTTGCTCGGCAGAGAGCACGCCACCCCGTGAGCCGGCGCCTGCAGCCAGCGCGGTAGCGCCCAACCTTATGTGTTGCCGCGCATTAAAGGCATCTCGCCAAACGAAGCGCGAGGGCGAAACGGAGCGCCGAAGCGGCAACCGTGTTGCGTTGGTTCGACACCCTGTAGAACTCAACGGTCACAAGGCACGAGCCGCCACATCGACCTTGGAGGATGCGCGAGCGCGGAGTCGTTTGTGCCGAAGGCCGTTCTCGTTATCGCCGCTGGCAATCACCTCTTCCACGACGCGCGCGAAGTCGTCTCCAAGCAACTGCTTTCCAAGGTGCCGCGTGTCGGCTACAGCAGATTCCTGTCGGAGCTCACCACGACGCCAGGCGGAAATCAGCGACGCAACGACTTTCTGGCACTGCTGGTTGACACTCAGATCGAGCAAATGGCAGCGCGGAAACTGGCGTGCCAGATCCCAGCTTGCACTCTCTTCCGGCGCAAGCACGAGCACAGGGTTACCAGTGCAGAGATAGTCGAACAACTTGGTCGGAATCTGGTTCGCGTAGCGCTCAGTCTGAACGCACACGAGAACGCATGGCTCCGACATCAATTTGGCAACTTCAGTGAACTTGAGATGTGGCGTGAAACGGATGGGTACGCGCGTGTCGCCGAGACTCGCCCGGCTCGCCGACGGCTCGACATTGCCAATCAGCTCGAGCAGCACCTCGCTCGACCGCAGCTCACGGCGATCGATCGCTTCGTCGAGCGCGCGTACGAGCGGTAGCACATTGCGGCCGTGGTAGAGAGAACCGATGTGACGAATACGGAGCGGCTCCGCGGGAGACAACGCTCGCGTCGTATCGTGCCGTGGAACGTCCGATCCATTCAGAATGACGCGTACACGGTCACCGAGCGGAGTCAAAGCCGCAGCCGCGGCCGCAACGCGCGGACTGTTGAAGCACACCACGGCGGAATCAGCAAGAACCGCCGACTCCCACCGCTCGACGCGTCGCTGAGCCCACGCCGCCGGAAACGGCCACGTCGCCCCCGTGCCGGTGCTCCACGGATCACGAAAGTCCGCAACGAACGGTACTCCGAGTTGGTGAGCGATTCGATGGCCGACCATGACGCCGGTCCACGGCGGACCGGACGCGATGACAACATCGGCGTCGATCCGTTTGCCTAACGCTGTGCCGGCGCGCACCGCGGCGCCAATCCATGGGCGGTACGGATCGGGCAGCACATCCCACAGGCTCACATCACGACGAACGCGGCCGAGGAACCGGCGGACGACGCCCTCCCGTCGCACGCTGCCGCTGGCGCCCGTGCTCTCCGTCGCAGGACCGGCAAGTCCGCGGCTACGAGACTTCATCTTCATGTACAGACGTCCGATCGACACCGGAGTCTCCACACGATGTACGCGATCCGTGAACGGAAAAACGCGCAGGAGGCCGTGGTCGCAGCGGTCGCTCGTGGGCTCAGGCCCAGCCAGGGCCCACACCTCATGCCCGGCGTCCGCTAACGCACGAGCAAAATGCAAGCTCCGGTGCGTTCCGCTCACGTTTTCCGGCGCAAAGTGATACGCAACGAAAAGAATGGAAGCCATCAGCGTTACATGGTATCAGGCGACGGGTTTCTGCGACCGACGCCGTGCCGCTGACGAGGGCCAAAAGAACGATTGAATGGCTCCGAGCCCATGGCGAACGCGATGAGACACCGCTCCGGCAACCGTCTGAAACGCGATGCGCCGTTCGTAGCGGTGAATGTTGCGAAGAACCATAACCGCCGTACGCGCACTATGTCGGCGGCGCTCGCGCTCCGCACTCCTCGCATACCCTTCCGCCGCAACCCGCGCCGCCTCGGCGTTTCTCGTCGTCGTCAGGCGTAGCAAGCGCCGCTGGGCCTTCGCGCCAGTTGCTTCCCTGGGAAAGTAATCATCGTCGATTTCCCCAGGCACCGCGGACCACGATGCAACTTGTCCGCCTTCGATGTCGATCGACAGCCATTCAGTTGCGCGAGTCCGAGTGTCCCAGGTCATGTCGCAGATGAAGTTGCCGAGGCTGTAGGCAATCACACCACCGCCGTACGACTCGACCTCGCGCACCACGTGTGGATGATGTCCGATGACGCACGTCGCGCCGGCATCGATCATCGCACGAGCTATTCTGCGCTCTCGCTCGCTCGGCACGAGAATAAACTCATCGCCCCAATGCATGGACACGATGACGATCTTCGCGCGCCGGCGCGCCGCCGCGATCTCCTCGTACGCATTCTCGGAGAATTCGTTGTACGGTGGAATATGCCGAGCATACTGGCGGGGTCTGTCCGACCAGCCGAGAAGCGCGATGCGTTCGCCCTTCACGACAAGCGTCCCCGCGTCCGAAAAATCGTCCGGCGTACCGAGAACGTGAATGCCGGCAGCGCGCAACTGCGCCACGGTTCGCTCGAATGAGGCATCGCCGGCTTGTGTGCTGTGATTGGTCGCGACGTTCACTGCCGACAACCCCGCGTGCTTCAGGAAATCCGTGTAGGCACTCAAGCCACAACACTGTCGCTGAGCGAGATCGCCGGTGGAGACGTCGTCGAGGCCGAGCGTGAACTCGAGATTTCCGAAGAAGAAGTCGGTCGCCCCCTCGCGCGGCAGCAGACGCGCGGCGAGCGACATCGGAATGCCCTCTGCATAACGAGAAAGGAAACCGAAGCCGACGGTCTTCGGATGATCGCCGAGAGCGATGTCGCCGACGAAGGTGAGCCGCATGATTCTCAGCGGGCCGCGACTTGCGCGAGCCGGAGGCCAGTCCGTAACTCGGCGACGCGAATATGCGTTGCCTCGTGATGACGGCGTACCCAGTCGCTGATCTGTAACGACAGGGCCGCCCGATTCTCATAGGCGCTCACCACCGCCGCCGCGATCTCGCCGGGGTCGTGCGAACAGAATACCGTTCCGTGCGTGAACAGCTCGGTGAGGGCACGCGTACGGGACAACACGCACGGCTTTCCCGCAGCCATCGCTTCGTATGCTCCGCACACCAGGCAATCCTGCCATGTGGTGAGGTCGAGAATGACATCGACGTTGTGCAGATACGCATCGTAGGTGGCACGATCGACGTACCCAAGGAGCGTGGCATCGGGGAACGATTCCGGCGACAGCTTCAAGCGGGCATATCGGCCCGATGCAAAGACGCGAAACCCCTGGGCGGCCAGAGAATTGGCGGCGGCGAAAACCTCCCGGAACGGTTCGTCAGCATCGTATGAACAGATGAAGAGCACCGACTTCTGGACGCCATCCATGCCCGCCGGCTTTGGGGGCTTCGCGGGCAGCTGCGGCAAGGGATCCGGGCACACGAAGGCCTTGCCGCCATGACTCCGTACACGGTCCGCGTGTCCCGGATTCGTCACGATCACCAGGTCAACGAGTCGATGTGCGAATTCGAGAAGTCGCTGCACTGCTCGACTGCCCGTAACATCCACCACACCACCGTAATGCGCATCCGAAACGAGCACGAAACGAAAAACCGTTCGGCACAGCAGCAGCAGGTAGGTGAGGACGAGCGATGGATTCGGCGCGAATACGACTGCCGGGCGCGCCGCGTAGAGCAGTCGAATCGTGGCTGCTACCGCGCGCAGCTGCCTGCGGATGCGGCCACCGCGAAACTCGAGGATATGCAGCGGGACTCCGAGCTCACGCGCCATCGACCGGTTCCGTGGTTGCGTCTCCCAGGATATCCAGATCGCATCACCGGACTGAGACCTCCGGGTGTCCGTGGCTCCGCTCCTCCTTTGGTCCCATTGCGCTTCTGAAGGGGCGGACTCGAGTGCGCGGCCAGGTGGCGTGAGATCTACAACTCGTTGCTGTGGCGCAGCAGTCATCGCGCGACTAATCGCATCTTGTTTTAGATCCAGCATTGCTGAAAGGCCCGTGCGCGTCGCGCGATTTGTGTTACGGCTTCTTGTCCTGCACGGGACGCACCGAAGCAGTGCGCCGCCGATTTTGATGGGCACCGGGGCGGGAGGAAGGCGTAACCCGTTGTGGACCCAGCGCTCTGCATCGAGAAGCACAACTCGTACGCTCCGGACGGTCTGATCAGACGCGCACCGCGCGCGTCGACCGGGGTACGCCACTGCGCTGGTGTTCGCCGCTCAACGAGCGCCTGTTGGTCGAATCGTCGGCGGCGTGCCATGCGCGCGGCAAAGGCAACGCACGTGCCATATAGGTGCTGCCGAGGGCACAGAACTTGAGTTCGGGGCGCGCACATGTGCGGTATCTGTGGCATTGCGCTCGCCGATCCGAAAGCATCGGTCAATAGCGAATTGATCGTCACCATGCGGGACGCGATGGTACATCGCGGACCTGATGGTGCGGGAATCCTTGCGCTTCCCGGCGCAACAGTCGCGCATCGCCGCCTCAGCATCATCGACCTCGCCCATGGCGATCAGCCGATGAGCAACGAAGACGGCTCGATCTGGGTCACGTTCAACGGCGAGATCTACAACTTCCGCGAGCTACAGAGCCAACTCGCGGCCGCGGGACATCAATTCCGGACGCGCTGCGATACGGAAGTCCTCGTGCACGCGTACGAAGAGTACGGAGATGACTTTGTTCGCCGGCTCAACGGGATGTTCGCGTTTGCATTAGTCGATCTCAGACGGCAACGCGTTCTATTGGCGCGTGATCAGCTCGGGATCAAACCGCTTTTCTACGCGCGCACTCGCGACGGTCTCGCGTTCGCATCCGAGATCAAAGGCCTTCTTCCGGCCTTCGAGAAGATTCCCGCCCTGCGATACGAGAGCCTGCAGGAGTATTTGATCTTCCGGTACGCCGCGTGGGATCGAACGTTCTATGAGGACGTGTTCCGATTGCCGCCAGCGCATCTCGCGGTGTGGGAGCACGGCAAGCTGTCGGTGCGACGTTACTGGTCGCCCGGCCAGATGGGCGCGGGTGCTCGGGCGAGTTTGCGTGAGGCGGCACAGGAACTGGACTCACAACTCGGGACGGCCGTCGAGCGGCAGCTCATGAGCGACGTTCCGCTGGGATCGTTTTGCAGTGGTGGCGTCGACTCGGGCCTGGTCACCGCGTACGCGGCGCGCAGCTCGAGGGATTTTCAATCATTCTCGATTGGTTTTGAGGACTCGGCCTGGGATGAGACAGATCTCGCCCGCGACTCGGCTCAGCGTGCCGGTACGAGGCATCATGTCGTCGTCTTCAAGCCAGAGGATGTCGAGGCCACATTGCACCGCCTCATTCACTACCACGACGAACCACTCAGTCATCCGAACTCCTTGGGCCTCTACGCGCTGAGCGGACTCGCGCGTCAGCACGTGAAGGTTGTCCTGACCGGCGAAGGGGCTGACGAGCTGTTCGCTGGTTATCCGCGCTATCACCTCGCTCGGTTGCGCGGTGCATTCCAGGGCATGCCGAGCATTGCACGGACCGGCGCCGCAGCGCTGCTGCGCTCTGTTCGCGGGCATCGCGCGCGCAAGGCGGCGGCACTCCTCTCACCGTCGTTCGAGGACTCGATCGTCTTCAACTCCGCGTACGTCGAACCGGCGCTCGTCGCCGATATGACCGGCGGCCCGGTGACGAACGCGTTGGCAACGCGACGTGAGCTGCTCGGCGAGAGTATTGTCGGGAACGACTCCACCGCGACGATTAGCAGATACGAACTTCTGACGTATCTCCCGTGCCTGCTGGATCGCATGGACCGAATGTCGATGGCGCACAGCCTCGAGGGACGTGTGCCATTCCTCGACGTGAACCTGGTCGAATGGGCGCTTGGCTTGCATTCGAGCCTCAAGCTCGGATCCCGATCGAACAAACGGGTCGTAAAGCGCCTCGCAGCGGGCATGCTGAGTCCTCGGATCGTCCGCGGTCCGAAATCGGGCTTCGGAATGCCACTGGACGCCTGGTTCCGGAGCCAGGAGCTCGGACGTATCGTCGATCGCCTCCGCGATCCCGTTCATCCTGCCGCTCGCCACTTCGACCAAGAAATCGTTCAGCGAGCGCTGAAACAACATCTCGCCTCTCAAGCGGATCACGGCGAGCTGCTATGGCTCCTTGCCAACGTCTACCTCTGGCAGGAGAGTCAACCGATCAGCATCGGTCGAGCTCCCGAGCCGTGGCTCAGGGCGACAGCCTAGATGGGCTGTCGGGTGCGCGCCGGCTCAACCGCCGTGGCCCTCGTTAGGACGTCGAGAATTCTGCCGGCGACAGCGGACCACGTGTAGGACAGCCTCATGAGGGCCCGACCTCGCGCTCCCGTCTCCGCGGCGAAGTCAGGTGATGCCAGCAGCTGCGAGATGGCCTTGGCGTAGCCCTCGATGTCGCCGATCGGCGCCACAATGCCTGTCGCCTTTCCGTCAATCAATTCGAGCGCACCACCCTGCGCTGACGCAACCAGCGGTAAACCCGCGCTCATTGCCTCGACGAGCACATGGGGCGAACGGTCGAATCGGTGTGGGAGAAAGAAGACGCTGGCGCGCCGGAAGTAGCTGGCGAGAACCGCACGATCGTAGATCGGCCCCGTGAACTCCACCCCCTCAGCGCGCGGCGGGTTCTTCATTCCGCCGTAGTCCGCTCCGATGACGACGAACCGCGCTTCCGGAATCGATTGCCTAACGAGCGAGGCCGTCTGCACCAGATAGTCGAGGCCTTTGCGGTGAAAATCGTTCGACACATGGAGAACGAGGCGCTCGCGCTGAGCCCACGAGACCGGCTCGGCCGACAGGTCGACGCCGCACGGGCCCCAACCCGCGACATGGACCTTGTTCGTGGGAAGGGTCGGATGGGCAAGGAGCGTTTGCTCTCGCGCCCATTGTGACATGCAGACGATCGCGGCCGCATCACGATATGTGGCGGCCTGCAGGCGGTGAGCGGCGCGCCGATTGGTGTAGCCGTTTTTCGGCTCGCCGAGCACGGGCTCGAGCGCCATGCTCTGGTCGATGTAATTCACGAACGGTATCTGCTTGCCCAGATGAGTGAGCCGAGGATGAAACCAGCTCCCCCACATGATCAGCCCGTCGATGTTGGCGCGCACCGGGCGAAGTCCCCGCTGTAGCACACGGCGTCGTCGCGCCTCGAGTAGCGGGTGCATCTGATATGTGACCCACCACTCCGCTCGTCCGGGGCGAAATGAAAGCGCGGCGGCCGTGTATCGAGTGAGCGGATCGATCTTGTCGAATTCCACATCGGCGGCGACGTGCGCCCGCTCGTGGAGGGCCTCGGCGAGGTAGCGCGCCCGATTGTCGTTGGAGGCGAATGCGATTGTCGGCATCGGCGGCGCTGTTTCGGTCTGGCTCACGTGGCTCGCAGGACGAAGTGAGACTGAGGATTCGGCAGGGCGATGAGCAACATGCGTGCGCTCACGTCGTGCGTTTCCCCGTGGTCCAGCACCGGAACTTTCGGGGTGTGCGTGCGACAGTTGCTGCGCGGGTGCGACAGGCTATGTCGCGAATTCCCGGGGATTTGCGCGCAAAGAGTCGGCAGGCATCTTGCCCACCACCCGGGCGCCTGCATCGACGCTCGCGTCGTCGCAGAACAGCAGACGATTCGCAGCGCGCAAACGCTTGCTGTCCTTCTTCCATCAGCCCGACCACTTCGGGCATCTGCCCGCTCCATGATCGCTTCTGACAGAGACCCGGGTCGTTCGTCTCGCGTGCTCCTGGTAACTCGGTGATCCGTTCGGGTTCTAGGGCTGCGCCGGCCCGCGATCTTGCAGTTCGGGATTCGTCTGTTGCCCACCAGTCGAGTCGAACGCTGCTCCTCCTGCTGGAAGATCTCGCCGGGGGAACCGGCAATCACGTTTGTCAGCTGGCGGCCTTCTGGCGGGCGCTCGGGTGGCGCGTGGTGATCGTGACGCAACGACCACCGCTCGTCCGCCTGTTGCCGGAGGGTGTGGTCGTGCACGTGACACAGGGCGGAGCGTGGTACGATCGATTTCCCATCGCCCAGATCCGGCGGCTGTGGGAGCTGCGGCGCATCGCGCG
>JADMIO011216458.1_pt1 | contig 10386 bp, 13 predicted proteins | sample 8958161 | NCBI WGS metagenome assembly JADMIO01 (sample SAMN16585339, study PRJNA669376) | soil metagenome | isolation source: Crop rotation soil | place: USA: Cullars Rotation, Alabama | collected 2011
GTTACCGTGGCGACGAAATTGCTGTCCTTCGCATCGCCGCCCCGACGTGAAATCGCGTCACGCGTGAGCTTGAGGGCCACCAGACCCAGCACGACGGCCAGCACCAGCGGGATCCATGTCTTCGCCTTCATATCACTCTCCAGTTGCCAACATGCGTTCGACTATGCCGTCAATGTCGGCCACAGCGACGGGACGCTTTACGACGCGTGTGCCATCGAATCCGAAAAAACAATCGGGTCGATGCGGGCCCGCATCACGCAAAAAAACAAGCCGCGGCGGAAGTTCCGCCGCGGCCCGTAACTGTGTGATTGTCTCTTCGGAAACGCCGTCGCTTATTGGACGAGCGAGATCGTTTGCGTCACGGACGTGGTCACGTTGAACGATCCAACGTTATTGCTCCACTCGTGACCGTCCATGATCCCGACGAACAGCCGCGTCGCTCCGGCCGGCACCATGAATTGCTGCGTCGCGCCCGTGCCCCATCCCGTCTTGCCGTCGCCGATGAAGAACGGCTGCTTCCTTTGGATGTCGCTGTAAAACTCCTGAGCGCGGGACGCGGCAGTCGAATAGTCGCGCACCACAGTCGGTGCGGCGGTTGTGTTCGGCGCGTTGTTGTCGAGGAAAACACCCATGAAGGCGTTGATCGGCATGCGCACGTCACCGATTCCGTTCTCCGCGGCAGGCGTCGGCCCGCCTGGAGAGTCGGCGCCATGCGTGAAAATATTCGGCTCGCCCTCCGGGTCATACGCCGCGAGGGTCGGACCGTGACTGGCGTTACCGCTGATGTTGCTGAAGGAAATGTAGGTTCCCGGCACGACGGGGATGGTCAATAGCCGCGGTGACTGGGCCGGGGCCACATCGTTGTAGCTCGCCGTGGAACCGCTGGGCATACCCGCGAGCCAGGGATCGCTTTGCGCCGAAACGTTGACGGTCGCCGCCTGGGCAGTCGTCAGCACGGCGATCGCTTCGACATCGACGTCAACTTGCGAACGCCCGATAAACGAAGCGAACGGAAGGGGAACGGCGTTGTTGTTGGCGGCGGTGCGCGACATTCTCACCCGCACGGCAAACGGGGTGCCATTACCCGCCGTGAACGTTCGGGTGACGGCGTTCCACGAGCCACGCGTGACGGTCGAGGTCGCCGCGATGCCCGAAGCGGGGTCGACCGGGTTCAGCGAGGGAAGTTGCGGGCCGTAGACCTGCGCGGTCGCATCGCCATACTGGACTCGGATCGCCAGATAACCGCGGGCGGAAGCATCGCAGGCACGCTGCAGCTCGGACTTGATGAGCTGTGCCCGGCCGAAGTCGACCGCCAGCGACGTCACCGCAAACATTGCGGGCAAGATGACCAGCACGTAGACGAAGACATTGCCCCGCCGCCTCAAATGCACTTTCCGCATGACAGACCTTCCTTCCTTCGCGCTCCCGTCCGGCTGTGCCGGAACGATGCCCGCGCGAACCGCACGTCATTCTTTGATCATGGTTGCGACGGCCGAGATCGTCTTATTTGCCGGAATCACCCCCAGCGGCCGCACGCGAAACGCGCTGAACGGCGCCGAAACGGTGACGCGCAGACCGTTGCCGCGGTCGACCGTCTGGATGTCGCTCGTGGTGGTGTAGGTCAATGAGCCACCAGAACCGGCTTGCACTTCCTGGTACGTCGTCGTGTAACCGATCGAGCCGAAGCCGGCCGAGGTCATCGTATCGCTGATGGCCGCGACGGTCTGGGCTTGCGTCGCGGTGCCAATGATGCCCTGGCGCGCGCCGTCGCGCGCGGCGGACTGCACGATGTGGCGGGCATAGAGGTACCACCCGAATTCGACCCCACCCATCACGAGGTAGAACAGCACCAGCAAGACCACGACCATCTCGATCAGCGCCGCCCCGCGCGATCGATGCCGTCGGCCGAGAATGCCTCGATATTTCTTTGTCTTACTCATACCCTTGATCCCTCTCACCTGGCGTAGGCGCCGTGTGCAATGACATACGATGCAATCGCGGGTGCGGCAAAAGCCCGCGATCCCGTGCCCTCTTGAGGGCTATCGGCCGGCAGGCATGAGACATTAAGGTGTGGGACCAACGCGTCTGATAAAGCCGCGTCAGAATTGAATCAGAACGAGCAACACCGCGAAGAACACGGGCACCGCGTAGGGGAGCGGCTTGCCGGTGCCTGAGCACGCTTTTCCCATTTCGGCGGCTTGCTCGAGGCCCGCGCCGTCATTGGCCTGAGCAAGGCTCATTGCGATCACCGCGCTGTTGCGGAACAGTTTCCCCAGCCGCCCCTGCGCCGCCGCCTGCACCAGGACAATGACCATTCCGATAATCGCGGCTAGCGCGAAAACGATGAGCGTCGGCTTGGGCCCAAACCAGGCGCCGATGCCGGCGAGCAGCTTCACATCGCCGCCGCCGAGGGCGCCGATGCCGAACAGGACAAACGTCAGACCGAACCCGGTAAGAAATCCGAGAAGTGCGTCGGCCGGGCCGACGGTGTGCATTGGCGTAAAGCTCTGCACGAATCCCGCGAGGATCAAGCTGAAGGTGAGCCAGTTAGGGATTCGCCGCGTGCGCAGATCGACGACGGCCGCCCAGGTGAGCAGGCCGAGCATCGGGACGGACAACAGCAGTTGACCGCTACTCATAGCACGTCGACGTCCGTGTCGTGACATGTGTCCCTGGTCCTTAGTCCTTGGTCCCTTGTCCTTTGTTCTCGCGCGGCGACACGCGAGGCAAAAGTCAAATGACGAAGGACAAAGGACCCGGGACACCTGACCCGAGCATCACATCCCTGTATTGACCGTGTTCCAGCGGGCAAGGACCTTGGTCCCGACGGCGCCGATGACCACGATCGTCGCAACGACAATGAGGCCGGCGATCAGCACATATTCGAGCACTTCGCCGCCGTCTTCGTCAGCGATAAGCCGCCGAAGCAGCGATGTCACGCGATTTTTCACGTCAAACCCCGTTTCTCGTTGCAGACACGAAACAACAAAAGAGACAGCTCACGCGCGCGTGCCGCGCACAGATGGACCGTACGCGACACGCGCGCGCCGAGCATCTCGCCGAATTACATGCCGGCGTTCAGCGAGGTCCAGCGGGCCAGGACCTTGGTCCCGACCGAGCCGATGACCGCGATGGCGGCAATGACGATCAGGCCGGCGATCAGTGCGTATTCCAGCACCTCGCCACCCTGCTCATCCTTGACCAACTTCGCCAACAGATTCTTGTACGTCTTCATGACGCGTCTCCTTGCTTGCGGCTTTCCAGCAGCTTCCCGACAGCCGGGACCCAACGCCGCCGCCCACGCGCATGCGACGCCAGGAGTGAACTGCCCTGTTCATCGGATGCGTCAGGGGCGCGCTTAACTGAATCCATCGGCTGGCGGGAACGTCCGGTAAGTCTCTTACCGTATTCTCAACTCTTCGCTTTCAGCGGCGAAGAATTCCTCGACTTGCCTTGAAGCCTTGCCGTCGAGCAAGACGGAATTGTGATCTCCGCTGATCCAGAGGGAGCGTTTAGGCTCCATCGCCCGATCGTACAGCCGCTGGCCATGCGCAAACGGGATGATCTCGTCGCTGCTCCCGTGAATCACAAGGATCGGACGCGGAGGCAGGCTTTCGAGAAAATTCGCCGGCACGAAGCCATGCAGGTTGGCACCCGCGTGAGCACACATGATCGGAAACGCTACGTAGCGTGCGAGGAGGTTAAATGGCGGCGGAAAGTGCTCGTCGCACGCGCTGCGAGATAGTGCGCCCAAGTCATCGTACGTCCCATAAACCGCGATGGCGCTGATCGCCCTGCCCTCGTCCGATGGGTCGGCGGCCGCCGCGATCAGCGCGGCGGCGCCCATGCTTGCGCCAAGTCCGAGAATGCGTTTTGACTTTTCCGGCCGCTCGCGCCGCAGCCACGCGACACCGGCGAGCACGTCATGCCGTTCCTTGTCGCCAAAGGTTGTCACCTGCCCGCCGCTGTCGCCATGGGCGCGAAAATCGAAAACGAAGACGTTGTACCCCGCCCATAACATGGGCTCCGCCATCGGCAGCACGTTGGCCTTGCTCGACCCCAGTCCATGGCAGAGCAGCACGGTGTCTTCGCCGCGTCCCTTGAGCGCCGGTATCCACCATCCCGACAGCCGCGCATCGTCGAAGCGGACTTCCTGGAAATTCCTGTCGAATTGCTCGCGTGGATTGCGCCCATGCACCCTGGGCCGGTAGACCATCGCGATGGCCATTACATAAGGCAGTCCGATCGCGAACAGGACAAGAAACCGAAGCACGAATCGCGCGCCCGGCCGCCGCACATAAGCCGCCAGCAGCTTTCTGAGCCCGGCGTCCACCGCCTTCACGGCCAGCAGCACGCCAGCGATGAACCACACCGCCAGCAACACCTGGCCCCAAAGCACGCGTGCGCCGGCGGCCCGGGCATTGATCAAGTTCATCGCAAATCCGAGAACCGCCGCGCTGATGAACGTGGTGAACAGAGGGCGAGCTACCCGCGGCCACGGATCGCGCCGCGCTTGACGAGCGGCCATGGCCAACGCGCACAGTGGAAGCAGCAGGTAGCACCAGCCGAGCACGGTACCAATTGCGTTCACAGCCACATGGTACAATGATTCAATTGACATGATCCGAGTTTCGCACCTCACCAAGACCTACGAAGATCCCGATGGCGGCGAAATTCGCGCCGTGTCGGATGCGACGCTGACGTGCAACGCCGGCGAGATTTACGGGTTGCTGGGCCCCAATGGTGCGGGCAAGACGACCACGCTGCGCTGCCTGGCGACGATCCTCACGCCGACATCCGGGACGGCGAGCATCAACGGACACGACCTGCTGACCCAACCCGAAGCCGTGCGGCGCAGCATCGGGTTCCTCTCGGCCAACACGGGGCTGTATGCCCGGCTCACGCCGCGGGAGACGCTGCGGTTCTTCGCATCGTTGCACGGGATGACCGGTGCACTGCTGGAAGCGCGCGTGGAGGAAGTGCTCGCGTTGTTCGACATCACCGGCTACGCCGACCGTCCCAACGACCGGCTGTCCACCGGGATGAAGCAGCGCGTCGGCCTGGCGCGAGCGGCCGTGCACGATCCGCCGGTGCTGATCCTCGATGAGCCGACGACCGGCCTGGACCCCATCGTCAGCCGCACCGTCGAGCAGGCCGTGCAGGAGCTGGCCCGGCGCGGCAAATGCGTGCTGTTCTCGACCCATCTGCTCGCGCAAGCCGAAGACATCTGCACCCGCATCGGCGTGATCGGCGAAGGCCGCGTTCTTGCCGAGGGCACGATCCCCGAACTGTGCCAGCGCACCGGCACGTCCAACCTGCGCCAGGCGTTCTTCGCCCTGGTCGGCAACACCTCAAACAAGATGGACGACGGGCGCCCGCTCAGTGAAGCAACCCCGGCAACTGCTGAATCCGCCGTTGGATGAGAAAAACTTACACGCCCGCCGGCTGCTGCTTCAGAACCTAGCTCCACTTCTTGCCGGTGCGGGATTTCCAGCTTCCCTTGTGATACGCGTAGCCGACGATTAGCGGCATCGCGAGCGTGGCCTCGCTGTAGACCATTTGCTCGAATACCGTCGCAGCTTAGAAGCACGCCTGTTTCACGGAGCGATTGCTACGGCTTAGCGGAGAGGGCGGAGGCAAAGCCTGGGAGTTCGGTCCTCGCTAGAATAAGCTTGGAACGATTCGATGGCTCATTCAACCGCGACAATTCTCTGGGCTCGAATCAGACAGCAGCTCGAAGAGGCGGAGAAGACAAAACACTGGCAAAACCGTATCGTCAGTTTTGAACAGGTCTCCGCCGTGGAAGCGAGAAGAAAGGGTGGAACCTTTGCAGATAAGGAACTTTTTTCCGGATTGGTTCGGTCCGTGCTCTCCAATTCAACGGACTGGTCAAGAATTGAAAGCATGAGCGCCAATTTGCAGAGCTTGTTTTGCGATTACCACATTGCAGCCTGTGCGGGATGGCAGATCGCTGACATCGCCGCCGTGGTTGAAGAGTTCAAGAGACTTGGCGCGGGATCGATGACCCTCCGATCGGGATTGAAGCGACTGGCGCTCGCGGCACAGAAACTGTGTCATTGGAGCAAGTCCTCTGGGTCGTGTGATATGTATCTGAGCGAGCTTTTCAAACGCGTGAGATCAGATCCGAAGAAACTCGTATTGGCGATCAGTGGCCCCGGCTGCCCGGATAAAATTCCCGGACTGGGCACGCCCCTCGCCGCGGAGTTTCTGAAGAATATTGGCTATGATGTTGCCAAGCCTGACCGACACATCAATCGAGCCGTGGGTTCATTCGGCTGGGTGCAATTCAAGAATTGGTCAAACCGCAACCGAACGACACCACCGACGGCCACCGAGCCCGAGATGATGAACGTCATGGTGAGCATGGAATCATTCGCGCGCTGCCTCGAAAAACCTGTCGCATACGTGGACAACGCGGTTTGGATTCTCTGTGCGAAGAGCGGCGCTCATCTAAGCAATGAGGAACTTGTCGCCCTCGCAAAATGAATCGCGCCACAACGCTCAGTCGCTCTTATCGATTCGCTGCCTGGAGTGTTGAAACAGGGGAGCCCGCCATGCGCGGCATATGTTACGCCACGCCCGCAGGTTGCTGCTCCAGAACCTGGCTCCACTTCTTGCCCGTGCGGGCCTTCCAACTGCCCTTGTGATAGGCATAGCCGACGATCAGCGGCATCGCGAGCGTGGCCTCGCTGTAGACCATCTGCTCGAACACGGTGTCGACCTTGCCCCAGCTCGAGGCTTCCTTCAGCGTAGAGCTGGACAGGGCGCCGTCCCGCACGTCGGCGACCGTGATCTGGATGGCGTACTTGTGCATCGGGGCATCGTGGCCGAGCACCTCGGCGGCGACGACGATGTCCTGGGTGAAGTTCTTCGGCACACCGCCACCGATCATCAATAGGCCGGTTTCCTTGTTCTTGATCTTGAGCTGGGTCAGTTCGTAGAAGTCCTTGCCGCCGTCCCAGGTGGGCTTGGGCGAATCGCCGCGGGCGGCCTGGATGGCGACGAGGCCAAAGCCGGCCGAGCAGTCGCTGAATGCGGGGCAGAAGATCGGCACATCCCGCTTGAATGCTTCGTACACAATCGAGTCGGCGCACTTGGGGCCGCCGTTTTCATCGAGGTAGCGGCCGAACTCGCGGAGGAACTCGCGGCTGCTGTAGGCGCCGCTCTCCATGCCGTCGAAGATCTTGCCCGTCACCTCGTCGCAGATGCGCAGTTCGTCCTCGCTGATCAACGTGTCGTAAATGCGGTCGATCGCGTGCTCGCGCAGCTCGCCGTCGAACAGGCCGCTCTTGAGCTCATCACTGGCGACGTAGTGACGGAAGCCCAGGGCTTCGAAGAAGTCCTGATCGACGATATTGGCGCCGGTCGACACGATGGCATCGACCATGTTGCTGCGGATCATGTCGACGATCACCTTCTTGAGGCCGGCCGAGATCAGTGATCCGGCGAGGGTGAGGATGACGCCGCACTCCTTGTCCTTGAGCATGCGGTCGTAGATGTCGGCCGCCCGCTGCAGGTCGCGCGAGCTGAACGCCATGTGCCCCATCGCCTCGACGACGGGGACGATGCCGGGATTTTTGGTGATGTCGATGTGCTCGATCGTCTTGCCGAGGAACTTCTTGCGGGCGTCGGCGTCGTGCTTGGCCTTCATGGGAGTCGTGTTGAGCGTCTGGTCCTGTGCCACGTTGCACCTCCTTCAAGGTGATGATTTCCAAAACGAAGACAGCCACCGCGATCCGCTACGGTGTGCCCGACACATTCGGGTCACCCGCCATTGCGGGCCGGGGTGGCTGAGACATACGCGACTAATTGTGCGAGGGATATTACGCGGGGGTCAAGGGAATGTTCAATCCTGTGCAAAATTTTCTGGGGAGAGGAAATTGAACCACGAAGTCACGAAGGACACGAAGAGTGCCCGGACGCTGAGCGGGTCTTTGGCCAGTTCACAGTTGTCTTTAAAGAATTCAAAGAGCTGCCCTTGAACATCGGGCCTGTTCGACGCGCGCCGCTTCGTGTCTTCGTGGTTCACTTTCCGCGCCGTCGCAGGACCAGAGAAGCGGCCACGAGCGAGAGGATGCCGGTTGCGGGCTCGGGAACAACGGTAATCGACAGGTGATTTGGGATGATGCCAAAGCCCGTCGAGCCGGTGATGTTGCCGCTGCCGTCACGCGTAAGGAAGCTGAAATTGCCGCCCGGATTGTCGTTGGCGTCAAAATTGAAATCGCCCGGCTGGGCAAGCACCGGGCCGCCGTAAAAATTGCCTGAACGGAACACGCGCTGAAACAACTCGCCGCCGGATGGCTGCGGATTGTTCAACTGACGTTGCGCCAGCGCGGAAAGGTTGCTGGAGCCCTGGCCGCTTTGTCGGAAGTAGCTGGAATCGAAATTGCCGTCGACGTCGACCTTCATGCCGTTGACCGTGATCGACGAGCTGATGAGCGGAACCGCGCGATCAGGATCGAAGAACGAACCGCCGGTCACTTCCTGACTGCCGTTGGTTCCGTTTTCGATGAAGCTGACGGTGGTGTCATAGCGATACGTTGCGACGTAAGGGGTGCCCGCCGCGATGGTGCCGCCGGCGGACCCGAACAAACCGAGTCCGTCATTTCCGAGCGCCGTCACGCCAGTCCATGTCAAGTCCACGATCTCCGCACGGACAGTGCCGGACGCGACGAGTAACACGAGGATCGCAACGAATCGGTTCAACATGTGCATGACTCCCCTGGCACAAGACTCGATGTCTGGAGAACCCAGTCCTGCAGAACCAAGTCCCGCAGGAACCCACTGAGATGGCTCCCTTCCGAGAGGCAGAATAGCAAGGACCGATAATATCTGTCAACTAGCGTTCGATGCGGACGCCACGCGAATCGCCTCGCGCAGGTCCAGCGCGCCCTCGTAGAGGCTTCGCCCGACAATGGCGCCCCAGACGGGGATCGTGCGGAGGTCGTGGATGTGCTGGAGGTTGCCGACGCCGCCGCTGGCGATGACGGGGATCTTGCCGGCTTCGGCGAGCAGGCGGGTGTGGTGCAGGTTGGGGCCTTGGAGCATGCCGTCCTTGGCCACGTCCGTGTAGAGGATCGCGCCCAGCGGCCAGCCAGTGACCTCGCGGGCGATGTCGAGCGCCCGGCGGCCAGACGTCTGGGTCCAGCCGCGGGTAGCGACGATGCCGTCTTTGGCATCGAGGGCGAGGGTGAGCTTGCCGTTCATCTTCGGATCTTGGACGAGGTCGCGGAACCAATCCCACGCTTCCAGCGCCCGGGTGCCGATGACGACGCGCGACGCCCCCGCCGCCAGCAGGTCTTCGATGTGCGATCGCTCGCGGATGCCCCCGCCGGTTTGGACGCGCAGGCCGCTTCCGCCGATCAGCCGGCGGATGAGGTCGGCCTGGACAGGGCGGCCTTCCTTGGCGCCGTCGAGGTCGACAATGTGCATCCACGTCGCGCCGGCTTCGGCGAACGACCGGGCGGTGGCGAGGGGATCGACGTCGTAGTTGAGCTGCTGGGCGTAGTCTCCCTGCTTGAGCCGCACGACACGGCCGCCGCGGAGATCGATGCTGGGGATGAGAATAAAGGGCATGATGTAGGGGCGACGCCTGCGTCGCCCTGCGTCGTTGGCAAAATCAGGCCAGGGCGACGCGGGCGTCGCCCCTACAAGAGGCCGCGCCGGTTATCCGGCGCGGCCTGGGTGAAATCAACTTGTCGGTCGCTTAATCCTGCCCGTTTTCCGCGAACACCTCATCGCGGGCGGCCTTGCGCTTCTCCAAGGCTTCCTCGAACTTGTCGTGGAACGCCTCCTTCTTGTCGCGGCGGGCCTCGATCTTGGCGTCGCGCGCGTCGCGCTTGGCCTCGATGTACTCATCCTTAGCGGCCTGCTTTTCCAGCTTGGCGTCGCGCTTCGCCTCGCGCTTGGCGTCGCGGAAGTCGCGCTTGGCTTCGACGCGCTGGTCGCGGATGGCCTGCTTCTCGTACTTGTACTCGCGCTTGGCTTCCTGGGCCGGCGTGAGCGGGTTGGTCACGTCGCGAAAGGCCTGCTTTGAAAGCTGGCGGTCGCGCTTGGCATCCTTCTTTGCATCGCGGACCTCGCGCTTATTCTCGATGCTGGCATCCTTGGCGGCCTGCCGCTCGAGCTGGTTGTCGCGGACGCGCTCGCGCTTCGCGTCGGCGTTGTCCCGCTTGCGGTCGCGCTTGTCATCGTGACGCTCCTCCTTGGCCTGGGTCTCGTCGTACTTCTCCTCGTACGTCTCCGACCGCACGGCCCCGGCAATCCCGAGACCCAGCAGCGCAGCGCCAATGATCAGAAACTTCTTGTTCATCGCTCCTCCTCCGAACGACCCACGTACACCTTCCCCCATTTCCCGCCCTTCTC
>JADMIO011367355.1_pt1 | contig 10386 bp, 10 predicted proteins | sample 8958161 | NCBI WGS metagenome assembly JADMIO01 (sample SAMN16585339, study PRJNA669376) | soil metagenome | isolation source: Crop rotation soil | place: USA: Cullars Rotation, Alabama | collected 2011
CAACTTGTCCACGTGGAATTCTAAGCTTAGGATCCCAATGTGCTGGAAAGGGATGGAGCGCTGGAGGAACCCGGGACCCTGATCAAGCTCGACGGGACCGTCTCCTCAGTGCGTGTTTCGCTGAGCTCCGGCAGTGAAGGCTGTGTCGACGCCGTGCTGCAGCCGGCGCCGTCAGCTCCCTGGGGCGTCGGTTTCGTGGGTCGAGCTCCCGCGGGCCTGCATGTCGATTCGGTCCGGTCCATATCTCGACAGGATTCGACCGTCCTCGCGGCGGCGGTTTTTCGAATTGCCTCAGGCGTGCCGAACACGCCGGGTGGGAGATTCGCCGGCCTCCCATTCTCACTCGTCGACCTCTGGCGAGTGAAAACCGCCGACGGCATCACGATCGTCGTCGCGACGACGAAGCGACAGATCAACCAGGAGGACAGCCCGCTCGAGGAGCGCACCCTGATCATCGCCGAGGTCGACGCATCGGGCGCGTTGGCGCATTCGTATTCGTCCCGTTCGTCCGGTCCTGAAGAAACCGTCGAGGGCAGTGAGCTGCTTGCCGCCGTTTCCTTCGCGGGCGCCACGCAGCTGATCTTCTCGCACGATTTCGGCGAGGAGACATCCTACAGCATCGTCGAGCGTTCGAGCGCCGCCGCGTGGGCCCTGCGATGGAGCAGTCGCCGCTTCAGTTGTTGAGCGACCTGGAGAGCGGCGTGCCGAGGGCCTGAGGCGCCCGCACTTTCCCCGCGACTCCGGCGAGCGCAGCGAGCGTGAGGACGTACGGGACGGCGAGCACGATCGGGTACGGAATCGTGAGCCCCAGCGCCTGGATCCAGAACTGCATCGCCATCGCGGCGCCGAAAACCAGACCGGCCGCCGCTACTCCCACAGGGTTCCATCGACCAAGCACCACGATCGCGATCGCGATGAAACCGCGCCCGGCCGACATCCCTTCCGCGAACGTGCCCACCTGGGCGACCACCAGCGTCGACCCCGCGAGTCCACCGAGTGCGCCGCCGAAGCAGAGCGCACCCAGCCGGTATCGACGTATCCGGATCCCCGACGTCAGCGAGGCCGCGGGTGATTCGCCGATCGACCGAAGCGCGAGGCCGGCGTGCGTGCGATGCAGCCACCACCACGTCGCGGGAACCATCAGCATCGTGAAGTAGGTGATGACCGGCTGGATGAACAGCGCCGGCCCCACCAGCGGAATCCGGGCAAGCCCGGGAATCGGGACCGCGCCCATGGTTTCGATCGAAAGCGCGGCGCCGGATGCACCGAACATCATCCGGTACAGCGCACCGCTCAGGCCGAGCGCCAGAATCGTCACGGCAGCCCCCGTGACGATCTGGTCCGTCCCGAACCAGTCGACGAAGACATAGAAGACAGCGGAGAGCGCGACGCCAACAGCGATCCCGAGCGCGAGTCCGGCCACCGGCCCGCCGTGCGTTGCGCCGACGAGCGCTCCGAACGCTCCGCCGATGACCATGCCTTCGAGGCCGATGTTGATGATGCCCGCGCGTTCGACGATCGTCTCGCCCAAGGCCGCGAGCAACAGCGGCGTCGCCGTGCGAACCGATGACTCGAGGAAGCTCTCGAGAACGGCCATCAGCGTGCACCCTCGGCGCGCGCGCGTGACTGAAGGCGAACCTGCAGCGCGGCCAGCACCAGGATCAGGACGGCCTCGACGACCCACACGATGACGGACGGGACCCCCGCGTCGCGCTGCATCGACGCCGCGCCGGCCTCCAGCGCTCCGAACCCGATTCCGGACGCGAGCACGCCAGCCGGGTTGAGGTTGGCGAGCAGCGCGACCGCGATCGCGGTGTATCCGTACCCTGGCGAAATGGATTCGTAGAGCGCGTACGTGACACCCGTGACCTCGATCGCGCCAGCAAGCCCCGCAATGCCGCCGCTCACGAGAAACGCGGCGACGGTAACCCGACGAACGTCGACGCCTCCTGAAATCCGGGCCGCATGTGGATTCGCGCCAACGAGGCGCAGGCGAAACCCCGACGCCATGTGACGCTGGACGAACCACGCCGCGAGGCAGGCGATGACCGCGATGGCGAATCCGGCATGAAGGCGTGAGCCCGGAATCAATCGTGGCAGCCAAGTCGCCTGCGCGAGAGAAGGACTTTGCGGGTAAATGCCCGCTGGATCACCCAGAGGCCCGTGAACCAGGTACGCCACCAACTGAAGTGCGACGAAATTCAGCATGATCGTGCTGATGACTTCGAGCACGGCGAATCGAACGCGCAGCCATGCGGCGATCGACGCCCAGGCCGCTCCGGCCGTCGCGCCAGCGAGCATCGCCAGGACTGGAGTCTGGAGCCCAAGCCCGGGCAGCTGGAGGGCGACAGCCGTCGCGGCCGATGCGCCGACGAGGAACTGACCCTCGACGCCGATGTTGAACACACCAGCCGTGAATGCCCACGCCACCGCCAGGCCGGTGAGGATCAGGGGAACGGATCGAACGAGCGTCGCTGAAAAAACGGCGTATGATGAGCCGAACGCTCCACTCACGAACGCATGGCCGGCGGTTCCGACGTTCACGCCGGAGGCCCACAGGAAAAACGTCGCGACGATCAGCACCGCGATGACCGTCGCCGCGACGAGGAGCCCGCGCGGCCCTGACGTCGTCACGGCGGGAGTCGCCGTCGAAGCGTGACCAGCGACCGGATCGATGCGACGCCGGCCGCTGGCCCCAGCGCGAGCATCGGAAAGGCCCACTGCCAGCTCGTCGAGCGCACCAGCGGCGGAACCAGCTGTATCGAAATCATCGTCAGGAGGAATCCGGCGGACGTTTGAAGCGTGAGTGCGGTCCCGACGGCGTGCGCCGGAACCGATTCCGTCACCAGCGCGCTGAACTGCGCCGAATCCGCGACGACGAAATAGCCCCAGACTACCGCAAGCGCGATGAGCAGGACCTCGCCCCGACCGAACACCAGCGGCGAAAGGAGGGCGCAGGCTCCGCTCGCAATCATCGAGACGGTCACCAGCCACTCGCGCCCCCGCCGGTCGGCCGCCAGCCCGCCCCAGATGCTGCCGACGCCGCCGGCCGCAATTGCGAGAAATGCGATGAGCGAGACCAGCGCCGGATGATCCGTGGCGGCGGCGAGGCTCGCAGCGGAGAACGCGGCGATCCAGGTCCAGAACGAATACAGCTCGAACATGTGACCGAGGTATCCGCCTGTGGCCAGCCGCCACTCACGACTCGACCACACCGACTGAACGAGTGAGAAGGAGAATGGTCGTGCCGGAAACGCGAACGGGCCGTCATGGTACGTGGCCGCGATCAGGACCGCCGAGAGAAACGCACCCGCCGACGCGACACTGACCACGAGCGCCGGCGACGCGTGGGGCATCGCGTGGACCAGATAGGGCGTCGACTTTCCGATCACCAGCGCCCCGACCACCGTGCCGATCGCGAGCCCTCGCTGCGCGCGAAACCAGGTAGCGGCCATTTTCATCGCCGGAGGATAGACGCCGGCCAGGAAAAGCCCCGTGGCGAAACGCAGCAGCAATGCGCCGGCGTAGGAGTCGACGGCGAGAAGTCCCAGGTTCGCCAGGCCCCCCGCTGTCGCCGCGGCCGCGAAGTACCACCGCGCGGGAACGATGTCGGCGATGTTGAACAGCGCGGCCAGCGCGGTCCCGACGACGAAGCCAAGTTGGACCACCGACGTCAGCCACCCGATCTGCGACGTGTCCAATGCCCATCGCGCCCCCAGATCGGTTGCCACGGCGCTCGCACCGAACCACAGCGACATTCCAAGCAACTCGGCAATCGCGAGCACGGCGAGCACGCGCCAGCGTTTCGGGTCCGAGTCCGCGACCGGAGCCGTCATGCCGCGCCGAGCATCGCTGCACCAATCCGCGTGCGGTCGAAGGGAACGCTCGAGACGCGGCCGGCATGGACGACGAGGACACGGTCGGCGAGCTCCATCAGCTCGTCGAGGTCCGACGAATGCATCACGACTGCCACGCCGGCATTGCGCGCGGCGCGAAGCTGGTCACGCACGAAGGCCGTGGCGCGGATGTCGAGTCCACGGGTGGGGTTCTCCGCGACGATCAGCACCGGATCGTCCGACAGCTCCCGCGCCAGGACGAACTTCTGCTGGTTGCCGCCGGAAAGAGTCTGCAGCGCCGCGGCGGGTCCAGGCGCTCGAACGTCGAACGCGTTCATGAGCGAGCGGACGTGTGCGGAAAGGCGGGCCCACGAGATCACGCCACGCCGCGTTCCCGCATTCCGGATGGCGGCGTTCTCGGTGAGCGAGAACGCGAGAACGACTGCATCCCGATGCCGGTCCACGGGAATGAATGAGCTGCCCGCCGGACCGACGATTCGCCCGACGTTTGTTTCGAGCCGCCCCGCCAGCGCCAGCAGCAACTGGTGATGGCCCGACCCCTCGACGCCGGCAATTCCCAGGATTTCGCCGGCGCGAACGTCCAGCGTTGCGTCGTGCAACACCGTCACCCCGCGTTCATCGTTCAACACGATTCCGTCGGCCCGCAACACGACTTCGCCGGCCGACGGCTTCTCGACGTGCGACGGCGCGTCCAATGCTTCGCCAATCATGGCAAGCGTGAGGTCGGACCGCGTCACGGCCGTGGAGGATGATTCGAGCACTGTGCGCCCTGCCCGCAGGACGGTGAGATCGTCGGTGAGCTCGCGGGCTTCGTCGAGCTTGTGGGTCACCACGACCGCGGTACCCCCCTCCGTCGCAAAGCGGCGCAGCCAGGCATACAGCTCGCGCGCCTCGTCGGGTGCAAGAATCGCCGTCGGCTCGTCGAGAATCAGCAAGTGCGCCCTTCGAAAGACAGCCTTCAGGATCTCGAGCCGTTGCTGCGCCGCAACGGACAGATCGGCCACACGCGCGCTGTCGTCGAGCGAGAAGCCCAGCTGCTCGATCAGCTCCTGGACCTTTCGACGCGCCGCCGGCGGCCTGAGGAGGCCAGTTCCACCAAGCACGACGTTCTCCCACACCGTCAGCGCCGGAACGTTGGACGGATGCTGCTGAACCATCCCGACTCCCACGGCGATCGCGTCCGACGGACCGCGAAACGACCGCGGAACGTCATCGACGCGCAGCTCACCCTCGTTCGGCGCGAGCATCCCGTACGCGACTCGCATGAGAGTCGTCTTGCCCGCGCCGTTTTCTCCAAGCACGGCGTGGACGGTTCCTCGCCGTACCGTGAGGCTGGCACCCGACAGCGCGACGACTTCGCCAAAGCGACGCGTGATTCCGCGGAGCTCCAGCGCGGGCGCGCTCACAGTCCGGTCGGAGCCTCGATGAACGAGGATCTGATTGCGAACCGGGTGGCGAGCTCGTTGGCGAGCGCTCGAACCCCCAGAGTCTCCGTGGCGTAGTGGCCGAGATACATCACCGTCAGGCCACTGTCCGTGGCCTGTACGGCCGTGTGATGCGGGCCTTCACCGACGATCAGTGTGTCGACGCCCAGATCGATGGCCTCGCGAAGCGTTTCCGGCGAGGCGCCGGCACCGGAGCACATCGCCCAGCAGCGGGTGCGCTGCGTGTCGTCGAAGGGAGTGCAAACGAGCGTCGTCCCGAATCGAGCCGAGAACGCGCGCGCGCGGTCGCGGAGTTCTTTCGTGGGGATGTCCGCCACGCCGCGCACGCCGACGGCCACCCCGCGCATCATGGCGAATCCATCTGACGGTTCGAGGCGCAGCTCTCTGGCGAGAAGCACGTTGTTGCCCCAGGCCGGATGCAGGTCGAGGGGAATGTGCGAGCTGTAAATGGCGATGTTCCTTTCGACGACCAGTCGCGCACGGTCGTACGCGGCGCCCACGAGCGGCGTGGCGCCGCCCCAGAACATGCCGTGATGCACCAGCAACAGATCTGCGCCCCGATCGGCGGCCGCCCGCACGGCGACGGCGGAGCAGTCCACGGCGGCCGCCACGTGAGTCACGGTGCCGTTGTTCTGCGCCTGAAGTCCGTTGAGCGCACCCTGATAGTCGGGCACTTCGCGCGTTCGGAGCTCGCGATCGAGAAACTCGACAATGGCGCCGAGCGACGCCATCAGCGACCGGCCGGCGCTGACTTCGGTGCCGTGAATCGTCCAGCGAGCATCTCCTTCTGCAGCGAGTCCACGCGCGCGCGCATCGCTGCCGGGACGCGGGAGCGAAGCGAATCGTTCATGACCAGCAGCACGACCTGGCTTTGCGTTCCCAGCGAAATCGGCTCGGCCTTGAAGGTCTTGTCAGCGACGGAGCGCGCGACCGTCAGGAAGGCGTGGGGAAGGTCGATGACGACGCTCCCGAGCGTGATTTCCGGGGCGACGGAATTCTGGTTGGAGTTGGAGCCGACGACGAGGACGTTTTTCGCCTGACGCGCGGCCTGGAATACGCCAAGTCCCGCCGCATCGGCGTTCTGGAAAATGACGTCGGCGCCCTGATTGATTTGCGCCGATGCCTGCTCCCGGCCCGCGCTCGCGTCCTCCCAGTTCCCGATGTATGCGCGAAGCACCTTCGCCGATGGCACGACCGCGTGCACGCCCGCCGCAAACGCGTCGAAGCTCTCGCGCACGGGCGGAATCTCGGTGCCGCCGATCGTCCCGACGATCTTGCTGCGAGTGACCGAGCCGGCGACGAGCCCCGCGAGGTACGAGGCGTCGGCAAAGGCAAACCCGATCCCGGCCACGTTCGGCGCCTGGGCCAGCCCGGCGGACGAGACGATATAGACCGTTTTCGGGTAGTCCGGGCCGACACGCCGGGCCGCATCCTGGAACTCGAAGCCATGTCCAAAAACGATGTCGTACCCCTGGGCGCCGTACTGCCGGAAGTTCTCCTCGAATTCGGCCGGCGTCCTGGTCTGTACGTGGCTGATCGTCGCGCCCAGGCTGTCGCGGATTCGCTCGAGCCCCGCATAGGCCCCGCCATTCCAGGATTGATCCGAAATGGGGCCTGGGGTGAGGAGGGCCACTTTCATTTTTCCGCCGGTACTCGCCGCCTTTTCGCTACCGCCAGCGCAGGCGGTTAATGCGAAAACACTCATGTGGAGAGTGGTGGATAAAACTGCGCGAATTCGATTCATAGTTCTCTCAAGCGAATACGCTACAAGCGGTTGGCGGAATGTGGACAGCGGACTTTGGATACAGTCCAGATCGGTTGAGGCTGGGCGGCGGTTGCCGCGATGCAAAATGTCTTATTAATGGCGCTATATTGCCGCCTAGGTGTCCCTAAATCCCGGCACGATGATGTCCATCACGCGCTCCAAGTCGTCGTGCGAGTAGAACTGGATTCTCAGGTAGCCCTTTCCATCCTGATCGGCGACCAGCTGGACGTCGGTTTGCAGCCGCTTCCGGAACGCGTCCTCGATCCCCTTGGCGGCTGAATCGCGGGGGCCGGGTTTGGCCGAACCGGTCTCCTTCTTCCTGCGATCGGTCGCCGCGACCCCGGCCCGTGCCCGCTCTTCCACAGCGCGTACCGACAGCCCCTGCGCCACGATTTCTCGCGCGAGCGAGATGGCCATGTTGCCCGGCATCGCGACGAGCGCCTTGGCGTGCCCCGTCGACAGATGCCCCTGCGCGACCATCTGAATGACGGATTCTGGGAGCGAGAGCAGCCGCAGCAGGTTCGAGATCGTCGCCCGTTCCTTCCCCGTGGAATCAGCAATTTGCTGATGAGTAAACTCGAATTCCTCGGCCAGCCGTTGATAGCCGCGGGCTTCGTCGATCGGGTTGAGATCGCTGCGCTGCAGATTCTCGACGAGCGCCATGACGAGGCTCGAGCGATCATCCAGGTCCTTGACGAGCGCCGGGATTTCTGCCCAGCCGAGGTTGGTGGCGGCACGAAGTCGCCGCTCGCCGGCGATCAGCTCGTAGGCGTCGCCGGCGCGTCGAACCGTGATGGGCTGGAGGAGCCCGCTCGACGCCAGGGAGGCCTGCAATTCAGCGAGCTCAGCCGGATCGAATGTCTTACGCGGCTGGAACGGGTTTGGCCGGATTCGTGAGACCGGAACGCGGACCAGTTCGCCACCGGATGGTGCATCTTCTGGAACTGAAATGAGCGCTTTCAGCCCCCTGCCGAGCCGCCTTCCGCCAGGTACGTCGGTCATATGGCACCAAATAGCAGGAACATCTGTTTCGTGCTCACTGGACCGATGTTCTCTCGATCAGTTCGCGAGCGACGCCTACATAGGCCTGAGCCCCCACCGAAGCGACGTCGTACAGGATGATCGGCTTCCCAAAGCTGGGCGCCTCGGCAAGCCGGACATTTCTAGGAATAACGGACTCGAAGACTTTCACGCCGAAGTACTCCCGAGCCTCGGTCGCCACCTGCCTGGAAAGGTTCAGGCGAGAATCGTACATGGTCAGCAAGACGCCATCGATTCCCAGATTGGGGTTCAAGCTTCGCTGAACAAGATGGACCGTATTGAGGAGCTGGCTGATTCCCTCGAGCGCGTAGTACTCGCACTGAAGCGGAATCAGCAAGGCGTCCGCGGCGGTCAGCATATTGAGCGTGAGCAGCCCCAGGGAAGGAGGGCAGTCGATCAGAACGAAGTCGTAGGCCGACCTGATGGATTCAATACCGGCCCGCATGGCTCGTTCGCGATTTCGACGTTCAACCAGCTCGACCTCCGCCCCCGCGAGATCTGCGGTCGCTGCGATCACATCCAGGTGACCGAAATGAACGGAGCGAATCAGCGCTTCCTCGGGCTTCCGATCGCCGACGAGAACGTCGTAAACCGTGGCTCCTATCTGGCTCTTCTCGACGCCGATTCCGCTCGTGGCGTTGCCCTGCGGATCGCCATCAATCAACAGCGTCTTCTGTTCAGCAGCAGCCAGGCTGGCCGAGAGATTTACGGCAGTGGTGGTCTTACCGACGCCACCCTTCTGATTCGCGATCGCTATTACGCGGCCTAGCGGCAACGGACTGAGGCGAAAGGGGAAGTTCTCGCCAGATCGTCTGGCCGGGGCGAATATAGCCTCTCAGGCCCAGCTACGTAGCGCCCCGGGGGCAAATGTCGGCAACTTGTGGTTCCACGTGGAACGATTGTGGAGAATTGTTCCACGTGGAACGGAGCAAGCCGGAATCGTTAGCGGCCAGTGCCTGGGACAAACTGCCAAATGACGGACACGGTTGCCGAAATGACCTGCTCACCGGGCTCGATGGGCGTGGCAACCTCAGCTTTGGCAACACTCCGCATCATCACCTCGCCGTACATCGGCCGGATCGGTGGAGCGGTGGAAGTGATTTCAATGACAGATCCCAGGCTTCCACCGGCTGCCCGCGCGAGTGCTTCGGCGTCGGCCCGAGCATCGCGAACTGCATCGGCCATCGCGGCGCGGCGAGCCTCTGCTGCGGTGGAGGCCGAGAACTGAATGCTGTTGATCTGGTTCGCTCCTTTGGCGAGCGAGGCGTCGATGACAGGCCCCACCTGCTCGATTCGCTTCAGATCCACGCGCACAACGTTCGACACCGTGTATCCCGTGATGCGGCCTGGGCCGCCGGTCGGAGGATACTGCATTTCCGGGTTCACTGAGTAGCTCTGCGTGCCGAGCTGGTCGGCGGTCAATCCCATCGCCTTGAGCGTGTCCAGAATCGCCTTCTGCGTTCGCGCGTTCGCGGCACCGGCCGCAGCTGCGGTGGCGGCGCGCGTCTGAACCCCGACGAGAATCGTCGCGCGATCGGGGGTCACGCGGACCTGGGCCTCGCCGTTCGTGATGATCCGGGGCGGCTGCGGAGCGGGAGCAGACTGAGCTGCGGCAGCCGCGGACAACATGGCTGAGGCAATGGTCGCTCGAATGATCTTCTTCATGGTTCTCCTTGCACTGGATGACGGGGATTCTACCCCAATCTGTCGTGCAAGTGGCGTGCGGCGCTCGTGGCGCCCGCCCGCGCGACTACTGGGTCGCGGCCGGCGCCGACCGACGGCGCTTTTCAAGTTCTATAATGAGATTTTGTAGATCGACCGGATTCACCCCGGGAATGCCGGCGGCCTGCGCCATCGTCGCGGGCGCGAGCGCGGCGAGTTTCTGCCGCGCCTCGACCGAGAGCGACTGGAACTCGAGATACGGCGTCGCGGCATCGAGGCGAACGGATCCCAGCTGCCGAAGCTTTTCGGCCTGCTCGCGCTCTCGCGCGAAGTATCCCGCATACTTGAGCTCCAGCTCCGCGGTCACCACCGCTTCACGATCGAGTGTCGTCCCCACGCCGGTCGCCTCGAAGAGCGATGAAAGCGCGACGCCCGGTCGCCTGGCTACTTCCTCGACTTTCACCGAATGCGGCAGGGGCGAGCTCGCGATCCCGGCGAGAATCGGATCGGCCTGCTCGGGGGTGATCGAGGTCTCGCCGGCAAGTCGCAACGCGAAATCCTCATTCGCGAGGCGCTGCTCGACGACGCCGCGCTCGCGCTCGTCGAAGAGTCCGAC
>JADMIO011594940.1_pt1 | contig 10386 bp, 7 predicted proteins | sample 8958161 | NCBI WGS metagenome assembly JADMIO01 (sample SAMN16585339, study PRJNA669376) | soil metagenome | isolation source: Crop rotation soil | place: USA: Cullars Rotation, Alabama | collected 2011
CGGGACGTCCGTTGGCCAGAGCTTCATCTTTGACTCTGCCGATCTGCGGCCGGCTGCCGCAGCCTGCAAGCCAGAGGCCGGCCCCGATTAAAACCAATGCCGGAATGACGATGAGCACTTTGTTCATGGCATTCACCTCGATGATGTCGGCCCCTTGGCAAAGAAGCGCAGAGCTCGCAGGCTGGGCAGAAAGAAATACGCTCCGCCGCGCACTGTGATGAATTGGGGTAACCCGGTAAGCACCTGCGGAGGCGCGCCCTCGCGAGGCAAGGAAAAGTTGCCGGGGTACGGGCACTCTCCAACGGCCGAGCGGTTGCCCAGCAAGGGGTCGCTCTCTTCGCTCAAGCCATTGAACTTGGTGCTCATCAACCACGCGTTCTGCACGAACTCGAACTGGCGGGAGATGTTCGCATTCAGGCACAAGAATTGAAGGCCGCGCTGCGGGTCGCTGTCCGAAGCGGGGTTCAAGGCCTCGGTTATGGTCAGGCCCGGACCATACTCGCGTCCCCGGCGGAGAATGCGATGAAAACGAGTCGGGGCGATCGCGTCATCGCGGAATGAGTTTCCGGCGAGCCCCAGCATGCGCAACACACGCGCCGGCAGCGAGCCCGGGTGGCCTGGTAGATCGACAGTGCGCGGGTTCGCGCGTCGAATGTGCGCGCCAAAAGGGCAGCGTGTTCCGTTCGGATCGCTCTCATAGGTAAAGCGATTCGAGGGCTCCTCCGGGTCGTCCTTGATACCGGGAATAACAGTGTCGCTCAACGGGGCCAGCGGTTGGCCCTCAATGCCCCGGCCCACCATGGCTTCGGCCAGACGCAGCCGCTCCGACGCATTCGACTTCGCGGCCTTGTCCAGAAATGTCCAGAAGCCGCGCACGTCCTGTTGGAGTTGCCGCATCACCAGATAGGTGCCGTTGCGACCCAAGTCTTTTTTGCCGGGCTGATCCTCTGCCTGCAGCAGGCCGTCAACACCTTTTTCCGACGAATCGAGCAACGGCCGGTCCGTATATTTTCCATATTCGTTGGGATAGCCGAGCAGAAATTCCCCAAGTGAAACTACGTTGTTATAAACCAATTCGTCAGCGGTGGTAATCAGCCGGTCGTGGCCGGTGATGCGCTGCCGAGGCCAATCGATTTCGGGCTGGCTGATCCCGTCCCGAAAACCGAAGGGCTCATGGTTGTCGAGATCCGCCGTAGGAAGACAGTCGAGCGTCTCGAAGGCAGCCTGGAATCCAGCGCTCGTGACCTGAGTCCGCCATTCCGCCAAAAGGCCCGCTTTCGCGAACAATGGGACGAGCACGTGGGGCTCGCTTCCCGGCCGGCCCCACAGCCAATTGGCGGGCATGCTGGCACCAATATCACCGAGCCGCCGTGAACGGTTTTCGTCGCCCGCTACACCGGATTGGAATTCGGCCGAGAATCCGGCCAGCACAGCGGCGGGAAGGCCTAGCGCCCGCAGCCCGGGCCAGGTGAAAGCCACCTGCAGAGCCGTACTGGGCGGGTCCTTTTGAAACTCCGCCGTCGCCACCGGCGCCGCGGCACACCAGGCCCGCGCAGCCGCGGCGTCGCGAATACGGAGCAGCAAATAGCAAGCCTCAGTCAAACCCCCGTAGCCGAATCGCACCAGGCCCTGTACGTCTCTGGGATCTATGGGCGTCGTTGGCACTTGTTCATCTCAGAGAAGCTGAACCCAATCGCGCGCCGCCTCCTCGGAAAGTCCGGCCGCTTCCAGACCCCTGCGGATGCGGCTATTTCTCTCGAGTTCAACGGCGGTCATGCTGGGATGCGCGTTGTACCAGACCTCAGTCGGCAGCTCATGCCGCCGCAGAAAATATTTGAATGTCTGTTCATCCTTGGCCCCGTCCGCCAGCAACCAGCGGGTCGCAGGGTACCCGATGCCGTTAGAGAACACCACATTCAGGCCGAAGGCGACCTGGTTGATAAAGTCGTCCATGTAACTATCGAGGCTGCCGTCATAGTTGCTGGCAAAGAGGATACGCTTTCTATCGTCCAGAAACACCCACCGGGCAAAATGAATGGTGCGCACACGGGCCAGCCGGCCCTTGGTGTACAAGTGCCGCGCGGTCCATTCAATGAGCCACAGGAGATAACGGAGCACCCAGCTACGCGCCAGGCCCGGCTTCAGACTTCCCATCGCACTGAACTGGTTCGTTACTTCATGGTCTTCGAGAACGGCCAGCCGGCCGGCCTGTTCAGGATCGGGACGCGGGGCGATTACGGGATCGGACTTTTCCAGGGCAAGGATTCGAACGAGCACCAGAAGCGCTACCGGCGGGAACAGCAAACCGATGAGCAGGCCAACGCCAATCAAGTGCGCCAAATTGCCAATCTTCCTGGCCCATGGCGTAGGCGTGGGCGGCGTCAGCGTGAGGCGTCCGGCGGAGATCTCCGCATGAACAAAGTCGCGTAACTGCAGTCGAGCCTGCTCGGCTGACTTGCAATCGAGCGATCCGGCATTTGAACGAAGATAGGCGGCGATTGTCTGCCGCAACTTGGCCTCTTCGCGGACCTGCTTCACCGTGCGCCCGCGCCAGTTCACGTAACTGGTGGCCACCGGCGAATCGTGATCCCGTACCCATTGCGGCAGGTCGGCGCCGTCCGTGAAATCGTCGCAGAAAGAAAACACGCGGCGCAAACCGGATCCAGCGCATTTGACAAGATCGGTCAGGAATTGCTCCGGGTCTCCGTCGAAATCACAGAGGAATGCCAGGTAAACACGATATTCCTGCCGCGGCAGCCCGTAAACGCGGATGTCGTCCAAAGTCTGGTCATCCAGAATCACGAATCGCGCAAAGTGCAAGTTCTCCAACTTGCCGAAGGGAACCAGGGGATTGGCGGCATTGACTTGGCCCGGAGCGAGATTCATGGTGGACAGCAACGTCCTGAGCCCGCTCATTGACTTGCGGTCTATCGGGGCCACCACCATCAAACTAGACTGGGATGTCATCTCGGACGCAGCCGCAGTTTAAGGGGTCTATTGAAATTCCAGGCAGAAATCAATAAGCCGTTTCTGCCCCCAATACACTTTTCCCAGGTAGAGGTTCGGACCAATCTGGCGGATCTCATCTCTAATCCAATGCGCCACTGTCGAGGTCTTGGAGTAATCCAACACGATACACTCCTTTTTATCCAGCCAGCTTTCGGCCTTATAAATCTCGGCAATAATCGCGTTAAAGCCCAGAATTGAGATCTTGTTGGTCAAGACACTTCGTTTCGCGTCGAAGGTTTTGCCCTGCCAGGCGAAGAGATTGATTAACTCCGCGATTTCTTTGGTGTACACGGTGCCCGGCGCAATGATAGCCGTGCCCTTGGCGGGGCCATCCGGAATGGGGCCGGCGGAGCTTTTGGTAAACAAATCATCAAGTTGCGCCTGGCTCATTGCCAGGAGTTGCGCCACGTCCAGCGACATTTTACCTCCATGAATTCCGCATGACATTCGGGAAACGGCCCGCTGAACCGACCGTCAACGTAAGAGCATTATATACAGCCAGAAGACGATTTCGTCAATCATTTCGCGCGTGTTTTGCATCGGCGAGAATCGCGTCTGCCGCTTTTTCGCCAATCATGTAGATGGAACTAGCGATGAAAAATCCAGGAATGCGTGGGAATACCGAGGCATCCACGACGCGAAGTCCCTGGGTATTATGGACGCGAAAATCACTGCTCAGCACGCCATTTTTTTCCACCGGCCCGATGGCGCAAGTGCAGGAGGCATGATGTCCCCAGCAGTTGTAGCGAACGAAGTCTTTGAGTTCCTGGTCGCTTTGCAAATGACTCCCGGGTAACTCCTCTTCGTCGATCAAGCCTTCTTGTTTCAGAGCGGCAGTCAAAAGGCGTACGAATCGGATTCCATCCACGACCGCGGCCAGATCCTGTTCTCCGCCGTCCTCGAAGTATTTGAAATCGATCAAGGGCGTGTCGCGAGGATCGTCCGAGCGCAGCGTTACCTCCCCGGCTCGGTTTCCCGTGTGCGCCTTGAGCACCACCCATGTCAAATAATTCAAATGATCGGCAAATACGCTGGAATATCCCGGAAAATAACCGCGGAATGAGGCCAGCAACGACATGCAGAACAGATCGGGCAATTCGCCGGCGGCTTTGGATCTGCGGAACAGGGTGAGCAGCGCGCCATTGGTGGCATAGACACCCGTGCCCCGGCTTTTCCATTCGGCGAATTGCGGGTCACCGGCGCCAAAAGTCGAACCCTTGTAGGCATCCCACGCGGAAAATTTCATGCGATTCACCACGCCGATTTCGTAGCGGTCCTGCAAGTTCTTTCCCACTCCCGGAAGCGCAACGCGCACCTGAATGCCGTGCCGCTCGAGCACGTGAGGGGGCCCGATGCCGGAAAGCATCAGCAGTTGTGGAGAATTGAAAGCGCCGCCGGCCAAAATGACTTCGCGCGACGCGTTCACCGTGCAGCGCGTGCCAGCCGCATCGCTCGGCCGGGCGTGCGCCCGGTACAAACGCTCACCCTCGAGGTACTCCACACCAGTCGCACGGTTGTTCGCATCAAGAATGACCTTCGAAGCCAGTGCATTCATTACGATCTTGAGGCGTTCCGGATAGCGGCGCGCCACGTCCAGCACGCGCTCCCGGGCGCCGAAGCGCCGGTGCCCGTGCGTCGTCATCGGCAAATAGCGGGTGCCAACCGCGTTCTGTTTCACAAGCCGCCAGTCATTCGGATCAAATCCGCCTTCCGCCGCCCAGTGCACGCGCTCCTTCTGAAGGCGGTCATCGAGAAACGCCGCGAGCGCCGACGTGACGATGATATTTCCCAAAGTCCGGTTGCGGACGACCGCTATGGGGATGGATTTCTCGGTGTGCAGCCACCCTTTCCAGCCATGGCGCGTGGGGTTGATGCCGATCCTGGACAGCCAGCGATAGACCGGGCGGTGGTGGCAGTTTTCCAGGCGCTGAAAGTAGCTGCGCATTTCTCGCGAGTTCCAACTGGCATCACCGGTGAGCTGGGCGATGTGGTCCCAATCCTCATTTTGCGGATAGACCAAAATCATCGCGTTGTGCGCCGTGCATCCGCCAAGCGTGCCCGCCCGGGGATAGAGCACGCCATCCACAGGTTTGCCGTTCCAGGTTTCGCAATACTTCGGATCGCGCCGCTGCAGGCTCTGGTCGGCGAAGTGGCGAACGAAGAAATCCCACTTCATGGCGTCATTTTCTGAAGCAAAGGCGTGAAAAGCCGGGACGTCGTAGTCTTCCGGCAAGCGGTTCTCGCCGGCGTGAGAACCATTGCCGCCCGCCAGTTTACGCGGATCACCGCCCGCCTCCAGCAGCACCACCCGCCGGCCGGCCTCAGCCAATCGCGCCGCCACCGTGCCACCGCCCGCGCCCGAACCCACCACCACGTACTCGCAGTCGCCGCTCATCAGCTCACTCCGCCCGCAAACGCAGCGTCGTGCGATCGCTGCTCACGGAATCGACTACTCTACCGTTTCAAGCCGTGCGAAGTCGATGCGGAGTCAGGCCGCGCTAGTCGAAAACTTCATCACCTGTCGGTTCGTAAAGCGGTACGCCGTTCACCGTGTGCCGCAGCTTCGAAAGTGTGTCGTACATCCGTCGCCGGGCGCGGCTTTGATTGCCCAACGGCCGATGCTCGGGAATCGAGTGCCACGGATTGTACGAGAGGCGCTTGTCGAAATCCATCTGTGCGGGGGAATTGAATTTCTGCCGCGGTATACGCAACGTGGCTACCGATTGCCGCGGAGAAATCTTTTCGGGCCACAGAACGGCATTGTTCTCGAGGGGCATCAGGTAGGGATCGGTTTGCCTTTGCAGGCGAATATCGAATTCGACATCCTCCTTCGCAAGTGTAGCTATCATGGCATCGCGGAGATAGTCGTCGGGAGGCCGTAGAGGGAGCCGCGGTATCGGAGTCCGGCGCGATGATCGCGGCCACACCGAGTATTGCATCGCCTGGCCTTCTCCCAGCAGATACGGAACGCAACTGAAATAGGGAGCTTCGAATGGGCTGCTCTGAGTCTTGATCCACAGCGCCTGCATGATGAAGTCCAGTACGTGCGGCCGATGGAAATTCAGGAAATAGAATATTTGCGTATTCTTCAGGCTCTCGATCTGTAATTGCGCGTTGGCTTCTGTATCGGGCGTAACAAAGGTCGGCGTGGAAACTCCGAACATGTCTTGCGTGAACTTCTCCTCCTCCATCAGCTTCGGCCCGGGCACACCCATCAGCTTGATGCTGATACTCATGAAGCCGACATCGTCGATATCCGGCGTTATGTAAGGACCCGGTCCGGAAAAACGGACCCATGCCCGGTAGGTGCGGGGCTCCGCATAGATGCCGTGACGCAACTCCACGGGGAGATCGCGGTGAACGATAAACTCCCCGCGCACGATGCCATGTGTCTTGGTATTTCCCCCTCGCTCGAAGCGCCCGGGCTTCCAGAGCAATCGCATCTGCTTTTCGAAGCTTGAGATTATCGAATCGAGGTACGCTTCTTCATCCGGCATCAGCTTTTCCTCGGCGATTTTCAAGCCTTCGTTCGGGCGCTTCCGATTGATCAAGGCCGTCACCAGGCTCGCGATGGGATCGCGAAGCACCGCATCGAACGCAGGACGGATAAACGGATCAAACCGGCGTTCCAGATGCACAAGGGCGGTAGACGTATCAGCCAACAGGTTTAAGAACGCAGAGCCGGTATTGGCTTTCGGTATGGGTTGATCAGGGTTTGAATTCAAAGCATTCCCCTCCCGAGGAGGTCAGAGCGAAATCCGCAATGTTGGTAATGCCTGGATGCAAGCGACTGCCACAAGGGATCAGTCGGACCAGCGGCGATTGGCGAGAGCGTTGCACACCACTGAGAGCGTGGCCAAGAATATCCACAAACCTCACTTTTGTCAATCGAAGAGAGCTCAAGGCGCCGGACTCGCGGGGATTGCGGCTCCAGGGATAACTGTCTCGCGGCGGACAGAAAGCTCCGCGCTTCGAGTGGGCTGCCCGAAGCCCTGTGCTGCAAAATCCGTGTGTTTGTCGGAAAAGCGCGTTTGGCCGATGATAGAAATAATGAACCAGACCAGCCAAACTTTGACTCCCGCGCTCTGGGAGCAGTACCAAGCCGAATTCCCGGTGCGCGAGCATCTCATTTACCTGAACCATGCGGGCGTAACACCGCTGTGCCGTGCGGCGGCTGCGGCCATGAAGAAGCTCACCGATGATGCGCTCGAGTTCGGCAGCCTGCATTATGACCAGTGGCTGGCCGCGTATGACGGACTGCGCCGCGCCGCGGCCCGGCTGATCACAAGCGCGCCCGAAGATATCGCGATCGTCAAGAACACGTCGGAAGGTCTGGCTACGATTGCGATGGGACTCGACTGGAAGCCTGGCGACAAGGTCGTCGTTTTCGAGGAGGAGTTTCCGGCGAATTATTATCCGTGGAAACGCCTGGAAGAAAAAGGCGTGCGCCTCGAGTGTCTGTCGATTTACGATCCGCTCGAAAAAGTGGACGTCGCATGCCGAGGAGCGCGTCTGCTGGCCATCAGCTTCGTGCAATATTTGAACGGCTATCGCGCGGACCTCGAAGCCATCGGCGAAATCTGCGGCAGACGCGGATGTTTTTTCGTGGTGGACGCCATACAGGGGCTGGGCGCCTTTCCGCTGGATGCGCGCAAGGCGGGGATCCATGCGTTGGCGTCCGACGGTCACAAGTGGCTGCTGGGACCTGAAGGCTGCGGCATCCTCTACATTCACGCGGAGATGCGCGAGCGCGTACAACCGGTGGAGTTCGGATATACCAATGTGGCGCGCTACACCGATTACGGCACACGCGACATGACGCTCAGGCCGGACGCGGCGCGCTACGAATGCGGCACACTGAACACGGTGGGATGCTTCGGTTTGAAAGCTGCCATCGAGTTTCTGCTCGCAGTGGGAGTGGATCGCGTCGGACCGGTGGTGCAGTCTCTGGGAGACCGGATTGCCGAGGGCGCGAGCCGCAAAGGATACGAAGTGCTGGGCCGCAGGACACCCCAGACCGGCGCCGGGATCGTGAGCTTTCGCAAGCCGGGAGTGGAAAGCCACACCATCGTGCGGCATTTGAAGGAGCGCGGCATCGTGACCGCGAATCGCAGCGGCTGGGTCCGCACCGCGCCGCATTTCTACATCAGCCGGGAAGAGATCGACCGGATGGTCGAAGAGCTGGTGTGAGAGCGGCTGAGGCGGAACTCGGCGGTCCCCTCAGCGCCTTGTCCCGCGTGCATGTCAGCGCAAAATATCCGATTGAGCATGATCATGCTCCTCTGCGCGCATGGCAACGAAATACTGTTTTTAGCAATCTCGTCCCGCTGGATCTTAGCGAACCACAACTCCACCTGATTGAGCCATGACCAATACGTCTGCGTAACGTCCAGACGTCATTGCCCTTAACAGCAAATGATTGGTGTTTACACAAACCATGATCACTCGACGTTCTCCCGGTAGACTTCGATCTTAGGGGCGTACTATTCTCTGTTGGAGGACTGAACCGATGCGCAGTGAAAGTTTTCTGCCATTGATTGCCGTACTCATCGCCGGCTCCGCCATAGCCGACAGGAATAGCGCGCTACGTGCATATCAGCAGCGAGATTTCGCTACAGCCATTAAGGAATGGCAAACATTGGCGGACACCGGCGATGCCGAGGCGGAATATAGAGTGGGGATGATGTATGAACGAGGCGAAGGTATTCCGGTGCAACCAAAGCAGGCTGCAAATTGGTATCGAAAAGCCGCAGAACAGGCTTATTCGCACGCTCAAATTGCGCTTGGGATGCTTTACGCAAAGGGACAGGGCGTGTTGCAGGATTATGTCCAAGCGCATATGTGGTTGATTTTAGCCAGCGCTGAAGGGGTAATTGAGGCATCGAAAGAGCGTGACAAGCTAGCGGAAAAAATGACGCCAGTTCAGATCGCGGAAGCACAGCGTATGGCGAGGGAGTGGAAGCCGACGCCAACCCAAGAGCAACCACAAGCTATCATTTCTTCAACATGTTCATTTTGCAATGGCGTATCCGCGCCAGTTGTGTTGTACAAAGTCGATCCGAGCTATTCCGAAAAGGCACTGGAGAAAAGGATCGCAGGCTCAGTTGTGTTGCATATAATTGTAGATAGTGAAGGCCGTGCACGTGACATTAGAGTGGTGAGGGGCTTGGGTCTTGGGCTGGACGAAAAAGCCATTGAGGCTTTGCAACAATGGAAGTTCCACCCTGGCTACCGTGACGGACAACCTGTGTCAACACCAGCGACGATAGAGATGAATTTCCGAATTGGAAAAAATCGGTGAGGGCGCATGCTCGGTTAGCCGACCCAACGCTGCGGCGCTCGCGGTTAGCGACTCGATCTAAGCCCGTCCCTTGAGCTTGCGATCCAAGTCGAACGCAGCGCTGATGAGTCCCAGATGAGTGAATGCCTGCGGGAAATTCCCTAATGCTTCGCCAGTGGGCCCGATCTCTTCAGCATAGAGGCCCAGGTGGTTCGCATAAGTTAGCATCTTTTCGAAAATCAACCGCGCTTCATCGAGTCTGCCCGCCCTGGCCAGGACCTCGACCAACCAAAATGTACAAATGCTAAATGTGCCTTCTTTGCCCGGCAGCCCATCACCCTTGGCGCGACCGAGCTCGTAACGGTACACGAGACTGTCAGAGACGAGTTCGTGCATGATCCGGTCGAGAGTAGATATCATCTTCGGATCCGTCGGCGAGATGAACATCATCAAAGGAAGCAGAAGCGCATTCGCATCGACGGCATCGGAACCAAAGTACTGGGTGAACGTTTGCCGCTCATTATTCCAGCCGCACTTCATGATGGTTTCGTAGATTGTGGTTGACTGGCGGCGAATACGCTCGTAATCCAGCGGCAACCCCCGTTTTACCGCTATACGCAAGGCACGGTTCAAAGCCACCCAGCACTGCATTTTGGAGTAGACAAAGTGCTCGGGCGCTTTGCGGACTTCCCAGATGCCGTGGTCCGGCCGCTCCCAATTCAGACACACCCAGTCCAGCATGCGGCGAAGGTAGTTCCAAAGATCGTAGGAAATCGGTTGTGCATACTTATTGTAGAGATAAACGGAATCGATCAGTTCACCGTAAATATCGAGCTGCAGCTGACGGCTGGCGGCGTTCCCAATGCGAACCGGCCGCGAACCTTTGTAGCCATCCAGATGATCCAGCGTAATCTCGGTCAGATTGCTACGCCCGTCGATTCCGTACATTACCTGCAGTGGCCCGAGGTCGGTATCCTGCTCCGTTGCGCGTTGCTGCAGCCAGTCCATGAACTTTCCGGCTTCTTCGGTGTAACCCAAACGCAGAAAAGCGTAAATCGTGAACGCTGCGTCGCGAATCCATGTGTAGCGGTAATCCC
>JADMIO012611089.1_pt1 | contig 10386 bp, 4 predicted proteins | sample 8958161 | NCBI WGS metagenome assembly JADMIO01 (sample SAMN16585339, study PRJNA669376) | soil metagenome | isolation source: Crop rotation soil | place: USA: Cullars Rotation, Alabama | collected 2011
GGATTCGGCGTCGTAATGCGGCGCAACACCGCCGTGTCCACTCCAGCCGGGTTGGCTGGATTCAAATTGGTGGCCAGCGTGTTGAGACTCGCACTCGAGATAAAACAATCGTAGACACGATTGGTCGTCGCCCGCTGGGGCGTGACGAAATAGGCATGCCAGGCGAAAGGATCATCGGCGCGCGGCGAGACCGGCTCGACGCCATTGCCGCGGTTGGCCCGGATGCGATACCGAACCACGCGCCGTTCGGCCTGGCCAGGCAGCACCGCGGTGAAACGCCCGGCCGACGGCGCTCCCGTGCTGCTCATCGAAATGGTCGAGCGCGCTTCGTTGGTGATATTGATGTCATCGACGAAATACTCGACGGAGACGGCGCTCAACTGATTGGTGGCCGAGAAGGCGCAATCGATGTGCACGGTTTGATTGGAGCGAATGAGGGCGGCGCCATTGGTGGCCCCATACGCCGCATAGGAGGTCACCACCGGACGCGGCACCGCCCGCACCACTGTGTTGACCCGGCCCGGACTCGGGTTTCCTCCCACTGGCGACGCCAGCCAGTTGCCCGGGTCATTGCCCGGCCAGGTGGCGCTGACCCGTTCGAGCGAACGTCCGCGATACTGGTAATTGGTCGATTTCAACCCGGTCCATTCATCGTCCGCACCCAAGGCATCCGCGCCGATGGCCCAGGGAAATTTCGCCGAGTAACTGACCGAATCGACGGCCTCGCCGCGCACGTCCACCAATCGCAAGGTGCCGCCGCCATTGCTGAGCTGTCCCTGGTAGGGCCCGAGCAGATTGGTTTCGTTGAGGCTGTTGTATTGGGTGATGGCGCGGAGACGGGCGGGATTTTTGGCAATGACCAGATACCGGCCAGGAACGATGACGGCGTTGTTGGAAAAGGCGTAATCAATTTCGCCGCTCAAACGCCAGCCGGCCAGGGAGACATTGGTGGGCCCGTTGTTGAACAGCTCGACGAATTCATGGACATCTTCGCTCAGGTCGAGCACAGGCAATCCTTCCGGGGTGAAGGCGGCATTCTCGACCGGGTGATAATGAATTTCGTTCAGCACCACGGCCGGCGCGGCGGAGGCGAGCGAGGCCAGGAGCGAGCAGAGGAGGATCAGGGAAACCGGTGATGGCGATAAACGCGCAGGCCACCAGGACAGCATTCGATTCTTCATGTAACAGTAGCCGTTGCGGGAGCTTGAACGGTCTTATCTTGACCTGTTTTTGGTGAATACTCAAGCCCACGATTTTGCCGAAAGGTAGGGAGGCGCTGCCGCGCCGCCTCCGACTCCCTCTCCGCCCACCCGATGGGGGGAGAGGGCCGGGGTGAGGTGGGTTAATCCAAAATCCAGAATTCAAAATGAACGACGAACCTTCCGGCACGCCAAATCTACGGACCCGGCAATTCGTTCCCTTCATTGACGCCCCGGCGCGCTTTTGTGACCCTTTGGCACCTGACGACGTTCATGGCCTTGCTTTCACGACTGATCACAGCCACCGACTCTGCTCTGCGCAATCAATCCCTCGACGCGCTCTGCGCGCCTCTTGCCCTCAAGGATTTGCTGGCGGAGGCCAATGACCTCGACGCTTTCCGTCGTCGCAGCGAGAACTTGTATGAACGCGTCCGCGCCCTCTTTTTTCTCTATGCCCTCCATCGCTTTCATCTGCCGGTCCGCCTGGGCACCCGGCCAGCCACCGCCGGTGCGCCCGGGTTGATCCCGTTTCGTGGCTACGAATTGCTGCTGCAACGCCGTTTTGAGGAAGCCATCGATCAGTTCCTGGCGGTCCAGTCGAATGATGGGCCCAACGATGCCGTCTGCTCCGCGCTGGCCACCGCCTATCATCGGCTCGCGTTCCAAACCCTGGCCGATCAAGTGCGGCGCAGCGTCCGTTCCGTGCGCGGCAATCAATGGATGTTTCGCGTCGGGCACCCTGCCGATCAACCGTTGCGGCTCCGACCCGAGTTATTGCGACGCCATCAAAGCGATGGCACTTATCCCATCCTGCGCGAGCGCACGCCGGTCCGCATGGACCTCTCGCATTCGGCCTGGAGCGATATTTTTTTCCTGGGCATGGATTTTCCGGAAGGAGCGCGCGTCCTGAATGTCTCGATCGACCTGGGGCTGCACGGACGCGACGCCGCGCCCCGCCCGCCGGTCGAGGCGTATTTGCGCGTGCTGCAGGAACCGGTCCTGCGCCTGACCAGTGTCGATCTCGGCGCCACCGCCGATCTCACGCACCTGGCCGACGTCTTCGATTTTGCCAAGGATTACCTCGGCTTGCTCAAAGCCGCCATCATCGCCAGCGGCCTGGTCCCGCCCGGCATCGAGGGATCGGGGCAAAGCCTGGCCGAATTGCTCGCCCGCATCGTTGGTCCGGGACGCGGGCTGGAAATTGTCAGCAACGTCAACGCCATCCCGAAAGGGTCCCGCCTGGCTGTTTCCACCAATCTGCTGGCCGCCCTGATCAGTGTTTGCATGCGGGCCACCGGCCAGGCCGCCTCGCTGACCGGCCCGCTGCAGGAATCGGAACGACGCCTGGTTCTGGCCCGCGCCATCCTGGGCGAATGGCTGGGCGGTTCCGGCGGCGGCTGGCAGGACAGCGGAGGCGTTTGGCCCGGCATGAAATTAATCACCGGCGTGCTGGCCGGCGAAGGCGATCCGGAATTTGGCATCAGCCGCGGACGTCTTTTGCCGCAACATCGCATCCTCGATGACACCGCGGTTTCCCCGGCCACGCGGCGCCAACTGCAGGAGAGCCTTGTCCTGGTACACGGCGGCATGGCCCAAAATGTCGGGCCCATCCTGGAGATGGTCACCGAGAAATATCTGCTGCGCTCGGCCAGCGAATGGGGCGGACGCCAGCAAGCGCTCGGGTTGCTCGAGGAAATTCTGCAGGCGCTGCAGCAGGGCGACGTGCGGCGGGTCGGCGCGATCACGACGCGCAATTTCCAGGGACCCATCCAGACCATTATTCCGTGGACGAGCAATTTTTACACGGAAACCTTGATCGAGCGGGCGCGCGCGGCGTTGCAAGAGGATTTCTGGGGATTCTGGATGCTCGGCGGCATGTCGGGCGGAGGGATGGGCTTCATGGTGGCGCCGGAAAAAAAAGCGGAAGCCCAATGTCGTTTGCAGGAAATCATGTCGACGGCCAAGGCCGAACTCGAACAGGCCCTGCCTTTCGCGATGGAGCCGGTGGTTTACGACTTTGCCATCAACGAAAACGGAACGTTTGCGGATTTGCTCGAAGGCCAGGCCGCCTTGATGCCGCAGGGTTATTATGTGCTCATTGCCCCGCCGTTGTTGCAGCAGGAGCAGCGGACGTTGACGCCGTTGCGCCGTGCGGAGCTGGACAAATTCGGGGCGGCCTGCCGGACGCGACCGGAATTGCGCGGGATGGTGCAGGCGCTGTTCGATGCGCTTCTGCCGCGCAGTGCGGCGGAAACCAGCGGCCACCAGACCCTCGGGAGCCTGCTCGAACAACACGGCTTTGATCGCACCCAACACGAGCAGATTCGCGCGGACCTTCGCGACGGCCGCATTGGCCTGGCCCAAAATCGCCTCCCGCCCAGCACCATCATCGAGGATGTGCAGGATCAGGATGTCACCGAGACCGGCCGCGCCGGCGGAACGGAAGCCGCCGACGGAGCGGGCCTGCCCGATCGTTGGCTCGAGGCGGGACTTCTGGCCTTGCGCAAAGGGGAGGTTGCCGTGATGACCCTGGCGGCGGGGGCCGGAAGCCGCTGGACCCAGGGAGCGGGCGTGGTCAAGGCGCTGCATCCTTTTTGTAAATTTGCCGGACGCCATCGCACTTTTATTGAAACGCACCTGGCCAAAAGCCGGCGCACATCGCGCCGGGCGGGCCAGCCTCTGCCTCATATTTTTAGTACGAGCTACCTGACGCATGAGCCGACCGCGCAATTCCTGGCCCGCGAAAATAATTACGGATACGAAGGCCCGCTCTTTCTTTCGCCAGGGCGGGCGGTCGGCTTGCGCCTGGTTCCGGCTGTGCGCGATCTGCGCTTTGCCTGGGAGGAAATGCCGCAGCAACGCCTCGATGAGCAGCAGCAGAAGGTGCGGGACAGCCTGCGTTCGGCTTTGCTGCAATGGGCGCGCCAGGCCGGCGAGGCGGCTGACTACACCGACAACCTTCCCGGACAATGCCTCCACCCGGTCGGCCATTGGTATGAGGTGCCGAATCTCCTGCGCAATGGCGTGTTGGCCCGTCTTCTCGAGGAACGACCGCAGCTGAAATATTTGTTGTTGCACAATATCGATACCCTGGGCGCGGACCTGGATCCGGCGTTGCTCGGCCATCATATCGAGAGCGGCGCGGCCCTGACCTTCGAGGTCATCACGCGGCGGCTCGAGGATCGCGGCGGAGGTTTGGCCCGTGTCAATGGCCGGGTCCGTTTGGTCGAAGGACTGGCCATGCCGCGAGAAGAGGCGGACTTTGCGCTTCGTTACTACAACTCGATGACCACCTGGATCGATTTGGATCGGTTACTGGCCGCCTTCGGCCTGAACCGGGAGAGTCTCAAGGACGAGGAGAAGGTGGCCAACGCCATTCGCGCGCTGGCCGCCCGCATGCCGACTTACATCACCATCAAGGATGTGAAGAAACGTTGGGGCCATGGGCAGGAGGACATTTTTCCGGTGGCCCAGTTCGAAAAGCTTTGGGGCGACATGACCGCCTTGGCCGAAGTGGATTCCCGTTTTGTGGCCGTGCCGCGAAGTCGAGGACAGCAACTCAAGGACCCCGCCCAACTCGATGGCTGGTTGCGCGACGGCTCGGCCGCGCACGTGGAAAGCCTTTGCGAGTGGCATTAACGAAAATCGGGAAGGCGGATGGAGCCGAAACTTTTCTTGTGAAAAGCACCGCAAAGGAGAACACCCCTCACCCCGGCCCCCACCCCTCCGAGGGGAGAGCGAGTCGGCATCAAAGGCTGCAATGGGGAGCGTCTCTTCTGGCGCTCACAGCCGCTTATTATCTGGCCGGCAAATTCGGGTTGTCGCTCGCCTTCGTCAATGCCAGCGCCTCGGCCGTCTGGCCGCCGACCGGAATGGCCCTGGCCGTCCTGCTTCTGTTCGGCTACCGCCTTTGGCCGGGAATTTTTGCCGGCGCCTTTTTGGTCAACCTGACCACCCAGGGATCGGTGGCGACTTCACTGGGCATTGCCGCGGGCAATACTCTGGAAGCGCTGGTGGCCGCCGGATTGGTCGGCCATCTGGCGGGAGGCCGCCGTTTCTTCCAACAAGGACGAACCATCTTCAAGTTCATCCTGCTGGCCTCGGTTTTGAGCACCATGGTTAGTGCCACGGTGGGACTGGTGACGTTGGGCCTGGGCGGTTATGTCCATGGCGACAAAGCGGGCCCGGTCTGGTTGACCTGGTGGTTGGGCGACATGGTGAGCAGCCTGCTCATCGCGCCGTTGCTGGTCATTTGGGGAAGCCGCGAGTTTCCGCGCTGGAATTCCCGCCGTCTTCTCGAGGGCGCCCTTTTGATCGTGGCGATTTTGCTGACGGGCCAATTGGTTTTTCTAAAACCGTTTTCCAAAAATCTTCCCCTGGAATATGTGGCGGTGTTCCCGTTGTTGTGGGCGGCCTTTCGCTTCGGGCCTGGCGGCGCGTTGACCGGAGCCTTTCTCACCTCCGGCCTGGCTCTAGGGGCAACGTTGCAGGGATTGGGCCCCTTTGCCACACCCGATCCCAATGCGTCGCTGCTGCTGCTGCAGGCATTCATCGGCACGCTGACGACCACCACATTGATCCTGGCCGCGGTGATATCGGAACGAAAACGCGCCGAACAACGTCTTCAGGTCCAGGATGCGGTGCGCGCTGTTTTGGTCGAAGCCAGGACGCTGGTGGAAGCCACCCCAAAAATATTGCAAGCGCTTTGCACGATGGCCGGTTGGGAAGTGGGCGCCATCTGGAGTATCAGCCGGGAAAGCCGCGAATTGGCTTGCCTGGCCATGTGGAATGACCCTTCCGTGCGCATTCCGCAATTCGAAGGGATGACCCGACAACTGCGTTTTGCGCCGGGGGTTGGACTGCCCGGGCGCGTCTGGAACAGCGGCCAGCCGGTCTGGATTCCCGATGTTCCCCAGGACTTGAATTTTCCGCGCGCCGCCCTGGCCGCAAAGGAGGGATTGCACGCCGGATTATGTTTTCCACTCAAGCGCGGCGAGGAAATTCTCGGCGTGATCGAGTGTTTCAGCAACCGGGTCCGGCAACCGGATGAACATTTTCTCCAGATGCTGGCCTCCATCGGCAACCAGATCGGCGAATTCATCGAACGCCGTCACTCCGAAGAGACGGTGCGCCATCAGGAATCGCAATTACGCCTGGTCACCGACTTCACCCCGGTGATGCTGGCGCAGTGCAGTCGCGACGGATACTTTCGCTTTGTCAACCGCGCCTACGGAGACCATCTCGGTCTGACGCCGGACCAGATCATCGGGAAGTCGCTTCTGGAGATCATGGGCGCAAAGGCCCTGGCCGCCATCCAGCCCTATGTGGATACGGTTTTGCAGGGAACGCCGATCGAATATGAGCTGGAGGTCCCCTACCAACGAATCGGCCCGCGCCTGATGCGGGTCTCTTACGTGCCGGAGCGCGCCGTTTCCGGCGAAGTCATCGGTTGGCTGGCCTCGCTCAACGACATTACGGAACGCAAGCGCGCCGAAGAAGCCCATCAACGCATTGAAACGCTCCAGGGCGCCATTCTGAATTCGGCCTTGGATTGCATTATCACCATCGATCAAGCCGGGCGGGTCATTGAGTTCAATGCCGCGGCCGAACGGACCTTCGGCCGGACCCGCGCGAGCGTCCTGGGCCAGTCGATGGCGGAATTGATCATTCCGGCGCGCCTGCGCGAGCAGCATCGGCGCGGCCTGGCCCGTTACCTGGCCACCGGTCAGCAGGCGATGTTGGGCAAGCGCATTGAGATTTCCGCATTGCGGGCCGATGGTTCGGAATTTCCTGTCGAACTTTCCATCAATGTGGTGCGCCTGGGGACCGCCCAGGCCTTCACGGCGACGCTGCGCGACATCACCGAACGGAAGAAAACCGAAGCCGCCCTCGAAGAAGCGCAGGCCCAGCTCAAGGCCCATGCGGACAACCTGGAAATGGTCGTGGCGGAACGAACCGAGGAATTGCGCGAAACCATTGCCGAGATCGAGTCCTTCTCCTACTCGATTTCCCATGATATGCGCGGGCCCCTGCGGGCCATGCACGGTTACGCCGCCATTCTCGAGGAGGAACTGAAAGGAAAAATCAACAACGACCAATGGAGTTACCTGGGCCGCATCGTCCATGCCACGGCCCGCCTCAATCAATTGGTCCAGGGCATCCTGAGTTACTCGCAAATTTCCCGATCCAAATTGCCGCTGGCCCCAGTCGATTTGCAGGCGCTCATCGGCGAGATGAAACAGCATCAGCCCCAACTGCAGCCGCCTGGCGTCGATCTGCAGGTCGAGGGACCGTTGCCGGTAGTCCTCGGACACGAAACGGCCCTGCTCCAGATTTTTTCCAACCTTTTGGGCAACGCCGCCAAATTCGTTCCGTCCGGCACCACGCCCCGCATTGTTATTTCCGCGGAAGCGGCCGGGCCGGGCCTGGTCCGCATTTGGGTGGCCGATAATGGTATCGGGATTGATCCGAAGAATTTCGAACGCATTTTCCAAATGTTTGAACAGGTCAATAACCCGAAGGATTACGAAGGAACCGGCATCGGCCTGGCCATCGTGCGCAAGGCGGTCGAGCGTTTGGGCGGCAAAATCGGCGTCGTCTCGTCCCTCGGCCAAGGGGCCCGCTTCTGGTTTGATCTGAGGCGGATCTCGGATTAGGTTTATGACGTTGCATGTCAAAGTCGATCCTGCTCGTTGAAGACAGCGAAGATGACGCTTTTTTCATGGTCCGGGCTTTCAAAAAGGCCGGGCTGCAATCGCCGATTTTTCATGTTCAAGATGGCAATGCCGCCCTTTCCTACCTGGGCGGAACGGGCTCCTACACCGATCGCGCCCAGTATCCGATGCCGTCGCTGATTCTATTGGACGTCAAAATGCCATTCACGTCGGGTTTCGAGGTATTGCGTTGGATTCGGCAGCAATCGGGATCGCCCAGGGTGCCGGTGGTGATGTGCACCTCCTCGAACCAGGATTGTGATGTCGAGCAGGCGTACGCCCTGGGTGCGAACGCCTATTTGATGAAGCCGAATCACGGCGAGGATTATTCCGAGCTGGCCAGTTTGATCCGCCGGTTTTGGTTGGAATTGAACATCGGCCCCCAGCAACGGCCTTCGCCGGATCCAAAGTCGCCGGCCTGTTCGCCGTCACGGAACGATCCCAAAGTTTAAGAGCCAGTCTGTCTGCGCGTTTCCACGGCGCACCCAGACAGGCTCTTAAGCGAAATCTGGCTCGACGACCCGCCGTCGCCCGCTAATTTCTTCGTCCATGTCAGACGCTGCCGCCCCGGTTGCCCCGCCCGCCTCCTCCAAAGCAAAGGTATTTGTTCGCCGCCTTTCCAGCACCCTGGTGCTGTGGGGCATCGTTTTGGGAGCGCTTTTTTCCGGGAACAAAATGTTGTCAGACGTCGTCTTCGCCCTGGTCCTGATGCTCCTGGCCCTGGTGGGGCTGCTCGAGTTTTACGGGCTGGTCGAGAAAGAGAAGATGGTTTGCTTCAAACGGTGGGGCGTGTTCGGCGGCGTCCTCCTGTTGGCGGGAACGTTTCTTCATCTCCATGGTTGGCTCGGCCTGCACGGCACCCCCTCGCGCGTCAACGATTTCGAAGTGATGTTCCTCATCCTTTTTGTCCTGGGCTTGTGCGTGCTGCAATTCCTTTCCAAAAGCAATACCAAGGGCATCCTCGCCATTTCGACCACTCTCTTCGGCCTCATGTATGTCCCCTGGCTGCTCAATTTCATCCAGAAGATTTATCTCTTTCCCGGGCTCGGCGCGGACGGAAAATATTATGTTCTCTATTTTATTCTGGTGACCAAATTCAGCGATAGCGGCGCCTATGCGGTCGGCTCGCTCATCGGCCGGCATAAAATGATCCCGCGCATCAGTCCGGGCAAAACCTGGGAGGGCTTCGGCGGGGCCATCGCTGTTTCCACCGGCGCGAGCCTGCTTTTTGCCTGGCTGGCCGGGCCTCACCTGCCCGGCATGACCTGGCTGCATGCCATCGTGCTGGGCGTCCTGCTGAGCACGGCGGCGGTGGTGGGCGATTTGATCGAATCCATTTTCAAACGCGAAGCGGGGGTGAAGGATTCAGGACATTTCTTTCCCGGCATCGGGGGGATCCTCGACTTGCTCGATAGTTTGCTGTTCAATGCCCCCCTCATGTATTTGTATCTGCGTCACGTGCTCACGCGCTGACCTTCGAGCGCCCGGATTTTTCCTGAATGAAAAACGTCGTTCTTCTTGGCAGTACCGGCTCCATCGGCACCAGCACGATCAAGGTGGCCGGGGATTTGCCCGAGCGCGTGCGCCTGCTCGGCCTGGCCGCCGGCCATAACACCAAACTGCTGCTCGAACAAACCCGCCAACATCAACCCGCCGCCATCGCCATCGCCGATCCGGCCAAAGCCGACGAATTGCGCGCGGTCCTCGGGCTATCCACCCGCGTGCTCTCCGGGCCGGAAGGATTGCTCGAATTGGCCACCCTGCCGGAGGCCGACATCGTGCTAATCGCCATCGTCGGCACCGCCGGTTTGCAGCCCGCCCTGGCCGCCATTCGGGCAGGCAAAGATATCGCCGTCGCTTCCAAGGAAATCCTGGTCATGGCGGGCGAAATCGTGATGCGCGAAGCTGCCGCACACGGCGTTAAGGTGCTGGCTGTCGATAGCGAGCATTCCGCGATTTTCCAGTGTCTCGATGGCAAGCCGCCCGGGTCGGTGCGCGCGCTTTGGTTGACGGCCAGCGGCGGACCTTTTCGCGATCGGCAGGCCTGGCCGAAGGAAAAATTCGCCGGCATCACTCTCGAGCGTGCGTTGCAACATCCTTCCTGGGTGATGGGCCGCAAAATCACCATCGATTCCGCCACCCTTTTCAACAAGGGCCTCGAAATGATCGAAGCCCGCTGGCTCTTCGATATTGGCATGGAACGCGTCCATGTCGTTGTCCATCCCCAGAGTATCATTCATTCAATGGTGGAATTTGTGGATGGCTCGATCATCGCGCAGTTGTCCACCCCCGACATGTGTCTGCCCATTCAATATGCCCTCACCTACCCGGACCGGGCCGGGAGTGAACGGGTGCAAACCAACCTGGCCAAAATTGGACGGCTCGAGTTTGAAGAGCCCGATCTGGAACGTTTTCCCTCCCTGACTCTGGCCCGTCACGCCGGCGAAGTGGGCGGGACGCTGCCGGCCGTGTTT
>JADMIO011718101.1_pt1 | contig 10383 bp, 5 predicted proteins | sample 8958161 | NCBI WGS metagenome assembly JADMIO01 (sample SAMN16585339, study PRJNA669376) | soil metagenome | isolation source: Crop rotation soil | place: USA: Cullars Rotation, Alabama | collected 2011
CCCGCCGCGCCGCCGGCCGGTGGACCCAGCGACGCCGCGCGCCAGGCGATCAGCGCGGCGGTCAAGGCGATCGAGGCCTCGGACTACGCCACCGCCGAGAAGCAGTTCGTGAAGGTCACCGAGCTCGCGCCCAAGCTGCCGCAGGGCTGGCTCGGGCTGGCCGAGTCCCGGCTGCAGCTCGATCGCCCGCAGGACGCGCTGGTCGCGGCGAAGCGAGCGCGTGACCTCGCGCCCGACCTCGCGCCGGCGTCGTTCGCGGTCGCGCGCTGCCTCGCCGCGCTGGGGTCGGACGCCGATGCGTTGACCGCCGCCGAGCGCGCGCACCAGCTCGACCCGGCGAACGTCGAGACCGCGGTGCTGAACGCTCTGCTGCTGCGCCGCCTGCGCCGCGACGACGACGCTTCGAAGCTGCTCGAGGCGGCGTGGAAGGCGGGACAGCGCGATCCGCGCCTGGTCGAGCAGCTCGCGTTCCTGCGCTTCGACCACGACGACCTGACCGGCGCCGCCGACGCGGCGCGCCAGGGCCTCGCCGCCGATCCGCAGCGCGCCAACCTGAAGCTGGTGCTCGGATTCGCGCTGGCCAAGGATCCCACGCATCGCGACGAGGCGGTCCGCAATCTCGAGGAAGCGCTCGCCGCCGGGGTCGGCGAGCGTGGATCGGTTCAGCTCGAGCTGGGCGGCCTCCTGCTCGACGCCGGGCGGGCCGCCGACGCGCTCGCCCACCTGGAGGAGGCGGCGCGGCTCCTGCCCGAGCGGTCGGCGGCGCACTACCGCCTCGGCCAAGCCCGCCGCGCGCTCGGCGACGCGGCGGGGGCCGAGCAGGCGTTGGGGCGATACCAGGAGCTCGAGGCGCGAGAGCACGAGGCCGACCGCGGCAGCAAGGAACTCGGCATCGCGCTCAACGAAGCCCAGGAGCTGGCGGGCACGAACCGGCTCGACGAGGCGCTGGCGCGGCTCGACACGCTCCATCGCAGCCATCCCGACGACGCCCGCGTCGCCGCCCTGCGCGCCAAGGTGCTGTTCTCGATGGGGCGCCGCAGCGAAGCGGAGCAGTCGATCGCCGAGGCGATCGCGCGCGTGCCCGATCTCGCCGAGTACCAATACCTGTCCGCGCTGTTCGCGATGTACGCCGGCCGCGCCGGAGAGGCGCAGGCCAAGCTCGAGCGCGTGCTGAAGCTCGATCCCAAGCTGGCGCCCGCCCAGGCCTTGCTGGCCGGGGCGCTGGTGAAACAGGGCAAGACGGCGGAGGCGCTCGCGCACTTCCAGAGCGCGATCGAGCTCGGCGCGGACTCGCCCGAGGTGCGGCTGGGCTATGCCGAAGCGCTGAAGTCACTGGGGCGCGCCGAGGAGGCCGCCGCGCAGATGGAGGCGTATCGCAAGCTGGCCGCCCGGCCGTGAGGATGCAGTCAGTCCGTCGGTGGCCGGCTGGCCACGCCGGCGCCGCGCTCGTCCTCGCGGTTGCGGCGGCGATCGGCGCGATTCCGGCGCGGGCCGCGCAGCTGCGCTTCCGCGAGGTCTCCTCGCAGCTCGGCGTTCGCTTCGTGCACCAGAACCACGCCACCGCGGAGAAGTACATGCCCGAGAACATGGGCGCCGGCGTCGCCGTCCTCGACTACGACGGTGATGGGCGGCTCGATCTCTTCTTCGTGCAGGGAGCGCCGGTCGCGCCTGGCGCGGCGGCGGCGGCCGGGAGCGACCTGCTGTATCGGCAGCGCCCCGACGGCACCTTCGAGGATCGCACCGCGGCGGCCGGCATCGCCGAGCACGGCGACGGCATGGGGGTCGCCTTCGGCGACGTCGACCGCGACGGCGACCTCGACCTCTACGTCACCAACTACGGCCCCAACGTGCTGTGGAGGAACCGTGGCGACGGCACCTTCGAGGACGCCACCGCCGAGGCCGGCGTCGCGACCGAGCGCCTGGCCTCGGGAGCGCCCTCGTGGTCGAGCGCCGCCGGCTTCTTCGACGCCGACGGCGATGGCGATCTCGACCTCTACGTCGCGCGCTATCTCGACTTCAGCGCCGATCGCAACCGGTTCTGCGGCAACGCGCAGGCGAGGATCCGCGCCTACTGCCACCCCGACGTCTACGACGGCGCGCCCGACCTGCTGTACCGCAACGACGGCCGTGGCAGGTTCACCGACGTCAGCCGCGAGGCGGGGCTACTGGCGACGCCGAACGACAAGGGCCTCGGCGTGCTGCTGCTCGACCTCGACGCCGACGGCTCGCAGGACGTCTACGTCGCCAACGACTCGACGCCGAACTACCTCTATCTCAATGGTTGGGCCACCACCGGCGCGGGCCAGCGCCGCGGCACGTTTCGCGAGCAGGCCCTGCCCGCGGGCGTCGCCGTCGACGGCACCGGCGCCCCCGAAGCGAGCATGGGCGTCGAGCTGGGCGACCTCGACGGCGACGGCCAGGCCGAGCTCTTCCTCACCCACCTCGATCAGGAGACCAACACGCTCTATCGCAGCCTCTTCGTCGCCGAGGAGGACCCGAAGGGCATCCCCGCCCCGGTCTGGACCGACGCCACCGAGAGCTTCGGCCTCGGTGCGCCGAGCCTCCCCTGGGTCGGCTTCGGCACCGTCTTCTTCGATCCCGACGACGACGGCGACCTCGACGTGTTCGTGGCCAACGGTCACATCATCGACAACATCGATCGCTTCGCGCCGGGACGCAGCTACCGCCAGCCCGCCCAGCTCTTCGTGAACGCCGGCAAGCCGCCGCTGAGCGAGGCGCCCGCCTCGGTGCTCGGGATCGAGCCGTTGGTCGGCCGCGGCGCGGTGGCGGCCGACCTCGACGGCGACGGCGACGAGGACCTGGTGGTGACGCAGAACGGGGATCGCGCGCTGGTGCTGCGCAACGAGACCACCGGCGGCGGCAGGTCGCTGGCGGTGCGGCTGCGCGGCGCCAAATCGAATCCAGCGGGCTTCGGCGCCCGGCTCGAGCTGAGCGTCGGCGGACGCCGCCTGGTGCGCTGGCTCAAGAGTTCGACCAGCTACCTGTCGCAGGCACCGCCCGAGGTCCACTTCGGGCTCGCAACGGCGGCCGCCGCGGAGGGACTGGTGGTGAGGTGGCCGTGGGGAACCGAGGACGCGGTGGGCCCGCTCGAAGCGGGCCGCGTCCACCTCGTGGTCGAGGGCTCTCACCCCAACGCGATCACGGTCAGGTCGGAGTGAGAGCCGGGACGATCGCGCTAGAGCCGGAGCCGGATCCCGAACTGGTAGTACCGCGGATCCTGAACGCCGCGATCCCCCGCGACGCCGAACTCCGGGTTCGGCTGACCATTCGTCAGCGTCGGAACCTGCGACGAGCGCACCAGCGACGGGTCGGGATCGAACGCGAACGTCTGATCCACCGAGAACGAGTACTCGTTGGTGACGTTGAAGGCCTCGCCGAAGATCTCGATCTCGCCGCGGCCGAAGTCGGCGCCCCACGCCACGCGGAGGTCGAGCTGCTCGACCGATTCGTTGCGCTCGCCGTTGCGGGGCTGCAGAGCGCCGTCGATCACGGAGTGGGGCGCGGGGCAGATCGCGCTGTTGGACGGGCAGTTGTTGATGGCCGCCGCGGCGGAAATGCCGGAGGCCGCGTACGCGGTCCACGGCCGCCCTGACTCGTAGTGGGCGGTCCCCGCCACCTTGAACCCGAACGGCAGGTTGCTGGTGGCGATCAGCACGAAGCGGTTCTCGATGTCGCGGTCGGACAGACCCCAGTCGTAGCGCGGGTGGTTCGGGTTCGAGACCGTCACCGTGGTCGCCGAGCGTTCGTTGGAGTCGTCGTCCTTGTCCCTCGACCAGGTGTAGTGGGCCTGCAACGAGTAGCGACCGGCGAAGCGCCTGGCCACTTTGAGCGTCGCCGCCTCGTACTCCGACTCGCCGGTCGAGCGACGGACGAACAGGGTGTTGAGCGCGGGATTCACCAGCGTCCTGCTGTAGACCGGCCGGCCGAAGGAGTCGAGGTGGTCCACCACCACGTTGTCGTTGTAGTTGCGCTGGAGGTGCTTGCCCTCCATGTAGAGCAGGTCGATCGCGGCCGACCAGTGGGTCGAGAGCTCGCGCTCGTAACCCAGGTTGAAGCGGGAGAACTCCGCGTCCTCGAAGTCGGGATCGAGGAACGAGGTGGAAGGAATGGTGTTGCGCGGGGGATTCTCGTTGTCGATCGCCTGCCCGAGAGGCACGAACCCGACGTCGCCGGGACGGACGATCACCCGGCCGAAGTTCGGATACAGACCGTTCTCCTGGACCTGGCTCGCGAACAGCAGCGACGGCGTGCGGCCGTAGAAGAGACCGGCGCCGCCGCGCAGCACGTCGGAAGCGCCTTCGCGCGTCTGCCACGCGAAGCCGACGCGCGGCTCGAAGTGCTCGTCGTCGGGGATCGAGCGGCCCTGGGCGAACAGGTGCGCCAGCCCATCGGGGTTGTCGGTCTTGCCGTAGCGCAGCCCGTAGTTGACGGTCAGTCGGTCGGTCGCGCGCCAGCCATCCTGCGCGAACACCGCCCAGATGTCCTGGGTCTCGTCGTAGTTGGGGAACGTCACGTCGCCGAAGTAGATCCGGACCGCGCTGGCGACGTTGTTGATGAAGTCCTGCAGCGTGCTGAAGTCGTACCGGCCGTCGAGGCTGCCGGCGAAGAGCTGCGCCATGTTGTCCGACGAGTAGGCGACGCCGAACTTGAGGTCGTGCTCGCCGAAGAGGTAGGAGTAGGTGTCGTTGATCTCGGTGGCCTCGGTGTTGGCGAGGATGGGAAGGGAGTCGACCTTGCCGACGCTGTCGGAGGTGAATCGGATCTCCGCCTCGATCGGGCTCCCGACCCGCAGGTTGCCGCGCGTGAGGTCGTCGGTGGTGTACTGGAAGCGCAGGTCGTTGAGGCCGCTCGACCCGTTGATCCACACCCACGACCCGACCAGGGAGTCGGTGTCCTCCTTCTTGAGCGATTCCTCGTCGAGGAACGTGCTGGTGCGCTCGTACTCGGTCAGGTTGTAACGCAGCGACGCCTGGTGCGACGGTGACGGATTGAAGTCGACCTTGCCCAGCAGGATCTGGTTGTCGACGGTGCGCTCGAAGAGACCCGAGGCGGTGCGACCGATCGCCGAGCACGAGTTCGGTAGGCCCCCGGCGAACACGCACGCCGGCGGGGCGACGCCGTCGTTGTTCGGGGTGTAGCCCCTGATGAGGTCGGCGTACTCGGGCTGGGTCAGCGCGCGCTGCGAGATGGCGTCGAACGCGCCCTTCTGCACCAGATTGTCGATGAAGGGATTGGTGCGGTCGGTCTGGTCCCAGGACAGGAACCAGTGCGCCCGGTCGCGAACGAACGGTCCGCCCGCGGTGAGACCGTAGTTCTTGCGCTCGAACTCGCTCGGCGCAGTGTCGGCGGCCGAGGGGTTCCGGAACTTGGCGAGCGGCGTCGCCGGAAAGTCGGCCGACAGCCCGTCGTCGGTGTAGTAGTAGAACCCGGTGCCGTGGAACTGGTTGGTCCCGGACTTGGTGAGGACGTTGACGAAACCACCGCCGTCGAGTCCGTACTCCGGGTTGAAGCCGTTCTGGACGATCTGGAACTCCTTGACCGACTCCTGGCCGATGGTGAGACCGTCGTTCTCGGTCGCCTCGCCGCCGTTGGCGTAACCGAAGAACGCGTTCTTGGCCGAGGTGCCGTCGACGCGCAGGCCGGAGTAGACGCCACGCTGCCCGGCCATCGCGATGAAGCCGCGCGAGGGGTCGTCGTGGACCGCCGGCGAGAGCAGCGCGAAGTTCTTGAAGTCGCGGCCTGGAATCGGGATGTTCTCCACCTCCTGCGACGTGATGTAGCTGGCCGCGGTCGAGCGTCCGGTCTCGACCAGCGGCGTCCGGTCGACCACGGTGATCTCCTCGGCCGTGGCCTCGACTCCCATCTTCAGGTCGAGGGTGAGGACCTGGCCCACCAGGAGCGTGACGTCCTCGCTCTTCGGCTGCATGCCCTCGAGCGACGCCGACACGCTGTAGGGACCCGATGGCAGCGACTTGACGCTCCACAGGCCGGCGGCGTCGGTCACGGTCGTGCGCTGCGCGCCGGTCTCGGTGTTACGGATCACGAGCGTGGCGCCGGGGATCGCCTGACCGGTATCCGCCTTGATGGTGCCCTTGATCTCGCCCAGCACCTGGGCCCGCAGCGCGCTCGGCGCCACCATCAGCGCGAGCAGCAGGACCACCAGACTCAATCGAGAAGGGGAACGCCAGAACATGTCCTTCGACCTCCAAGCGGTTCGGAGTTGCGCACGAAGCGTCGCGACCGGCTGATCGTCGAAGACGGCGCCAGAGTAGCGTCGCCTCGGCCGGGGGTCAAGACGGCGGTGGCGTGTTCCACGGCCGCGTCAAGGCAGGGAGTCATCGCGACTCAGGGTCGCGACAGCGCCGCGCGATACGCCATGCGGTAGCGCGCCGCCACCACGTCCCAGGTGAGCTCGTGTTCGGCACGCCGGCGGCCGGCGGCGCCCATCGCCTTCGCCTCGACCGGACGCTGCAGCAGGCGATCGAGCGCGCCGTGGAGCGCCGGGCCGTCGCCCTCCGCCACCAGGATCCCGGTCGAGCCGTCGACCACCGCGAGCGGAATCCCCGAGATCCCGCTCGCCACCACCGGCAGCCCGCTCGCCATCGCCTCCAGGATCACGTTGGGCAGACCGTCGACGTTGCCGGACGCATCGTGCACCGCGGGCAGCACGAACACGTCGGCGGCGCGGTAGAGACCGGGCAGCGCCTCGCGGTACACCACGCCCGGGAAGTGGACGCGCGCGCCGAGCCCGGCGGTCGCGCGGCGGAACTCGTCGAGCCGGTCGCCGCCGCCGGCGAGCACGACGTGACAGGAGGGATGGCGCTCGAGCAGCCGCTTGAGCTCGGGCAGCAGCACCTGGAATCCCTTCTTGGTCGCCATGCGGCCGACCGCGAGCACCACCGCGGCCGACGCCGGGATGCCGAGGCGCGCTCGCCAGCCGGCGCGGCCGTCGTCGCCGGGATGAAAGGTCTCGACGTCGACGCCGTACGGAATGACGTGGCAGCGATCGCCCGCCAGTCCCAACGCGGCGACGCGATCGACCAGCTCCGCCGAACACCCCGTCATCACCACTGTGCGCCGCAGCGCCTCCCCCACCCACCAGCGCAGCACCGGGTGCTCGGCGAGGAAGACGTCGCTGCCGTGCAGGCCGATCGCGATCGGCACCCGACGCGCCAGCGACGCAGCGGTGACGCCGTTGGGCACCACCCAGTGCGCGTGGAGCAGGTCGTAGTCCTCCTCGGCGAGCAGGCGCCGCAGCGCGCGGCGCGCTCCCAGCACGTAGAGCGGCGCCACCAGCTTGGCGGCGGTCTTCACCCGCTCGTCGGCTTCGAGGCTGCGGCTGTAGCCGAGGCTCTCCCAGCGCTGCGGCGCGTAGCGGAAGGTGCGCACCCGCACGCCGTCGTCGTCCCACGACGCGGCGACGTCGGGCGCGTGCGGCGCCAGCACGGTGACGCTGTCGCCGGCGCGCACCAGCGCGCGGGCCAGGTCACGGATGAACGGTCCTGCGGTGTCGCGGGCGTTGCGCGGATAGGTCTGGGTCAGGAACAGGAGCTTCAGGGTGGCGTCGTCCCTCGCTGCGCCAACGCCGCCGAAGGCGGCGCCGCCGTTACTCGAGCAGCTCCTTGACCGAGTAGCTGTCGGTGCGGCGGAAGCTCTTGAACGTGATCATCTCGCCGAGCAGCCCGGTGGTGAGGATCTGGAACCCGAGCACCATCACCAGCACGCCGAACAGCAGCAGCGGCCGGTTCGAGAGCGCCTCGCCGCTGAACCACAGGATCGCGAGGTAGAGGTTGATGGCGAAACCGAGCCCCAGGAAGAGCAGGCCGAACACGCCGAAGAGGTGCAGCGGCCGCCGCGTGTACTTGGTGATGAACAGCACCGTGATGAGGTCGAGCAGGCCCTTGTAGAGGCGGTCCCAGCCGTACTTCGACTCGCCGTGTCGGCGCGGATGGTGGCGCACCTCGATCTCGCCGACGCGAAAGCCGCGGCGGCTCGCGAGCACCGGGATGTAACGGTGCAACTCGCCGTAGATCGACACCTGCTCCAGCACCTCGCGGCGGTAGAGCTTGAAGCCCGAGTTGAAGTCGTGGAGGTCGACCCGCGCCACCTGGCGCGTCACCCAGTTGAAGAAGCGCGACGGCCACCGCTTCGACGCCGGGTCGTTGCGCCGGCGCTTCCAGCCCGAGACCAGGTCGAGGTCGCGCGACTCGAGCGCCTCGAGCATCCGCGGGATCTCGTCGGGGTCGTCCTGGAGGTCGCCGTCCATGGTGACCACCAGCCGGCCGCGGCAGTGATCGAAGCCGGCGCACAGCGCCGCCGACTTGCCGAAGTTGCGGCGCAGCCGCACCAGCTTGACCCGGGGGTCGCGGCGGTGCGCCGCGCGCACGCGCTCGGCGGTGCCGTCGCGCGAGCCGTCGTCGACGAACACCAGCTCGAAGGTGAGGCCGAGCGACTCGGCGACGGTCGCGACGCGGGTCGCCAGCTCGTCGACGGTCTCGGCCTCGTCGAGGACCGGCACCAGCACCGACAGGTCGGGAACGATGAGGTCGGCCTCCGCCGTCCGGGTCGCGGCGGGGGCGACGCGGAGGAAGGGAGAGGCGTCAGGGACAGTCAACTCGGATGGCCTCGCGCGCGATTGTAGCAGCGCGACGCGTGCCGCCCGGCCGCGTCCGATCGGTCGCCGGGCGGGGCGATCGAGGATCGCTACAATCGCGCCGCCGATGACGCCTCCGCGCACCGCCCGTGATCTTCCCGTCGTCATTCTGTGCGGCGGCATGGGCACCCGCCTGCGCGAGGAGACCGAGCATCGTCCCAAGCCGATGGTCGAGATCGGCGAGCAGCCCATCCTGTGGCACATCATGAAGATCTACGGCGCCTTCGGGGTGCGCCGCTTCGTTCTGTGTCTCGGCTACAAGAGCTGGGAGATCAAGCAGTACTTCCTGCGCTACCACGAGATCCGCCGCGACTTCACGCTGCGCCTCGACGGCTCGCGTCCGGTCGAGTTCGAGGAGGGCCGTGACGGCTACGAGGACTGGGAGGTGACGCTGGCCGAGACCGGGCTCGAGACCGCGACCGGCGCGCGCATCAAACGGGTCGAGCGCTACCTCGACACCGACACCTTCTTCCTCACCTACGGCGACGCGGTGGCGGACCTCGACCTCGACGCGCTGCTCGCGTTCCACCGCGCGCACGGCAGGATCGCCACCGTCACCGGGGTGCGCCCGACGTCGCGCTACGGCGAGATGTCGGTCGACGGCGACCGCGTGATCGAGTTCCACGAGAAGCCGCGCGACGGCATGGGACTGGTCTCGGGTGGCTTCTTCGTGTTCGAACGCCGCTTTCTCGACTACCTCGATCAAGACGACCCGCAGCTCTTCCTCGAGCTCGAGCCGTTGCAGCGCCTGGCGCGCGAGGGCGAGCTGCGCACCTACGTCCACGAGGGCGCCTGGTACTCGATGGACACCTACCGCGACTACCTGCAGCTCAACCGGATCTGGAACGAGGGCGGCGCGCCCTGGAAGATCTGGAAGTGACCCGACCGGGCGGGAACGCCTCCGCGCGAGCGGCGGACCCGCCGCTCGCCGGCGCCGACGTCTGCCGATTCTGCGGCGCCCCGCTCGAGCTGGTGCTGCTCGACCTCGGCGAGCTGCCGCTCGCGAACTCCTATCTCGAAGCCGCCGACCTCGAGCGGCCGGAGCCGCGCTACCGGCTCGAGCCCAAGGTGTGCGAGCGCTGCTTCCTGGTGCAGATCCCCGAGCTCGAGCGCGCCGAGGCGATCTTCAGCGACTACGCCTACTTCGCCTCCTACTCCGACTCCTGGCTGGCGCACTGCGAACGTTACGCCGGCGCCGCCATCGAGCGCTTCGGGCTGGGCCCGGAAAGCCGCGTGATCGAAGCCGCCTCCAACGACGGCTATCTGCTCCAGTACTTCGCGCGCGCCGGCGTTCCGGTGCTGGGCATCGAGCCGGCGGCGAACGTCGCCGCCGCGGCCGAGGCCAGGGGAATCGCGACGCGGCGCGCCTTCTTCGGCGAAGCGCTGGCGCGCGAGCTGGCGGCGAGCGGCGCGGTCGCCGACCTCTTCGTCGCCAACAACGTCCTGGCGCACGTGCCCGACACCAACGACTTCGTGCGCGGCATCTACCTGGTGCTCGCCCCCGGCGGCGTGGCGACACTCGAGTTCCCGCACCTGCTGCGACTGCTCGAGGAGGGGCAGTTCGACACCATCTATCACGAGCACTTCTCGTACTTCTCGCTCGGCACCGTGCTGCGCGTGTTCGCGGCGCACGGGCTCGACCTGTTCGACGTCGAGGAGCTGCCGACGCACGGCGGGTCGCTGCGGATCTACGCGCGGCGCGCCCAGCC
>JADMIO010888967.1_pt1 | contig 10382 bp, 11 predicted proteins | sample 8958161 | NCBI WGS metagenome assembly JADMIO01 (sample SAMN16585339, study PRJNA669376) | soil metagenome | isolation source: Crop rotation soil | place: USA: Cullars Rotation, Alabama | collected 2011
CGCGACAACTTGTCCACGTGGAATTCTAAGCTTAGGATCCCAATGTGCTGGAAAGAAGTCTCTCGCGGTGTTGCGCAGCCGGCTGAGCGGACGCGAGACCGTCGTCGCCAGGATCCACGCCAGCACGAAGGCGCCCAACACGACCGCGAGCCCGATAGCAGCGAGGCGGAGCCAGCTCCTGTGCACCCGGTCGACGACCGACTCACGCGAAGCGGACACGCGCACCGCACCGATGACCTGCCCTTCGTGGACGACCGGGACGGTGACGAGCAAGAGCTCCTCCCCGTCCGTCTCGCTGAAGCGCCGCCTGAAGTCGACGCGTCCCTGCGTGAGCGCGACCCCGAACTCCGGCCGTTCCACCGTGGCGAACTTCGAGCCCGGTGCCGCCTCTCCGCCGCTGTCAACCAGAACCCGCCCGTTCCCGTTCGTCACGACGACTCGTTCATCCAGGGCCGTCGCGGCATCGTCCACCGCCTGGCTCAGTGCGGCGGGGTCGGCAGCCGGGGTGTTCTGGTTCACCAAGGCCACGTCATCTGAGATCCGGGCTGCCAGAAGGGCGGTGCGCCCGAGGACGTCCGACTGGAAGTCGGAGTCCGCCCTCCGCTCGATGCTCAGCGCGAGCGGAATCTCGAGCGCGAGCACGACCGCGGCGACGAGATAGGCGGCCGCGAGAACGAGGCGCGTGCGGAAGCTCACGGCGCCAGCTCGTCCGCGGACGAGAAGCGAAAGCCGACACCGCGGACGGTGTGGATGTACCGAGGCGCCGCGGGGTCGTCGCCGAGCTTCTTCCGCAGCGAGCTGATGTGCACGTCGAGCGTCTTCGTCGAGCCGAACCAGTTCGGATCCCAGACCTCCGAGACGAGGTCGTCCCGCTTGACCAGCCGGCCGGCGCTCTCCATGAGCACGCGCAGGAGCTCGAACTCCTTGACGGTCAGCTCGACCGCCTCGCCGCCGCGCGTGACCGTTCGCGTGTCCAGGTTCATGGAGACGTCGCCGCTCTCCAAGGCTCCGCCGGAAGCACTCACGGGCTCGGCGGTGCTGCGCCTCAGGACGGCGCGCATGCGGGCGACGAGCTCCGCTGCGCTGAACGGCTTGGTGACGTAGTCGTCCGCGCCGAGCTCGAGGCCGAGCACGCGGTCCATCTCCTCCCCTCGCGCGCTCACCATCACGACCGGCGTCCGTGAGGCCTGGCGAATTTGGCGAAGGACTTCGCGGCCGTCCCCGTCGGGGAGCATGACGTCGAGAAGGACGATGTCGGGTCCCTGCGCCGTGAAGGCATCGAGGCCTTCCGCGGCCGTCGCAGCGAGGTGGACGTCGAAGCCCTCCCGCCGCAGCGCGTCCGCGAGAGGCTCCGCGATCGGACGCTCGTCCTCGATCACCAGCACTTTCTTCCTGCTCACCATGGCCACGCTCACAATACGGACGGAGCTGGCAGCCGGCTTTCACACCGGGTCGCCCACCGAGCGCTCTAGAATCGAGACGGTGATCCCGCGCTACTCCCGCCCGGCCATGCAGCACGTCTGGTCGGACGAGGGCAAGCTCGCGCGCTGGCTCGAGGTCGAGCTGGCCGCGCTCGAGGGTTGGAGCGAGATCGGAGCGGTTCCAGCCGACGCCGTCGCGCGAATCCGCGAGCGGGCGCATCCGCCGACGGCGGAGCGCGTGGCCGAGATCGAGGAACGGACGCACCACGACCTCGCCGCTTTCGTCGACGCCGTCGCCGAGGAGCTCGGGGAGGACGGACGCTGGTTCCATTTCGGCCTGACGTCGTCGGACGTCCTCGACACGGCGCTCGCCCTGCAGGCCCGCGAAGCCTGTCTCCTGATTCTCGAGGGGCTCCAGAAGGCACTTGCAGCCGTCGTACGCCGGGCCGAGGAGCACCGGGGCACCGTGATGGTCGGGCGCACGCACGGTATCCATGCCGAGCCGATCACGTTCGGCGTCAAGCTCGCGGGTTGGGCCTTCGAGCTGGAGCGCGACTCGGACCGCATCGAGCGCGCGCTCGCCGGTATCAGCGTCGGAAAGATTTCCGGGGCGGTCGGGATCTACGGCGGCGGTGACCCCGAGGTCGAGCGGGTCGCCTGCGCCCGCCTCGGCCTCATGCCCGAACCGGTCTCGACGCAGGTCGTCCCGCGCGACCGGCACGCCGAGCTTCTGTCGGCGCTGGCCGCCTGCGCCGCGTCGCTCGAGCGCTTCGCCACGGAGATCCGTCACCTCGCGCGAACCGAGGTGCGGGAGGTCCAGGAGCCTTTCGGCCGCGGCCAGAAGGGCTCGTCCGCGATGCCTCACAAGCGGAATCCGATCGTCTCGGAGCGGCTTTGCGGGCTCGCGCGCGTCGTGCGCGCTGCCGCAACCGTCGGGCTCGAGAACGTTGCGCTCTGGCACGAGCGCGACATCTCGCACTCGAGCGCCGAGCGAGTTGTCGTCCCCGATGCGTTCCTCGCTCTCGACTACATGCTCGACCGGTTCACCTGGCTCGTCGACGGCCTCGTCGTGAACGCAGACCGGATGCGCGCCAACCTCGATGCGTCGCAGGGCCTCGTCTTCAGCCAGCGCGTCCTGCTCGCACTCGTCGAGTCGGGGCTTTCCCGCGACGAGGCCTACCGGCTCGTCCAGCGGAACGCGCTGCGCGCATGGGACGAAGGGCTCGACCTGCGCACGCTGCTCGAGCAAGACCCAGAGCTGGAGCTTTCCCCGGAGACGCTCGACGGCGCCTTCGACCTGGACGACGCGCTCAAGCACGTCGACGTCGTCTTCGACCGACTGTCAGCCCTCATGACCCGTAAGGAGGAACCCGTCCATGCCTGAAACGGCCGTCCACGTCGCGAGCGGCAAGGTTCGCGAGCTCTTCGAGCTCGATTCCGAGCGCCTGCTGCTCGTTGCCAGCGACCGCATCTCGACATTCGACGTCGTGCTGCCGACCGAGATCCCGGACAAGGGACGCGTGCTCACCGGTCTCTCCGGCTTCTGGTTCGCGCGCACGCGCGACATCGTCCCGAACCATCTCGTCGCGCTTCGGCCCGACGGGCGTTCGACCGAAGCGAAGCGGCTGCAGATGCTTCCGATCGAGTGCGTGGTCCGCGGCTACCTCGCCGGCTCGGGCTGGAAGGACTACTGCGCAACCGGGGCGACTTCGGGCCACGAGCTCCCCGCAGGCCTCAGGGAGTCTGACCGGCTGCCCGCTCCGATCTTCACCCCGGCGACGAAGGCGCAGACCGGGCACGACGAGAACATCGACCACGCCCGCGCCGCCGAGCTCGTCGGCGAGGAGCGCCTGGCCGAAGTCGAACGGGTCGTCCTCGAGCTCTACCGGCACGCGTCCGAGTACGCCGTCGAGCGGGGCGTGATCATTGCCGACACGAAGTTCGAGCTCGGCTTCGACGAGAACGGTGAGCTCGTTCTCGGCGACGAAGCGCTGACGCCGGACTCGTCACGCTTCTGGCCGGCCGACGTGTATGCGCCGGGCGGCCCGCAGCCGTCGTTCGACAAGCAGTACGTGCGGGACTACTGCGAGCGGCTGGGATGGGACAAGACCGAGCCCGGGCCGGAGCTGCCCGAGGAGGTCGTTGCCGAGACGCGCGCCCGCTACGTCGAGGCGTTCGAGCGCCTCACCGGCCTCTCCTTCGAGGACTACCTGGCGAATCCGGAGATCGTCCTCCGATGAAGGCAACCGTCCTCGTCCGGCCGAAGGCAGGGATTCTCGACCCCCAGGGAGAAGCCGTCGAGAGCTCGCTTCGGCAGCTCGGTTTCCCGGTCGGCGAGGCGCGCATCGGGCGGGTGATCGACCTGGACGTCGATGCCGCCACCGCCGACGAGGCCCGCAACGAGATCGAGCGCATGTGCGAGCGCCTGCTCGCGAACCCCCTGATCGAGAGCTACGAGATCGAGGTCGCCGAATGAGCGAGGTGTCGCCGCGCATTGCGGTTCTCGTCTTCCCAGGGTCGAACGACGACCGCGATGCGGCCTGGGCGCTCACGGCACTCGGTGCTGATGCACGCCTTATCTGGCACGCGGAAGAGGAGCTTCCGGAAGTGGACGCCGTGGTCCTCCCCGGCGGGTTTTCGTACGGCGACTACCTCCGCTGCGGCGCTATCGCCCGCTTCTCGCCCGCGATGCAGGCCGTGACCGCGTTCGCCGCGGAGGGCGGACTCGTCCTCGGGATCTGCAATGGGTTCCAGATCCTCTGCGAGGCTGGCCTTCTTCCAGGCGTTCTCCGCCCGAACGGGTCGCTCGAGTTCGTCTGCGCTGACGTGCCTGTTCGAGTGGAACGCACTGACACGCCGTTCACCTCCAGGTGCGAGGCCGGGCAGAAGCTGGTCATCCCGGTCAAGCACGGTGAGGGCAACTACCACGCGCCGACCGACCTGGAGCCGGACCAGATCGTCTTTCGCTACGCGCAGGGCAGGAACCCGAACGGCTCGGAGCGCGACATCGCAGGCGTCGTCAACGCGGACGGGAACGTCCTCGGACTGATGCCGCACCCCGAGCACGCGGTGGATCCCCTGCTCGGGTCGGGGGACGGCGGGCTCGTGCTCGCGTCGCTGGTTGATGCCGCTCGAGAGCGGCTCTATGCGAGGGCCTAGGCCGCCATTCCGAGCGCTCCCTGGATGGCTGGATGTTCGGCGAGCGCTGCGCGCAAGCGCTCGAGGTCGCGGCCGCGGAGGGTGACGGGACCTCTCCGGGCCGTACCGTCGGTCGAATAGGCGAAGCGGACGAGCTCGTTCCCCTTCTCGTCGACGAGGAGCTGGACGATCGTTGCGAAGCGCCGTTCGCCCGCGCGCTGCTGAACGGTGAACTCCTCCAGGACCTCTGCCGGCCCCCAGGGTGTCGTCGCTTTCGCCATGACCCGAGGCTAGGCGGAAGAAACGCGCGAGTGGCGCGCGGAGTGTGCCGGCTTCGAAACAGGGCGCCGGAAGGCGCGCGTCAGATCAGGCTTCGCGCAAACGCGGGTCGAGTATGTGGTGGGCGATGTCCACCAGCAGGTTCAGGCAGACGATCATCACTGCGAGGACGATCGTCACGCCCATGACCACCGTGTAGTCACGGGCGATCACCGAGGCGACGAAGTACTTCGAGATCCCGGGGATGGAGAAGATGTTCTCGACGATGAACGAGCCCGTGACCATCGCTCCGAACATCGGCCCGGCGACCGTGACGAGCGGTATCAACGAGTTCTTGAGCGCGTGCACGCCGACGACGCGCCGCTGCGGCAGGCCCTTGGCGCGGGCCATGCGGATGTAGTCCGACTCCAGGGTCTCCAGCAGCGTCCCGCGTAGAAGCCGAGCGAAGTAAGCCATCGGCACCAGGCTCAGGGTGAGCGTCGGGAGCACCTTGTTCTGCCAGCCGTCGTCCCAGCCCGAAGTCGGGAGCAGGGCGAGCTTCACCGACACGTAGTAGACGAGGAGCGTCGCGACGAGGAAGCTCGGCAGCGAGATCCCCAGGCCGGTGAGGACGCGAACCGCGTAGTCGAAGACGGACCCGGGACGCAGCGCGGCCAGGATGCCGACCGGGATCCCGATAAGAATCGCCCACGCAAAAGCCAGCAGCACGAGCTGAACCGAGCGCGGGGCCATCTGTTTGATGATGTCCGTCACCCGCATGTACCGAAAGGACAGGGATGGGCCGAAGTCCAGCGTCACGACCCCCTTCAGGTAGTTCCCGTATTGCTGGTACCACGGCAAGTCGAGGCCGTACTTCTCGCGCTGGTTTCGGCGGATCGCCGGGGGCTGGTAGTCGCCGTATTTCACCCACCCCGCATTGGAGAGCCCCAGGAGCGGCCCGTGCCTGAACGGGTCCCCGCCGATCGACCGCATCATGAAAAAGACGATGGTGAGGACGACCCAGAGAATGGGAATCGTCCAGAGCAGGCGACGCAGAATGAAGGCGGCCACACTCTGAGCTTGCCGCAATTGTGAGCATCACCACCACTTCGATTTCTTGCCGCGAGCATAAGTGCTGCTTACGCTCCGGAGATCGCAAGTGAGCCGAGCCGGAAACGTCCTCTCCCTCCCCAGGCGCATCCTTCTGCGCGGTGCGAAGAGCACGCTCAGGCGTACGTCTCGCGGGAAGCCCGTGCCCCTTCCCACCCTCGCACGGCTCCGGCGCTTCGGCGGCCGCACGAACATCCTCACGTTCCGGGCAGCAAGCGTGGTCCGCGAGGGCACCGCGCTCACCAACCCGTACCTGAGAGAGCATCTGGCCCAACGCCGCTTCGGCGACTGGACGATCGCCGCCCAGGCGATGAACCTCCTGGAGCGAGAAATTCGGAAACGGCCGCCACGGCGCGTGCTCGAGTTCGGGGGCGGGCTCAGCACGGCCTGCCTCGCGCGCTACATGGCGGAAAACGCGCCCAATGCGCAGCGGCCCGTGGTCCTGTCGGTCGAGGAGGACGGGGACTTCTGCGCCGAGGCGCGAGCCCTGGTCACCGAGCTCGGTTTCGCCGACCTGGCGCACATCCACCACGCGCCGCTCGTGCGAAAGGACGTCGGTGGGCGAAGCGTCAACGCCTACGACCTGCCCCCGGACGTTGTCGCGGACCTCGAGCGAGAACCGCCGGATCTCGTGTTTATCGACGGGCCGGGGATGGCAGGCGGTCGCTTCGCCCGCTGGGCCGTTCTGCACACCGTGCTCCCGCTGCTCCCCGACGGCTTCCGCTTCTACCTCGACGACGCGCTCTCCGACTCGGCCCTCGAGTACGCCCGTCTCTGGGACGAGCTTCCGGGCGTGCACATCGCCGGGGTGGCCCTGGTCGGCCACGGCGTCCTCGTCGGCGAGTACCGCCTCTGAGCGCGGCGCCGGCGCGTGGGCCGGCGGTTCAGCAGTCGATCTTGGTCTCGACGTCCCCGAAGACGTGGTCGATGCCGCGGTCGATCCGAGCGGTGTCGTGCTGAGAGCCACCGTGCACGTCGTCGCTGACACCGTCGCAGGCATTGAGCGTGTCGCCCGCCGCACCGCCGACCAGGACGTCCTTCCGCTGGCCGCCGATCAGCGAGTCGGCACCGTCGTCGCCGCGCAGCTTGTCGCTTCCGGCTTCGCCCTTCAGCGTGTCGCCCCCGTCGTCGCCGTTCAACTGATCGTCGCCGGCGCCACCCGAGATCGTGTCGCCCCCGTCCGTTCCGAGCGGGACGAGGCAGGGGGTGCCGTCGGGCTGGAGCGCGGCACCGACGAAGCCGAAGATCTGGTCGTTCCCGGTGCCGCCGATGATCGTGTCAGCGCCGAGCGAGCCCTGGATGTGATCCTCGTCCGGCCCGCCGTCGATGTGGTCCGCCGCAGACGAGCCGCAGATGTTGTCCACGCCCGGCCCTCCCGAGAGACTCCCGTTCGGCCCGCCCGAGTCCACGATGAAGTCGCTTCCCGGGCCGCCTGACAGATGGTCGTTGCCGTCGCCGCCCTCCAGGCTGTCGATGTCGCCTTCGCCGAGGAGGACGTCGGCACCGGCGCCCCCGTCGATGGCGTCGCAGACATCGGTTGGCCCGGGCGCCGTGCCTCCGAATCCGCCGAGGATCGTGTCCGCCTCGGTGCCGCCGTTCAGCGTGTCGCAGCCGCCCAGTCCGAAGATCGAGTCGGACCCGGCGCCGCCATCGATCGTGTCGATGTCGTCGCCGCCGTAGATCTTGTCGTTGCCGCCGAGGCCGTTGATCGTGTCCGTGCCGCCCATGCCGCAGATGACCTCGGGATCGGCGGTTCCGTCGAGCGTCTCCCCGGCCGAGGTGCCGACGATGTCGCAACTTCCGAACGGGACGCTGACCTTGACGGTGAAGCTGCCCGAATAGCTCTTGGTCGAGCCCTTGGCCTCGGCGGAGACGCTTCCGTCCAGCTCGACGCTGACGTCGGCTCCATCCGTGACGCCGACAAAGGAGATCGCCGAGGGATCGCTCGTCGACCCGCAGCCGCCCCCGGCGAGCTTGGTCGCATTGAAGGAGGGGCCGTCCGTCGTCAGGCTGGCGTCGCCCTCCGTGCAGTCGTCGCCATCGTTGTTCGAGGCGCTGAACGAGACCGAGATGCGCACCGGCGTCGGCCCGTCGGTGTCGATCGAGATGTCGAAGTCGGAGTCGGAGGACGCAACCGGGATGCCGGGGGCATGCGTCCCACTCGCGCGGTGGGCCGAGCCCCGGACGTGGCCGGTGACCGACGCCTGCGTGAAGTTCGAAGGAAACCCGGTCGCCGACGCCGTGATCGATGCCTGCGCGGTCGCGGAGCCCTCCGGCCCGGAGAGCAAATGGCCGGGCTTCAGAGTCTTGTCGAGAGACGCGAAGTCGTTGAAGGACCGGTCGCCGGACTGGGTCGGCGACACGTCGAGCGCGGTGAAGAAGTCGAGGCTGGCGCTGTTCGTCGCCGTCGGGTTGGACGCAAGCCCTGCAGACCCGCCGGTCACCGTCGCACCGGCGAGGCAGAGGACAGCAGCAATAGTGAGAACCCGCAGCCCGATCTTCACGACGCCCCTCCTTCGGAAGGCTCCGATGATAGGAAGCGGCGCCGCTTGGGTCAAACCTCCCCTCCGCCGCCGTGTCAGCTAGGCCCGAGCCGCGTCAGCTCTCGATGAGCTCGACCCTGTAGCCGTCCGGATCCTTGACGAAGCAAAGCCGGGAGCCGCCCTCGCGCACGGTGTAGGGCGGGCGCTCGGGCTCGATGCCCTGGCCGGCCAGCTCGGAGAGAGTCCCGTCGAGATCGTCGACGGTGAGCGCGATGTGGCCGTACCCAGTGCCGAGCTCGTACGAGTCGACGCCGAAGTTGTAGGTGAGCTCGAGCCGGTCGTCATCTCCGGGCAGGCCCATGAAGATGTTCACCGCCTCGTCACGAATCGGGAGCTCGCGGCGCTTCTCGAAGCCGAGCGCCTCGTAGAACGCGACCGAGCGCTCGGGGTCGGTGATCCGGTAGCAGGTGTGGATCAGCTCCATGGCGCGAGACTAGCGAAAAAGCGTTCCCTGTCCGGCCCCCGCGAGGATTGAAACTTGCTGCAAACTGCGCTATCTTCCCGCCCCACTCGGTGGCTTTGCGGCTACCCCGAGTAGTGGAGAGGGACGGGACCAATGAAGGGATTTGCGGCGAAGGGAATGGCTTGGCGTCTCTTGGCGTGGACCGGCGCCGCCTCCGTCGCTGCATTGGCCGCAGCCACAGTCGCCGTCGGGGCACCCCCGCCTCCTCCGAGCTACACCTCCGGCGGCGTCATCCACTCATGCGTGAAGAAGGAATCCGGACGGATCCGCCTCCTCGCACCCGGCGAGAGCTGTAAGTCGAACGAAGTCCCCGTCGATTGGGGAACCACAGGCGCCCGCGGGCCCACAGGGCCGAAGGGCGCTACCGGCGCCAAGGGCGCCACAGGGGCGAAGGGCGCCACAGGCGCAACCGGAGCGAAGGGCGCAACAGGCGCAACCGGAGCCCAGGGCGCGACGGGAGCCAAGGGAACGACCGGCGCGACGGGAGCCACAGGAGCTCGCGGCCCGACCGGAGCACGCGGCCCGACCGGCGCCAAGGGCGCCACAGGGGCGAAGGGCGCCACAGGCGCAACCGGAGCGAAGGGCGCGACGGGAGCCACAGGAGCTCGCGGCGCTACCGGCCCGACCGGCGCACGAGGTCCCACGGGAGCACGTGGGCCGACCGGTGCCACCGGAGCGACGGGCGCCAGAGGCGCGACCGGCCCAACCGGAGCCAAGGGCGATCGCGGAGCAACAGGCGCGACCGGGGCCACCGGAGCGACCGGCGCCAGAGGCGCGACCGGCCCAACCGGAGCCAAGGGCGACAAGGGCGCCACCGGCGAGAAGGGCGCAACCGGCGAGAAGGGCGCAACAGGTGCCACCGGCGCCACCGGAGCCGCCGGAGCGAGAGGCGCCACCGGAGCTCGCGGAGCGACTGGCCCCACCGGCGCACGAGGTCCCACGGGGGCTCGCGGGCCGACCGGCGCAACCGGGGCCACGGGCGCAACCGGCGCGAAGGGCGATCGCGGAGCAACAGGCGCGACCGGGGCCGCCGGAGCGACGGGCGCGAGAGGCGCGACCGGCCCAACCGGAGCGAAGGGCGACAAGGGCGCCACCGGCGAGAAGGGCGCAACAGGAGATCGAGGTCCGACGGGCGCGACGGGTGCCACGGGCGCGAGGGGTGCCACCGGAGCAACCGGCGCCACCGGAGCGCGCGGCGTGACCGGCCCCACGGGCGCTCGCGGTCCGACCGGAGCGCGCGGCCCGACCGGCGCCCAGGGCGCGACCGGCAACACGGGGGCGACGGGCAACACCGGCTCCACCGGCCAGCGCGGTCCGACGGGAGCACGCGGCCCGACCGGCCCGAAGGGCGCGACCGGCGCCAAGGGCGCGACGGGCGCTCAGGGCCCGACCGGGGCTTTCCAGCACAGTGGGATCCGAAGCTTGGAATTCACGTGACTTGAAGTCGCG
>JADMIO010690615.1_pt1 | contig 10381 bp, 7 predicted proteins | sample 8958161 | NCBI WGS metagenome assembly JADMIO01 (sample SAMN16585339, study PRJNA669376) | soil metagenome | isolation source: Crop rotation soil | place: USA: Cullars Rotation, Alabama | collected 2011
GAGTCGGCCATGCCCGCCGTCCCGGGTATGGAACCACCGCTTCGCGCCCTGTGTGTGGCGCCGTTTGGCATGGAGGAAGGGACGAAGGCGGACATTCCACCCCAGGAATTTGGGCTGGTCGTCGGCGAACCGACCCGCTTCCGTTTTTTCTCCAGCTCGGTTCGCCGCGACGACGCCGTTGGCACGATGCTCGACGATCCGGTCGGCAACGACGAATTTGAGGAAGTGGCGCCGATCGAATCGACGCTGCCCGCGGAAAACGGCAACGCCGGCGGCCTCGTGCCGGTCAACCTGCAGGCGGCGGTGACCGAAATTGGCACGCTCGAACTTCGCTGCCTCGAAAAAGGGGGCCCCGGCCGCTGGAAGCTCGAACTCAACGTGCGAATGAAAGAGTGAGCGTGCTCCCAATAATTTTCGTCGCGCCGGAACGCAGGCGACACCGCGAGGCTCCGCATTTGCCGGCCTGATCCATCCAAAATGTCAGCCACTCACATCGTGGGAATCGACCTCGGCACCAGCAACTGTGCGGTCGCGTACACGCGGATTGCGGAAGGCGGCGACGGGATGATCCACGATTTTCCGGTGGCGCAACTGCAGCGTCCCGGCCAGGTGGCGCCGCAGCCGTTGTTGCCGTCCTGCCTCTACGTTCCGGGTGAGCACGAGCTGGCGTCGGCAGCGACACGACTCCCGTGGGGCGAATCGCCTCCACTGATCGTCGGTGAGTTTGCCCGCTGGCAAGGCTCGAGGGTGCCGGGCCGACTGGTGGCGTCAGCGAAAAGCTGGTTGTCGCACGCCGGAGTCGATCGGACCGCCGAAATCCTGCCGTGGGGCGCGCCGGCCGAGGTGCGGAAAATCTCTCCGCTGCACGCCTCGGGGCTGCTGCTTTCGCACCTGGCGCACGCGTGGGACGCGGCGCAGATCGGTGCACCGCTCGCCGCCCAGGAGGTGGTGATCACCGTGCCGGCTTCGTTCGACGAAGTGGCGCGTGCGCTGACCGTCGGTGCGGCCCGGCAGGCGGGAATCGAAAAATTCACCCTGGTGGAGGAGCCGCAGGCGGCGTTCTACGATTTTACCTCCCGCCACCGGCTGGACTTGGCGGAAACACTCGCCGGCGTTCGGCTGGTCCTCGTCGTCGACGTCGGCGGCGGCACGTCGGATTTCACTTTAATCGCGGTCACGGTCGGCGACGACGGCCCGGTATTGAAGCGGATTGCGGTAGGCGATCATCTGCTGCTCGGAGGCGACAACATGGATGGCGCGCTGGCACGGCGGGCCGAGGAACGCCTCATCGCGGCCGGACACAAGCTGAGCAGCACGCAGTGGACGCAATTGGTGCAGGCCGCGCGGACGGCCAAGGAATCGCTGCTGGCAGTGACCGGTCCCGAGCGTCACCCCATGGCGATCGCGGGGACCGGTTCGCGTTTGATCGGGGCGACCCTGTCGACCGAGCTAACCCGGGAGGAGGCGGAGCAATTGATCGTGAATGGATTTTTTCCCGCCTCCGCGCCCGACGAGGTTCCGCAGCGGGCGGCGCGCGGCGCCTTGCAGGAACTCGGATTGCCGTACGCACAAGATCCCGCCATCACGCGCCATCTCGCGGCGTTTCTTCATCGGCATGCGGCCGCGGGTCACGCTGCGCTCGGCCGGAATGAAGCCAACGTCATGAAACCGGAAGGCGCGCGCTCGGGATCGTCTCCATCAGGTGGCGAAAGGGGGCCTCGATCCGGGGCGACGTCGCCGGCGGTTCCGCGCCCCGACGCGATTCTCCTGAACGGCGGCGTATTCAATTCGGCGCGACTCGCGCAACGGCTGGTGCAGGTCGTCTCCGGCTGGTGGCCCGATCAACCGTTGATCCCGCTGCTGCATCACGACTCCCTCGATTTGGCGGTGGCGCGCGGCGCGGCCGCTTATGGCCTCGTACGGCGCGGTCTCGGACGGCGGATTGGTGGCGGTGCGGCCCAGGCGCTGTACATTGGACTCGCGGCGGAGGACGCAACCGCGGCCGCGCGCGCGGTCTGTGTCATTCCCCGTGGTCAAGAGGAAGGCCAAACGGTCGACCTCACCGCCCGCCCGTTCACGCTGACGGTGGGCCGGCCGGTCCAATTTCCACTGTATGCCACGACCGCGGATCGGGTCGATCGACCCGGCGACATGGTCGACGTGACCGAGGCGTTTCACGCCTTGCCGCCACTGCACACTCTCTTGCGTGCCACCCAGGCGAAGGGCAGCACCGTACCGATTCATGTGCGCGCGACGCTGACCGAGCTGGGGACGCTGGAGTTGTGGTGCGTGTCCAACACGGCGGACGAGCGCTGGCGGCTGGAATTTGAGCTCCGCGGCGCCGTGAACCGTGCGGGCGGAAGAGTGATCGAGTCGATGCCGGCGAGTTTTGGCCAGGTGCGCGAGCTCGTGGATCGCGTTTACGGACCGGCGGCGCGAACCGTCGACTCGCGCGAAGTCAAGAAACTCAGCGAGGTGCTCGAGGGCGCGCTTGGTCCGCGCGAAAACTGGAGCGTGCCCTTGCTGCGCGAGCTTTGGAGCACGCTGTTTGCGGGCGCAAAAAAACGGCGGCGATCCGCCGTGCACGAACGAATCTTCTATCGCTTCATCGGTTACGGACTGCGGCCGGGATTCGGCTACCCGCTGGACGAGTGGCGGTGCGAACAGACCTTTCAACTGCTCACCGAAAACGTCACGTTCCATGGCGAGACGTCGGTTTGGAATGAATTCTGGATCCTCTGGCGACGAATCGCGGGTGGTCTGACGGAAGAGCAGCACCAGGCCATCTGGCGCGTGCTCGAGCCGCATCTGGCCCGGCAGATTCCACCGGCGGCGGCGAAAAATGCGTCGAAGCCAAGGGGCCTTCAGCCGGCCGGTCTCGATGAGATGGTGCGCACCGCCGCCGCGCTCGAACACCTGGCGCCGGCGCAGAAGGCGACGCTCGGCAATTGGATCATCGCGCGCCTGACCACCCCCGGCCAGTCCGCAGCGGGACCATGGGCCTGGGCGATGGGCCGCATCGGTGCGCGCCAGCCGGTTTTCGGCAGCGGACATCGCACGGTCGATCCAGACCAAGCCGCACAATGGCTCGACTTTCTGCTGACCCGGGACCTTCGCGCGATCGACGGCGCGCCATTTGCCGCCGTCCAACTCGCTCGCGTCACCGGCGATCGCACGCGCGACCTCGATCCCGCGCGACGCGAAAAGACCATCGCCGCTTTGCAGGCTGCCAAGGCGCCCGAACGCTGGCTCCGGCTCGTGCGCGAAAAGGTCGAGCTCGAGGCTGACGATCAGGCGCGCGCGCTGGGCGACACGCTGCCGCTTGGCTTGCAGGTCGCGTGACGCGGCGATCGACCCGGCTGGATGCCTCGTTGCTCCGTTGCGCGCACCACCAAGCCCCGCCCATTAAACCGGAGCAAGCCGCGCCCAAATCAGTCCGGCGGCACCACTCGCGAGGACCACCGTCACAATGCTCCACTTGAACCGCTGCAATGCCGTGAACGCCGCGATCGCAAGCACGACCGCAAACCAGTCTATTTTCCCCGGCCGAGATTCCGCGGAGGGAAAAAACACCTGCAGGCCGAACCACACCGCGAGGTTCAGCACCACTCCGACGACGGCCGCGGTCACGGCGGAGAGCGCCCCGCTGAGCCAGGGATGGGCGTGCAATTGCTCGATGTGCGGCGCACCGAGAAAAATCCACAGGAAACAGGGCACGAACGTCGTCCACGTCGTGATGGCCGCGCCGAGCGTCGCCATCAACAGCGGACTATTCCCGCCCGGGTGGTTCCAACCACCGAGAAACCCGACAAATTGCACGACCATGATCAAGGGACCGGGGGTCGTTTCCGCGAGTCCCAGCCCATCGAGCATCTGCGCCGCGTTGAGCCAGCCGTAATTTTCGACGGCCTGCTGTCCCACGTAGGGGAGGACCGCATACGCGCCCCCGAATGTCACCAAGGCCGCCTGGCTGAAGAAAACGCCTTCGCGCACGAGAATGCCATGCCAACCCTGCCCCAAGCCCGCGATGATGACCGGAAGCCACCACAGCGTGAAACAAACCAGCAGAACCCGGACGGCGCGGATCCAGGTAGCACGAGGCGTCGCGGCCGAACCAAAGCGGGATTTGCTTGCAGGCATGAATGGTCCCGCGGCGACTGGTCCCGCTCCAACGCGAACTGAGCCCAGCAACGCAGCTCCCGCCACTATCGCGGGGAAAGGGACGCGAAAGAAAAAAATCGCCACGAACGCGGCCGTCGCGATCACCCACCGGCTCGCGGTTTGCAGCGCACGCTGGCCAATCTTGATCACCGCGGCCGCAACGATGGCGGTCACGGCGGGTTTCAGGCCGTCGAAAACCGCGAGGACCGACGGAAGGTTTCCCTGCGCGACATAGATCCAACTCAGTCCCCATAGCAGCAGGATGGACGGCGCGACAAACAGGATGCCGGCGACGATCCCGCCGCGCGCGCCATGCAGCAGCCAGCCACAATACGTGGCGAGCTGCGTCGCTTCCGGTCCAGGCAGCAACATGCAGAAATTCAACGCCTGCAGAAACCGCTGTTCCTCGATCCACTTTTTCCGCTCCACCAGCTCGGCGTGCATGATCGCGATCTGCCCGGTTGGTCCCCCAAAACTGATGAACCCGAGTTTCAGCCAGAATCGCAGCGCTTCACCAAAGCCGGGAGGCCGGGACATAGGCAGGTGATGAGTGACGAGCGTCGGGTGACGAGCAACGAATTAAGGAATGGGTCCGCGGTTCACGGTTCCGAGCTTGTCACGCGTCACTCCGCACCTGTCACTCGACGTGCCCTCCGCTCACCCCATGAAATTCCACCGGCACCTTTTCGTGTTTTGTTTCGTCGGGTCATCCGGGCTCATGGCCCAGGATTACGATCTCGTGATTCGTCATGGCCGGGTGCTCGATGGCTTCGGGACACCAGCGATCGCCGCGGACGTGGCGATCCGGAACGATCGCGTGATCGAGGTGGGCAAAGTGGCGGGCCGGGGCCGGATCGAGATTGACGCGACCGATCGCGTGGTGGCGCCGGGGTTCATCGATGTACACACCCATTCCGAGGACATCGATGAGCTGCCCGCGGCTGAGAATTTTCTCCGGATGGGCGTGACCACGATCGTGAGCGGCAATTGCGGGGGATCGAAAATCAACATTGCGGAATTTTTTGCGACCATCGCGCGGGCTCGCGTCGCGATCAACGTGGCGACGCTGATCGGCCAAAACAGCGTGCGCAGCAGTGTGATGGGCGGAAGTTTCATGCGTCCGCCGACCCCCGGGGAACTGGACAAGATGCGGCAACTGGTCGAGCAGGCCATGAAGGATGGGGCCGTCGGCCTGAGCACGGGACTCATTTATCTGCCCGGAACCTTTACGAAAACGGAGGAAATCATCGAGCTGGCCAAGGTCGCGGCCGCGCACGGAGGAATTTACGCGAGCCACATGCGACACGAAAACAGCCAGATCTTCGATGCGCTCAAAGAGCTCATGCGCGTGGCCCGGGAGGCGCATATCCGCGCCGAGGTCTCGCACATCAAGTTGTCGGGGCCGACCGCTTGGGGCCACACCGATGACGTGATCGCGCTGCTGACCAAAGCCCGAGCAGAAGGGCTCGAGATCACGCACGATCAATATGCCTACACCGCATCGAGCACCGGGATTGCCACGCTCGTGCCCAGCGAGGCGCGAGAGGGAGGCACGAAGGAGTTCGCGGCGCGTCTCGCCGACCCCGCGCAAAAGGGGCGGATGGTGGCGGCGATGAAAGCGGAGCTGCGCAAAAGTCACCGTCCCGACTTCGCGTATGCCGTCATCGCGAGCTACAAGCCGGACAAACGTCTCAATGGCAAAACGGTCCCGGAGGCGGCCAAGCTGGCCCGGGGGTCGGATTCGATCGACGACCAGATCGAGCTGGTGCTCGAGATTGTGGCGAAAGGGGGTGCTCAGGGCGTGTTTCACAACATGAACGAGGACGATCTCAAAAAATTCCTCGTGCTCCCCGACACGATGATCGCGTCGGACGCCGGCCCGCGCAAATTCGGCGAGGCGGTGCCGCACCCGCGGGGCTACGGCAACAACGCGCGCGTCCTCGGCCGCTACGTCCGGGAACTGGAGCTTCTCTCGCTCGAGGAGGCGGTGCGCAAGATGACTTCCTTGCCGGCGCGAACGTTCCGGTTGAAAGATCGCGGCGCATTGAAACCCGGCTCCATTGCCGATGTGGTGGTCTTCGATCCGCAAAAAGTTTCCGATCCCTCGCGATTCGATGATCCGCACCATTATGCGGTCGGTTTTTCCGAAGTGATTGTGAACGGCACGCCGGTCATCCGCGCTGGCGAGCTCACGTATGCCCGACCCGGTCGCCCGGTACGCCGGAACGAGTGATTCGAGGCCCGCGCGTTCTCGTTCCTCGTAATTGCGAACGACGACTCGACGCAGCGGGTCAGCCTGACCGCATATTTTCGCCATGGCTCGCGTCGTCTTCGCCACGTTTGGATCGCTCGGCGATCTTCATCCCGTGCTGGCGATCGCGCTGGAAATGCGGCGCCGCGGCCATCACGTGCAGATCGCGACGAACGAAACGCACCGCGCAAAAGTCAGCGCCCACCAGCTGCCGTTCCACCCCCTTCGTCCCGATCTTTTTGCCGCGGGCGAACATGTAATCGCGCAAATCATGGAGGGACATCGCGGCACGGAGCGGCTGATGCGCGACCGGATGTTTCCGGCCGTCCGTGACATGTACGCGGATCTGCTGCCTCTCCTCCAAGGGGCCGATCTGCTCGTCGGCAGCGAGCTCGTTTATGCGGCGCCCCTGCTCGCCGCGACGCAGCGTGTCCGTTGGGTGGGATTCTCGTTCGCCCCGGTTTCGCTTTTTTCCGAATGCGATCCTCCGATCCTGCCGCTGCCCCCAGCGCTGCGCTGGCTGCAGGAGCTGGCCCCGTGGCTGCCGCGACTGGCAAAACGAATCGGGCGGACGATTTCGCAATCGTGGTGGCGACCGGTGCGGGACTTGCGCCGCGAACTCGGCCTGCCCGACGGTGAAAACCCGCTCTTCGAGGGGAAATTCTCGCCGGACCTCTACCTCGCGTTGTTCTCCGAAATCCTGCAAGCGCCGCAACCCGATTGGCCGGCCCAAACCGTGCAGACCGGGTTCTGTTTTTTTGACGAGGCGGAAATCGCACCCACCCTGCCGGCACGGGTGTCGCGGTTTCTGGATGCCGGCGACCCGCCGATCGTGTTCACCCTGGGTTCGGCAGCGGTGTATCTGGCCGGCGGGTTCTACGTTGAAAGCGCCCGCGCCGTACAGCAGCTGGGCCGCCGCGCGGTTCTGTTGCTGGGGAAAAATTCTCCGCCGCCGAACCTTCCCCCCTCGATTCTGGCGTGGGATTATCTGCCGTATGCGCAGATTTTTCCCCGCGCCGCCGCGATTGTGCACCAGGGGGGAATTGGCACGACGGCCCAGGCGCTGCGGGCGGGCCGCCCGATGTTGATCCTGCCGTTCGCGCACGATCAATTCGACAATGTGGCGCGGGTCGCGCGGCTCGGCGTCGGTCAGCACCTCTCCCGGAAGCGTTACGCCGCTGCAGCCGTGGCCGAGGCGCTCGCTCGGCTGCTCGGCAATCGCGCCATGGCGGAAACCGCCGTCAGCATCAGCGCCCGGGTGCAGGCCGAACGCGGAGCGGAAATCGCCGCCGCTGCACTCGAACGTCTTCTCCGCTGAGCGCGGCACCGCCCGCGACGACGTCCCCGCTACTGGCCCATGTCGAACAACACCAGCAGCAACACGAGGATACCAATCACCGTGGAAATGGGCGCACACCATTGATAAAACCGAATCTGCCGGCGGCCTTCATCCTCCGTCAGGATGCCGTCCTTGATTCGCTCCTCGACCGACATGCGATGGCGGGGCATCCACCAATGCAGCGCCATGCCGATGACCGACAGAAGAATCGCCGCCGCGAGGCCGAATTCGTCGAAAATCTCGAGCTCGATTTGAGCAAGCATTGCCGCCACCGGCGTCGTGAACAGGATCATCGCGGGTTTACGCTCGAAGGTGGGCGGTTGTTACGAGCCATTCATAATCCAGGCCATGACCTTGTCGGCGAGCCGGTCGAACGCCTGCACGCCAAGTTCCAGCTGCTCCTCCTTCGTATCCTCGATCTTGTTATGGCTGATTCCGTGGAGACTCTGCACGAACATCATCACGGTGGGCACGCCCGCGCCGCACACTTCGGCGGCGTCGTGCAGCGGCCCGGATGGCAGGCGATGCGCGACCCGAGCGGTTTCCTTGATCGCCTCCTCGCACCTCGCAATCAAAGCCGGATGGAAGGGCCGCGGCTCGATGTGCCAGAGCCGTTCCCAGTCGACCCGGACGTTACCCTCGCTCGCCAGTCGGTGACTCGCATCCTGTGCCTCCCGCAACATCCGCGCCAGCGCCGCCGCGTCCAGATGACGTTGATCGAGCGTGATCCGGCATTCCTCGACCACGCTCGTGACGATCCCCGGCTTCGTGATGCACGAACCGATGGTACAGACCCCGCCGCCACTGCGCTCCGCAATTCGATAGATTTCGGGGCTCATCCGGGCCGCCGCCAGAAATGCGTCCTTGCGCCGGTTCATCGGCGTGCTGCCTGAATGCGCGGCCTGGCCGTGAAACGTGATCGCGTGGCGTTCGACCCCAAACGTTCCGAGCACCGCCCCGAGCGGCAGGTCCAAATCGAGCAGCACCGGTCCCTGTTCGATGTGCAGCTCGATGTACGCGGCAGCCGTGGCCAGCTCACGACCGCTTTGCTTCACCTCCTCGAACGCGATGCCGACGTTTTTCAGGGCATCCGGCAGTGCGATCCCGTCGCGATCTTCGAGGGCCCGCGCCTCGTCCATGTCGAGCGTCCCGGAGCAGGCGGAGGAACCGAAGAGACTTTTTCCGAACCGCGCGCCTTCCTCATCCGCCCAATCGACCAGGCGTATGGTGACGGGGGGTCGGCCCTGATACTGGCCGTTGAGGCGCCGTAGGATCTCGACTCCGGCCATGACGTTGAGACAGCCGTCGAGCCAGCCGCCATTCGGCACGGAGTCCATATGCCCGCCGATGATCAACGCGCGGTCGCTCTCGCCGCGCAACGTGCTCCACAGATTGCCCGCCGCATCGGTGTGTATTTCCAAGGGCAGGCCTTCGAGTTTGCCGCGCAGCCATGCCCGGGCGGTTTGCCACTTCTCGGTAAATGCGACCCGCTGCGCCCCGTTGTCATCGCCTGTCAGCCGGCGCAACTCCTTCAGCTCCGCTATCGTTCGTTTGGGTTCGAGAAACGAATTCATGGCTCGGCCTCGAAGCGGCGGTGCACATTGCGATGCCGGTGGCGAAGACCACTGCGGGCGGAGAAGCGGCTCGAATCCACCGGAAACATTCGGGTGCGCGGGTAGTGACTGCTTTGTTGCTTGGAAAGTAGGAAGGCGAGCACCACATTCAAGCAAGAGCTTCCTTCCCTCCCGGCATCTGCCTCGAATTTTCCGCGCCGATTGTGAAATCGGCAAGCGCCCGGCACCTGCGTCTGAATACCCACCTCAATCCATTCCCGCCATGCCTACCCTCGCCACCACCGTCGACGGCCTGAAGCTGCCCAATCCATTCGTCATCGGTTCCGGACCGCCGGGCACGAACTTGAGCGTCATCCAGCGTGCCTTCCGCGAAGGCTGGGGCGCAGTCATCGCCAAGACGGTGAGCCTCGATGCCTCCAAGGTCATCAACGTCACGCCGCGCTATGCAAAACTGCATGCGGCGAGCGGGGAAGTGATCGGCTGGGAAAACATCGAGCTGATCAGCGACCGCCCGTTCCATCTGTGGATCGATGAGTTCAAGAAATGCAAGGATTCGCAGCCCAAAGGCGCGCTGATCGCGTCCGTGATGGAGGAATATCGCAAGGACGCATGGGTCGAGATCATCGAGCGCTGCCAGGATGCGGGCGTCGACGGGTTCGAGCTGAACTTTTCCTGTCCGCACGGGTTGCCGGAACGGAGAATGGGCGCCGCGATGGGCCAGATCCCGACATACTCGAGGAAGTATGTGGATGGGTGAAGGGGGCCGCGAAAAAGCCTTTCTGGGCGAAGATGACGCCGAACATCACCCATATCGAGGAGCCGGGGCGGGCGGCGTTGCGCGGCGGCGCAACCGGCCTCAGCGCCATCAACACCATCCGCAGCGTGTGCGGCGTGAATCTCGACACCTTGCGACCGGAGCCGAGCGTGGAAGGTTACACGACGCCCGGCGGCTACTCGTGCCGCGCGGTGAAACCGATCGCGCTGCGGATGGTGATGGAACTGGCGACCATGATCCGGGCGGAATTTTCCGGGCGATCGTTGTCCGGTCTCGGCGGG
>JADMIO010806619.1_pt1 | contig 10378 bp, 2 predicted proteins | sample 8958161 | NCBI WGS metagenome assembly JADMIO01 (sample SAMN16585339, study PRJNA669376) | soil metagenome | isolation source: Crop rotation soil | place: USA: Cullars Rotation, Alabama | collected 2011
CTTTCCCCTACCTTCACCAACCCCCGCCCTTCCTCCCGAACCCCCCACGATCGTCAAGGTCAACATCCCCGGCCTCCCCGCCCAGGAGAAGAACCTTCACCTCATCCAGCAGATCTTCGAGAAGGAATACGCCGCCAAGACCCCCGCTGCCAAAAAGCAACTCGCGTCCATGCTGCTGCACGAGGCCGAAAAGATCAAACGCAACTACGAAGCCCGCTTCGTCCTGCTCCGCGAAGCGAGGGACATCGCCGCCGACGCCGGCGACGCCGCCGGCTGCCGCGCCGCCCTCGGGCAGATGGACACGTTCTACGCTTTCGACCCCCTGCCCGTGTCGGTCGAACTGGTTCAGAAGCTGGCCGCCCAACGCGATAGCGACGACGCCGCCCTGGCGACCTGGACACTGGAGGTGGCCGACACGCTGATCCGACGTGAAGACTACGCCCTGGCCGCCAAACTCGGTCCCATCGCCGACTTCCGCTCCACCCGCGCCAAAGATCCCTCGCTCCAGTCCCGCGCAAAGCAGTTGCTGGCCCTGACCGCCGAGCATACTCGCCTCAAGCCCCAGTTGGACACGCTCAAAACCACCCCCGACGACCCGGCCGCCAACCTCGCGGTGGGCAGGTTTTACTGTTTCACCGCCGGGAATTGGGATAAGGGCCTTCCCCTGTTGGCCAAGTCCTCCGACGCCAGGCTGAAGGACGTCGCGACCAAGGACTTGGCCCACCCCACCGATCCCTCCGCGCAGGCCATCCTCGCCGGTCTGTGGTGGGAGACCGCCAAGGCCAACCCCGCCGCCGAGACGAAACTGAAACAACGCGCCTGCGAATGGTACGAAAAAGCCCTGCCGGGCCTCTCGGACCTGGAAAAGGTCCTCGCCGAGAAGCGGCTCGGCGAATTGACCAGCGCGAACGCGTCCAAGCCCCCGCCGGCGGATCAAGGGCCTCAAGTCATCGACCTGCTGAAGCTGATTGAGCCCAAACGGGACGTCGCCAGCGGAGACTGGCGGCTGGAGCAAGGCATCCTGGAGGGAAGGGCCACAGGCCTCATCCGCATCCCCTACGCGCCGCCGGCCGAATACGACTTCCGCATCGTATACACGCGGACCCTGGGGAATGCTGACGTGGCGCAGATTTGTTGCGCCAACGGTCACGACTTTGCATGGACCGTGGGGGGCTCCCACCGTTACGCCGGTTTTACGTGCGTAGGCGGTCTATACCCCGGAAAGAACCCGACGACGGTCGATCTCAAGGACCAGATCATCGTCGGCAGGCAGTACACCTCCGTGGTGCAAGTGCGTCGCGACGGGGTGCGGGCGCTGCTCGACGGCAAGCCGATTGCGAGCTGGAAAACGGACTACTCAGACATGTCGATGCCGGACGGGTGGTCGCTGGGACGCCACGGCATCCTGGGGTTGTGCATTCGGGCGACGACCGGCGCGACCTTTCAAAAGGTCGAGTTGACCGAGGTGACCGGCCACGGCAAGCCGCTATCGCCCGAGCCCGCAGGCAACAACGCCGGCCCCTCGCCGTCCGCCCCCGGCGTCAACGCACTGGACGACGGCGGACTCACTCCGCTGATGCGAGCGGCCGACGCGGGAGATGTCAAATTGATCGAGGACCTGATCGCCAAAGGCGCGGACATCAACGTCAAAGACCAAGCCCGGGGAAGCAAAGTCCGGTACCTCGGCCGCACCGCGCTACATCATGCCGCCAGAGCCGGACAAATGGGGGCGGTCGTTTCGCTGTTGGCCCACGGTGCTGATATCAATGCCCAGGACAACGCCGGCCACACTCCGCTGAAGATGGCCCAACTCGGCCAGTACCAAGGCATCGCCGACTACCTCGCCAGCAAAGGCGGCAAGTAGGCCCGTCCCTGCCGAGGCGAAATCGCCCCCGCGGCCGCCGGACCGACAACCCCGGATTTTCCGTCGCGCCTTCGCGTCGTCACGGTTGACGATCTACCTCGCTGTCTTTCCGCCGGACCGGCCTGTCCAGCGCCCCATTCGCCTCTTCGCCTCATGCGCCCGCCAATACACGATCCATGCATTAAACCTCGCCGGCGCGATCCCCTTGCCAAGATTCCCCGGTGCACGCCCCGATTCCCATTGTCCCTGGCGCTTCGCCCCGATTACAATTCCACCACTTCGCCCGTCGATTCGCAGAAAAGGGAAGGACCATGCGTTTCATCCCCGCCTTGGCCATCACGATCCTGATTCATCTGTTCCTGTGCTCTCCCGCCCGGGCTGAGGAACCGAGCATCTTCGACACCAACTGGACCGCACCCGAAAGACCCCCGGCCTCCGTCACTCCAACCCCGCCACCCGAACCCACGCTCCCCGGCCCCGGCACGCCGACACCCCCGTCTTCGCAAACGCCAACCCCACCCCGGGAAACCCCCGCGATCGTCAAGGCCGCCATCCCCGACCTCCCCGCGCAGGACAAAAACCTCGCCCTCATCAAACAGATCTTCGAGAAGGAATACGCCACCAAAAACTCCGCCGCCAGAAAGCAGCTCGCCGCCAGGCTGCTGCAGGAGGCCGGGAAGATCAAAAAGAACTACGAGGCGCGTTTCGTCCTCCTCCGCGAGGCGAGGGACATCGCGGCCGACGCCGGGGATGTCCGTCGATCCCGTGACGCCCTGGCGCGGTTGGAGAGCTACTACGCCTTGGATCTCCTCCCCGCCTCCGTCGCACTGGTCCAGAAGTTGAACGCACAACGGGAGACGGACGACTCCGCCCTGGCATGCTGGTCCATGGAACTCCTCGACCAGCTCATCCGGCGTGAGGAATACTCCATCGCCTCCGGACTCGCCCCCATCGCCGAATCCCGCGCCAGCCGCACCAAATACCCGGTCCTCCAATCCCAAGCGAGCCGCTTGTCCACCATCCTCGCCGAGCAGACGCGCCTCCAAACCCACTTCGATACACTCAAGACAGCGCCCGGCGACCCCGCCGCCAACCTTTCGGTCGGCAGGTTCTATTGTTTCCTGGTCGGCAACTGGGACAAAGGGCTGTCCCCACTGGCTAAATCCTCCGACCCGGTTCTCAAGACCGCCGCCGCCTCCGATCTGGCCAACCCCACAGACGCCTCCGCACAATTCGCTCTCGCGGGCGTCTGGTGGGAGGCTGCCAAGACCAACCCCTCCGCCGAGAAAAAACTCAAGCAACGCGCCTGCGACTGGTACAGAAAATCGCTGCCCCGTCTGGCGGACTTGGACAAGGTGCTCGCCGAAAAGCGGATGAAGGAGTTTGCTGTCGGGGAGGAATCCACGTCCCCAACGGACACCCTGGCCAGGGTCATCGACCTGACGGGATTGGTCGACCCGAAGCGGGACTCGGCCGGGGGAGATTGGCGACTGGTGGACGGGGTTCTTGAAGCCCACGGTAGTGGCCGCATTCGGATCCCGTACGAGCCCCCCGCCGAATACGACTTCTGCATCGCGTACACCCGGACCCACGGCGTTGGTGACGTGGCGCAGATCTGTCACGCAAATCGACGGGATTTTGCGTGGACGGTGGGTGGCGCTTATCGCTACGCCGGCTTCTCCTTAGTGGCTGGCGAAGGAATCGGATCCAAGGTCAAGAACCCGACGATCGTTGATCTTCAAGGGCAGATTGCCGTCGGCAGAAAGTACATTTCTGTGGTGCAGGTTCGCCGGAATGGCGTTCAGGCATGGCTGGACGGCAAGGCAATTTCACACTTGAAAACCGACTATTCAAATCTCTCCCTCTACGAGAAATGGTCCCTGATGCAAACGGGCATCCTGGGATTGAACACCACAAATTCGAGTGCGGTTTTTCACAAAATCGAGATCATTGAAATTACCGGCAACGGCAAAGCGCTATTTAGCGGGCCGAACTCGCCAGTATCGGAAGCAGACAACGACGGGAAGATCGCGGGAGGTGACAATCGCAAGCTGCCGCCGGGCGCCGACGTCAACGCCTTCAATTCCGACGGCAAGACCCTCCTGATCCTCGCCGCCGAGAAGGGGGATGTGGCCGCCGTCGAAGCCCTCCTGGCCCAAGGCGCTGACATCGAGTTGAAGGATGGTGTCGACAGCAATAACAAACCGGGAATCGGCAGGGCACCGCTGCACTGGGCGGCACGATATGGGCACCTGGATGTCGTCAAACTGCTCCTGGCGAAAGGGGCGAATGTCAATGCGAAAACAACAAGAGGACTGACACCGCTGGAATTGGCCAAGATGTTCAAACAAAAGCAGGTCGCCGAGTACCTCGCCAGCAAAGGCGGCAAGTAGTCCCGCCCCGCCCGGCCGAAAGCGCCACCAGGAGCCGCCGGGCAGTCGTTCACGAATTTCCCGTCGCGCCTTCGCGTCGTCGCGGTTAATGACCCGCGCCCGCCCCGTTCCTCACGGGCTGACAGCCCGCGCCGCGTTCACTTCTTCGCCTCATGCGCCAGTAAAAACGCGACCAAATCGTTGAACTCCTCCGGCGGCAGCACCTCCCCGAAGTTCGTCGGCATCAGCGACAGGGTCGACTCCCGCCGGGATTTGATCTGGGCCTTGGGGATCTTGATCTCTTTGCCGGTGGAATCGGCGATCGTCAGCAGTTCGCCTTCGTCGCGGCGGACCAGGCCCGTGATCACGTCGGCCGACTTGAGCGTGAGGATGCTGTAGCGGAAGGCCGGGTCCACCGAGCGGTTGGGGTCGAGCACGTCTTCCAGCACCCGCTCCAGACCGCGGTTGCCGATGCCGTCCAGTTGCGGGCCGATGGTGGCGCCCTTGCCGTCGATCGAGTGGCAGACGACGCAGCTCTTGGCGAAGACGGCCGCCCCGTGCTCGAGGTTGCCGGGGGTCTTGGGGTAGAACAGCCGGTGCAGGTCGATCGAACGCTGGACGTCCTCGCTGGCCGAGGGGAGGCCCTTGGTCAGCGTCGCGATCCGAGCCTGGGCGTCGGGAATGCCGCAGGCGAGCAACCGCTCGGCGACCGCGCGGTCCTGCAGCAATCGCGGCGGCAGCTTGCCGGCCGACACCGTCTTCAGAATCACCTCGCCCCCTTCGGCGGTGGCACACATCGCGGCGGCGGCCTTCGCCTGCACGCGCAGCGGGGTTTCGCGGATCGCCTCCAGCACCGTCGCCCACACCTGCGGCGAATGCACCGCGCCCAGCGCCTCGGCCAGCGCCTCGCGCAGGACTGGTGACTCGGACGTTCTGGCGACCGCCTTCAGCAGCGGTGGCGTGAACTCGTCCGGCGCGATCGCCAGCAGCGCCTTGGCCGCCGCGGCGCGGACGGCCGGGTCGTTGCCCGCCACCATCACCAGCTCGCCCAGCGGCTTTTTCAGCTCGGCCAGCTTCCAGCGGGCGGCGATGTCGGCGCCGGTCGTCTGCCGGGCATTCTCCTGCCGCTGGTTCGGCTTGCCCTTGCCCGGCGGGCGCTTCTCCAGCAGCTTGGCGGCCAGTTCCGATTCCCACGCGATCACCCGCCGGTCGGGCTTCATGCCGCGCTGGGCCGAGCCGTCTTCGATCGCCTGCATCAGCGCGATCTGGGCTTCGAGCTCAGGCGGATGGTTGGCCACGGCGGTGGAAAGAAGCGAGTCGAAGCGGTCGGCCGATGCGTAACGCATCGCATGGGCGACGAACTTGGCGACCTGCCCGGGCGTTTTCTGCTTGGCCTGGGGGGAAAGCGTGTCGAGGTAATCGGCGATGAACGTGCCGGCGGCTTCCGACTGGGCGGCGAGGGCGACCTCGGCGATCAGGCGGGCATCGGCCGGGTCGAGTTTCTTTACCGACAATCCCGCAAAGCCGCCGGGGGCGCGCAGGTGGTCGCGAAGTGAAAGACGCAGCCCGTACGCCAGATGCGTGTCGTCGGCCGGGACGGATTTGACGCGGTCGATCAGCGGCCGCACGTCCTCCGCCACGGGGTGCTGGGCCAATGCGTCGGCGGCGCAGCGGACGACCAGCGGATCCTTGTCATTCAAACCCGCCAGCGCCAGGGCGCGCTGCTCGGCAGTCCACTGCGGCAATTTCGGCTGCGACGCGAACTGCTTCTGGGCTTCGCCCGGCATGGCAGAGACCGGTGGAGTTTCCGCGAGCAGGCGCATCGCGTGCACGCGCACCCGCGGCTCCGGATCGGCCGCGGCGGTGGCAATGTCCCTGGTTTCCAGCTTCTCGAGCCGATAGAGAACCCACAGGCCGTGCACTTTCTGCGAGTCCGTGGGATTGCCGCCCAGCAGCTTGCGGATCGGCTCGGCCGCGGCCTGGCCGATGCGGTCGGAGAGCTGATCGGTCGCGAGCATGCGCAGCGCGATGTTGTCGGCCGACAACGTCGCCAAAAGCTGCTCGACCGAAGCGGTGGTCAAGTCCAGCGGGATCGTCGTCGCGGGATGGTCCCTGGTTCCCTTGTACACGATGCGCCAGATCCTCCCGTGGTCGTGGTCGCGGCCGGGATGATTGAGCGGCACTTCGTAGTGCCCGATGATCTTGTTGTAAAAGTCGGCCACGTACATCGTCCCGTCGGGGCCGAGCAGGTTGTTCACCGGGCGGAACCAGGGATCATCAGTGGTGAGGAAATCCGGGGCTTCGGTGGCGACGGGGCTGGAGCCGTGAAAGCTGATCGTGTCCTGATTGATGCGCGAGGTGACGACGTTGCCCACATACATCCGCCCGCGGTATTCAGGGGGGAACTGATCGCCGTCGTAGTACGTCACGCTGGCAATGGCGGTCGAGTTGTGCAGGTGGGTCATCATGTGCGGCGCGAACCCCAGGCCGTCGGCCGGCGGCCGAAAAATCGCCTCGTACGACCCTCCCCGCAGGAGCTGGTAGATCGGCTTGCTGTGGCTGTCGGAGGAGTACAGGTTGCCCATCGGATCCCAGCACAGCCCGAACGGGTTGGTCTGCCCCCAGGTGAACTGCTGCAGGTGCGTGCCGTCCGGCATGAACCGGTACGTGTTGCCCGAGACGAGAGTCAGCTCGCTGCCATCCCGCGCCTTGGGGTTGCTCGTGTTGTTGAACCCGTGGCAGCCGTAGACGAACCCGTCCAGGCCCCGCCGGTAGTTGCTGGACATGCCGTGGGTGTCCCTGTCGTACCCCCACGGCCCGACCAGCACGGTTGATTTGTCGGCCTTGCCGTCGCCGTCGGTGTCTTCATAGAAGGTGGTGTCGGGGATCGAGAAGGCGATCACGCCGTTGCGATACGGGTACAAGCCCACCGGAATATTGAGCCCCTCGACGAACGTGGTGATCTTGCGGGCGTGGCCGGCCGCGTCGAAGTCTTCCAGGACCTTGATGGAATCGTGCCCGGGCGTCGGCGGCTTGGCCGGGAACGGATACTCGCGCGAGCAGGTAACCCACAACCGCCCCCGGCCGTCGAACGCGAGGTTGAACGGCTTGCCGATCTCCGGCTCGGCGGCCACGAGCTGGATCTCGAACCCGGGCGGCATGTGGAAGCTGGCGGCCTCCTGCTGGGGGGAAAGGGCGTCGGTAGGCCGGACGTTCTGCTTGAACGGATCGGCCGGCGGGGTCGGCGGGGCTGCGGCAAGAAGGGGCGTTAGAGACAGGCAAAAGATCGCGACCGGGCCGATCGTGCGGCGGGAGCGGGAGAGGTTCATAGGAGAATGTATCGGGGAATCGAGCGGTTGTTGTCCTACCGCCTTCTTCCGGCGAGCCGGCATTTGGGTCTTGGTGGGCCGGACATTCCTGTCTGGCGCCGGACCGGCGAGTGCGGGACATTCCTGTCCCGCCGAGCCGATCCGAGTCGCTTCGGGGAGACAAGAATGTCCCCCACGCAACAACCCGACGACAGACAAGAATGTCCGTCCCACCCCGCAGCGGTATAATGACCGCATGTCCAACGGGAATTCCCGGCGACCGGTCGCAACGAAGTGGCTGCGAAGCTGCGCGCTGGCGGTTACCGTCCTGTCGGCATGCTCGCTCCGCCCAGCGTACGGGCTGGACGCTTCCCGAACCCTGACCCAATCCCTCCACCGCGTCTGGCAGACGCAGCAGGGGTTGCCGCAGGGCACGATCTACTGCATCCGCCAGACCGACGACGGCTACCTGTGGCTGGGCACGCAGACGGGGCTGGTGCGGTTCGACGGGGTTCGCTTCACGTCGATCCGTCAAATGGGCGGGGTCTCACTGGAAAACGTGTGGGTGCGCACGCTGCTGGAAGACGGCGAACATCGGCTGTGGATCGGCACGGAAGGGATCGGCCTGCTGCGGGTGCGGGGTGAATCGGTCGAGCGGTACTCTTCCGCGAACGGGTTTCCTTCCGACAGCATCCGGGACCTGTTCACCGATTCCAGGGGCTCGATCTGGGCCTGCGCCGGCAACGGGCTGGCGAAGTTCGAAGGGGGCAAGTGGGCGGTGTACCGCAAAGAGGACGGGCTGGCGGCCGATGCGGTCTGGGCGGGGTGCCAGACCAAAGGTGGAACGGTCTGGGTCGGCGGAGAAGGGCCGGGGGTCAGTTTCCAGCGCGGCTCGCGATTCGAGCGGATCGCCCTGCAAGGGGTGCCCGCATCAACGAACGTCGCCGCAATCCTGGGCACGAAGGAAGGCACGGTCTGGGTCGGTACTTCCAACGGGCTGGTGAAACTCGCCGAGGGCAGGCAAAAATTATTCACCGCCGCCGACGGCCTGGCGGACGATTCGGTCTGCTGCCTCGGTGAAGGCCGCGACGGCTGCCTCTGGATCGGAACCCGCGACGGCTTCACCCGCCTCCGCGGCGGCGAATTCGAGAGCTTCCGCACGCGGGACGGGCTGTCGCAGAGCACGGTCTACACGATCTGCGAGGACCGCGAGGCGAGCTTGTGGGTGGGGACCAAGAACGGGTTGAACCAGTTCCTGGACCGCCGGGTCGTGCCGTTCACCGCCAGCGAGGGGCTGGCCAGCAACGACGCCGGCCCGATGCTGGAAGACGCCCGCGGCGTGATCTGGGTGGGCAGCGCCGGCGCGGGGCTCAGCCGCTTCGAGGGGCGGCGATTCGTGCCCGTCGTAGCCGCGGGATTGCCCAGCGCCACCATCGTGGCGCTGGCGGACGACGGCGACGGCGGCCTGTGGGTGGGAACCGACCGCGGCGCCGGCCACCTCCGCGACGGGCGGGTCGATCGGGTCGAAACGATCGCACATGGCTTGCCCTCCGACGCGATCCGCTGCCTGCTGCGCGATTCCCACGGCGACCTGTGGGCGGGCACGTCCGCCGGCCTGGCGGTGCGGCGCGAGGGTCGGTGGCAGCCGATCGCACCGGCCGGCGACGCGTCGCAGGGCGCGATCGTGGCGCTGGGGGAAAGCGGCGGCGCGGTCCTCGCCGCTACGTCGCACGGCCTGTACCGCGTCGACGGAAACACTCTCCAGGAATTCCGCGCCACAGACCCGATCCGCGACGTCGACGCCATCTACCGCGATGCCGACGGCCTGCTCTGGCTCGGCACCGCCGGCCACGGGCTGCTCCTGGTCGACGGCGACCGCCTCGTCCCTTTCTCCGTCAAAGACGGCCTGTTCGACGACGACGTCTACGGCATCGTGGAAGATTCCCAGCAGCGGCTCTGGATGGCCTGCAGCAAGGGCATCTTCTGGGTCGGCCGCGCCGAGCTGCGCCGCTTCGCCACCGGCGCCATCCGCCGGATCACCTCCAACCCCTTCAGTCCCACGGATGCGCAGCGGACGATCGAGTGCCGCAGTGGCGTGCAGCCGGCGGTCTGCCGGGCGCGGGACGGGCGGGTCTGGTTCTCCACCACCCGCGGCGTGATCGTCGTCGATCCCGACCGCTTGGAGCGCAAGACTCCCCCCCCGCCGGTCCTGATCGAAGAAGTGGACGTCGACGGCCGCAGCGAAAACCCCCGGGCGATGACGACCCTCGGCCCCGGCGTGCAGAACATGGAATTCCGCTACGCCGGCCTCAGCTACCAGTCGGCGCGGATGAGCTTCCGATACCAACTCGAGGGGTTCGACAAGGACTGGATCGAAGCCGGCACCCGCCGCGAGGCGTACTACACCAACCTCCCGGCCGGCTCGTACCGATTCCTGGTCGCCGCCCGCAACCCCGACGGCGCCTACGGCGAAGCCGCCACCGCCACCTTCACCCTCACCCCCTACTTCTTCCACCGCCCGGCGTTCTGGGCCGGCGTCGCGCTGCTCGCGTGCGTCCTCGCCTGGGCCGGCTACCGCCTGCGGATCCGCCGCGTCCGCGAGCAGCTCGAGCTGATCGTCGCCGAGCGCGGCCGCATCGCCCGCGAACTGCACGACACCCTCCTGCAAGGCTTCTCCGGCGTCACCATGCAGATGCAGGCCCTCTCCATGCGCCTCCCCGACTCCGACGAGAAACAAACCCTGTCCGACATCATCGCCGACGCCGCCCAGGCGCTGCGCGAAGCCCGCCGCTCCGTCGCCGGACTCCGCAGCGAGCGCGGCTCGGGCCTGGCCG
>JADMIO011545481.1_pt1 | contig 10378 bp, 8 predicted proteins | sample 8958161 | NCBI WGS metagenome assembly JADMIO01 (sample SAMN16585339, study PRJNA669376) | soil metagenome | isolation source: Crop rotation soil | place: USA: Cullars Rotation, Alabama | collected 2011
ACGGTCCGCGGATGAGTTTGACGCGGGCCTGCCACGGCTTCGTGTCGGTGTTTTTTCGACAGGCGTTGTTCGGCCGCTCGATCGATCTATACGGCGGCGGAACGCAACGCCGCGAATTCAATTACGTCGGCGACGTCGTCGATGCGCTACTGTCGGCGGCGCAGTTGAAGATGGATTCGCACGAAGTCTACAACCTCGGCCACGACGAACCCCATTCCGTTCGCGATTTTGCCGAACGCCTTTGCGAAACGATCGGCGGTTCCGTGCGGAGCGTGGCGTTTCCGGCCGATCGCAAAGTGATCGACATCGGCGACTACTGGGGAAGCTACGAAAAATTCTTCCGCGCTTCCGGCTGGCGCCCGGCGACGCCGCTCCGCGAAGGCATCGAGCGCACCGCCCGCTACTACCAGGCCAAGTCGGGCGAACTCCTCGAGCCGGCGAATCCGCCGTCGCCGCCGCCGGTCATGACCGTCTAGCCGTTTACCCGCTATGCCGTTCCGAGGCTCGTACCGCTTATGATTCCGACCTTTGATCCGACGCGCGATTACGAATTACGTCGCGCCGAATACCTCGATGCATTCGATCGCGTCCTCCGCTCGGGTACGCTTGTGTTAGGCCGTGAAACCGAGGCGTTTGAATGCGAATTTGCCGAGTACGTCAGAGCGCGATTTGCCGTCGGCGTGAATTCCGGAACCGATGCGTTGATTCTTGCCTTGTCGGCGCTGGGGCTCGACATCGGCGACGAAGTGTTGGTTCCGGCGCTCACTGCACCGGCCACGGCCGCCGCCGTTCGTGCGGTCGGCGCCATGCCGCGGTTCGTCGACGTCTGCCCGCAAACGCTGACGATGGATCCCAAGTGCGTCGAGAGTACGATCACGTCGCGCACGCAATGTATCTTGCCCGTCCACCTCCACGGCGCACCGGCGGCGATGGGGCCGCTCGTCGACGTCGCGGCGAAATACGGTTTGACGATTATCGAAGACTGCGCTCAAGGACACGGCACGACGTACGATGAGCGCCACGTCGGAACGTTCGGCCGCATCGGCTGTTTTTCGTTTTATCCAACCAAGAATCTTGGCGCGTTCGGCGACGGCGGGATGTGCGTCACCAACGATCGGCAACTGGCCGAGCGGCTGCGACGTTTGCGTTGCTACGGTCTCGACGAACGCCGCGTCGCTCAGATCGACGGCCGCAACAGCCGACTCGACGAACTGCAGGCCGCAATCCTGCGACTTAAGCTCGGCCGATTAGACGCCGCCGTCGATCGACGCCGCGAAATTGCCCGACGATATCGCGAGTCGTTAACCGGCACCGGTCTGCAACTCCCCGACGATGTGCCGGGCCACGCTTATCACCAGTTCGTCGTTCGCACCCCCGACCGCCCGACACTACTGCGCGAGTTTCAAGACCGGCACGTGCAATATGGTTTGCACTATGCGACACCCCTGCATTGCATGCCCGCGTACGAGATCCTTTGTCACTACCGTGGCGACTTCCCCGTCGCGGAACTCGCTTGCGATCAAATTGTCTCGCTCCCGTGCTTTCCCGAGCTTTCCGAGAAGGAGGTGGAGGGTGTCGTTTCCGTCCTTCTCGGACATCTCGACTCCTCACGAGCCCTGCGAACATGAACTCCCACGCAGTCGCTGAGATGGACCTCGCCGAAGACTCGCACTGGTGGTACTTCGGGCTCCAAGACCTGCTGCGCCGGTTGCTCCGTTCGCCGCTTTGCCGATTGCCCGAACGCCCGGTCGTGCTCGACATCGGCTGCGGTACGGGAGCCAATCTCCGCGTTCTTGCCGACTGTCTGCGGCCCGAGTATTTGGGCGGATTCGACCTCCGCGCCGATTGCGTTGCGCGGGCTCGCCAGAAGTGCCCGTCGGCCGATGTCTACGAAAGCGACGTTCGCCGCCCAACGTTCCGCCGTGCGAAGTACGACCTCATCGTGTGTTGCGACGTGATTTCAAACGTCGGGTTGGACGCCGGCTTAGAGGGACTACGCGAGGCTACCGCGCGACTCGCGCCCGGTGGAGTCTTTCTGACCCACGTTCCGGCTTGCCCCTGGCTCCGCTCGGAACACGACGAAGCCGTCGGCACCGTGCAACGCTTTCGCCAAAACGATTTGCGACGGCTGTACCGTGGTTTAGGGCTTCAACTCGATTTCATCGGGTATCGCATGTCGATTTCATTTGGCTTGCTCGCCGGACTCCGGCTCTGTCGAGTCTGGCGTCACGCCTCGACGCCGCAATCCGACCTTCGACGTTCGAGTTTTTTCCCAACATCTTGGCGCTGGATGATCATCGCGGAGAATGCTGCAATTTGTCGAAAGCTAAAACTGCCTATCGGCGGATCATTGCTCGCCTTAGGCAGGTGTTCTGGCTAGGAAAAGCGCGTTGCACGTAAAAGATTAGGATCGTCAAAGCGCCGCCGGATCGATGCTTCGTGTCAGCAGCAACGTGCACTTCGACTGGAGAGATTTGTTCGGCGTGTATTAGTTAGATGCCAACCATCAAAGTCGACCGATTGCCAGTCGCATTACAACACCCCCAGCAGCGACGATAGTCGTGCTTGCTGCACGAAGATTGCTGGAAGCGCGAACTCGGCCGGCGCGCGATTGCTAGTCAACCAACGAAAAGATTTCCCCTGCGGCGACCACGACGACGGCCCGGACGTGCTGGAAATCGCGGTCCGGCCGGCGGAGGAGTTGGGCGCGTCGATGTAGCGCGAGGCGCGATTCCCCTCCGCCGCTCGCTAGACGCCCAGCTCTTGCGTCGTCAGGCGGTGCGTCAACACGAACGCATCGAGGGCTGCGCGATGTTTCTCGTCGGCGAAGTAAACCAAGGCCGCCCAGCGGCGTGACGGCGGACGCTTGTAGAAAAAGTACACGACATCGGAGCGATAGACGATCGCGACGTCACCGGAATTCATGCGCCGTTCGAGGAGCGGCCGATCGATCGATACCCGCAGCTCGTCGCCGACGAATTGGTACAGGGCCGTGAACGGCGCGAACTTTTTCGTTCGCCGAATCATCCATCCCACCCCCATCGCTGCAGGCGGACGAAACCGGCTTCATAGACTTTCGCGCCGCGCCGCCCCACGCCGACGGCGAGGAACAGACCCAATGCGGCATTCATGCCCAAGCGCCACCGCGGTTCGGGCGGCGGCTCGTTCAACATCAGGACCGTCGCCACTAGAAACAGGAGCCAACCGAGGACGCCGAAGAGCTTCCAGAACCATGGTCGGATGAACCACCGCAAGCTCGTCAGGCTATGCCGCGTCACCGCTTCGTCAAACGCCGGCCGCGCCGCGGTGATCCGTTCGGCATCGACGACGACGGTAAAGGTTTGGTCCATTACTTCGCGATTTGTTCTGCGAAAAACTTCATCACTTAGTCGGGTACGGACTGCGGCCGCCGACGATGACGAGCGCGGCTCGCGCCGCCATGACGACCAGCCTTCGGCTGCCACCCACCATGCGCCTCCCTCGTCGAACACCAAGCTCTCGTGCGAGGGCCGCTGGAGAGCCGTTACCTCTGCAATACAGTAATGCGGCCCTCGTCAGGAGAAGCACTCTTGTTCGGGTCTTATTGTTCTCGGACATACCTGCGCCAACGATTAACAACATCGCGGAGCAACCCGGTTGGTGGCGCGATTTGCTCTGCCAAATGAAACACTGCTGACTCCAATGCAATGAGCGCCGGATGCCAGGGGTTGGAAAACCGTATCGCACCCTGGATTGGCTGGCTCTCTACTCGCAACCAGTACGAAATGCCGTCGGCCGCACCTCGGTCCGGTGGCGGCAGCAACGGAATCGTATTGATTACTGGTGCCACCGGATCCTCTTCAAACTCGGTAGTGACATGTTCGTCTTCCCGCGCGAAGACGACCCGAAAACATTCCCGCCCTGCCTTGGGCCCCTTCTTGTTTTCGCCGCGGGCCCCTGCAACATGCCAGCCATGATCGAAACTCGGCGCCGTCTTGCAGTTCGGCGGACTGGGTGCGTTGGGACTTACCTCGGCCGACGCGCTCTGCTTGTCGGGAATGCAAGTCAAAGCGACGACGCAGCGGCTCAGCTTCGGTCGAGCTAAAGCCTGTATTTTGATTTTTCCCTTCGGTTCGCCGCCGCAACACGAAACGTTCGATCCCAAGCCCGCCGCACCCAGAGACATTCAAGGCGAAATGGGCGCTGCTGCGACCAATGTCCCCGGCATCGACATTTGCGAACGCCTGCCGAAGATTGCTCAGGTCATGGACCGCCTGACGATCGTGCGATCCATGACGCACCCGTATCCGGTGCACGGCGTCGCTTATGCCCTGACGGGCATGCCGACGTACACGCCGGCGATCGAAGCGAATCCGCGCGCCGCCGAACACTGGCCCTTTTTTGGTTCCGCCGTCGATTGAACGACAGCGCGCGGGGGGGAAAACTCCAGACGTCCCGCAGAACATGGGTCTTCCCTGGCGATTCGGTTCCAAGAGTTCGCTTCCTACTTTAGCCGGGCCGTACGCAGCCTTTCTCGGTCAGAAATATGATCCGGTGTGGACCGATTTCGAGGGCCGAGGTTCGCGTATCGTGCCCAAGCTGACCGACGCCCAAACGGCCGACGTCCGTGATCCGTTTGCCGGTATTGAGCCACACGGTGTCTTTCGCTTGTCGAACGACGCCGAACCGCCCGCCGAGTTGTCGATTGAACGTCTTGGTCTGCGTCGAGGATTGTCGGCCCAATTCGACGCAGCTAGACCTTGGCTACGAAGCGAAGCTAATGTGCATGCCTTTGATGAACAACGACGGATGGCATGGTCGCTCTTGTCGACGAATCGCGCCCGAAATGCGCTCGACGTCGAACGTGAGACGCCAGCCGTTCGTGATCGCTTCGGGCAAATGCTATTCGGCCAATCATGTCTTGCCGCACGGCGATTGGTGGAGGCCGGCGTGAAGTTCGTCTCTGTGTTTTGGGATCCGTTCGAACCCTTCGGGGGTTCCTGCTGGGACACGCATGCCAATCACTTCCCGCGCCTAAAAGACTACCTGCTGCCGGTCTTTGATGAAGCGTATTCAGCCCTGATCGGCGATCTCGACGAGCGCGGCTTACTCGACGAAACACTGGTGCTTTGCGTCAGCGAACACGGTCGAACGCCGCAGATCGATTCGAAGCCCAAAGGCGCGGGCAGGCATCATTGGTCGCGGGTCTATTCAGCGGCGTTTGCCGGCGGCGGCGTTGCTCGCGGCAAGGTCGTGGGACGCAGCGACGCGCACGGGGGTGACGTTGCCGACACGCCCGTCTCGCCGAAAGATGTTCTGGCGACGTCGCTTCACCTGCTGGGTATCGACGCGGAAGCGACCGTTCCCGATCGTCTCGGCCGTCCGTCGCGTATTGCCGGCGACGGACGTCTGCGTCGGGAACTTCTCGGCTAATTCATCCAGTGAGACGAATAGGCTCCGCTGGCTCACCGGCAATTTAGTTTGAATTAGGGGTTTTGCCCGAATCGTCCGCTCGGTGAACCCCGTTTTAGGCGTCGCGAATAATTGACCGGCTTCGTAACAGCCGATAACCTATCAAGGACGATCGATCAGTCTTTGCCTGCCTTTTTTCCGGCATTTTTTCCCACCACGCCGGGATGGTTGATTGGTTTTTCCGTTCCGCCCCCTTCGGTTCGTTCATCCCTATTCGGCGATGCGAATGCCTTCTCGTTTGACCATTCGATTCAAGCTCCGGACTCGCGGCAGTCTTGGCCTGCTGAGTCTGTTGGTCATCGCCATAACAGTCCTTGTCGCCGGCGACGCCGCGGCGAATCCAACGGATTCGGGCTTGGCCTTTTTTGAAAACTCGATCCGGCCGGTATTGGTGAAACATTGTTATGAATGTCATTCGGCCGACGCGGCGGCGAAAGGGAAACTGCAAGCAAGCTTATCGCTGGATAGCAAGCAAGGGTTGTTAACCGGCGGCGAAAGCGGACCGGCAATCGTACCGGGTGATATCGAGCAGAGTCTGCTGATCCGCGCCCTAAAGTACGAGTCGTACGAGATGCCGCCGTCGGGACGATTGCCGACCGGCGTGATTGCCGACTTCGTGAAATGGGTCGAGATGGGAGCGCCCGATCCGCGTGATGCCGCGGCGGCGCCGACGCCGCGACGGGCCGCTTTCCAAATCACCGCGGAAGATCGACGGCATTGGGCATTTCAACCGGTGCGAAAGGTTTCACCTCCGCCGGTACGCGATGCGGCTTGGATTCGCGGCGACATGGATCGTTTCGTTCTGGCCGGAATGGAACGAGCCGAACTCCGTCCGAGCGCGGCGGCCGACAAGTACGCCTTGCTGCGGCGGACGACGTTCGTCCTGACCGGTTTGCCGCCGACGCCCGACGAGATTGTCGCCTTCACGGCGGATGATCGCGCCGATGCTTTCGAGCGCGCCGTCGACCGTTTATTGGCCTCGCCTGAATTTGGCGTCCATTGGGGACGTCGCTGGTTGGACGGCGTACGCTATGCCGACAACATCGACAAATCGGGCGAGTATCGCCGTTGGGTCGTCCGTTCCTTCAACGAGGACCTGCCGTATGACGAGTTCGTGAAGCTGCAAATCGCCGGCGATCTGTATCCGGCGAGTTCGGGAGTTCCGGTCGATCGAGTCGATGTCAGCGGCGCATCGTTCGACGGCATCACGGCGACCGGCATGATGGCATTGGCCGTGTGGGAACAAGTCGGTCGTGACTTGGCCGTTGCCGAAATCGTCGATAGTCAGATCGACCTCGTCGGTCGCCAACTGCTCGGCCTGACGCTCGCCTGCGCCCGTTGCCACGATCACAAGTTCGATCCGATTTCGACGCAGGACTACTATGCCATGGCGGGCATTCTGTTCAGCAGCCACATCGCGACCGGCAAGTTAATCGCCGACGATCGGCTGGGGAACGAATTGATTGAAATCCCGTTGCTCAACACCGAACAAGCGGCGCGCAACAGTGAACTCGACGCGGCAATCGTGAATCTCAACGGCGAAATCGAAACCGTCGTCAAAAGAATTCCGCAGGCCGCACGTTTGGCCGACATCGCCCTCGAACGAGCCGATCTCGAAGGTCAACTTGCCAAGGCGACGACGAGCACGACCAAGAAAAGCCTCGGCGACAAGATCGCCAAACTAAAAGCGGAGCACGAAAAGCTACTTGCCGATCAAAAGAAGAACGGTTGGGAAAAGTCGCCGACCGAGTTGAAGGAAATCGCCGCGCTGCGGCGCGATATCGCAGAATTGCAAAAGTCAAAAATCACCGGGACCGCCGTTGTTGCGATCGCCGAAGGGGGCGTGCCGGGCAGCAATCGCGAAAAGATCGGCGATGCGCCGGTCTATCTCCGCGGCGAATATCAACGAGAGGGGGCGATCGTTCCACGCCGCTTTCCTGTAATTCTAGCCGGCGAAAAGCAGACGCCCATCGGTAAGCGTACCCAAATGAGCGGGCGCCGCGAGTTGGCCGAGTGGATCGCCTCGGCTGACAACCCGCTGACGGCCCGCGTGATGGTTAATCGCATTTGGCAACAAATGATCGGCCGCGGACTGGTTCGCTCGCCCGACAATTTCTGCAAGCTCGGCGACCGGCCGACCCATCCGGAGTTGCTCGATCACTTGACGCGGCGATTCATCGACTCCGGTTGGTCGATCAAACGATTGGTCCGAGACATCACCCTGTCGGCAACCTTCCGGCAAGCAAGCTTCGCGGCGCCGGAAACGGCCCGCACGGATCCGGACAACCTGCTGATTTCCCATATGAACCGTCGCCGACTGACGTACGAAGAACTCCGCGATTCGTTGCTGCATCTCGGCAACCAAGTCGCAGAAGCGGCGACATCGACGTCGAGCGTGACGACCGAAGACCTTTGCTGGCGAACGATGTACACGCCCCTCGATCGTCGTAAAACCGACGTCACGGCGGCGATTTTCGACGGCCCCGACTCGAAGGCCATTTTGCCGACGCGAGCCGAAACGACGACGGCCCCGCAGGCCTTGTTCCTGATGAACAACAAGCTGACTCTGGAGACCGCGCAGCGATTGGCTGCGAGAGTCACTGAGGAATCAAACGACGACGGCGAGCGATTGCACCGCTTGTGGCTGTCAACCGTTGGCCGGCCCCCCGAAGCGGAGGAAGCCGAAATTGCCCGCAGTTTCATCGCCGAGCATTCGTGGGAGCGGTTCATTCAAGCGCTGTTGGGAACCAACGAGTTTGCTTATCTCGATTGATACTTCGACGAACGGCTGATGTTTTTAGGAAACCGAGGATCGAGCAGACCATGACGATGAAACACACTTCGACCGTCAAGTGCGCCGTCGGCACGGGAGACGCCGCCGCGATCGATCGACGACGGATGCTCGGTTGTCTGGCCGGAGGATTCGGGAGTGTGGGCCTCGCTTCGATACTCAGCGAGTCGGCCGTCGCCGATGCGTCCGCCGCCGTGCCCGCCCTGCCGCATCACGAGCCGCGGGCGAAGCGGGTTATCTTTCTCTTCATGAACGGCGGTCCGTCGCAGGTCGACACGTTCGATCCGAAGCCGGAATTGGTTCGCTGGGAGGGTAAGCGGTTACCGGTGCTCGATCAGAACACCAACAAGTTGCTCGGCAAGCCGCGCCCCTTGGGCAACGCGTTCCCTACGCCTTGGAAATTCGCCAAGCACGGCGCGTGTGGCATGGACGTCAGCGAGTTGTTCCCCAACGTCGCCCGCCGTGCCGACGACTTGTGCCTGATTCGATCGATGTGCTGCGACAGCTTTTTCCATGCCCAAGGGACGCTGGAGATGATGACCGGCAGCGGGTTGTTTCTGCGCCCGAGTATGGGGTCCTGGTTGACCTACGGCCTGGGGACCGAGAACCGAAACCTTCCGGGCTTCGTCGTTCTCGGCAATACGATGGGGAACGTCGATGCGACGAAGGTGTTTAGCTCGGCATTTCTGCCGGCCGAGTTTCAGGGGACTCGTTTGCCGAGTCTGAAAGAGCCGATTCCGAATTTGAAATCGCCGCTCGACAAAGCAGAGCAACGGGCGCAGCTCGACGTAATGCAGCAACTCAACGCTCGGCATCTGAGCCGCCGCGCCGAAACCTCGGCCTTAAATGCACGGATCGAATCGTTCGAATTGGCCTACCGCATGCAAACCGTCGCCGCCGAAGCGTTTGACCTGTCAAAAGAAACGGCCGCAATGCAAAACCTATACGGCCTCGACGAGCCGACGACCAACGATTACGGACAAAAGTGCTTGTTGGCGCGGCGACTGGTCGAACGGGGCGTCCGTTGCGTCATCGTCAATCACACCGATTGGGACCAGCACGGCAACCTGGTCGCCGGACATGAAAAAAACGCCCGCTCCGTTGATCAGCCGATTGCCGGCTTGCTGACGGATCTGAAACAGCGCGGCCTGCTGGAGGACACGCTGGTGATTTGGGGCGGCGAGTTCGGCCGCACGCCGAACGCCCAAGGCACAAACGGACGGGACCACAACACGGCCGCCTTCTCCATGTGGCTCGCCGGCGGCGGCGTCAAACCGGGTTACACGCACGGCGTAACCGACGAGTTCGGCGCTTACACTGTCGCAGGTCGCATGCACGTTCATGATCTACACGCCACGATCTTGCACCTGATGGGTATTAACCACGAGCGTTTTACGTATCGTTACGGCGGTCGCGACTACCGCCTGACCGACGTGTTCGGCACCGTTGTGAAGGACATACTGGCTTAGCCGACCTACGGCCTCGGACAGTCCTCTGACGGCGGCACGCTGTACGTAAGTTTTAACGGCAGCCCATCGGCTCGCCACTTGCCGCCGGGCAAAACCAACGCCGGCGGCTTTTGTCTGACGTCGTTCGCCGTGATTGAAGTGCCTCAGTCGGAGCGATAGCTGTCAAGATTCAGGTGTTCCAACTGAGCGCGCCTAGATGCGGCGGCCGGCAGTCGCAACGGACGGCAGTCTGGCGCTTAATCCTATTTGGTATTATTCGCACGGGTACAAGCTTATTCGCCGGCTCGCCGTTTCTTTTTTTGCGGCGCGATTACGCTGAGGAATGGACCTTTGAGTGAAAATGGGGTTGCAATGTGGCATGATTACTTGACAGGTTTTGTCGCCGTCTTGCTACTCGTGAGCGCAAATGGATTCTTCGTTGCCGCCGAGTTCGCGCTCGTGAAAGTGCGTAAGACGCGCATCGATCAACTGGTCATGGAACGGCGTCGCGCGGCAAGAACCGTGCAACACCAGATCGAGCATCTCGACAACTACATTGCGGCAACGCAACTCGGCATTACTCTCGCAAGCTTAGCGCTCGGATGGGTCGGCGAACCGGCGATAGCGAGATTGATGCCTTTCCAGCACATTGGGATCCTAAGCTTAGAATTCCACGTGGACAAGTTGT
>JADMIO011609136.1_pt1 | contig 10378 bp, 9 predicted proteins | sample 8958161 | NCBI WGS metagenome assembly JADMIO01 (sample SAMN16585339, study PRJNA669376) | soil metagenome | isolation source: Crop rotation soil | place: USA: Cullars Rotation, Alabama | collected 2011
GGCCGAGGCGGAGCAGGCGCTCGACGGGCGGCTGGACTACCTGACCGGGCGGTACCGCGTTCGGCCGCGGGTGGAGCTGGCCGGCCTTGCCGGGCAGCCGATGACGCCCGAGCAGCGGGCCGCGGCGGGCCGGATCATCGACCTGGTGTTCGACGCCTACGACGAGCAGGCCGACCTCTCGCTGGACGTGGCGCTGTCGGACTACCTCGGGCTGCGCCATTGATTCGCAGCTGGGATCTGCCGACGAGCCGGGCGGCCGAGGGGCGCACGGCACGATCGATCACCGGGGTCAGCCGGCAACCACCGCCGACACGATGTCGGCGACCACGAGGCGGTTGACGGCGGCGAGCACCTCCTCGGCGGAGGCGGAGTCGTCGACGTCGATGATGTGCCACCCCCAGCGGCGGGCCATCTCGGCATATTCGGCCAGCAGGGCGCTCTGCAACTCGAGAAAGGACGATCGCCCGGTCCGGCCGGCGAAGCCCAGGTCCTCGGCAGGCCCGACGCTGCCGCGCATCGAGGTGATGCGTCGATAGCATTCCTCGGCGCTGACATTCAGGAAGATGCCCACATCGGGCTGCATGAACGGGTCGGAGTAGGCGTCGGCGATGAAGGCGTGCGCGGTCGAGATGAGGCTCCGGGGTACGTCGTCGCTCGGAATCTCCTGCACGACCCGGAGCACCTTCGCCACATTCTTGTACCCGAAGCTCTCGGTGACGACGATCCGACCGGCAGCCACCCGCTCGTTGATGAACTCCGCCTGGATCACCATGTCGGCGACGAACTCGAGCATCGCGGAGGTCAGCACGCCGGACCGGTGCACGCCGACCGGATTTGGCGGCCCGGGCTCGAGGTCGGCACGAACGAAATCGGAGTAGGCGACGGGTCCGTGTTGCACCCGACGCGACTCCGCGTCCGTCCCACCGCCGAAGCGCGACCGCCAGGTCTCGACGAGCAGTTGACGCAGCGTGGGATGCGGATAGTCCTGCCGGTCCTCTCGGGCGGCGAGGTCGCGCCACCGGATGAATTCGGAGGCGTAGCCCTGCTCCGCAAGCGCGGCCGTCAGCCCGCGGGCAACGGTCGTCTTGCCGGCGCCGTCCAGTCCCAGCACGCCGACGTACACGCCCGGGTGCGCCGCCGCGTCGTCCGTCACCGCGCCTGGACCCGGCGGGTCATGGCGTGGGAATCGCTGCGCACGAACGACATCTTCCACCTCCGTCACTCAGCGGACCAGCGGGCCTCGACACCCGCACAACCAGACACCGCACAACCAGACACCTAGGAGAGCTTGAGTTCTTCGGCCATGATCCTGGCTACGACGTGATGGCCCTGGTCGTTGTAGTGCACCCGGTCGACGAAGAGCCAATCATCGTCCGTGGTCGCCTCGGCAACGGCGGGGTTCAGATCGAAGAAGCGGACCCCGAGCTCCTCGCAGCCGGCCTCCAGCGCCGAGCCGAAGGCCTGCGCCGCCGCCACCGTCGCCACGTCCCGGTAGAGCTCCTCCCATATTCCCCGCTGGTACATCCGGTCCCGTTCCTCGAACAGGATTTCCTCCTCCGCCGTGGAGGTGCTGCGCATCCACCGCGACATCGGCTGCAGCACGTAGGAGATCCGGGTGTGCGGGCCGGCCATCTGGCGGAGCACGTAGAGCCCGCGCAGCGTTCTCTCCGCGGCCGAGCTGATGACGACCTCGGCATCGCGGCGGATGTCATCGGAACCGGAGATCGTGCGCACCTTGGGGCCGCGTTTCAGCCGGCGGCCGAGACCGCCGGGCTGTGCGGTGTTCTGCGCAGTGAGCTCTGCCATCTTCTCGAAGTACTCGCCGCAGAAGAAGAAGGCTCCGTGCTCGCCCTGCTGCCACTCGGGCAGCCGGGCGAGCATCAGGGCGTTGACGCCCGACACGACGATGATCTCGCTGATGCTGTCCAGCAGGTGGCGGTGCAGGGCGAACAGCAGTGCCTCTTGGGTCGGGTTGTAGCAGTGGCCGGCAAAATTCAGGCACGGCATGCTCGGGGCATAGGTATGCCACAGCAGGGACGACAGGGTGGTCGCGTCGCTGCTGGCGCCTATTCCCAGTGCGGTGGAACCGCCGGTGAGGATCCGCACCGGCCCCGGCGGGATGTGCCCGGCGGCGGAGGCAGTGGTTCCGTCCGGCCCGACGCTGACCCGGAATCCCGCGCGGTCGGTGTTGATCGCCTTCGAGGAGAAGTCGGCTCGGCCGAAATACATCAGGTAGGGCAGGTAGCGGCGCGCGCCGGCGTCGTTGAACGCGTCATAGTCCTGCATCTGCGGGGTCAGCTCGTATCGCTTGAGTGCCATGGCTGGTCGGTTCCGGCCCGCTACCGCAGTACGGAGTCGCCACTGGCGACCCGCTGCGAGGCGAAGTCCGGAGCGGTCACCGGCCGGTACGCATCCGCGCCGTGCCGTTCGAGCAGCGCGGCCGGCACCAGCGAGGTGTAGTCGCCGCCGGCGGCCATGACCCCTTCCGGGTCGGTCGGCTTGTAGTAGTCCATGGGATGCGGGGCGGATCCGAAGTCGCCGAACATCCGGCGCAACCGGGGAGAGAGGTCGTCGAGCACCTCGCGGGGCTGCGCATGGTAGTCGTGCGGTCGGTGCCACAACTGCCCGAACCGCAGGATGAGGCTCTTGCGGGGCGCATGCACGTTGCAGTCGACGGCATGCCACAGCGAGTACGGGAACAGCAGCATGTCACCCGGCTGGGCGCGAACGGTGTGCGCTCCGGGCAGGCCTCCCTCCCGCTGGAGCCTGTTCATCTTCTCGATCTGGGCGGTGGTGGGCGCCGACCAGGTGTGGCTGCCCGGCAGCAACAAGAAGTTGCCGGACCGGGGCTCGGAGACGTCGGTGAGGAAGATCTGGGCTTTGGCCTGCAGGCTCAGCCCCGCATGGTCGATCTTCACACCCTGCATCGCCGGACCACCGTCGACATGCCACGGCTCGTGCGGCGCGGGGTCTGCGTCCCGGTAGAAGATCTCGGTGCCGAGCACCTGCAGAGCCGTGCCGAGCACCGAGGTCATCGCTGCTACCAGGAGCGGATGGTCGAGGAAATAAGCCAATGAGCGTTGCTGGGCGATGGCGTTGCGCACCCGGACAAGATCCGGCCTGCTGCCCTCGTCGAAGTAGCTGGGGTGATAGGGCATCGGATCGCCGTCGGCTGACGAACACGCTCGCAACGCTCGATCGACGATGTCCAACCCGAGATCGATCTCTGCCTGGCTGAACGCTGCGCGGATGTGGAGGTAACCCTGCGATGCGTACTCCGAGCGGTCCGCGGGGGAGAGTTCACGCCGGTCAGACATCGCGCACCCTCCGCATCCGTGCTTCCCTTCGCCGGCCTGCCCGGCGCGCAAACCCGCAACTGGCACCGCCGGGATCGGACACCCCCGGGATCGGACACCCCCGGGATCAGACTTGTGCCGTCAGGTGAACAACAGCCAATCACGCTGTCCGGTCTGCAGTCAACGTCGTGCCACCCGCCGTCGTGCCGCCGGGTGCTCGAGGTTCCCGCGGTTCGAAGCGCCTGGTCGCAGAGCCACCCGACTGGCGCCGAGCCTGTTCCTAGAGGCGTTTGAGGTAGTTCTGCGGGGCGTAGTGGTCTTCGAGTTCCGCCAGGGTTTCCGGGGTGTCCTCGACCGCCTTGATCAGGGTGGCGAGCGAGGGGAGTACCTCCGGATGCCAGGTTTCCGGCTGCCACAGGCCGGACCGGAGCAGCGCCTTCGGGCAGTTGTAGGTGACCTCCTCGATCTCGATCAGCAGCGCGAGGATCGGCCGCCGGTCGCGGACGGTCATGTCGTCGAAGAAGGGCGCGTCCCTCAGCACTCGGGCCCGCCCGTTCACCAGCAGCACCGAGGTCGAGCCGGGCACCAGGGAGATGATGCCGATCCGGGGATTGCTGAGCACATTGAGCAGGCTGTCGCCACGCTTGTTGCCCGGCCGCTCGGCCAGGGCGATCGTCTCGTCATCGATGATGTGAAAGAGATGTCCGGCCGGGTCACCGCGGCCGGACGCCGTGCATCTGCCGCTGGTGTCGGAGGTGGCCAGCACGCAGTACGTCGAGACGGTGAGCCACTGCCGGTCGTAGGCGTGCAGGCGCGGACGCGCGCGGTTCACCGCTCGCTGATTGGGTTCACCCAGCAATTCCCGCAGTTCGGCTGCGGACTCGACCTCTTCGAATCCAGCATGCTGACGAGGCATTCGATGTCCTTCGGTCACGGTGCGATCACCCTAGCCGACTTCAGGCATCGACCGCGGGCTCGGCATCGGTCCGCACCGCTACCACAGCGACGGTCGTGTACGGCATCGCGCAGTGGCCGCCCAGTGCGTCGAGCGCGGTTCCGGCCGCTTCCAGCAATCGGGCCAGTTCGTCCGGCGAGCGCTCGGCGAGTGCGGTCTGGGTGCCCACCACGTCGAGCCACTGCTCGCGCGAGTAGGTGCGCTCCCATTCGAAGCGCCACTCCTCGGGCTCGGCGAACCTGCCGGTGCGGCGAATCCCTTCGGCCATGAGGTCGAACATCGGTTGGTACAGCTCCATGGCCGACCGCCGGCCGGCCGGATCGCGGCCGCTCGGATGGCGGTCGGTCGTCGGCGCCACCGCCTGGTACGCCTTCGCGGAGCGCGTCGTCCAGGCCGGCAACGAGCTGCCGCCGAGGATCTCGGTGAGCCAGCCCGGAGTGTGCGCGGAGTGATGGAACGGCGCCAGCACACCTCCCGGTCTCAGCACCCGGGCTGCCTTCGCGGCGCCGGCCAGCGGGTCGACCCAGTGCCACGCCGTCCCGCCGACGACCGCGTCGAACAGCCGGCCGTCGGGATCCCATTCCTCGAACGCCGCAACCGCCACCTCGACGCCGGTTTCGCGCGCGTACCGCGCCAGGTTCTCGTCGGGATCGACACCGAGCACCGAGCACCCCGCGGCCTGGAACTGGCGGGCTTCGATGCCGGTTCCGCAGCCCACGTCGAGAACCTCGCGGCCGGGCATCGCCGCGACGATCTTGGCGATCATCGCGTCCGGATACTCGGGCCTCGAGTGGTCGTAGAGAGCCGCGCTGCCGCCGAAATAGCTGAACGGCACGGCCTTCCTCGAGTGAGCTGGCATGCCCGCCAGCGTCGTGGGCGCCCGGCACGATGTCAATGCGAGCGGTGTCCGGGGTCAATGCGATCGGTGCTCGGCCGAGGTCGCTGCTGGCCGGCACCGACCGGTGGGAATCGTTTTATTTAACCTAGATTTGTGGAATTTGACATGGAAATCCCTGGATTCTGAGTATCGCGCAGAGCACCATGGCAATGCGAGGATCAGGCGGCGGGGGAAGCCCGACCGATCGCGGGGCCTCGCCGATCGCGGGTGATGAGGCCGTTCAGGCAGGCCCGGAAAGGTCATCGCCGACAACACAGTTGTCGAATCCGTATGAAGCGAAGGAAGGTTCTCCGTGACTCACGCTGTCAACCGCGTTGACGAACGACGGCTGTCGGACTTCTTCGGCCACCGCGGGGACGGTGCCTTGGACGTGCTCTTCGCCGACACCCGGGCGGTCACCGAGGCGGTTGCGGGCGGTTCGGACCCGCAGCTGTATTCCGCAATCCGGAACGTCCTGCCCCCGCGCGTGTCGAGGGCCGGAGCCGAGGCCACGGTGTGGTCGGCCGACCTGGTCACCTACCAGCACGGCACGCTTCCCGGTGGTGAACCGTTCCGCTCGACCGGGCATTGGAACCCGCCCGACCAGTTGGAGATCTTCCAGGTCCTGAGCGGGCGCGCCCTTCTGCTGAGCAGCGTCGTCCCGGACGCCGGCGACGAACCACGGGTGTACTTCCAGGAATGCCGCGCCGGCGAGCTGGCCGTGGTCCCGTTCGGCGCCTGGCACCTGACCTACGTGCTGGACGGCCCGGCGATGGTGTTCAACATCTACTCCGGGCCCGTGGTCGGCCGGGAGGACCGGCCGGCGCACTCCGGATCGGGAAAGTACCGCTCTTATCGCGGGCCGGCCGGGATCACGGCCACCCGGTCCGGAGCCGGGTACACGATCGCGCTGTCGGACAGCTGGCAGCAGGCGTCCGCGCCGGTGGAGGTGTCCTGTCCGGCCTGGCTCGAAGCCCGGGTGGGCTCGAACGGGATGCTCGCGGAACTGTACGTGTCCGGATCGGATGACGACTTGACGGAACTGCTTGCGGCGGCTGGATTCGAAGTGAGCGTGGGGCGCCGCTCGGAGGCGCCGTGACCGACGTGGCCGTGTGCGGCCTCGGGTTGATGGGGGCACCGGTCGCGGCCAGGCTGGCTGCCGCCGGGCACCGGGTCACCGGGTGGGACCGCAGCCCCGGCCGGGCTGCCACCCTCGCAAGCGGTGCGGTGACGGTGGCCGGCACGCCCGCCGAGGCGGCGTCGGGCGCGCAACTGGCCATCGTCCTGGTCAACGACGCCGACGCGGCGCGCTCGGTGATCCTCGGTCCGGACGGGGTGGCCGCCGGCCGGCCGCGGGTGATCGCGCAGATGTCGACGATCGCGCCGCAGGAGACGCTGGCCCTCGCCGGGGACCTGCCGCCGCACGTCGGGTTCCTCGACGCGCCGGTGACCGGCAGCGTGCCGCAGGCCGGCAGCGGTCAGCTTCGCGTCCTGCTCGGTGGCGACGAGGCGACGTGTGCCGCTGTGACGCCGGTGCTGGGCGTGCTGGGAACGCTCGTGCGCTGCGGTCCGGTGGGGTCGGCATCGGCGCTGAAATGCGTTCTCAACGCCTGTGTCGCGCCGATGATCGCGCTCCTCGCCGAAGGCCTGGTGCTCGGCGACCGGCTCGGGCTGGACCAGGAACTGCTGCTCGACGAGCTCCAGCACAGCCGGCTCGGCCCGCTGGTCGCACGCAAGCGCGCGATGATCACGCAGGACGAGTTTCCGGCGGACTCACGGTTGACGCTCTTCGCCAAGGACATGCAGGTCGCGCAGGCCGCCGCTGCCGGCTGTGGAACACAGCTGCGGCTGGCCGGCGAGGCCGCCCTGCTGGCGAACGAGGCGGTCGCCGCCGGGCTCGGCGACCAGGACTACGCGGTGCTGACGAGCTATCTGCGCGGCCGGCGGCAGCCCGCGGAACTCAGTGCTCCGCGCCCACCAGCTCCGGTTCGTCGGTCAGGTCCCGACGGGTCCGAACCCGGCTGAAGACCAGGATCAGTGGTGCCGCGACGAAGGCGACACAGGTGCACCACAGGGCGCCGTGCACACCGAGCGGGCTGCTCGCCACCGCTCCCGCCGCGACGGCTCCGATCGGGATCACCCCCCAGGTGATGGACCGCGCACCGGCCATCACCATCGGCAGCAGGTCATCGGGAGTGACGGTCTGCCGGTGGCTCCGGGTGACGATGCTGCTGACGATGATCCCCGCGCTGGAACAGACGACGCCGGCGGCGTAGAGCGGAATGAGCGCCTTCGAACTCGAGAGCGGCAGCAGGAACAACGACGCGGTGCTGACGATCGACACTCCGATGAGTACCCGCGCCGTGCCGAGCCGGGCGGACAGCCAGGGCGCCAGCGGGGCGCCGACGAGTGCTCCGACACCCTCCATGCCCAGCACGATCCCGACCACGGCGGGCGATGCGTCCAGCACCCGGACCAGGTAGATCGGCGTCAGTGCGGTGACGGCGCCGGAGATCAGGTTCGAGGCGGCTGCCGACAGCACGCAGGAGAACATCACCGGATGGCGCCGCAGCCAGGAAAGACCGGTCACCACCACCACCCGGGTCGGCAGCGGCTTGACCGGGGCCACCTCCCGCGACTTCGGCAACGCCCGCAGCAGGCAGGCCGACACCAGGTAGGTGATGACGTCGAACAGGATGGCCACCACCGCGCCGAGCGTCTGCACGATGGCACCGCCGATGGCCGGGCCGCCGGTCGAGGAGGCACCGAACGTCCCGGAGATCCAGCTGTTCTTGGCCACCAGCGTCTTGCGGTCGACGATCTTCGGCAGGTACGTGAGGTTGGCCACCTCGAACAGGACCGAGGCCAGGCCGATCACCGTCGCGACGAGCAGGAGCTGCCAGTACGTCAGGATGCCCAGCCACCATGCGATCGGCACGCTGACCAGCGCAATCGCCCGCAGCAGGTCCATGCCGACCTGGATGAACCGGATTTCGACACGCTGCACGATCACCCCGGCCGGCAACCCCAACAGCAGCCAGCCGAGATCGCCGGCGCCGGTCAGCAGGCTGACCTCGAAGGCGCTGGTGTCGAGTTTCTGCAGGGCGAGCAGGGGAAAAGCCACCAGCGTGACGGCGGTTCCGAAGCTGCTCGTCGCCATCGAACCCCAGTAGAGCCAGAACGCGGAGCGATCCGTCCTCACCGGGCGGCCCGCAGCCCGGCCGACGCGAAGGCTTCGACGGCGCGCCGGCTGGAGAACGCGCCGAGGTCCTCCAGGTACCGCAGCACCGGCGCTGCGCCCGCCGCCACGTCGCGAGCCACCACCTCGCCCGGCCAGCTCTCGCCGATCACCTGCTGCACCTGGTCCGTCGAGAGCCCGATCGTCGTCAATGCGGCAGCCGTCTCCTGATAGTCCGGTTCGAGGAAAGCGAAGATGACGGCCGGCACCAGCAGCGTGACGTCCAGCCGTTCGTCAGGGGTGAGCACCTGCCAGAGCGCGCGCAGGACCGTCCGGAAGTAGGCGTGGTGGCGGCCCTCGTCCTCGGCGTGGTCGCGGATCAGGTCCCGCACCGGCTTGGGCAACCGGTCGTCGCGCGGAATTTCGCTCAGCACCCCGGAGATCAGCGTCTCGCTCACGATCGAGAACAGCAGCGCCTCCAGGCCGAGCAGCTGCGTCGGCACCCGGGCGCGGATGCCGTCCAGCCGGTGCAGGAAGGCCGGCGCATCGCAGCGGTCCGGTTGGGGGACGCCGGTCGCGTTCTGGACGTCCTCGGCGAGGTCGTAGGAGAAATGCGCGTGCCACGACTCGTCGGTGACGATCTTGTAGGCGTCGGCCCGCATCCCCTTCGACACCGGCAGCCCCGACCGGCCACGGCTGATCATCGAGGCGACCGGGATGACCGCCTGGGTCTCGAGCTCGGTGGTGAAGTGCAGGTAGTCGTACAGTCGGCGGATCAGCAGGAAGTCCTGGGCTCCGCGCTCAAGGACGAGCGGGTGGCCGGCGACCGGGTACAACTCCGGGCTGAAGTAGGGACCGTCGTGCGGTTTGCCGAGCCGGCGCTGCGGTTTGCGCCGCACGCTCGCGCGATCCTCCCAGAGCCGGAACGCGGTCGAGCGGAACTGGCGGTCGCTGGTCCGCCCTTCCAGCGGAAGGTGCTGCAGAGCCCTGTCGCGGTACACCCGAACTCCTGGCGTCGGGGTCTATTCGCTCGAAGCCGGGCCGGCCGCCGCTGCCAGGATCAGGCCCTCGACGTGCAACTGCAGGAGGTCGGCTCGGATCCGGTCGATGGCATCGGCTGATTTCTGCCGTTGCACGGCCGCCAGGGATTCCCCGCTCGCCAGCCGGCACAGGGCTTCGAAGGTCTCCGAGTCGGGCAGGAACTCATAGACCACCTCGCCGTCCCGCGCGAGATAACCGGTCGAGTCCAGCGCGTCGCGGTGCAGGCCCACGCCGTCCTGGAGCCGGTACTCGCCGGCCGGCAGGTGGTCGGCGCTGTCGACAACGGCCACCCGGGCCGCCAGTTGGCTGTCGGTGGCATCGGCGCCGGCCCGGTCCGGCACCGCGCCCGCCGGCATCTCGCTCACCCGCGGCAAGCTGCCGCAGAGTTCGGACAACAGGCCGAGGTTGACCAGCCGCAGCAGCAGTTCGGCGTTGATCGCCGAGGCCCTCGTGGTGTCCACGGCAGCGAGCACCGCCCGGATGTTGTCCCCGTCCAGATGCTCGGCAGCGCCCGGTGCGGCGAGGGCCTGTTCGACCAGCCGGCCGTCCTCGGCGCCCAGCATCCGCATGACCATCCGGTAAGTGTGCCCCGCGCCGACGCCGTAGAAGAACGGCACCTTGGCCCGCTCGCGGGACCGGTCGGGCAGGATGCCCTCCATCGCGCGGCGCAGGATGGCCTTGTCCCAGAGCAGGGACGGACGCAGGCGCTCCGGAACGCTGGCCGAGATCTCCACCACCCGATGATCGAGGAACGGCACCCGTGCCTCGGTTCCGCTGCCCGCGGCCGTCCGGTCGTCGTGCCAGAGGTTGTACTGCTGGACCTGGCGGTACTGCGAGCCGAGATAGCGGAGGTAGTAGTCCTGCCGGGAGCCGGCGGCCGCCCGGATCACGTCCTCCCGGAGCAGCGGCAGCGGGTAGTCGGTCTGCCAGCTGGCCGCCGGGACGCGCGCCAGATCGGTCTTGTCCGCGATGAACGCCAGCTTGCGACGGAAGCCGGCCCACCCCTGGTCGCCGGCGGTCAGGACGGTGTA
>JADMIO011276667.1_pt1 | contig 10377 bp, 8 predicted proteins | sample 8958161 | NCBI WGS metagenome assembly JADMIO01 (sample SAMN16585339, study PRJNA669376) | soil metagenome | isolation source: Crop rotation soil | place: USA: Cullars Rotation, Alabama | collected 2011
CTCCGCCGCACCGGAACGCCATGTCATTCCCGCGGATCGCCGACCGGATGATTTGCCCGATGCTGCGAAGCAGTTCGTCGCCGGCGGCGTGGCCGAGCGTGTCGTTCAGAAGCTTGAAATAATCCACGTCGATCATCAGCACCGTGAGCATCTTCTGCTCAGCGGCACAGCGGGAGACGAGGCGCGGCAGAGTCTCATCGAGCATCCGCCGATTGTGCAAGCCCGTAAGTGCATCGCGGCTGGCCTTTTCCCGCGCCGAGCCAAGCTGGCGCTCCAGCGCATCGGTGCGATTGGCCACCTTCTGGCTCATCTCCAGCTTGAGCTGCTGGATTTCCGATCGTTGCTTCCGCAGATCGCGCAGCAGATCGTGCAGCACCGGCACCAGAACCGCCGGCACGCCTTCCACCTGCATGATCTCGTCGACAGGCAGTTCGCCGCGGCGAATCTGTTCGACAAGCTCGCCCATCTTTCGCATCGGGCGGGTCCAGAGCTTGTAGCGCTGGTAAGCGCCAAAGCCCAGGCCGGCGACCGTCACCAGCGCCAGGCAGCTCAGCACCAGCGTCGCCGCCGGCGGATGGTCGGCGACCAGCATCCGCACCGCGAACGCGACGACCGTGATCGCGATGAGCGATCCGCCGCCCTGAACCGCAATGTCCTGGGTGAGGCTTCTTTGGGGCGGCGTGGCGGCCTGCATGCTGGCGTCCTCGGGCTTTATTCCCTTGGAAGCCGAGGGCTTGATGCTTTTTTCGTTCCGTTCGCGCATAAGAAGAGACTGCAAATCGTCCTTCTCGTCATCGGCACCGCCGGAACACGGGTTGATGGGGGCGGTCCGGTTTCAGAATCGATGATCCACACAGTTTTTATCGGGCGGCGTGGAACGACTGGCACCGCTGCGGGTAGAACATGCGGCGTCGACGCGCGTCGATTCGCCGCGTCCGGGAACCTGCTCTTTGGCCAAGGCTTCGAAAATGATTCTCTCGCTCAACCGCGCTGCACTGGGTTCGCTGTTGTTTTCGCTGTTCTGCATCGCGCCGGCGTTCGCCGCCGATCCCGCGGCCAGCGGTCGCAAGGTGCTCGCGTGCGACTACAGCAAGTCGCGCGTTGCCTGGCTCGATTCGACCGGCAAGATTCTCTGGGAACGAAAGACCGCCGGCATGCACGACCTGCATGCCCTGCCCGGTGGCAACATCCTCATGGGCGACGGCTGGACGAAGGTCGTCGAAGTGCAGCCGGGCAAGGAAGGCGCGCAGGACAAAGTCGTCTGGGAATACGACGCGGCGAAGCAGAATCGGACGGACGGCAAAAAGGTCGAGATCCACGCGTTTCAGCGTCTGCCCAATGGTAACACGATGATCGCCGAGTCGGGCCCGTGCCGTCTGATCGAAGTCGATATGGACGGAAAGCTCGTCAAGGAAATCAAGCTGACGGTGAAACACCCCAGTGGTCACAGCGACACGCGCCTGGCGCGGCAACTCGCCAACGGCCACTATCTCGTCTGCCATGAAAATGACGGCACGTTGCGCGAATATGACGAAGCCGGGAAAGTCATCTGGGAGTACGAAGTCCCGATGTTCGACAAGAAGCCCGCAGGCGGTCACGGGCCGGATGCTTTCGGCAATCATCTCTTCAGCGCGCTGCGGCTGGAAAATGGAAACACGCTGATCGGTACCGGCAACGGCCACTCGGTCCTGGAAGTGACGCCGGAGAAAAAGATCGTCTGGCAACTGACGCAGAACGAGCTACCAGGCATCACGCTCGCGTGGGTGACGACGCTGCAGGTCCTGCCGAATGGCAACATTGTCCTCGGCAACTGCCACGCGACCGAAGCCAATCCGCAGATCATTGAAGTGACGCGGGAGAAGAAGGTGGTCTGGACGTTCAAGGACTTCAAGAACTTCGGCAATTCGCTGGCGAACTCGGTGGTGGAGAATTAGTGGGCAGTGGGCAGTGGGCAGTGGGCAGTGGGCAGTGGGCAGTGGGCAGTGGGCAGTGGAGAATTCAATCGGAGGCATTGCCTTGAAACGATGCTGGAGGCGGAGATAGAGCGACCGATAGCAGGGGCTTTCTTCTGCCCACTGCCCACTGCATACTGCCCACTATTCCATGCGCATCCGCGATCCCATCCACGAAGCCGAAGAGCCGTTCAACATGATTCCGTTGACGGACATGGTCTTCAATCTCCTGATCTTCTTCATGGCCGCGACGACCTTCGCGCAGGTGGAGAAGGAGATGAACCTGAATCTCCCGCGCGCGACGCAGTTCGCTTCGTTGTCATCAATTCCCCAGGACCTGCTGATCAACATCAACGAGCAAGGCGAGCCGATCATCGCGCGGGAGAAACTCAACCTTCCCGCGCTCGAAGCGCGCGTCCGTGAGATGGTCGCGAAGAACCCGAACGCCAACGTTCTGGTCCGTGCCGACAAGAACGCCCGCTGGGAAAACGTGTCTCAGGTGCTTGATACCTGCCAGCGCGCCGGCGTGAAGCAGGCAAACATGAGCCATCTGCCGGCGCAGTGACCACGCGCTAAGATTCTGGAACGCAACCGGAAGTACTCGTGTGCGCCGTACTTAATATCGGACGCGCTTTTCGCTGCCGTCCTCGGTGGATCGGGTATCATTACGGCTGCCGATACCCCTTTCATCCATGCCGTCCCGCCGGCGACACAAGCTCTCCTTTCTTCCCAAGGCGATTTTCTTCGCCATTGTCTTTCACGCCGGACTCATTTTCTGGTCAACGACGACGACGATGAACGTGCCGGGCGGCGACGGGTTCGGGCGGAAAGTTCTGAACACGCTGGGCCTTTCGGAAGTCACACTCAGTCTCCATCCGCCGCCGCGGTCGGTGACTTCCGACGTCGCGATTTCGATTCGGCAACAGTCGGCGAATGACGCGCCGGCGCCGGGCGCATTTTCGCCGCAGGCGATCGTGCCGGCAGCGGGGCAGACGTCGACGAAGCCGCCGGAGATTCCGATCGATCTCCCGCCGAGTTCATTCGGCGGTAGTCCTTTGACAGTGCAGGTGCTTCCGGTCGTTCCTCGAGCGCCGGTCGCGCCGATCGTCGCTCCGTCGGCGCCGGATCTGATGGCGGCAAATCCGCCGGTGATTACTCCGCCGCCGATCAATGTGCCGGAGCCGCGTCCCGAAGCGGAGCCCGCTCAACCGATCGCCCAGCGGCCGCAGCCTTCGCCGATCATGCCGTCGGCGGTTGCCCTGCAGCCCCAGGCGATTGCGAACATTGCGCCTCCCGCGATTGCATTGTCTCCGACGCCGGCATCGCTGGTGTCGCCGCCGCGCGAGCTGTCGGTTCCGCCGGCCGTCGAAGCGCTGCCGGCTGCGGGCATTGCATTGCCGCCGATGCAGACGTCGCTGAATCTTCCGGAATTGCCGCCCGTGGAATTGCCGGATCGCCGGATTGAAGCGACGCCGGAGGCGACTGGCATTCCGCGCACGATCATTCCTGAATCCCCGCGGCTGGAAACCTCCGTCACCAGCGCAGCGGCGACGGCGAACCGGCCGCCGGCGGAACTGATGGCGCCCGCGCCAGCGAAGATCAACGCAGAGAGTTCGCTGGCGACGCCGCCGCCGGCGATCTCCGCGCCGCCGCCGGTCTCCACGAATTCGCGGCCGCCGACGTTGTCCAATCTCGCGCCGGATTCGCTGCGGCTTGGCACCTCAGAGATCCAGATCGCTCCGCCGCCGGTGCAAAGCCCGCCGACGCCACCAGCACCCGAGAACATCGCGGCAACGCCGAACGCGTTTCCATCGGCGGCCAGAATCGACGCGCCGCTGGTCAATGCCACTGCATCGGCCGGCGCTGCGGGGACGCAAATCGGATTGCGCCCGCCGCCGGCGGCTTCGCTGGCGTCGCCTGACCTTTCGCAGCAGTCGGCGCTGGTCGCTCGTCCGCGCATTGCCCCGGCGCGGATTGAAATGCCGATTACCCCGCCGAATCTCTCCACGCCCGATCTCGCGGTCGCTCCTCCAAAAATCGGCGGCCCGCAGGTTCTCTCCCAGCGATCGCCGGAGCTGCGGCAACCGCTGATCGAAAAGTTAGGCGGGACCGCCGCGTCGGAAACCGCCGTCGATCGCAGCCTGGCCTGGCTGGCCAAAAACCAGGAGGCTGACGGCCGCTGGACTTACATCGACGAAAACGGCCGACACCCGACGCGATCGACCGTCCGCGCGCACGACATGGCGCTCACCGGCTTGTCGGTCCTGGCGTTCCTCGCTGCCGATCATTCGCCGGCGAAGGATGGACCCTATCGACAGAACGTCGCGCGCGGCTTGGAGTGGATGCTATTGCAGCAGGGAGCCGACGGCGACTTCCGCGGGCCCAAATCGCTGCGCGGGGCGGGATCGGCCTCCGGAAACTTCTACGACCACGCGATCGTCACCATGGCTGTCGCCGAGGCGGCGATCATGACTGGTGACGAGAAGCTCAAAGCCGCCGCGCTCAGCGCCGCGTCGTTCATCTGCAACTCGCAGAACCTCCGCAGCGGCGGCTGGCGTTATCTGCCCGCCGAGTCCGGCGACACCAGCGTCTTTGGCTGGCAGATCATGGCGCTGCACGATTGCGAGCAGCTCGGCTTCGTCGTCACGCCCCAGACGCGCGACCGCGCGATCCATTACCTCACGCTGGTCAGCAGCGGAACGACACGCACGCTCGCCGGCTATTTGCCCGGCGAGTCGCCGACACCGGTCATGTCCGCCGAGGCGTTGCTCTGCCGTGTGCTGCTCGGCCAGCCGATCGAGGCCGCCGGTGTGCGCGAGGTGACGGACTTCCTCACCCGCGATCTTCCGCAGACCGGCAAGCCCGATTTGTACTATTGGTATTATGCGTCGCTGTCCCTGGCGCAGATGCAGGCAAACCCGCAGGTTCGCGCGGCGTGGGACCGCTGGAACACCCGCTGCCGCGACACTCTGATCGCGACGCAGGGGCACGAGGGATTGATTGCCGGCTCCTGGCAGGATTCGCGCTGGAGCCAGTATGGCGGGTTTTCGCAACGGCGCTGGGGACGCTGACGCTGGAGGTTTACTACCGCTACCTGCCGATGTCGCCGAGCGATCCCAAGGGCGCGAACAGTGCATGGCGCGCGATGGACAGGCCGCCAGCGCCCGTGACGCCGACTAAGCCGAAGATTGAGGCGAACTGAGTCTATCCCCTCCTGCGGTACTTCGGCGGAGGATGGTCAAGCAAACGCCTTCACTAATTGATCCGCCAGCGCATTCCGCACGGCTTCGATTGGCGGCGCTTTCTCTCCCAGAATCTGCGAAACGCTGGTTACGGGTTTTCCCGCCAAACCGCACGGGACGATCAGGTTGAAATAGCGCAGGTCGGTCGTCACGTTCAGCGCGACGCCATGCAGCGACACGCCGCGACGGATGCGAACGCCGATGGCGCAGACTTTTCCCGCAGGCTTCCCATTCGTTCCGCTGTCGCACCAGATGCCCACCGCGCCTTCCTCCCGCCGCCCGCCGATGCCGATGTCCGCCAGCGCGTCGATGATTGCCAGCTCGAGCTTTCGCACATATCCGCCGACGCTCAGGCGGTGGTCGTTCAGCCTGACGATGGGGTATGCGACGACCTGGCCTGGGCCGTGAAAGGTGACATCGCCGCCGCGATCCGATTGAACACACTCGACACCCATCGACGTCAATGTCTGCGGCGATGCCAGCAGATGTTCCGGCACATTTCCGCGCCGGCCAAAGGTGATGACCGGCGGATGCTCGACCAGCAACAACCGCTCGGCGCCGCCGTCGAGAACCTCGGCATGAACTTTCTCCTGGACGGCCCATGCCTCGCGATAACGCATGACGCCAAGGTCGGTGACGATCATGGCGAATGATAGAGGTCATTTGTCCTTTGTCATTGGTCCTTTGTTACGGATCGCGGAAAGCCGCAAGCCTCATCTGCAAAGGGCAGAGCACCAATGACAAAGGACTACTTCCGCGACTACGATTCTCCGCATGCCCGATCATCTCGGCGGCCTGTGTTTAGTCCTGCACGGCCATTTGCCTTATGTCCTTCACCATGGCGCTTATCCACACGGCGAGGCGTGGCTGTTTGAAGCCGCCGCGGAAACGTATCTTCCGATCCTCGAACTGCTGCAGATTTGCGAAGAGTTGAAGATCCGCCCGGCGATCACGATCGGGCTAACGCCGGTGCTGCTGGAGCAACTGGCGAGCACGCATTTCAAGAACGGATTTGTCGCGTATCTGAACGAACGTGCGGAGCGCGCCGTCGCCGATACCGCGAAATTTGCTGACGACGAAAATCCACAAATGGCTTCCCTCGCCGAGCGCTGGCAGGCGTGGTACCGCGCGCGGCTGGAGCAGTTCGAGGCGATTGGTCGCGACATTCCCGCGCAGTTTGGAATCGCTCAGCGCGATGGGGACATCTCGCTCCTCACCAGCAACGCCACCCATGCCTACATGCCGCTGCTGCTGAACGACGAGATGATTCGCGCGCAAATATCCTGCGGCGTCGCGACAACTGAGCGCCACCTCGGCGTCCGCCCGCGCGGGATGTGGTTGCCGGAATGCGCCTATCGGCCGGGAAGTACTGACTGGACGCCGCCGGTGTTGTATAGCGATCCGCGCGGCCGCGCGGGAATCGAGCAGCTTGTCGCGGAAGCGGGAATCAACCACTTTTTCATCGATCATCATGTGCTGGCGAACGGCCATCCGCTGGGAATCCGCGACAACGGAAAGCTCGGGGAACATGGTCCGCTGCGCGAGCTGAACGAAACGCAGCTTTACTGGGACCAGAAGCGCGGCTGGGGAAGCCCGCTGGAACCCGCGCTGGTCGCGTCATGGCCCGGCGGGCCGGAGGTGGTTGCGCTCGCGCGGCATCCGCGCGTCAGCGAGCAAGTCTGGTCTGGCGTCATCGGCTATCCCGGCGCGCCGGACTATCTCGACTTCCATCGCAAGCAGCCGGAAGCCGGCCTCCGCTACCATCGGGTTACCAGCCAGGAAACGCCGTCGGACGAGAAGCTTCCGTACGACCCGACGCTGATTGAGTCGAGATTGAGTGAGCATGCAGCACACTTCTGCGGCGTCGTTCGTGAAGTGCTCGGCGGGCACAAGTTCTACACCGGCCGGGAAGGCCTCGTCGTGGCGCCGTTTGACGCCGAGCTGTTCGGCCACTGGTGGTTCGAGGGCCCGCGGTTTTTGCGGCATGTGCTGGAAATGCTCGCCGCCGACCCGCAGATCACGCTGATGACCACGGACGAAGCGCTGGAGCACGCGACGCTCGACAAGGTCGTCCGCCTGCCGGAAGGTTCGTGGGGCGAACGCGGCGACCATTCTGTGTGGCTCAACGACCGAACCCGCTGGATGTGGGAAAGCGAATATCGCGCCGAAGGCCGGTTCCTCCATCTGCTTCATGCGCTGCCCTGGCGGGAGAACGAGCAGGTTCGCCAGATGCTCATCCGCGCCGCCCGCGAACTGCTTCTCCTCCAGGCCAGTGACTGGCCCTTCGTCATTCATTCCGGCGGCGCAGTCGATTACGGCATCCAGAGATTCGCGGGCCATTGCACGCGATTTGATCGATTGACGCAGATCGCCGAGGTGATCGCGCGAGGCGAGGAATTGAGCGAATTGCAAAATGTGCAGATCGCCGAGGCCGAGCTTCACGACGAGGTGTTCTCGCAGATCGACCTGGAATGGTGGAATGTCCCGAATGCAGAATGACGAATATCGAATGCAGATTGAAACGCATTCAATTCTGCATTCGATATTCTGCATTCTGCATTTCCTCCCGGGGCTTGCGTTCCGTCCCTTCCCGGCGTTCAATTTCATGTTCCGAATGCTCTCCACCCGATCGCTCCATCTCCTGCCGGATATCGAAGCAGTGCGGCGGACCTGCCAGGCGATTGCGGCGCTGGACGCGGTCCTCTCTCCCGAGCCGCAATTCCGCTACTACCACTATCAGCACAACTTCGCGAAGGACCGCCAGCTCGCGTCGATGCTCGACGATAGCGGGGACGAGTGGTTCATTCTCTTCTCGCCCGCCGGGGCGCTGCTCAAGGGATTCGTCCCCGATTCGCTGATGGCCGAGCCGGTGAACCATTCCGGTACGCCGTGGCCGGGCGTGATCGACGACGTGCCGCCGGCGTTCCACGAGATCTTCAACGACCCGCGCTACTGGGCCAAGCGCTCGACATTCTGCACCTGGCGGCTGCTGGCTGATTCCGAGTGGCGTCGCGGCCGCGTGCAATTCCCGCCGGGTAAAGATCCGGACGGCTCAGAGCACCTGATGGCAATTCTCGACGGCGAGCCGGTGACGTACGCGCGCTGGGCCGAACAGTACTACGAGATCGAGATCCCGTTCATCGAAGTCCGGCGGATCTACATGCACCGCACGATGACAGAAGAAATGGCCAAGTCGCTGAATCCGCGCTGCACATGGAACATGGTGGCGGAAGAGCTGGAGAAGATTGGGTATCCGGTGTCGTCGGAACGCGCTACCTGAAATGCAAAATGCAAAACATGCAATGAAAAATGCAAAAGGACGTCGCAATCTTTTTGCACTTTTCATTGCATGTTTTGCATTTTGCATTCCCTTCTCGCTGCTCATTCGGTTTTGATCTTCTTCGCCGGCAAATACGCCTGATCAAACGCCTTCACCGCCGCCGCGATGTCGTCCGCGGTTTTCTGCATCTTCTCTTTGCTCCGGAGCTGTCCGCCTAACTCGAGTTGGATCGCGTCGATCGCGAGTTCGGCTTGACCATAGGTGCGGACGATGTAGCCGCCGTTGTATCGCTTGTCTTCGTCGCCGATCTGCTCGGTGTTGGCGGTTGGATCGGGGATTACGGGATAGCCGTGCCGGGCGAGATGGCCGATGACGCTGTCGGGGCCGAGCAACGCGGGATTGCCGAACTTTTTCAGCAGCGCCTCGACGGTCTTGCCGCTGGCCGTGCCGCGGAAAATCCCGTCGGCTTTGGCTCCCTGGCCGTGAATGTCCAGCAGCAGCCCGCGGCCCCATTTCTCCTTCACTTCCTTGCAGGCCGCCTTCAGTGCAGCGTGATACGCGTCGTAGTGTGGGGCGGCGAGTTTGTCTTCGTAGGAATCTTTCGCCGGGCGATTCGGGTCGCAGTACTTCCGCTCGAAGCGGGCGATCACCACGTAGGGCCGCGCGCCCAGTTGCTTCTCAATCGCGTCGGCGAGTTTTTCGGTCAGCTCAGCGGTGTTCTCGTCACGGCCCGTGACGAACTGCGCGATGTTCGCGCCGCCTTCGCGAGCCTTTGCGCCAGGGATCGCCTTTCGCCCGCCATGCGGCGCGGAAAGGATGATCGGCAGGTCGCCTTTCTGCACGGTGATCAGCGGCTCGACCTTTTCGTCGGCGCGGGCGTTGGAAATGAGGAGGAGGACGAAGAGGGGGAGGACGCGGTGCATGAACAATACATTACCGCGCATCGACTACGGATTGGCAAACGATTGATGACTGATGCGTGAACATCCAGGCATCACGGATCAGGCATCAGTCATCAGCCCAGCGGCTTCGCCGGATTGCTCAGATACTGCAGCCATTTCGCCTCGTCGTACCCGTTCTTCTGCCCGGTAATCTCCTGCAGGCTTCGCCGCGACTGCCACGCGATTCCGAACTCGCGCTCGCTCAGCAGCGGCACCAGGGTGCGGGCGACGTCCAGGCGCTTGTAATGCCGCAGGGCTTCGACCGCGGCGATGCGAACGTCCTTGTTCTCTTCCGGCCGCACCGCCAGTTTCATCAGCGTCGGCACCGCGGCGGGATCGGGCATGCGGTTGAGCGCCTTGCAGGCTTCCAGGCGGATGATTTCATTCGGGTCGGCAAGCTGCTCGAGATAAAGCGGCTGAAACTCCGATGCCCGCGAGCGATTGAGCGCCCGCAACGCCGCGGCGCGGACCAGATACTCCTGGGATGTGTCGCGCACGATCGCCGCATAGGCAACCGTGTACGGCGATACCTCGCCATACGGCCGATCGACCAGGTTCATGATCCCCTCGCGGCGGCGGTCGGCGTTCTGCTTGTCGGCGAGCATCTCGGCGTTGCGCTTGCGAGCGCCGCTGATGGCCTCGGCGGTGTCGCCGAAGAACCAGCCGATCCGCGTATTTATCTGGCCCCACCAGCCCTGGCGAGCAAGCTCGCGCTCGCGCTGACTGGTCCAATCGGCTGGACGCGAGGTCGGCCCTGACGAAGCGCGGGTCGCGCCGATGCCGGCGCAGCCGCCGGCGATCGTCGTCGCGAAGAGCGACGTCAGGAGGAGAAAGGCGTTGATGCGGACCGCGCGGGAAAGCGTCATTGGTTTGATGTAGGGCGGGCACAGCCCGCCGATGTCGTCGGTCTTACTCGGTGGCAACCGTGTTCACCCAGCTTGCCGCAATCGCCGCGGCGGTTC
>JADMIO011418107.1_pt1 | contig 10377 bp, 7 predicted proteins | sample 8958161 | NCBI WGS metagenome assembly JADMIO01 (sample SAMN16585339, study PRJNA669376) | soil metagenome | isolation source: Crop rotation soil | place: USA: Cullars Rotation, Alabama | collected 2011
CCCGCCACCAACATCAGGCGGAAGCTCTCCGCTCCCTGTAGAGACATCCGCGCGATGATAGCAAAGGAAGTAGGCAGTAGGCAGATGGCAGTAGGCAGTTGAAGGGAAGTAGGCAGTAGGGTTGAGCCCCGGAGGGGCGACGGAGCAGACGTGATGTTGATGACAACGTCCAACTCCTCTGTCGCTCCTCCGGGGCTCACACCTGTCTGCCGTCTTCTGCTCTTAACTGCCTACTGCCATCTGCCTACTGCCTACTGCTCGTCGCCGGTCTGGTGGTCTTCGATCTGGAAGCGGAGGAACTCGTGGACGGCGGCGAGGGCGTCGGCGCTCTTGGCCGTGATGCGGACGCGGGCGCCCCTTTCCGTCTCTTCGAAGGCGTAGGTGATCTCGGACTTCAGGCGCGACATGGCGGGCGTGCCGGGGACGGTGCGCGCGTGGACGAGCATCGGCGTGTCGAAGTCTCCGGCGGCGAACATCTGTGCGACGTGCGCGAGGTGTTGCCGGATGCGTTCGCGGTTCGCGTCGTCGGCCGGGTCTTTGACCTCGACTTGTATGGCGCCGCCGTCGCGCGTGAGAAGGAAGTGGTGCGTTGTCTCTGTCTGCGAGAAGCCCATCGCCGCCTCGCCGCGCTCGTTGACCGCCGCGAGGTGCGCGTCGTGGTCAACGCCCGCCTGCGCAGCCGACTTCCCGCCGGGCATCTTGCCGTCGTTCATGAAAGGGCATTCGGCGTGAGTCTTTGCGTCGTGCTTGTTAAGCGGCGCGTCCGCCTTCTTCTGCGCGTGGACGTAAGCCGTGAGCGCGCCGGCCGCGACGAGCGCCGCGGCGCAGAGGGTCAGACTAATCTTCTTCATCATCGGTTCCTCTTCCTTTCAATCTCTTGCGCCCGCGCCGCAGGGGCGCGCGTGCGTTCTGATGTCCTCGCGACCTCACGCGGCTTTCGGTCAGCGATTCGAGCAGCCCGGCGCGTCCGCCGTCCGCGGCCTCCGACAGGCGCTCGTCCCACTCGCCGAGTATCGCGCGCAGCTCGCCGCGCAGCACTCGAAGCTCGCGGAGTCGCGACTCGACCTCTTCAAGCTTCCCCGCGGCCAGCGCCCTCACCTCGCGGCACGGCACGCCGCCGCGCTCGCGCGTGCGCAGGACGCGCGCCAGTTCGTCGAGCGTGAAGCCGAAGGCCAGCGCGCGCCGGACGAGCAGCACGCGCGCCAGCGACTCGGGCGGGTACTCACGATAACCATTCGCCGAGCGGCGCGGCGCGCAGAGCACGCCCTTGCGCTCGTAGTGGCGCAGAGTGTCCGTGCTCACGCCGGCCTCGCGAGCCAGTTCGCCCGCGCGCACGTAAGCCTTCTTTGACGAGCCGTCGCGCACGTCGGCCATTATAAAGTTCCGAACCGGTTCCGGGGTCAAGAGGTATTTCGCGCGCGCGGGCGCGGGTGGCGAATCGTGTGGGGCGATGTTAGACTTGCGCGCACGGTGGCGGACGGCTGTCGTTGTTGAAGGAAGAGCATTCGGCAGTCCGCGCCGTCCGGGAAGTGCCGGCCCCAGGGAAGTCCCGCGCCCGTAAGATTCAATCCCGCAGACAATCAGGACTTCGGCCGCCGGGCCGAGTTTCGACAACCGAGGTCAGACCGGAAAACTATGAGCAGACTCTTCTACGCAGCCCTCTTGACCCTCACGCTCGCTTGCTCGGCCGCCGCGCAGACGCGGCGCGGCACGCCGGCCGCGACCCCCGCCAGGCCGAAGCCAGCAGCGACGACTCCCGCGCAGACGACCACGCCGAAGCCCACGCCGAAGCCCGCCGCCACTCCGACGCCCGCGCCAGCTCGACCGGCGCAGCAGCAGGCCGCGCCCGCCGAAGACTGCGGGTGCGAGGCGGGGCCGCTGCCGGAAGTGCTCGGGACGGTCAACGGCGTGAAGATCACGCGCGCAGACCTCAGCCCGCAGGTGCAGCAGCGCGTCGCGCAGTTCCAGCAGGAGGTCGTCGAGGCGCGCAAGCGCGAGCTCGACCTACAGATCAACAGCCTCCTCCTCGAAGCCGAGGCGAAGAAGCGCAACCTGACGACCGCCAAGCTCGTCGAAGCCGAAATCATCAAGAAGACGGTCGTGCCGACCGCGGCCGAAGCCGAAGCCTACTTCAACCAGAACAAGTCGGCCATCGAGCAGCAGGCCGGCCGCAGCGTCACCTTCGCCGAGGTCAAGGATAACGTCATCGCCTACCTGCGTGAGCAGAAGCAGGACGAGCGCGCCGGGCAGTTCGCGCAGGCTTTGCGCGCCGCCGCTCAGGTCAAGAAGAACGTCGAGTTCGCCACGCCGCCTGCGACCCCGGCCGACCGCGCGCGCGTCTTCGCCACCGTCAACGGCAAGAACATCACCTCCGCCGACATCGAGGACGCGCTCGTCCCGCTCGTCGCCACCGTGCAGGAGCAGGTCTTCCTGCTGCGCAAGGGCGACGTTGACCAGAAGATCAACGACATCCTCCTCAACACCGAGGCGCAGAAGCGCGGCGTCACCGCCCGCGCCGTCCTCGACGCCGAGATCACTAACAAGACGCCCGTCATCACCGAGACGCAGGCGCAGGACTTCTTCAACAAGAACAAGGAGCGCATCGGCGCCGCCGACTTCGCGCAGGTCAAGTACCAGATCATCGAATACCTGCAAGGGCAGGAGCAGCAGAAGCTGGAGGGCGCCTTCGTCGAGCGCCTGCGCAACGCCGCGAGCGTGCAGACCTTCATCACGCCGCCCGCGCCGCCCGTCTTCCAGATCGCGACCGACGACCAGCCGACGAAGGGCAAGGCCGACGCGGCCGTCACGGTCGTCGAGTTCACGGACTACCAGTGCCCGTCCTGCGCGGCGACGCAGCCCGTACTTGAGAAGTTGATTACGGAGTACGGCGACCGCGTCCGCTTCGTCATCCGCGACTTCCCGCTCCAGATGCACCCGGAGGCGCGCAAGGCGGCCGAGGCCGCCGAGGCCGCGCGCGAGCAGGGCAAGTACTGGGACTTCACCGCCATCCTCTTCCGCAACCAGTCGCAACTCAAGCCGGAGCAACTCAAGCAGTACGCGCAGGTGCTCGGGCTCGACCGCGCGAAGTTCGACGCGGCGCTCGAAGACGGCCGCTTCGCCGACAAGGTTGACCGCGACATGATCGACGGCCAGAGGTTCGGCGTCAGCGGCACCCCCACCTTCTTCGTCAACGGCCGCCGCGCCAAAGACATCACCTACGACGCCCTCAAGGCCGCCATCGAAGACGCCCTCAAGGCCCCCGCCGTACGCTAAGACAAGGCGGAAGCCCGACCGTGAGGGAGGGCGTTATCTCTTTCGTGAAGTTCATGACGAAAGAGATAACGCCCTCCCTCACGGTCGGGCTTCCGCCTGTTGCCGTCCGAGAAACTGGACTTATTCTAAGGAGCGGTACCAACCTCACGTGCCCAGTGCGCGTCTAAGACCGGACGCGTCATCCACCCCCGACCCGCAAACCTGGAACTTTAACCCCGCCCGAAGGGAATAAAGAGGTTACGCGGCCGTACCGCGCCATTTTCCACGCGACGTTAGGGAACAATCGGCGCGGCTCGCGCGTAGAAACACTGACACCGCAGCGGGCCTAAAGGGCCTTCTTTACTCAGACAGACAGTCTTTTTTTTGTAACTTCTCAACGCGACCCGCGTCTTACTGACTTATGAGGAATGGAACGATGAGGAAGCCCCTTTTGACTATGCTGGCGCTCGCGCTGGCCCTCTCGGCCGGCGCGCTGGGCGTCGGCGCACAGTCGCCCGGCAACAACGTCCTCGGCGATGTGGTGGCGGTGGACGCCGCCGCCAAGCAGATCTTCGTCAAGTCGGACGCGGGCGCGGTCGTCATCGTCGCTGTGGCCGACTCGACCCGCATCGTGAAGAACCCCCCGGGCGAGACCAAGCTCGACAAGTCAACGCCGTACACGCTGGCCGAGATCGCCGCGGGCGACCGCATCCTCGCGCTCGGCAAGCTCTCCGAAGACGGCAAGACCCTGGCGGGGCCGCGCGTCGTCGTCATCAACGCGAAGGCCGAGGTCGAGAAGAAGCGCGAGGCCGAGCGCGCCGAGTGGCAGGCGCGTGGCGTCGTCGGCGTCGTCTCGGCCGTCAACGCCGAGACCAAAGAGATCACCATCAACACGCGCACGCCCGAGGGGCCGAAGCCCGTCGTCATCGCCGCGGGCGGCCCGGCCGTCAAGCTCCGCCGCTACGCCCCCGACTCCATCAAGTTCGCCGACGCCAAGCCCTCGACCTTCGAAGAGGTCAAGGCCGGCGACCAACTCCGCGCCAAGGGTACCAAGAGCGAGGACGGCTCCAAGTTCACGGCCGAGGAGGTCGTGACCGGCTCGTTCCGCACCACGCTCGGCACCGTCAAGGCCGTTGACACTGCGAAGAACGAGATCCTCATCGAACAGCAGGACAAGAAGCCCCTGACCGTCGTCGTCCGCCCCGACTCCATGCTCAAGCAGTTCCCCGCCGACATGGCGGCGATGATGGGCGGCGGCGCGGGCGGTGCGGCGGGTGGCGGCGGCGGCGCTCGCGTCGTCATTCAGGGCGGCGCACCGGGCGGCGCCCCTCCGGCGGGCGGTCAGGCGGCGGCCGGCCCCGGCGGCGGCCCCGTGCGTCGCATGATGGATCCGCAGCAGATGCTCGAACGCCTGCCCCCGGTCACGCTCGCGGAGGTGAAGCCCGGCCAGATGATCGTCGTCTCCAGCACCGTGGGCGCCGACCCGACCCGCGTCACGGCCATCCAGCTCGTCTCCAACGTCGAGACGCTGCTCGCGATGATGTCACGCCGTCCCGGCGGCGGAGGCGGCGCGGGCGGCATGAGCGCCGGCATGGGCGCCATGAGCGGCGGCGGCGGCGCGAACTTCGGCTTCGGCATCGGCACACCGTAACTGTAAGTAGGAACGAGGAACGCTGAACGACGAACTGAAAGACGGCAGGTTTTTAAGTTCAACGTTCAGCGTTCAAAGTTCATCGTTAGGTAACTTCCCCTTCTTAGTTAAAGGTATCGATCATGAAAGCATCTCTTAAGGCGGTCGGGCGCGGGCTCGGTCTCTTGCTCGTCTTCGCTCTGTGCGCGGGCTCGGGCTTGGCGCAGCAGGCGGGCGCCTCCTTGCGCGGGCAGGTCTCGGACGAGTTCGGCGGCGTCATTGTCGGCGCGACCGTCACGGTGACGGACGCGTCGGGCAAGGCCAAGTCCACCGTCACCGACAGCGACGGCGCCTTCAACGTCCCCGGCCTCCAGCCCGGACGCTACAACGTCCGCGTCTTCTCGACCGGCTTCGCGCCCTTCGAGAACCCCGAGGTTGACTTGGCCGCCGGCCGCAACGAGCTGCCCAAGGTCACGCTCGGCGTCTCTCTGGAGAAGGAGGAGGTGACGGTCGCCTCCGAAGGCCCCCTGAGCGTTGACACCGCGAGCGCGGGCGCCATCGTCCTCAAGGGCAAAGACCTCGAAGCTCTGCCCGAAGACCCGGACGAGCTGGCCGCGGCGCTTCAGGCTCTGGCCGGCCCGGCCGCGGGCCCCAACGGCGGGCAGATCACCATCGACGGCTTCGAGGGCGGGCGCATCCCTTCGCGCGACTCGATCCGCGAGGTGCGCGTCAACGACAACCCGCTCTCGGCCGAGAACGACCGCCCCGGCTTCGGCGGCATCCAGATTTTCACCAAGCCCGGCACCGAGAAGCTGCGCGGCAGCTTCGGCCTGACCTTCAACGACGAGAGCATGAATTCGCGCAACCCGTTCCTCAAGAGCGAGAAGCGCCCGCCCTTCCAGTGGCGGCAGTATTCGGGGAACCTCTCGGGCAGCATCGTCCCGAAGAAGGCTTCGTTCTTCCTCGACTTCTTCCGCGGCGAGACCGACGACAACGACCTCGTCAACGGCCGCGTGCTCAACGCGTCCGGGGTGGAAGTCCCCTACAACGTGGCGATCCTGACCCCGCGCCGTAACTGGAGCATCAACCCGCGCGTGGACTACGCCCTCAACGACAAGCACACGCTCGTCGCGCGCTACAGCTACTTCCACAACGACGACCTCAACCAGGGCGTCTCGCAGTACTCGCTGCCCGAGCGCGCCTTCGACACGACTTCGAGCAACCACACGGTGCAGCTGACCGAGACGGCCGTCCTCAACAAGTCCACGGTCAACGAGACGCGCTTCCAGTACATCCGCTCGCGCTCCGAGCAGTTGCCGCTGACCGAGGGCCTCGCGAACGTCAACGTCTTCGACGCCTTCTTCGCCGGCTCCTCGCCGAGCGGCAACTACTTCAACGAGAGCACGCGCTGGGAGCTGACGAACACGACGACGCAGGCGCACGGCACGCACTCGGTCAAGTTCGGCGCGCGCGTCCGCGGCGTCCGCCTCTCGGACTCCACCGAGAACAACTTCAACGGCACCTACTCCTTCAGGTCGATCTCCGCCTTCAGCAGTGCGCTGGCGCGCACGCCGCTGCCCGGCCAGCCGCTTCAGCAGACGGTCGTCCCCACGCAGTTCTCCATCACCACGGGCGAGCACCTGGCCGAGATCAGCCAGGTGGACTTCGGCGGCTTCGTGCAGGACGACTGGAAGCTGCGGCCGAACCTGACGCTCGGCGGCGGCATCCGCTACGAGCAGCAGACCAACCTCGAAAGTAATTTCAACTTCGCCCCGCGCGTCTACCTCGCGTGGTCGCCCGACGCCGTCGGCGGCAAGCCGGCGAAGACGGTCATCCGCGTCGGCTTCGGCCTCTTCTACGACCGCATCAACGAGAACATCGCGCTCACGAACGAGCGCCTCGGCGGCGGCGGCCTCCAGCAGCAGTACGTCATCAGGGAGTCGCTCGACGAGAACGGGGCGCCGATCCTCAACCCCCAGCGGGCGCTGCTCAGCCGCGTGGTCTTCGACACCAACGGGCACGTCGTGAGCGGCGGGCTGACGGCCGCCGACCTCAACCCTTTAGGCGCCGGCGTGTTGCAGGCCACGCGCCAGCTCGCGCCGGACGCGACCGCGCCCTACAACTACATCAGCGGCGTCATCCTGACGCGCCAGCTCACGAAGACGACCCAGCTCAACGTCTTCTTCTCGACCTACGACACGCGCCACCTGCTGCGCTCGCGCAACATCAACGCGCCGCTGCTGGACGCCGACGGGCTGCTGCCGCGCGACTCGCAGGGCCATGCCGTCGTCGTCCGCCCGCGCCCCGGGCTCGGCGACATCTACCAGTACGAGACCTCCGGCACGCAGAGCATGAAGCAGCTCAACATCGGCGTGAGCAAGCAGTTCCGCCCCGGCGTCTCGGTCAACCTCAACTACACCCTCGGCAAGGCGCAGTCGAACGCCGACTTCGGCGCCTTCCCGATGAACCAGTACGACCTGTCGGGCGAGTACGCGCGCACCAGCTTCGACTCGCGCCACCGCTTCATCATGTTCGCCTCCCTGGCCGTGCCGAAGCTCAAGCTCTCGCTCAACCCGATGATCATCGCGAACACGGGGCGCCCCTTCAACATCATCACCGGGTTCGACAACAACAGCGACAACATCATCAACGACCGCCCGGCCTTCGCCGACCCGCAGACGGTCGCCTGCGGCCCCGGCCAGCGCCCCGGCCCCAACGCCGCCCCCGGCCAGACGCCCTGCGGCCTGGTGCAGACGCGCTTCGGCAACTTCGACATCCTGCCGAAGGCGGGGCAGACCATCATCCCGCGCAACTACGCGCAGGGGCCGGGCTTCTTCTCGGTCAACCTGCGCGTCGGCCGCGCGTTCAGCTTCGGCGACCTGCCGGGCGCGGCCGAGCGCCGCCGGGTCGCGGAGGAGCAGAAGAAGCAGCAGCAACAGCAGCGCGGCCGCGGCGGCGACTCGTCTAAGCGCGGCGGCGGCAGCAGCAGCAGCAGCGCGTCTTCGGGCGGCCCCACGCGCGGCCCGATTCAGGGCGGCATGGCCGGCGGCCCCATGATGATCATGATGGGCGGGCCCGCCGGCGCGGAAGGGAAGCGCTACACGCTGAACTTCTCGCTCAACTTCATCAACCTGCTCAACCGCACGAACTTCGGCCAGCCCGTGGGGAACCTCAGCTCGGACGTGTTCGGGCAGTCGCTCTTCCCCGTCAGCGGCTTCGGCTTCGGCGGCGGCAGCCAGAACTCCGGCAACCGCCGCGTCCAGGCGTCCGTCAGGTTCAGCTTCTAAAACAGGCGGAAGCCCGACCGTGAGGGGGGGCGTCGGTCTGACAAAAGAAGGCGGGATGATGAGAGGCACGCTGCCTTTCATCATCCCGCCTTTCTGCGTTCGGCCGACGCCCTCCCTCACGGTCGGGCTTCCGCCCCGACTAGACGCTGAGGAGTTCCTGCTCCTTCGACTTCGCCAGCTCGTCCACCTTGCCGATGTAGGTGTCGGTGAGCTTCTGGACTTCGAGGAGGGCGTCGCGCTCGGCGTCCTCGGAGATCTGTTTGTCCTTGAGCATCCTCTTCAGCCGGTCGTTGGCGTCGCGGCGGACGTTGCGGATGGCCGTGCGGTGCTCCTCGGCCGCCTCGTGCACCTGCTTGGCGAGCTGCCTGCGGCGCTCCTCCGTCAAGGGCGGCACGGGCACGCGCACGAGCTTGCCGTCGTTCGAGGGGTTCAGGCCGAGGTCGGCCGAACGTATCGCCTTCTCGATGGGGCCGAGCTGCGTCTGATCCCACGGCTGCACCGTCAGCATGTTCGCCTCCGGCGCGTGCACCGAGGCCATCTGATTCAGGGGCGTCGGCGTGCCGTAGTAATCGACCACGACGTTATCGAGCAGGCTCACGGCCGCGCGCCCCGTGCGGATCGACGCCAGCTTCTTCCTCAAGTCCTCGACCGCACCGTCCATCCGCGGCCGCGTCTCCTTGATGACATCCTTCTCAGACATAGCTTCTCTCCGAGTAAATGGTGAATGGTAAATGGTCAATGGTGAGAAGACGCGCCGCCTTCAATTCACCATTGACTATTTACCATTTACGGTCTTTCGTTGCAGACCCTCGTGCCGACCGTTTCGCCCGAGACGACGCGGACGATGTTGCCGGCGGTGCGCATGTTGAAGACGACGATGGGGAGGTCGTTGTCCATGCACAGGCTGATGGCGGAGGCGTCCATCACCTTGAGCTGCTTCTCCAAAACCTCCTGGTAGGTGATGCAGTCGTAGCGCGTCGCCGTCGCGTCCTTCATCGGGTCGGCCGTGTAGATGCCCTCGACCTTCGTCGCCTTCAGGATCACGTCGGCCCTGATCTCCAACGCGCGCAGCGCCGCCGCCGAGTCGGTCGTGAAGTAAGGGTTCCCCGTCCCCGCGGCGAAGATGACGACCCGCCCCTTCTCCAAATGTCTGATGGCGCGGCGGCGGATGAAGGGCTCGCCGACCTGCGGGATGTTGATGGCCGAGAGCACGCGCGTGTGACAGCCGACCTTCTCCAACGCGTCCTGCAAGACGACGGCGTTCATCACGGTGGCGAGCATGCCGATGTAGTCGGCGCTCGACCTGTCCATGTCGCCCGCGCTCTCCGACACGCCGCGGAAGATGTTGCCGCCGCCGACGACGACCGCGACCTCGACGCCGAGGTCGTGGACGGCCTTAATCTCCTCGGCGATGGCGCGCGCGACCTTCACGTCCACGCCGTAAGCCTGCGAGCCCATCAGCGCCTCGCCCGACGCCTTCAGCAGAATCCGCTTGTAGGCCGGCCCGCCCGCCGCCGTCTGTGTGTTGGCTGATGACATGCTTGTTGCGGAGTCGTGGCGGAAGCCCGACCGTGAGGGAGGGCGTACGTCTTACTCCGCCTGCGATTGACGGGAGACATACGCCCTCCCTCACGGTCGGGCTTCCGCCTTGAATTACTGGTTGCCGCCGCTCATCGAGGCGACTTCGCTGGCGAAGTCGTCCTCGCGCTTGGCGAGTCCCTCGCCCATCTTGTAGCGGGTGAAGCGGCGGACGGTGATGCGCTCGCCCGTCTTGGCGATCTTCTCCGTGAGCAACTCGTTGATGGTCTTCTCGGGGGCCTTGACGAAGGGCTGGTCGAGGAGCACCGCCTCCTCGTAGAACTTGTTGAGGCGCCCCTCGACGATCTTCTCGATGACCTGCTCGGGCTTGTTCGCGTTCTTCGGGTCGTTGGCGATCTGCGCGCGCGTGATCTCGCGCTCCTTGTCGAGGAGGTCGGCCGGGACTTCTTCGCGCGAGACGTAGCGCGGCTCGGCCGCGGCGACGTGCATCGCGATGTCCTTGACGAGCGCCTGGAACTCCTCGGTGCGCGCGACGAAGTCGGTCTCGCAGTTGACCTCGACGAGGACGCCGACCTTGCCGCCCATGTGGATGTAGGAGCCGACCGCGCCCTCGGCCGCGACGCGGCCCGCCTTCTTGCCGGCCGACGCCATGCCGCGCTTGCGCAGGAT
>JADMIO012727190.1_pt1 | contig 10377 bp, 11 predicted proteins | sample 8958161 | NCBI WGS metagenome assembly JADMIO01 (sample SAMN16585339, study PRJNA669376) | soil metagenome | isolation source: Crop rotation soil | place: USA: Cullars Rotation, Alabama | collected 2011
CTTTCCGCTCGACGTCAAACCGCGCGCCGAAAAAGAGTTCGCGCTGAGCATGCCCGCCTTGACCGCACAGCCCGGAGTCGAATACTGGCTCAACGTCAGCTTTAAGCTGAAGCGTGCGACTGCGTGGGCGCCGCTCGGCCATGAAGTCGCCTGGGACCAGTTTGCCCTTCCGATCAACGTCCCGGGGCCGCGAGTCACCGCTCGCAAGGACACCCTGCTGGAGGTGAAAGATGCGGCCACGGAAGCCACTTTCACCGGCAAGAGCTTCTCACTGCGCTTCGACAAGCAGGCGGGCGTGATCACCGCTTATCGATACAAAGGTGTGGACCTGCTCCAACGCGGGCCGCGCCCCGACTTCTGGCGCGCCCCGACCAATAACGATCGCGGCGCGTGGAAAAATTTCGCCCAGCGCGCCCGCACGGACAAAACGATTGACCTGGAACTCTGGCGCGATGCCGGACCGCAATGGGAAGTGAAAGACACGAAAATCGACCAGGTGGACGACAGCACCGCGCGCATCACAGTGAATGCATCGCTGCCCGCGGTCGGCGCGACCTACACGATGACGTACACCGTTTGGGGCTCGGGCGATGTGATCGTGGACTCCAGCTACCAGCCGGGCGCCGGCAAACTGCCCATGATGCCGCGCTTCGGCAACGAGCTGGTGGCAGCGCCGGGATTGGAGAACATCACCTGGTACGGACGCGGACCGAACGAGACCATGATCGATCGCCAGTTCGAGCGCATCGGCGTCTACAGCAGCACCGTCGACAAGGAGTGGGTGGAATATATGCGCCCACAGGAGAACGGCAACAAGACCGACGTCCGCTGGGTGAAGCTGACTAACGCCGACGGTGTGGGCCTGATGGCGATCGGAGCGCATCCACTGAATGTGACTGCCCGCCATTACAGCAAAGACGACATGGAACGCGCCGGCTACACGTTCCAGATGAAGCGGCATCCCGAGACCTATCTCAATCTCGACTGGAAGGAGATGGGCGCCGGCGGGATCGATAGCTGGAGCGCGAACGCCTGGCCGATGTCGCCCTATCGGATTCCGAGCGACCAGGCCTATTCGTACCGCTACCGGCTGACGCCTATCGACAGAGCCACGCCGGAATCCCGCGGCCGCGAGCAGTTTTAGATTTGGATCGGCGCGCCCGTCATGCGAATTGATGATCTATCATCCACATATGGCTGAGCTCGTCTTCGAGGTAATCCAGGAGGCGGATGGCGGGTACTGCGCCGAATGCCTCACCGAAAGCATTTGCTCATCCGACTCACCACAGGATCGGATGACGCATTGAGCAAGAACGCTCCCTGACGGTCGCGGCTCCGACCGAGCCGCGCGCGTGAGCAAGCGGTCGGCTCGCAGACCTGCCGTCGCGCGGCATAAAGGTGTTCAGCGCGACGAGATTGTCGCCACTCAGGTGAGCAGGCCGGAAATTGATGATGCGGGCGTGTCGTTACTGGTTGCTGGGAACCGGCGCGCCGGGAACTCCGTTGGGATAGTACCCGACTCTGGCGCGGATGTTCACCGTCGGCAGTGACGGCACTTCTACTTTGATCCGGCGGAACACCTTGGGCTTGGCGTCCTGGTCGATTTCCGGCCGGTAGCGCAAGACGTACTGGGTGGTGACTTCACCCGAAATTCCGGTGACGGAATTCATGATGGCGCGCGAAATTTCGGCGGCATAGGCGCCGGTCCCCACGGTGAGGGCGAAGTTGCCGGCGTCCTGCGGGTTGGATAGGTAGCCGGAAACATCCTTGTAGATATCCTTCGCCAGCGGGTACTCTACGTGGCCACCCGTCTCGGTGGTCAGCTTTTCCAGCACTTCCTTGTCTTCGTTGGCGAAGCCGAACGCCATGGTGCTGATGGCGTAAATCGTCACCAGGTTGCGATGCGCCAGTTCCAGCACTTCCTGCTGCGTCTTCTTGCTGGCGCTGTCGTGGCCGTCTCCAATGATGATGATAATGCGGCGGGGCTCGTACGGCTCGCCCTTCACCAAGTCGCGGCGGGTGCACGCCATGTGGATCGCGTCGAATAGCGCAGCGCCGCCGCCCGGCTTCATTTTGTCGACCTTGGCGCTAAGTTTCTCGCCGTCCCACGTGGTGTTGACCGCCAGTTCGGCGTCGTTCGAGTAGGAGATCAGGTACCCGCTATAGCGTTGGTCGCCGGGAAGCAGGTTCCAGATCAGTTCCTTGATCTGTTCCGCATAGGTCTTCCAGTGGATGCGGCTGTTGTTGCTGAGGTCCACCAGAAATCCGATCACCACCGGCTGCCGCTCGTTATGGCTGAAGAATTCGATGCGCTGCGGCTTGCCCTCGTCGAGCACGCGGAAGTCGCGCGCTTCCAGGTTGGAGACGAATTTGCCCTTGTCGTCGGTGACCGTGACCGGCACCACTACTTCCTCGGTCGTAACCCGGATGGTGACCTGATCTTGTGGTGTCGGAGTGGTTTTGGGCGCCTGCTGAGGAATGGCCGGAAGGCACAGAAGAAGCCCGCATGCCGAGACGGCGGTAATCGATCGAAGGAGAGACATGACTGCTTGGCTCTATTCTAGCGCGGCCGGGCGATTTGGTGTTGCTGCTACAATTCCGGTGTGGCCCGCGTCCTGATGGTTTCCTCGGAAGCCGCGCCCGTGGCAAAAACGGGCGGCCTGGCGGACGTCGTGGGCTCGCTTCCCGCAGCCTTGCGGTCCTATGGCGACGAAGCCGCGGTGGTGATCCCGCGCTACGGGACGGTGGACCTGAAGGGTACGCGCAGGGTCTATAATCTGATGCCGGTCCACCTGGCGGGGATCCGCTACGAGGCGGCCGTTTACCAGGCGGCGGAGGAGTTTCCGTTGTACCTGGTGGACTGCCCCGCCCTGTTTGACCGCCCCGGCCTCTACGGCGAAGCCGGTGTGGATTACCCGGACAATCATATTCGCTTCGCGTTCTTCGCGCGGGCGGCGATTGAGGTCGGCCGCCGGCTGTTCCGCACGGAGATTTTCCACTGCCACGACTGGCAAAGCGGACTGGTGCCGGCCTACCTGAAGACCACCTTCGCGAGCGATCCGACCTTTCTCGGCGTCAAGACGCTGTTCACCATCCACAACTTGGGTTACCAGGGGCTGTTCCCCCGCGCGGCGCTGCCGGAAACCGGCCTCGACCCGAGCGTCTATCGTCCCGGCGGCGTGGAGTTTTTCGGGAACATCTCTTACATCAAGGGCGGAATCGCATTTGCCGATGCGCTCAGCACCGTCAGTCCCACTTATGCGCGGGAAATTCAAACGCCGGAATACGGGTTCGGGCTGGATGGCGCTTTGCGGGCGCGGGCCGATGTGTTGACCGGAATCCTCAATGGAGTGGAATATCGGGACTGGAGTCCGGACGTGGATCCGCTGATTCCCGCGCGCTACTCGGTGGACGATCTCAGCGGCAAGCGCGTCTGCAAGGAGCACCTGCTGCGCGAATTTGGGCTCCCGCAGGCGGCCATGGACCGGCCGCTCCTCGGCATCGTCTCCCGGTTCACCCGGCAGAAGGGGACCGACCTGATTGCGGAAGTGGCAGCGCAGATGATCGCCGAGGACATTTACCTGGTGGCGCTGGGAAATGGCGAGCCGGAATATGAGGAGTTCTTCCGGCGGTTAGCCGCCGATCAGCCCGATCGTATCGCCGTAAAGGTCGGATTCGATAACCGGCTGGCGCACCTGGTTGAGGCCGGGGCGGACATTTTCCTCATGCCAAGCCATTACGAGCCTTGCGGGCTCAATCAGATGTATAGTTTGCGGTACGGTACCCCGCCGGTGGTTCGCGCCACCGGTGGTCTGAATGATACCATCGATGAGGAGACCGGATTCAAGTTCGCGGGGTATTCCGGTGCGGCCTTGCTGGACTCTGTTCGAGCGGCGATTCGCGAGTTTTCCGATAGAGAATCCTGGGAAACTCGAATGCGCCGGGGGATGTTAAAGGACTTTTCGTGGAAGGTTTCCGCCGGGACCTATTCGGCCCTTTTCCGGCAACTGCTGGGGCGGTCCTGAATCCTTTTCGGGGCTCAAGATTCTAATAGTCAGGAGATGACATGGCAGGCGATAACACGTTAACCTTTACCGATGCCGGGTTCGACCAGGAAGTGCTTCGATCCGAGGTGCCGGTTCTGGTGGACTTCTGGGCCGAATGGTGCGGCCCCTGCCGGCAGATGGCGCCGACGATCGACGTCGTGGCGAATGAATACGCCGGTAAGATGAAAGTGGGCAAGCTGGATGTGGATTCGAATGGCAGCACCGCCATGCGATATAACATCCGAGGAATTCCCACGCTGCTGCTCTTCAAGGGCGGCCGGGTGGTGGAACAGCGGGTGGGCGCGGTCGGCAAGTCCGAAGTGGTGAAAATGATCGAGCCGCACGTGGAGCAGGTCCCCAATCCAACCACCAAGGCATAAGCGCAGGTTCGAATAGCGCAAAGCTTCTGAAACCGGGATCCCTGGACGGGGTCCCGGTTTTTATTTTGCCGTGGCCGCCATTTCGCGGTCCATCTGAACGCCCACGGTGTCCTGGCAGCGGATGCAGTATCGCGCCCACGACACGGCTATCAGGCGCTTGGCCGCGATGGGCTCGTCGCAGGCGAGGCACACGCCGTAGTCCCCCGATTCCAGCCGGTCGAGCGCCTCCTGCACCATGCGCAGTTGCGCGTAATCCATGCTGTTCAGGTGCAGTGAGACGAACTCATCGTGCGAGATCTGCGCCTGGTCATCCTCGGCCACGCGTCCCATGCGCGCGAGCGTGTCGAATTTCGTGCCCAGGCCGGACAGCACGCGCTGCCGTTTATCGAGCAGCAACTGCCGGTAAGTATCGTTGGATGGCTGAACCGGGGCTCCCTTTTTCACGTTTCCTCCGTGCCAGAGAAATGGTTTCGGACCGAAGCACCCGAATGGTTCAGCAAAGTTATCAGACTTCCCCGTGAAAAACAATAGCAGGCGGACAAATTCCAGCAAATTCCGGTCGGAATTGGGGGCGATCCAGCACAGAGGTTCTGCGCCGGTCACATCGGGGGCATTAACTGCGATAAGTCCGCGATGAGTTTCTGCTCTTCGGAGGAGAAGCGCTCGCGGAACGGAGCACTCGAAAGCACCGCGTTGCGCTGATCGTCGGAAAGCGTCTGCAGCCGCCGGAGCGCCGCGGCCACCGCCTGACGACGATCCTGGGGCAGTTGCTGCCACGCACGGAATTGCTGATTAAAGGTCTGGCGCGCCTCCGGAGAAAGCGCCTCGTAGCGCTCGGCGCGCTTCAGGATGGTAGTTTGGTCGGCCTTCGGCAGTCCGTCGAACCATGCGAGGTTCTTGCGGATCTGCTCCTGCTGGCGCGGCGGGAGTTTTTCCAGCGCGCGCTCCCTCTCCTCCGGGCCCGCGCGAAAAAGTCGCGAGGCGGGACTGCCGGGATTGGTCAGGCGAGGTCCCATGGCGCGGCCGCCGCCGGCCTTCTTTGGAATGATGGGCCGAACCAGGCTCTTCGGAGTCGGAGCCTTTGCATCGGCCTTCTGGTCCCCGAAGGCGAGGACCGCCGATGCGAGGATCAGCAGCCCGGCGAACTGGAGCGCGCGCGCCATGGCTCGATTACATCTTGGGTTCGTTCGCGTCCTGGTGCACCAGTCGGCTGAACTCGCGCATGATTTCCATTTCCTGGAGGGCGGGTTCTGCCTGCTCCGGCGGGACGGCCTCAACCTGCGCGGATTGGTGCGGGGCGGCCGGCGGAGGGCCGGCGGGCCGCTCGATGAGGATTCCGGCGGCAATCACCAGACAGGCCGCGGCCGCGATCGGCATTCCCTGCCGGACGAGCAGCGGACGGAACGGCCGCATCAGCAGATCCCACCAGCCGGCCTCCCGATCGATGCGCTGATACAGGCGGCGGTCGAAATCGGGGGAGACGGGCGCCGCTTGCCAGGCGTCCATCGCCTGCCACACAGCTTTTTGAGCCGCGAGGAATTCCCGGCACGCCGCGCAGCCGTGGATGTGCTCCGTCAGCCCGCTCTGCGCGGACGAATTCAGCTTTCCGGAACTGTGCGCCAGCAGGAGTTCCGCGCCATCCTGCGTTTCAATCGGACACCTCATAGAAACCTCTCTTCCCTACGCCATGTGGGCCAGCCGGGCGCGCAGTGTTTCATACGCCCGAAACAGGAGAGACTTCACCGCAGACTCCGAACAGCTTAGCACCTTCGCGATCTGCGAGTACTCCATCTCTTCGTATTTATGCATCAGGACTGCTGCTCGCTGTTTGTCCGGCAGCATTGAAATGGCCCGGCGAACTTCGTCGAGCCGCGCCTGATACAACATATCGTCTTCAATCGTCGGGCGGCTATCCGACACCTGCCGTACCGGGTACTCCGAGGTATCGTCGTCCAGGCTTTCCTGGAGCCGCTCATTCTTGTGATCACGGAGCGCGTTGAGGGCCACGTGAGTGGCGATGCGAAACAGCCACGTTGTAAACTTCGCCGTCGGCTCATACGTACTCCGCGAACGGTATACCCGCAGGAAAACCTCCTGCGCCAACTCCTCCGCCACGGCCTGATTCAACACCATCCGGTACAGGAAATGAATGACCGGCAACCGGTGCTTCTGCAACAAAATGGCGAAGCTCGCGCCATCTCCCTCTTTGACCCTGAGCATCAGCTCAGCGTCGTAATCCAGAGCCGCCGCGGCTCCCATACCCGTGTTAACCCGTTCCGGCATCCGAAGGTTTCGTTGTGTGTCCCGGAAATTACAGCGGGATTACTCGCCTTTCAGAGAACGCTCCATCAGCCGCTGGATGGATTCCCGCGGTGGTACGCCGAAGTGCAGCATTTGGAACATCTGCTCGGTAATCGGCATTTCGACCGAATAGCGGCGCGCGAGCTCCACCGCCGCGCTGGTGGTTTTGATGCCTTCTGCCACCATCTTCATCGAGCCTACGATCTCGTCCAGCTTCCTGCCGTGCGCTAATTGGACCCCCACAGTCCGGTTCCTGCTGAGTTCGCCGGTACAGGTTAATACCAAGTCGCCCAGCCCGGCCAGCCCTGCCAACGTCGCGGAACGCCCGCCCATGGCCACCGCGAGCCGGGTCATTTCGGCTAAGCCGCGTGTTATCAATGCAGCGGTAGCGTTGTAGCCCAGCCCCATTCCATGTAACACGCCAGAACCGATGGCGACTACATTTTTAATGGAGCCGCCGACTTCTACACCGGTAGGATCGCCGCTGCGATACAGCCGGAAGGTGGGACCGGAGAAGACCGCCTGTACCCGCTCCGTCAGCCCGGCGTCTTCGCAAGCTACTACAAGCGCCGTTGGTTCGAAGCGCGCCACCTCCTTCGCGAAGGTCGGCCCGGAGATCACTGCTACCGGCCGCTGCACGATCTCGCGAATTACCTCCGATGTACGTAGTAATGTGCCATTCTCCAAGCCCTTGGTCGCACTTACAAACGCCATCGAAGGCGTCAGATGCAGTTGCATCTGCTGGTACATCCCGCGTACCAGGTGCGACGGCATGACACTGAGAACCACGTCCGCGCCATCCAGCGCGACCGCCAATTCGGACGTAATTACTACGTGCGGCGGAATTTGGAATCCCGGCAGGTAAACGTCATTCTCCCGGGACACCGTCATGCGGTCCGCGAGGTCGTTCTCGTACACCCATAGCCGCACGTGGGGAAATCGTGGGCCGAGCACGATGGAAAGCGCGGTTCCCCAACTTCCTCCACCGATTACAGCCAGTCGCTTCAAGACCGGGAACTCCCGAGGGAGAAGCGATGTTCCTTGCCCTCCCGAACCCGCTGGATGTTACTACGATGCCTGTAGATAATGAAAGCCCCGGCGACCACCGACGCGACGATCACCGGCGCCGGAGCCTTCACCAGAATCCACGCAGCCAGCGGGAAACTGGCAGCGCCGACGATCGAGCCCAACGAAATGTGCCGCGTCCAGATGACCACAGCCACAAAGACCACCAGGGTCGCGGCGAGCGACCAGGGGCTCAGGCAGAGGAACGCCCCGACGTAGCTCGCCACCGCTTTTCCCCCCTGAAAACGGAGGAACACCGGATAGGCATGCCCCGCCATGACCGCCAGGGCCGCCGCGCTCATCCAAACCGGATCGTGCTCCGTCATTTTTCCGGCGATCCAGACCGCCACGTAGCCTTTCGCGATGTCCAGCAAAAGGGTGGCGATGCCGGCAGCCCGACCGGTGGTGCGCAGGACGTTGGTGGCGCCGATGTTGCCGCTGCCCGCACTCCGCACATCGGTCCCTGTCTTCATTTTGACCAGCAGATAGCCGAACGGAATGGCGCCCAGCAGGTAGGCGATGAGCAGAACGAGCGGCGCGATCATGATTTTGAGAAGGAGAACTCCGCCAGTTTGGTATAGACGGAGCCGCTGCGGCCGGGTTGGCTCCGGTAGAGGAAGAAGCTGTCGGCCGGAAAGCTGCCGAAATCCAGCGAAGGCAGCGCCGCGATCGTATCGCGCAGCGGCTGCAGGTTCAGTTTTTCCTTGATGCGGGCGAGCGTCAGGTGCGGCGAGTACTCGCGAGCCTCGGTTTCGATTCCCAGCGTCGCGGTGGCACGGTCCGTATCGGCCGCCAGTTCCTTCAAACCGGGCGCATCGATGCCGCACCAGAAGACCCGCGGCGAGTGTGGATTCGGAAAGAATCCCAGCCGCTGAATGCGCACGTCGATCGGCCGGCGCGCAGGCACGGCCGAAAGCGCCGCCTTCAATTCCTCTACGCGCTCGTCCGGCCACTGCCCGATGAACTTGGTCGTGATGTGCAGATTCCCCGGAGGGCTCCACTGGATGCGCGCCTGCGGGCGCAGCCGGTCGAGGAGCGCTTCCAGGTTGCGGACCACCTCCGGCGGCAGGTCCAGTCCAATGAACAGTCGCATGAACGCCTTTCATTGTACAGTGGGGCGGATGCGCTACGGCCCGATTCTGAAACGCGGATTTTACGAGCAGCCGGCCGTCGAGGCGGCGCGAGCGCTTCTCGGTAAAGTGCTGGTTCACGGGCCTACCGCCGGGATCATCGTGGAGACCGAGGCCTACCTCGGCGGCGACGATCTGGCCGCGCACTCCGCACGCGGCGTCACCGGCCGGACGCGCGTGATCTTCGGACCGCCGGGGCACGCCTACGTTTACTTCATCTACGGCATGTACGAGTGTCTGAACCTGGTGTGCGAGCCGGAAGGCCTGCCGGGCTGCGTTCTAATCCGCGCGCTCGAACCCGCGGCGGGGATCGAACAGATGCAGCAGCGCAGGCCCGCGGCGCGCAAACCGGAGGACCTCACTTCGGGTCCCGGCAAGCTGACCCTGGCGATGGCGATCACGCGCGCGCACAACGGAGCGGACGTAACCCGCGGCGCCCTGGTGGTACGGGAGCCCTACGAGCGCCGGGACATCGAAATCGCCGTCTCGAAAAGGATCGGCATCACGAAGAGCGCGGACCTGCCGCTGCGATTCTTCGTGCGGGGAAATCGCTTCGTCAGCCGCGGGCTGTAGGGATATCGGCTGCTCCGGGGTCTTAGTAGCAGGTGAGACCCTCAGGAACCCTTGCGCTGGCAGTCGCGCTGCTGGCGGCGCCCGGCCGTACCCAGACCGGCTACACGTACACCGAACTGATCCCGTGGTCGTATCTGTTGGGACCGTCGTACGGCTACCCGCTGTACGATCGAGCGTTCACCTCCGGAACGTACTTCTCCCGCGTCGCAGCCGACCCCCTCGGCAACGTCTTTGTCACCGACGGCCGCACTGCTCAGAAGATCACGCCGCGGGGCGAGATGATTCCGATCGCCGGATATGGCGCCGGGACGATTTCGCCGGGCGAACGATTGAACGCTCTGCTGACCGCGCCCGGGCTCGAAGCATTGGCTGCCGATTCCCACGGGAATCTCTACGCGGGCGGTGCGAATGGCGTCACGCGCATCACTCCGGACGGCATGATCGAACCGATTTCGCCGCAGCCCACCTCCAGCATCGCCATAGACGGCCGCGACAATCTCTACGTGCTGATCGGGACCACGCAGATCGTCCGCATCGCGCCGGATGGATCCCAGAGCATCGTCGCCGGTGACGGCGGCCCTGCGACATCCGCCGCCATCGACGCCTTTCAGATCGCCGCCGACGCCGCGGGAACCCTTTGGCTCGCCGAGACCAATCGCGGCCGCATCCGCAAAGTGGCGCTTGACGGCATCATCACGACGGTGGCTGAGACCGCCAGTCCATACAGTATCGCTGCGGATTCCACCGGCAATCTGTACTTCGCGGCCTGGGACTCCGCCGCCGTGCACCGGCTCGCACCTTCCGGCGCGATCACCGATGTTGCCGTGCCCGCATCGTATCGCGGTGTCGGCGGATTGGCCGTGGACTCGGCGGGAGGGAAAG
>JADMIO012753055.1_pt1 | contig 10377 bp, 12 predicted proteins | sample 8958161 | NCBI WGS metagenome assembly JADMIO01 (sample SAMN16585339, study PRJNA669376) | soil metagenome | isolation source: Crop rotation soil | place: USA: Cullars Rotation, Alabama | collected 2011
CTCGTCGCGCACGGCGAGCGGCAGCAGCAGCGCGACGGCGGTGACCGCGGCGAGCGCCGTCTGGGCCGGGCCCCACGCGGCGCGTACGTCGTGCACGGCGCCGCGGGCCGCATCCGCGACGCGGCTCACTCCTGCTCCTCCAGCGCCTGCCGCGGCGGACGCAGTGCGACGAGCAGCAGGACGGCCGCGATCGGGAGCACCTCGCGGTACTCCGGACCGAGCTCGTAGCCGGCGACCGTCAGGCCCGCGATCGCCGCCTCGGCGATGCCGAGCGCGACGCCTGCGCCGAACGCACGCCAGGGCGAGCCGAAGCGGACCAGCAGCGCCGCGACGAGCCCTTTCACGCCGAGCAGCAGGCCGGTCTGCGTGGAGAAGGAGGCGCTGGGTGCCGCGACGATCGCCGCCAGTCCCGCGAGCGCGCCGCACAGCCCGAACGCCGCCGCGACGAGCGTCTGCACGGGAACGCCCATCATGCCGGCCGCATCGGCATCGTCCGCGATCGCACGGAGCGCCCGGCCGAAGCCCGTCCGCGCGAGCACGGACGATGCCGCCGCCGCGAGCGCGACGCCGACCGCGATGACGAAGAACGCGCGCACCTGCACCTCGACGTCGCCGACCGCGAAGTAGCCGCCCGTCCCCACGCGCCGAAACGGGATCGGGTCGGGGATCACGTAACTCGCGCGCGTGAATATAAGAGCGACGAGCGCGTTCAGCGCGAACGCCACCGCGAGCGTGGCGCCGACCCAGCCGATCGTCGAGCCGCGCTCGACGTACGGCTGGATGGCGAACAGGTAGGTGCCGACCGACGCCGTGATGCACACGACGAGCCCGGCGACGAGCGCGACGAGGAAGCGGAAGCCGCCGATGCTCGTCTGCGTGACCGGTCCCGTGCCCGCGGCGACGAGCAGCGTCGTGAAGACGGCCAGCCCGACGAGGTCGCCGTACGCGAAGTTGACGACGCCGGTCAGGCGGTAGACGAGCGAGTGGCCGACGGCGACGAGGCCGTACACGGCGCCCGCCGCCGCACCCGTGACGAGCACCTGGAAGGCGAGCGCCACGGCCCGGCTGCGTCAGGCGGCGCTGAGCGGGCGGCCCGCCTCGCCGCGCGCCGCCGCGAGCAGGTCGTCCCAGGTGACGCGCTTGACGCGCGGCTTGCCGCGCAGCTCGCCGGCGGCCTTCTCCGCGGCGTCGAGCGCCTCCCACCCGGCGTACGACACGACCTCGACGCCGCGCTCGGCGAGCAGCGCGAGCGGCGCCGCGGGATCGGGCTGCTCGGCTTGCGGCAGGCTCCCGGCGCGCGCGTCGGAGAGCAGCAGCTCGACGGTCTCGGTCGCGTCCTTCTTGTTCGTGCCGATCACGCCCGACGGGCCGCGCTTGATCCAGCCGGCGCAGTAGACGCCGTCGCCGATCCGGCCGCCCTCGTTCGGGATCGTTCCGCGCCGCTCGTCGAACGGGACGCCGTCGAGGGGGACGCCGTGGTAGCCGACGCTGCGGAAGACGAGGCCCGCGGCGATCGTCTCGCGCTCGCCGGTCGGGACCGCGCTCACGTGCCCGGCCGCGTCGCTCTCGAGCCGGTTCCGGACGAGCTCGACGCCCTCGACACGGTCGTCGCCGAGCACCGCGACGGGCGAGACGCAGAAGCGGAACCGCACGGCGCGCGGCTTGCCGGCGGGCGGGCGCGCCGCCAGCTCGCGCAGCACCTCCATGTTGCGGCGGGCGTTCGTGTCCGACTCGGCGAACGCCGCGCTCGCGGGGTCGAGCTCGAGCTCGGCCGGGTCGACGATCACGTCGGCGCCGGCCAGCTCGCCCATCTCCTTGAGCTCGGGCGTCGTGAACGCGGCCTGGGCCGGGCCGCGCCGTGCGACGACGACGATCTCCCTGAGCGGCGAGCGGACGATCGCCTCGATGGCCGCGTCGGTCGTGTCGGTGGGCGCCAGCTCCTCATCGGTCAGCGCGAGCATCCGCGCGACGTCGAGCGCGACGTTCCCGGCCCCGACGACGACGGCCCGCTCGACGTCGAGGTCGAAGGGGAGGTCCTGGAAGTCGGGGTGGCCGTTGTACCAGGCGACGAACTCGGTCGCGCCCCACGCGCCGGGCAGCTCCTCGCCCGGGATGCCGAGGTGGCGGCCGGTCTGCGCGCCGACCGCGTAGACGACCGCGTCGTAGAAGCGGCGCAGCTCGTCGGTCGACATATCGCGGCCGACCTCCACGTTGCCGAGAAAGCGGAAGCCGGGACGGGCCGCGATCTTCTCGAAGGCGCGCGAGACGTCCTTGATCTTCGGGTGATCCGGCGCGACGCCGAAGCGGACGAGGCCCCACGGCGCGGGCAGGCGGTCGTAGAGATCGACCTCTGCGGGCGGGTCCGCGGTCAGCAGCGCGCCCGCCGCGTAGAAGCCGGCCGGACCGGAGCCGACGACGGCGACGCGAAGTGGACGGCCGGGCGCGCTCACGCGCTCATGCTACGGGCGCGCCCGGCCCGTCCCTGCGGCTACGCAGTCATCGGCGCCGGCGCCGACGCCGGTGCGCGCAGCGAGTCGTCGAGCGTCGCCGTCTTCGCGAGGTAGCCGGTCACGCCGAGGATCAGGAGCGCGTTCAGCGGATGGAAGAACCCGACGACGGGCTGCTCGAAGCCGATCCACGCGAGGATCACCTGCAGGATCAGCAGCCCGAAGAGGGCCGCCGTCAGCTTGAGACGGCGGCCGCGGATGCCGCCGGCCGCCGCGACGATCAGCAGCAGCAGGATCGCCAGGCCGATCAGGTAGCCGAAGCCCGCATGGGCGCCGAACCCGTCCTCGACCGTGTCCTTGCCGAGCGTGATCGTGGCCTGGTCGTCGTGATGCGCCTTGTCGGCCTTGTGGAGCGCGTTGAACGCGCCGTAGCCGGCGAGGCCGATCTGGACGACGACCGCGACGAACAGGACCCATACCCAGTAGCGGTAGACCGTGCGCACGGAGCGCCTCCTCTGTGGGGAGCCGCGAATCTAAACCGCTGCCGGAAGCCGCGCCGGGCGAACTACACGGCCGCGGGTGCCACGGCCGTGGTGCGCCCGCGCCACTCCTCGAACGCGACGCGGCCGAGCACGGCGAGGATGACGAGCGCATTGATCGGGTGCAGCCACCCGAGCCACGGCGCGGCGTCGCCGATCCCGGCGAGGATCGCCTGCAGCACGAAGAGGCCGAGGATGAGCGCGCTCACCTTCCAGCGCGGGCGTACCCCGACCAGCGCGATGATCAGGAGGATCAGCGCGGCGAGGATGAGCACCGTCCCGAGGATCCCGTGCGGCGTGAACCAGCTGTCGAACGAGTCCTTCGAGATCGACTCGGCGGGCTTGTCCTCCACCTTGTTGGCGGCGTGGAAGGCGCCGACGCCGGCCAGCCCGATCTGGACGACGACGGCGACGGCCATCAGCCCGGCCCAGACACGGTATGCGGATGCCACAGCTCTCCTCTCGGTCGCGTACGAGACGGACGGTCTCGTTCCCTGCCGGGATAATGCGCGAAACGCGAGGGGCGCGCGGCGCTACTAGTGCGCGCAGCCGGAGCCGCAGCCGGGCTCGCCGGCGATGGGCTCGCCCGTCTCGTCGTCGACCTGGAACGAGTGCCCGCAGCCGCAGGCGGCGACGACGTTCGGGTTGTTGATGGCGAACCCACCCTGGAGGCCGTCGACGAAGTCGATCTCCGTGCCGCGCAGGTACGGCGCGCTGTACGGGTCGACGACGACGTCGACGCCGTGCACGGTGGTCTCGATGTCGCCCTCCTGGGCCGCGCGGTCGAAGCCGAGCGCGTACTGGAAGCCCGAGCAGCCGCCGCCCTGGACGGCGACGCGCAGGACGCCGAGCTCCTCGTCCGACTCCTCCGCAAGCAGCGCCTTGATCTTGAGCGCAGCCGCCTCGGTGAGCGAGACGAGCTGGACGGGCTGTTCGGTGGTCGCCACGGTCACAGTGTAGCGGCCGCCTCCCGGGTCACACGTGCGGACTTTGTGACACCGCACACGCGCATGGAATGGCGGTTTTCGCGCTAGATCGTGCCAGGGTGATCAGGGATTGGTACGGTGCCTCGGCGTGCTCGGAGAGTGGCTGCCGTTCCTGATCTACGGGATCCTCGCGGTCGTGATCCCGGCCTCGATGATCCTCATGTCGTTCGCATTCGCGCAGCGGCCGAAGGCGCGTACCCGCGTCCGTGAGATCCCCTTCGAGTCGGGCGTCTCGCTCGGCCCCCCGCCGGCGCAGCGCTTCACGGTCAGCTTCTACCTGACGGCGATGCTCTTCATCGTCTTCGACATCGAGATCGTCTTCCTCTACCCGCTCGCCGTCGTCCTCAACGACCTCGGCTGGTTCGCGTTCTGGGAGCTGATGTTCTTCGTCGCGATCCTCGCGCTCGCATACGTGTACATCTGGCGGAAGGGAGCCCTGACATGGCGGTGAACCGCGAGAAGCGCCTGGCCGACTTCGGGCTGAAGAGCGAGCGCGTGCTGATGAAGGGCCGCGGGCCGGGCGTCTTCGAGGAGGAGCTCGGCGGCGACCTGGAGAGCAAGCTCGGATTGACGACGCTCGAGAAGGCGGTCGCGTGGGCGCAGACGAAGTCGATGTGGCCGGACACGTTCGGCCTCGCCTGCTGCGCGATCGAGATGATGTCGATCGTCGCGTCGCGCTACGACATCGCGCGCTTCGGGATGGAGGCGTTCCGGTCGTCGCCGCGGCAGGCCGACCTGCTGATCGTCTCCGGGCGCGTCGCGCACAAGATGGCCGCGCCGCTCCGCCAGATCTACGACCAGATGCTCGAGCCGAAGTGGGTCATCGCGATGGGCGCCTGCGCGAGCTCGGGCGGCATGTTCAACAACTACGCCGTCCTCCAGGGCGTCGACAAGATCGTCCCGGTCGACATCCACGTGCCCGGCTGCCCGCCGCGCCCCGAGGCGCTGATGGAGGGCATCGTCCGGCTGCACGAGAAGGTGCAGGCCGGCATTCCGCCCGCCTACGAGTTGCGCGGAGTCGCATCGTGACCGCCGAGGGCGCCCCCCTCCGCCGCACACCGGCCGAGCCCGCCGGCGCCGACCGGTACCTCGCGGTGCCGGGGCTCGTCGAGACGAAGGAGGAGCACGGCGAGGTGACGCTCATCGTCGACGTGGCGCGTCTCGTCGAGGCCTGCCGCTACCTGCGCGACGACCTGGGCTTCTGGTTCCTCTCCGACGTCACCGCTACCGACTACCTCGGCTGGGGCACGAAGGAGGTCGCCGGCTACATCGGCACGGCGGCCGGCCGCGACATCAACACGCTCAGCTCGCAGGGATATGCCCGCAAGCCGCAGCCGAAGCCGAAGCGCTTCGCGATGAACTACCACCTCCTGGCGCTGCGCGAGGGCGCGCCGCGCGTCCGCGTCCAGGTCTGGCTCGACGACGGCGAGCCGATCAGCAGCGTCGTCCCGGTCTGGCCGACCGCCGACTGGCATGAGCGCGAGGCCTGGGACCTGATGGGCATCCCGGTCACCGGCCACCCCAACCTGACCCGCATCCTCATGGAGGACGACTGGGTCGGGCACCCGCTCCGCAAGGACTACCCGATCGGCGGCGAGCCGGTCCGCTTCTCGAGCGACCAATGACCGTCACCCGCCGCCGCCCGGGCGTCGACGCCCCCGACCGCGCCCCGATCTACGAGGGCACGCGCATCCCCCAGAACATCCCGACCGTGCTCGAGGTGCCGCAGGCGCTGCGCGAGTCAGGCGACGTGCTCGAGATCAACTTCGGCCCGAACCACCCGTCGACGCACGGCGTCCTCCGCCTCGTCGTCGAGCTCAGCGGCGAGCGCGTCGTCGGCCTGCGCGCGGTCGTCGGCTACCTGCACACGGGCTTCGAGAAGACCATGGAGCAGAAGACCTGGTGGAAGGCGATCACGTACCCCGAGCGGATCGACTACCTCGCCTTCCAGAACAACGAGCTCGCGTTCGTGCTCGCGATCGAGAAGCTGCTCGGCATCGAGGTGCCGCGCAAGGCGACCTGGATGCGCACGCTGCTCTGCGAGCTGAACCGCATCCACTCGCACCTCGTGTGGCTGGGGACGTCCGCGCTCGAGATCGGGGCGATCTCGATGTTCTGGTACACGTTCCGCGAGCGCGACTCGATCCTCGACCTCTTCGAGATGGTCACCGGCGTGCGCATGCACACGCGGTACTTCCAGACCGGCGGCCTCGCCGAGGACATCCCGTCCGGCTTCTACGACGCGTGCCGCGCGTTCACGAAGCAGATGCCGAAGGGCGTCGACGAGTACGAGAGCCTCGTCGACCGCAACGGCATCTGGCTCGAGCGCACGCGCGGGCTTGGGCTCCTGTCGGCCGACGACGCGATCGCGCTCGGCCAGTCCGGCCCCGTGCTGCGCGCGTCCGGGATCAACTGGGACCTGCGCAAGGACCAGCCGTACCTCTCGTACCCCGAGGTCGACTTTCGCGTCCCGGTGTACTTCAACGGCGACGTCTACGACCGCTACCGGGTGCACATGGAGGAGATGCGCGAGTCGACCCGGATCATCGTCCAGTGCCTCGACCGGCTCGAGGGCATGCAGGACGAGCCGTGGATCGCGGACGACCGCAAGGTCGTGCTCCCGCCGCGCGAGGAGCTGCACACCTCGATGGAGTCGCTGATCCACCACTTCAAGATCGTCACCGAGGGCTACCGCGTCCCGGAGGGGGAGGTCTACGTGGCCGTCGAGTCGCCGCGCGGCGAGCTCGGCTGCTACGTCGTGTCGGACGGCGGGCCGAAGCCGTGGCGCGTCAAGTTCCGCGCCCCGTCGTTCGTCGCGCTCGAGGCGACGGCGACCGCGATGACCGACGCGCTCGTCGCCGACCTGATCGCGATCGTGGGCTCGCTCGACACCGTCATGGGCGAGGTCGACAGATGAGCGTCCGTCCGCTCGCCCGCGACATCGAGGCGATGATGGCCGAGTACCCCGACGGGCGCTCGGCGACGCTGCCCGCCCTGCGCCTGGCGCAGGAGCGCTACGGCTGGCTGTCGCCGGACGCGCTGCGCGAGGTCGCGGACGCGCTCGGAACCACGCCGGCGTACTGCCAGTCGGTCGCCTCGTTCTACGACATGTTCCATCTCGCGCCCGTCGGCCGGCACTTGGTCGAGGTCTGCACCAACATCTCGTGCGCGCTCGTCGGCGCGCAGGCGGTGCTCGAGGCCTTCCAGGCGGAGCTCGGCATCCACGCGGGCGAGACGACGGAGGACGGCGAGGTCACGCTGCGCACGGTCGAGTGCGCGGGCGGCTGCGGCTGGGGGACGGTCGTCGCCGTCGACCACCGCTACCGCGAGCCGGTCAAGGCCGAGGACGTGCCCGCGATCGTCGAGGAGCTGCGGAATGCCTAGGGCCTCGCTGCTGCTCGCGGACGCCGAGGGCCGCGACCTCACCCAGCTCGCCGAGTACGAGAAGATCGGCGGCTACAGGTCTCTCGCGCGCGCACGCGCGCGAGAGCCTCAGTCGATCATCGACGAGTTGATCGAGGCCAACCTGCGCGGCCGCGGCGGCGCGTTCTTCCCGATGGGCCGCAAGGCGAGCTTCCTCGCGAAGGGCACGGGCAAGCCGACGTACCTCGTCGTCAACGCCGACGAGTCGGAGCCCGGGACGTTCAAGGACCGCGAGATCATGTTCTCGGCGCCGCACCGGCTGATCGAGGGCTGCCTGATCACGGCGCACGCGATCGGGTGCGACCGCGTCTTCATCTACATCCGCGGCGAGTACCTGCGCGAGTTCGAGATCCTGCGCGGCGCCCTCGAGGAGGTGCGCGCCGCCGGGCTGCTCGGCGGCGTCACGATCGTCGTGCACCGCGGCGCCGGCGCGTACATCTGCGGCGAGGAGTCGGCGCTGCTCGAGTCGCTCGAGGGCAAGCGCGGCCAGCCGCGCTCGCGCCCGCCGTTCCCGGCGGTGTCCGGCCTCTACGCCGCGCCGACGCTGATCAACAACGTCGAGACGGTCTCGACCGTCCCGGTCGTGCTCGAGCTCGGCGGCACGGACTACGCGAAGCTCGGTGCGCCGCCGAACTCGACCGGCACGCGCGTCTTCTCGCTCTCCGGCAACGTGCGGAACGGCGGCAACTACGAGCTTGCCGTCGGCACGACGCTCCGCGAGCTGATCTACGACATCGGCGGCGGCGTGCCGGACGGCCGCGAGCTGAAGGCGATCATCCCCGGCGGGTCGTCCGTGCCGGTGCTGACGCCCGACCAGGTCGACACGCCGCTCGACGCCGACGCGATGGCGGAGGCCGGCTCGATGCTCGGCTCCGGCGCGGTCATCGTCATCGACGACCGCTGCTGCATGGTGCAGCTCGGGCTACGCGTCGCGCAGTTCTACATGCACGAGTCGTGCGGCAAGTGCACGCCGTGCCGCGAGGGCACGCGCTGGATGGTGCAGATCCTCCACAAGCTCGAGGACGGGCGCGCCGAGCAGTCGGATCTCGACCTGCTGCTCGACGTCTGCGACCGCATCCTGGGCAAGTGCCTCTGCCCGCTCGGCGATGCCGCCGCGATGCCTGTCGCCAGCTACATCGACAAGTTCCGCGCGGAGTTCCAGGAGCACATCGACCACGGCGCCTGCCCGTACGGCGGCGAGTCGTCGCTCGAGGGCATCCTCGCGCCGGTCGAGCAGCACACGCTTCATCCGACTGTTGAGATTCCGGCGTGATCCGCGGCATCGACCACGTCCAGGTGCTCGCGCCGGCCGGATCCGAGGACGATGCGCGCTCGTTCTTCGGCGGCCTGCTCGGCCTCGTCGAGGTGCCGAAGCCCGACGAGCTCGCGGCGCGCGGCGGTGTGTGGTTCGCCGTCGGCGCGGCGCAGCAACTGCACGTCTCCGTCGAGGACGGGTTCACTCCCGCGACGCGCGCGCACCCGGCGTTCGTCGTCGACGACCTCGACGGCCTGCGCGACCGCCTCGAGCAGGCGGCGGTGCCGGTGCGCGACGACGTGCCGTGGGAGGGCGTCCGCCGGTTCCATGCCAGCGACCCGTTCGGGAACCGGCTCGAGTTCCTGGAGGCTGCAGCGTGATGCGGCTTCACGCCTCTCACCGGATCGGCGGTCGTCAGGGTTCCGCTGTGCTCGTCGCGCGGACGTGGCGGGACAGCCCCCTTCGGGGACAGCCCCGGGTGGTGGAGGGATGAGCACACCCGAGCTCGTCACGCTCACGATCGACGGCCGCGAGGTCGAGGCGCCCAAGGGCCAGGGGCTCGTCGAGACCGCCATGCAGGCGGGCATCGAGATCCCGGTGTTCTGCTACGAGCCGCGGCTCGGGCCGGCCGTCGGCGCCTGCCGCATGTGCCTCGTCGAGGTCGAGGGCACGCCGAAGCTCCAGGCGGGCTGCACGCTCACGGCGCAGGACGGCCTCGTCGTCAAGACGGCGCAGACCTCGGAGAAGGCGGCCGAGGGCCAGAACGGCACACTCGAGTTCCTGCTGGTCAACCACCCGCTCGACTGCCCCGTCTGCGACAAGGGCGGCGAGTGCCCGCTCCAGGACCTCACGTTCCGCTGGGGCCCCGGCAAGACGCGGATGACGTTCATGAAGCGGACGTTCGACAAGCCGATCCCGATCAGCCCGCTGATCGCGCTCGACCGCGAGCGCTGCATCCTCTGCTACCGCTGCACCCGCTTCTCGGAGGGCGTGGCCGAGGACGGCCAGCTGATCGCCCGCAACCGCGGCGCCCAGTCGATGATCGCCACCTTCGAGGACGAGCCGTACCGCGCGCCGTTCTCCGGCAACGTGATCGAGCTCTGCCCCGTGGGCGCGCTCACCTCGACCGCCTACCGCTTCGAGGCGCGGCCCTGGGAGATCCAGAACTCGCCGAGCGTCTGCACGCTCTGCCCGGTCGGCTGCAACATCTCCGTGACCACCCGTGAGGGCAAGGTCAAGCGCATCCAGAGCCGCAACCACCCCGAGGTCGACGAGGGCTGGCTGTGCGACAAGGGGCGCTTCGCGTGGCCGTCGATCTACGCGCGCGACCGCATCGCCGCGCCGATGGTGCGCACCGGCGGCCAGCTCGGCGAGGTGGCGTGGGAGGACGCGCTCGACGCGGCCGAGCAGCTGCTGCGCGAGTCGGAGGGCCAGATCGTGACCGCGCTGTCGGGGACGGAGACGCTCGAGCAGGCCTACGCGCTCGCCCGGCTCCTGCGCGGCGGCCTCGAGGCGAACTCCGCCGTGCTGCCGGAGCAGACGAGCCCCGCGCTCGATGCCTTCCGCGCGCCGCTCTCGGCGATCGGCGCCGCGCAGCTGGTCGTCGTCATCGGCGACGAGCCCGTCGCCGAGCGCGCGCCGATCGTCGACCTGTGGATCCGCTCGGCCCGCCGGCGTGGCGCCGAGATCGTCACCGTCGGCGTGGCCGGCTCCGTGCAGGGGGAAAG
>JADMIO011628051.1_pt1 | contig 10376 bp, 7 predicted proteins | sample 8958161 | NCBI WGS metagenome assembly JADMIO01 (sample SAMN16585339, study PRJNA669376) | soil metagenome | isolation source: Crop rotation soil | place: USA: Cullars Rotation, Alabama | collected 2011
CCTGCCGCAAGCATGGTAAGCTGTGTGCCCGAGATGCTCGCAACAAAGGTATTGTCGGACGTTAAGTTTAATGGCAATCCGGAAGATGAGGTAATAGCCAGAGTGATGGGTGCATCGCCGTATGTCTTTTCCGGAAACTCTGCGAAAGTTATCGTCTGCTCCTTTTTCTTCACCGTCAGCGGACGAGCTAAACTCACCGATGCATACGTATTATCTCCCGCCTGCGTAGCAGTGATGCCCACATCGCCAGCATTGTTAATCGTAAGAATATTTCCTGCGACGGAAGCGACGTTCGCGTTGGTGCTCGTAAACGTGACCGGCAATCCCGAAGACGCAGTTCCCGTGAGCGTGATGGGACCATCGCCATAAGTCACACTTGTAAATTCTGGGAAGGTGATCGTCTGCGGCACTTTGTTTACCGTAAGGGATTGACCCGCAAAATTCGATGCATTGTAATTGGCGCTTGTGCCCTGAAACACGTTGATCGAAACAAACCCAGGCCCGACAATCGTAACTCTGCCGGCGCTGTTTACCGTTGCGACCAGTACGTTTGTAGAAACATAGTTGATCGTCGCTGGTGAGGGCGTCGTGACCACAAGATCAAAAGGCCCATCGGTGATTAACTTGTCAGGTATTGGAGCGATGGTGAGAACGGGTGTCGCCTTGTTGACCGTCAGCACCTGGGATATTTCGGCCGTGAGATAGTCGTTATTTCCAACTTGTACCGCCGTGATTGTCACTGTTCCTGCTCCGGTAATTGTTAGTGTATTCCCATTGATCGTTGCGATGCTCGGGTCTGAGCTTTGAAAGGTGACGGGCAAGCCAGAGCTCGCGCTTGCAGTCAGGTTGAAGGGCGCGTCACCAAATGTTTTGGCACTGAGTGCACCAAACGTCACTGTCTGCGGATCTAGAAGATCTGCAGTGAGGTCGAGCCTCTGTACACGCGTGAGATCGGTGACAAGGAGATAATTTCCCTTTACTGCTATTTTTCCGGCACCCACGAATTTGCCCGGGGTGGCACCAGGTCCGCCGTAGCCGCCAAGGAAGTTGCCGTTGAGGTCGTAAACCCTTACGGTTTCGTCCAGACTGACATAAAGTTTGTTGTTGTTAACAGCAAATGAGTACACACCCGCCATCGCAATGGTGCGGACATACGCTCCAGCATGACTGAACACGAGAATCTTGTATCCATCAGTCACATAATAGTAATCGGCGTCTGCTGATACATCATACGCATAGTCTATGTGCTGTTCGGCAGGACCCGCCTGACCAAATGTGACAAGGTTGTTGCCCGTTGCGATGTCGAACACCTTGACAAGTCCGCCGAAATCGCCCACCAAAATCTCCGAGCCATAGATGAAGGGGCCACCTGTTGCGGTTTGTATTCCTCCGATTGAACGTACATAGGCGTTGGTGTTGTCAAAGACCTGGATCTTGGCGGTGCCCAAAGCATACATATTACCAGATGCGTCGACCTTCACTCCTCTTGGATTGAATCCGTAAGCGAATTGACCATCGTTGAATCCCCACGATCCAAACGTACTGTTGAATGTGCCGTCGCTGTTGAAAATCTGTACGCGGCTATTTTCTGAATCGGCGATGTACATCTTGCCAGTGGCGTCAACATCCGACACGAGCGGATATTTAAGCTGTCCGACACCGCCGAGACCAGAACCAAATTCCCTCACGAGAGCACCTGACGCAGCATTAAAAACCTGAACCCTGTTGTTGGCTATGTCGCAGATGTAGAGATCACCCGTGGAAGAGACATACATGCCTTCAGCAGAGAAGAACTCACCGGGCCTTCCGCCCTGTCCTTGTATGCCGATCGTGCCAGAACCCGTTGGCTGATCGAAATATCGTACCACTGTTTGGTCTGATGCGTAGATACGACCCGTGCTGGTCACAGCGATACCACTAAGGAAATCGCCAGTGCCTCTCACATCGATGAAGGCACCTGTGTTGTCGTACTTCTGCACGCGACTGACGCTTGCGCCGTTGTAATACCAGTCGGTGATGTAGACGTTCCCCGATGCATCGAGTGCAAAATCGTTGGGTTGAAGGAATTGTCCGGGGTTTAAGCCGCCGGAGCCCACTGTTCGAAGCAGTGTTCCCTCGAGGGTAAACACTTTCACCTTCTGATTGAAGGAGTCGAGCACGTAAAGGTTGCCATCGGCGCCGATGTGCACCGCCAGCTTTGCCGGGTTGGTATTCTTGGTGAATCCGCCGGTGATGGTCCGCAACAAGGTGCCGTTGGGCGCATACACTACCACACGCAAATTCTCGCCATCGCCGACATAAATATTTCCATTCACATCCAGGTCGATACCGATCGGATAAGCCAGTTGCCCAGGTCCGTCACCGCGTGTGCCGATCTCCCCGATGAAGTTTCCTGACAAGTCGAACACCGTAACCACTCCATATATATTGGCTACATAGACCTTGTCTGTTCCAACCGCGACGGCGGAGGGCCAGAGCATGTGGGTGTTGCCGATGACGACAGGTTGGGCGAGGGAGAACAGCGGAGCGAGGACTATGAGGTATGCGAGTTTTTTCATGTTGCTGGTTGCAGGTTGCAGGTGCGCTCGAGCAAAACTTGTCTGATCTGATCGAGCAAGCTCTTGGCTTTCTAAAATTGGGTAATTCTGGCGTCAGATAGGTGAAATGGACTGCCATTGGGTAGCAGAAAACTGCCAAAATCAGTGAGCAGTGAACAGTGAGTAGTGAACAGTGCATTGAGCCGCACGGACCCGCCTACGAAGTGTCACTCCGGGCCAGCAGAAGCGTTCAGAGCAGATAGTTGTCTATGAAAAACTCACAGTCAAGTTCTGACGAACAAGTTTGGGGACCCGGAGCCCCGAGGGAGTACTGCGCACTAACGCAGATCGTGTTAGACGCATTTCATAGAAAATACGCTGCCACTCCTCGGGATCGCGGACCAAGTCCGCGATGACATTTCATAGGACCGTCCGCAATGCCGTACTTACGAGCTCTGACTTATAAGCGCCACACTAAACAAAGTGAGCAGAAACCAACCCACAAAGCCTTCAAGTATCGTCATGTAGCGAGCTAGTCCCCGCGTGGGAATATCTCCAAACCCAAGAGTCACAAACGAGTTGAGACTCAGCGTGACTGCATTGATCAGCGTCAACAACACAACAACACTCGTCCTTCCCGCGACGGTTACGGTCCAGTTCCTCCTCTCCGAAAGTGTTCGCAGATCTGCGACGAGCTGCAGCTTTGGTTTTCTGTCCCACGACGACGGGAAGAAAATGTAGAGGAACGCAAACGCGAGAATCACCCATATCGAAATGAGTATCGCCCGCGATGGATCTGTACCGTACATCGTATAGAACTTCAGAAGCTTGTTCAGACTGATCCTTACTGCGGTGTCAAACTTCGATCCTGTTACGTCGACTTCGGCGAGCAGCGCCCGTGTTTCGAGGTCTTTCATTCTCACGTACACTTTGTTCGCCGAGATGATGTCGCCACTGGACACATAGAACTCATGAAATATCTTGTGGTGCTGCAACAACCGCTTGTATCCCCTCTTTTCCCAGAGATCTTCCGTGGACCCGTCATAAAAAGATGAATCGGTACCCGAGTCGCCGGAGTACCAACCTATCGGACGGTCGCCGAACATATTATCAAAGTCGATATAGCTGGTTGGTGCGATGTCTGATCTGATATATGTTCCGATGGCGACTTTCACGTCGTTGGAAAAGAACTCCCACTTGGTTGCGTCGCCGTAGGTGTTGATGTGAACCGGCGTGCCGAAGCGGTTGTAGTATAAGGCGAACTCGCTGTTGGTGATCTCAAATTTCAGAAGCGTTCCGAGATACGTATCGAATTTGTTTCCGCGGATGTATGCCTCCTCGGTTGCCATGATCGTGGAAGGCTCGGTGAGATATATAGTAGAGCCGCCCAGGTAAATCTTGCGACCACGCAGATAAAGGTACTGGTAGACGGTGCTGAGCTGCACGTCGATTTGAATATCGTCGATGGAAGAATTGCCCGGATTGTAGATGATGAGCTGATCAGTCGTGGTCGACTCAAGAGCAACTTTCCAAAACGACGGGTTGCTTCCCTGTGTCTGCGGATTGTTAAAAGAGATGTAATTCCCAGCCGTGCAGTTTCTGAGAAGAAGTGTTGCTTTGTTTTTGGTTGAATAGCATTCAACGAAAGATATGCTGCCCGGAAAGCTTACGTTCTCGAAATAGAGGTCGTCATCAAATCCGCATTGATTGAACTGGATATCGTTTGCCGGTATTGTGTTGGTTGTGTCACTCGAGAAAGGAATCGTCAGACTGTTGGCGATATAGTCTGTTGCCCAGATGGAGTAGTTGCCACTGGAGTCCTGCGTTAATGTCATCGACCAGGTTGTCGTGCCGCCATCGTTTACAAATTTCACTTTATCGAAAACCAGAGTATCCGCGCGCGGGTTGGCCAGCAGTGCACTCAGTTGCGAGTAGCGAAGGGTTGTGTTTTCGATTTTTTTCGTCTGCGAACTACAAACGAAGGGCAAGAAGAAGATTAAGCCGACTACGAGTATTTTCATAGGGGGTAGATTAGAGTATAGACGTATCGAATTTAACTATCCTCGACGCAGAAAAGAAAAGGAGCACTTTTGCGAGGAGAGCGCCTTCGGCGCTCGACGTGGCAATCCCCAGCCGACGGAGTGCCGGCAGAGTGGCCATGGTCGGACGGTGCGTGCCTCGAAAGGTTCCCGCAGATCAACGCAGATCTAATGCAGCGCAGATGAACGCAGATTTGTTGATGGCTGCATTGATCTGCGGCGATCTGCGAGTATTTCAATCTGCGCGATCTGCGGGAGCCGTTCGAGGCAGTCGCTGTCCAACAAGGAGCCCTACGTAGAATATCGAACAAGGAACAAGGAATGCCGAATGTCGAAGTGAGTACGACACGACTACACCACTACACCACTACACAACTACACCACGGCTCTGAACACCGAACAAGGAACAAGGAATGCCGAATGTCGAAGTGGTACCGCTCACTACACCACTACACCACCACACCACCACACCACGCCTCAAACAAGGAACAAGGAACGCCGATTATCGAAGGGAGCAGACACTTGAAACTGGTAGCTGGAAATTGTTAGGATTTGTATCTTATGAGATAATCCCATGCAGCCCGCAATCTGTAAAACCTGCTCGACCTCATTCACTGGCCAGTACTGTCCCAAGTGTGGGCAGCGGGTGATTGAAGGGTTTACGGTCTCCTACCTATGGGACCAATTTCATGGCGAGGTATTGGAGGTCGATCGTGGGCTGTGGCGCACGGTGAAGGATCTCACGTTGCGGCCAGGTCACATGATCCGCGATTATCTCAGCGGGAAGACAAAGATTTATTACAGTCCTCTGAAGTACCTGTTGCTATGGGTTGGGGTGTTTGTATTGCTCATGGCAGCCGGAACGTACTTCAACAAAGATGCCTTCCCCGACTTTCGAGAGGTCTTCAAACAACCGGAGAGTCCAGCGAATTCCGTTCAGACCATCGCTGGTGAGCTGATGGCCTTGATTTTTGCCAACATCACGCTGTACTTTTTATTGGTCATTCCTTTCCTGGCCGTCGGCCTGCGAATTATGTTCAGGCAACTTTCTGTGGTAGAGCATTGCATGACATTGGCCTACGTGTGGGGACATGTCTTTGCCCTGTTGCTTCCAATAGCACTCGTAACGGTAAGCCTGCTTCAGCTCTCCGAATGGCTGCGGGCACCCTGGCTTGCAGCATTTGCGCCTTTTGCCTCAGTCATCTTCCTGTATCTGTACTTCGCGATCACCTATCAACAACTTACGTCAGGTCGCTATCTGCGCACCCTTCTGAAACTGATAGCGGCGATATTTCTCGGATACACCATGTTCATGATCGTGACAGTAAGTGTCTTCCTGACTGTGAAAAGTATTTTCGGGAACTGATCTTGGATTCCGGTTGCCTTCGTCGGACGACGCGTGCGTCGAAAGTTTCCCGCGACTGTCTTTGTAGTACAACGTGTGCGTCGAACATTTCCCGCAGATCTTCGCAGATAGAATGCATCGCAGATCAACGCAGATCTCAATGGCACTTAAGAAATCTGCGATGATCTGCGTTGTATTTTGATCAGCGAGATCTGCGGGAAACATTCGAGGCACGAGCCGTCCTACAACGAGCTTGAATATCGAACAAGGAACAAGGAATGTCGAATGTCGAAGTGGCACGCTGTCGGACAAGGCGTGCGTCGAAAGTTTCCCGCAGATCTGCGCGGATCAAATGCAACGCAGATGCACGCAGATCTAATTCTCACCTACAAAGATCAGCGGCGATCTGCGTTGCCTTTCAATCTGCGCCCATCTGCGGGAAACATTCGAGCCTCTCGCCGTCCTACAGCGGGCCTGAATATCGAACAAGGAACAAGGAACGCCGAATGTCGAAGTGAGTACCACTACGACACCACCACACCACGACACCACTACACCACTACACCACCACACCACGTCACCACCACACTACGTCCACCTTCATATCCTAATTATATTACACTTACTAGTAGAGGATAATCTAACCCATAGAAAATCCTGCCGAGCCGTTATTACACAGGCACTTTTTCCAACAAGCATTTTCTGAGCAGCACGGGCACTCGTCTTTGATGGCACTATGTTGGTGGCTACCAGGCGACTGGAATAGAAAAACTATTTCGACTCAGAAATTTCTAATCAAAACGAGAAGATGAAATCAACTAATAGTTCGAAGACTGGAACAGGTACCGTCAGCGGTATCTTCCAAAACAGAGAGGATGCGGAGCAAGCTTACAACTCTCTCATCGCAAGAGGGTATGATCCGAAGGACATTATTTTGTTGATGTCGGACAAGACACACAAAACTCATTTCAAGGATCGCGACAACGATACTGATTTGGGTAACAAGGCAGCTGAAAAAGCAGGGATTGGATCTGCAATCGGTGGCACGGCTGGCGCAGTGATCGGCGCAATTGCAGCCATCGGAACAACGATCGCACTGCCCGGACTTGGGCTGGTGATCGCAGGACCTATCGTTGCGGGACTCACAGGAGCTGGAGCAGGAAGTCTTGCGGGCGGACTGATCGGAGGATTGGTTGGCGCAGGTATTCCCAAGGAACAGGCGGCCATTTATGAAGACTCTGTCAAGAAGGGCGGAATCGTTGTGGGTGTCGTTCCTAAAACAGAACAAGACAGAGAGGCCATCGGTCAGGATTGGAGAACTTACCGCGGCAAGGATGTCTATGGAGTTGAGGAGCATGAGGAAGTCAACGCTAACCAATCAACATTATGAAGAACATCTGGAGGGGAGTAGCCCTTCTTGCCCTGTGTTTGAGCGTGAATACATTCGCACAAGCCCAGGAAAAAGTTAAGGACAAGGAAAAAGATAATGACAAGTATAAAACCGAAACCGAGAAGGACAAGGTTGAGGACAGAGATAAGGACAAGGCGAACAACAACATGTCCAACAAGGACATGAGCGAACGCCTTACCCAGGATGTCTATGCTCGCAATCCGAAATCCAAGGATGCCGTCATCGTGTGGGATAATAATGATGAAGGATATGATGGTACCTACGCTGTGGGAGACGTCAAGTACATGACCCGCTACGACAAGCAGGGAAACTATGTCGAGACGTTGACCGCGAAGAAGTGGGACGACAATGTTCCAAGCCAAGTCAGACAAGCCTATGACAAAAGCATGTACAAGACGAACAAGGTCGAGCGCTTTTGGGAGGTCAATGAGGCAGGCCGACAAGGCTATTATATCGAGGTGAAAGACAACAATGGTCATTCACACCGGATATGGTCGGATCGTGATGGAAAGTTTTTGGAAGTTCATGATGGGAAACGGGACAAATAGAATAAGAGAGATCTAGTTATTGAAAAGAACCGGGTGAAGTCGCCCGGTTTTTTTTTAAGTGGAGGTTGTCGGACAAGGAGTGCGTCGAAAGTTTCCCGCAGATCGCGCAGACTGAAAGCCACGCAGATCACCGCTGATCTGTGAAGGTGGGATTAGATCTGCGCTTATCTGCGTTTGTATTTGATCCGCGAAGATCTGCGGGAAGCATTCGAGGCACTCGCCGTCCAACAACGAGCCCTACGTAGAATATCGAACAAGGAACAAGGAACGCCGAATGTCGAAGTCAGGCACCCAATGCAACCAAACCTCGAGAGCACCTCACGACGTGATTCAATATCACTCACTCGATTGAGGCTTGCGGTTTAGCTTGCAAGACTTTTTCATCACTCACTCGCCAAACACAATCGGAAAAATCACCCGTGAGGTAACGCGTTCTCCATTTATCTCCCCAGGTACAAACTCTAGGCCGCAAGAAGATATGATGTCTTTTGCAATGGCTTTGAAATCTTCGTATCCTTTCCCCAGCGCAGTGACATCACTGAGTTTGCCCCGTTCGCTTAGGATAAACGAGATATAGATTGTTAATGGCTGCACCGGTAGTGCGGGAGCCTTGGCCAAATGCAACTTGTAGCACTGCACAGAGTTCGGCCCAGGTGTGACGAGCTGAACTTTCTTGTCGAGAGCTTCAGAAGATGGGATAGCTATTTTAGGCGGCAGTTTGAAATCGGACTTAGACAAAACGCGTGGCTTGACCTCTACAACTTCAAATATCTCAATACGATCCGGATACTCTGTGTGTGAGCCCAGGCTCAACGCGCCATCAACTTCTTTGATCTGGTCGTACCAGTTGCCGACCTTATGATCATTGAATGATTCCGGATCGATCCTCAAGTCCTTTGCATACCAGGTTTTATCTATGTGGCCTTCATAGATTCGCTCAACCATAAACGCCGGATGACCCGAAATGGTTTTTACAGAGTCATAATAAACCGTTGACCGTATGATCCTGCCCGAGTTCGCCTTGCGTGAATCACGAAAAGTTATGTAAGCCTCGGTCGCAGTTTCGTCATACATTCTCTTGTCATCAGCATGATAGATATAGGAGTAGGTCATAGCTCCATCCCTTAAGTACACGGACTTGTAGTAACCATTCATGATGGTATACACCATGTCTGTACCCAGGCCATCTGACATCAGCTTTAGCACATCGACTTTGGGATCTTTTGCAATTATAGATTTCTTGTAGACGAGATCCCCGGAAAAATACTGGCCGAAGGTGATGGAGGGAAGAAAGAAAAGGAATAGCAGGCGGAACATACAGTGTTATTTCTTACGCACAAGTTTAGCGTGCGTCTTCATTGCCCTCTTCGAGCTTGATTTCGGGGCCGGAGAATTCTTGCGTGAATCAGGAGATGTCTTGCGGGACTTTCCAGATTCCAGCCTCTCCTTCAACAACTTCACCTTCAGCTCGTCGTTCACAATCATCTCGTCCACATCTTCATATTGAATCGAAGGTGCCTTTCCAATGGCAAGCGACAGCTCAATTAATTTCTTGAGTGTATAATTAAAGTTGCCATTTAGGATCTGAGACACGTAGCCTTTGCTGACGCCCAACTTCCTGGCGAAGTCATTTTGACTGATTCCCTCCTTCTCCAGGTATTCGGCCACTTGGGCATACAATTCGTTTTGTGCATGTTCGAACCAGTAATCGGAACTCCTGACAATTTCGTCTCTATTCATAAAGTTGTGTTGTATTGATCCACAATATTTTTGAATCTCCTGATGTCGGTAGCTTGTGTCGATTTCTTTCCTCCAGAGACCACAATCGCCCCAGTGAAATCACGGAACAAATAAACTCTCAGGTCGTGTGTCTTGATTTCATAAAGACTCAAGCCACTCTTCGACCTACCGATAAGTTTCAATTTCGAGGCGGACAATAATTGACCGTTTGAATATCGTTCCATGATCGCCACTATGCGCGTCAACTGCCTGACCAAGTTTCCTTCGGTTCGAATAGTTGAGCAGAATTCATCGAAAAGAATATCGCCTTCCACGACTAGCTTAAATACAGGAATTGTGCCCCGTACTTCAAACATCCTAACAACAGCAAACATAGGCATAAAGTTTAGTTATAACTAAACCGTCAAATGTCAATAGTTGCTTGTAAATCAAAAGAGTACGTAGAAGACCGCTCAGCATGCGCCGTACGGAGTCCTCAAATTGTCAGGATTTCCTTGGGGTTTCGATTTGCCCGGTGGAATATGGCGTATCAAGGGGTGCGGGAATTCGCACCAATTTCACTTCAGGCCGGCATAAAACTTCATCAGCTTCTCATCCTGAATTATATCCTTGCTCTTGATCGGCCGCCGCAATATGATCCCGCTCAGACTCCGGCATCGGCTGAGGGCCGTATAGAGCTGACCATTCACAAACGCCCCGCTCTTTCCAGCACAGTGGGATCCGAAGCTTGGAATTCACGTGACTTGAAGTCGCGGC
>JADMIO010972924.1_pt1 | contig 10375 bp, 12 predicted proteins | sample 8958161 | NCBI WGS metagenome assembly JADMIO01 (sample SAMN16585339, study PRJNA669376) | soil metagenome | isolation source: Crop rotation soil | place: USA: Cullars Rotation, Alabama | collected 2011
CGACGATCGCGTCCAGCTCGACCGCGCCGTCGCGGAGCGTCTGGAGCTCGCGAGCCGTCGCGACCAGCACGCGGGCGCGGCGGGCGGCGCGCAGCGCCTCGGCGTCGCCGCTGACGAAGTAGACGGCGTCGGCCTCCGCCAGCTCGTGCCACGGGAGGTCGTCCTTCGCGCGCGGCCGCAGCTTCGTCCCGAGGACGGTGATCGTCCGCTCGCCGTCGCGGTCGAGGTGCACCCACGCGCGGCGCTGGGGCTCGTCCGACATCCGGGCGTGGACGCGGACGCCGTGCGCCTCGAGCTGCGTCCGCGCCGCGCGGCCCAGGGCGTCGCCGCCGAGCGCCGTGTAGAGCGTGGCCGTGCCCGCGAGCCGCGCCAGCTCGACGGCGGCGACCGCCCCTCCCCCGCCCGCCTCCTCCCAGCGCTCGACGGCGTGGACGATCTCGCCGGCCGCCGGAAGCGTCTCGACGCGGGCGAACTCCACCCACTCGACGTGGCCGACGACCGCGACGTTCACGCCGGAAGTCTCACACCTGCGCGCGGCGCGCCGTTACACCGTGAAGATGAGCGCAGTGGCGATCCCCCCGTTCGAGCGGTTCTACGAGGCGCACCGCGACGAGATCTTCGCGTTCCTCGTCCGGCGGCTGGGGCGCGAGCGCGCGGAGGACGCGTTCCAGGAGACGTTCCTGCGCGCGCTGCGCGGGTACGCGGCGCTGCGGCACGGCGAGCACCTGCGCGCGTGGGCGTACACGATCGCGACCCGCGTGAGCGCCGACGAGCTGCGCCGGCGCGAGCCGCCGGTCGCGAGCGCGGAGCCCGGCGCGCACGACGAGCGGCCGGCCTACGCAGAGCTCGAGCACCTCGCGGCCGACCTTCCCCCGACGGAGCGTGCCGCCGTCGTCCTCCGCTACGGCTACGACCTCGACTACGCCGACATCGGCGCCGCGCTCGGATCGAGCGCGGAAGCCGCCCGGCAGGCCGCCTCGTCCGGCGTCCGCCGGCTGCGGCGAAAGGAGCTGACATGACCCTCCCCACGACACTCGACGAGCGCTTCCGCGCCGCCGCCGCGGCCGAGGGGCTGCTCGACGTCGCCTACGACCTCGTCGACTCGCCGCTCGGGACGCTGCTCGTGGCGGCGACCGGACGCGGGCTCTGCCGGATCGGCTACGACCCCGAGCCGGAGCGCGACGAGGAGCAGATGGCGCGCGCGTTCGGCGTCCGCGTCCTGCGCGCGCCGCGCGCCGTCGACGAGGCGCGGCGGCAGCTGGACGACTACTTTGAGGGCCGGCGGCAGGACTTCGACCTGGGCGTCGACCTGACGGCGGTGGGCGATTTCCACCGCGCGGCGCTGACGGAGCTCGCGCGCGTCCCGTACGGCGAGCTGACGACGTACGGCGCTCTCGCCGAGCGTTCGGGCCATCCGGGCGCCGCGCGCGCGATCGGGACGGCGATGAACCGCAACCCGATCCCGATCGTGCTCCCGTGCCACCGCGTGGTCGGCGCCAACGGGAAGCTCGTGGGCTACGGCGGCGGGCTCGAGCGGAAGGAGCAGCTACTCCGGCTCGAGGGTGCCCTCATCGTCTGACGGGAGCTCCCACGGCAACGGCCTGTCGATCTCGGGGTACCGGATCGCCGTGTACGTGACGGCGCCGGGAGACGGCTCGTACCGGTAGCGCACGCCCGGGGGCTGCATTCCCTTCCGGTCGACGAGGAAGAACCCGTAGGGACGCTGAGGCCACCGCGAGGTCATTCGTCACTCCTGTTCCCTCGTTCGGGGCGCCGGATCTCGCCCCACTCGTCCTCGTACCTCGCCATTGTCGCATGCACCATCCGGATCAGATCGAACGCCAGGCCGACCGGGATCCGGATGCGGGCCACGACGCGCACCGTGACGATGCTCCACCGGAACGAGGAACTCGGCCTGCGGGAGGTCTTCGTGCACGGGCTCAGTGGAGGGGCTCGTCCATCAGCCGATAGCCCACCCCCCAGACGTTGACGACGAACGGCCCGCCGCGGCCGTGCGCGAGCTTCCGGCGGACGCGGGACGCGTGCGAGTCGAGCGTGCGCGTGCGCGCCTGCGCCTGAAAGCCCCAGATGTCACGCAGCAGCTCGAGCTTCGTGAACACGCGGTCGGGCTCGGCGGCGAGCGTGGCGAGGAGCGAGAACTCCTTGCTCGCGAGCGCGACGCGCGTGCCGTCGACCGAGACGTGGCGCGTGATCGGATCGAGGACGAGCCCGGCGATCTCGATCCGGTGCGACGGGCGCGCCGCCGTCCGGCGGAGCACGGCCCGGATCCGGGCGAGCAGCTCCTCGTCCGCGAACGGGCGCACGACGAAGTCGTCGCAGCCGTCGTCGAGCGCCCGCGCACGCTCGCGGGCGTCGGTGTCGCTGCCGCCGAGGACGATCACCGGCACGTGGCGGTCCCAGCTGCGGCCCGGCTCGCCCTCGCGCAGCAGGCGCACGAGCGCGCCGCCGGGCTCGTGCTCGAGCAGGACGAGATCCGGCCGCGCCCGCTCGGCGAGCGCGAGCGCCTCCTCGACTGCGCCCGCCCCGTGGACCGCGAATCCCGCCTCGATCAGCTGCCGCTCGAGCCGTCCGCGTGCCGCCGGCTCGGGCTCTGCAAGGAGGAGCGCTGTCGACGACATGACGCCGAAGCTAGCATCGGGTCCGGGCGCCCACCAGATGTCCTTTCGCGCAATTGTGCGACGAGTTTTCGACAGCCGTCCCGCCCGGCCGCGGCCGGAACGGCGGGCGCGAATCGCGCTCGCGGCGCTCCTCGTCCCGCTCGCCCTCGCGGCCTCCGACGGCGGGTCGTGGCAGCGCCACGCCCCGCTCCCGATCGCGCGCACCGAGGTCTCGGCGGCGCCCCTGAACGGCGAGATCGTCGTCGTCGGCGGCTTCCTCCAGGACGGCGCGACCTCGCCGCGCGCCGACGCGTACTCGCCGCGCCTCGACCGCTGGCGCCGGCTTCCAGACCTTCCCGTCGGCGTGAACCACGCGATGGCGGCGAGCGACGGCAGGCGCGTCTACGTCGTCGGCGGCTACGCGGGGCAGATCGGGGCCGGGCAGGCGGTGCGCGGCGCATGGGTGCTCGACGGCGGCCGCTGGCGCACGCTCCCGCGGCCCCCGGCCGCCCGCGCCGCGGGCGGCGCCGCCGTCGTCCGCGGCAAGCTCTACGTCGCCGGCGGCGTCGGCCCGAACGGTCTCGCGAAGCAGACGATGGTGCTCGACCTCGCGCGCCGCCGCTGGTCGTGGGCGGCCGGCCCGACTCCGCGCGAGCACCTCGCCGTGACCGCCCTCGGCGGCCGCGTCTACGCACTGGCCGGCCGCCTCGCCGGGATCGACACGAACCTCGGGACGCTCCAGTCGTACACGCCGGGCGCGCGCCGCTGGGTCGACCTGACGCCGATCCCCCACCCGCGCGGCGGCACCGGCGCAGCTGCGGTCGGCGGCCGCATCGTCTCGATCGGCGGCGAGGAGCCCGGCGGCACGGTGGCGAGCGTCTACGCCTACGACGTCGCGGCGCGGCGCTGGGACCGCCTGGACGACCTGCCGACCCCGCGCCACGGAATCGGCGTCGCCGCGCTCGGCGGCCGCGTCTACGTGATCGGCGGCGGCCCGCGCCCCGGGCTGTTCGTGAGCGACGCGAACGAGTCGATCGCGCCGTGATCGTCGGCGTCCACGCGATCGTCTTCACGCCCGACGCGGATGCCGACCGCGCGTTCCTCCGCGACGTCCTCGGGCTCCCGTCGGTCGACGCCGGCGGCGGCTGGCTCGTCTTCGGCCTGCCGCCCGCCGAGATCGCGGCGCACCCCGCGGACGGCGAGCCGCGCTACGAGCTCTACCTGATGTGCAACGAGATCGAGGCGACGGTCGCCGAGCTGGAGGCGAAGGGCGTCGCCTTCACGACAGGCGTCAGCGACGAGGGCTGGGGGCTGCTGACGTCGTTCCGGCTCCCGGGCGGCGCCGCGGTCGGCCTCTACGAGCCGCGGCACGCCACGGCGGTCGCTCGGTCGACGCCGCCCGGCTGAACGGGTCCTCGCAGTCGCAGAGGTCGCGCTCGTGCGCGGCCGCCCGCCGACCGTCGAGCGCCGCTACAGCCGGCCGGAGCGCAGGATCGCCCACAGGAGCCAGAGCCCGAGCACGCCGGACAGCACGAACCCGAGCACGGAGATGAAGTGCACCCCGAAGATCTGCGGCCCGTCCTCCGCGAAGATCCCGATCAGGCTCGAGCCGATCAGCCCGCCGGCCACGATCATCGCGACGACGAGCCGGTTGAAGACGACGTCGAGCTTCGCGGTCACGTCGTCGAGGCCCTTGTGGACGAAGCCGACGTCGATCTGGCCGTCGCGGAGCTCCTGGAGGATGTCGTGCACCTGGTACGGCACCTCGCGCGCGATCAGCGCCAGTTCGATCGCCTCGCGCCGCGTCCGCGTCAGCACGCGCCGCGGCGTGTAGCGGCCGACGAGCAGCCCGCGCGCGTACGGCTTCGCGACCTCGAAGACGTTGAAGTCTGGGTAGAGCTCCGTCGTGACCGACGCGAGCGTGGCGATCGCCTTGTCGAGGATCACGAAGCGGTGCGGGAGCCGCAGGTTGAGCGAGTAGATCAGCGCGAACACCTCGCGCATCACCTGCAGCGGGTCGATCTCGGCGAGGCTCGCGCCGTAGTAGCGGTAGAACAGCTCGCGGAGCTCGATCCGGAACTGCTCCTCCATCTCCTTCGGGTACGAGACGCCGAGGTCGGCGAGCCGGCGCGGAAGCGCGTCGACGTTCTCGTTCGCGACGTCGATGAAGAGGCGCGTCGCCTTCGCGATGTCGTCCTCGGTCAGCTTCCCCGTGAGCCCGAAGTCGACGAGGCCGATCTGGTCGGGAGCGAAGACGAGGATGTTGGCCGGGTGCGGGTCGCCGTGGAAGAAGCCGTTGCGGAAGACCATCGCCATCCACGTCTCGGTGACGACGGTCGCGAGCGCGCGGCGCTCGTCGAGCCCGTAGCCGAGGCGACCGACGTCGGCGAGCTGGGTGCCCTCGAGGAACTCCAGCGTCACCACGCGCGCACGCGTGTACGACCAGTAGACGCGCGGCACGTGCACGTGCGGATGGCCGGCGAAGTCGCGCCGGAAGCGCTCCGCGTTGCGCGCCTCGAGGCGGTAGTCGAGCTCCTGGCGGATCGAGCGCGCGAACTCGTCGACGAGGCCGCGCGCGTCGATGAAGTCGAGCGCCCGCACGCGCTCCTTCGCGATCTTGGCGGCCTGGTAGAGGAGCGCGAGGTCGGCCTCGATCTGCTGCGGCGCGCCCGGCCGCTGGACCTTCACGGCGACGCGGCGCCCGTTCGGCAGCAGCGCGCGGTGCACCTGGCCGATCGACGCAGCCGCCAACGGCCGGCGCTCGAACTCGACGAAGGCCTGCTCGACGGTCAGCCCGAGCTCCTCCCGGATCGTCCGCTCGACCTCCTCGTACGCGAACGGCCGCACGTCGTCCTGGAGCGAGCGGAGCTCGGCGATGATGTCCGGCGGCAGGATGTCCGGCCGCATCGAGAGCAGCTGGCCGAACTTCACGAAGGTCGGCCCGAGCTCCTCGAGCAGCTCGCGCAGGTGCTGGCCGCGAAGGGACGGTTCCTCCGGGTCGAGCGGCACGCGCTCGCGGAACGGGATCAGGTCGGTGAGCCGGTGGCGCTGGAAGAAGTAGCCGAACCCGTGCCGGACCGCCGCCTGCGCGATCTCCGAGATCCGGCCGAGATTGCGAGGCGGCGCCTGCGCCATGGCACCAGGATACGAGGCGGGCCGCACGGAGGCGGCCCGCCTCTCCACCCGTGCCGCGCTACTTGACCGTGAACGAGCTCGAGGCGGTGACCGGCTTCGCGTTCGCGTAGGTCGCGGTGACCGTGACCACGAGCCTCTTGCCCTTCGCGTTCTTCGGCAGGCTCCAGCGGCATCCGCCCGGCCCGGTGCCCTTGAGCGCCTTGCCCGCGAGCTTCGCCGTGCACTTCACCGACGTCGGCACGACGACCGTGTCGTCGCCGAGCCGCACCTGGATGCCCGGGAGCGCGAACGCCTTGCCGGCGCGCGGCTGCGCCGGCTGGTAGCGCGCAACGACCGCCTCGATCACCGGCGTGAACTTCAGCTCGTAGGTCCACACCTGGTTCGCCTCGGGCGCGTCGTCGAAGACGGCGGCGTCCTGCGGGCCCTTGCCGCTGAAGGCGAAGAAGTCGAACGACGCGATCCCGCCCAGCGTCGCGCGGTCGATCTTGACCGTCGCAATGCCGCCGCCGAAGCGCACGTCGAGCTCGCCGGGGACCGTGTCGTAGGACGAGCCGTTCGCCTTGAGCAGCCCGTACGTCCGGTCACTGCCGTCGAGGACGAACACGTACTCCGCCCCGTCCCGGTCGCCGGTGCGCGCGTTGCGGTCGGTGTCGAGCCCGAGCGCGACGAACGTGTCGGCGGCGAGGTCGGGCATGTTGGTGAAGCTGATGCCGAACGTCAGCATGCCCGCGTCGTCGTTGGCGACCGTGACGGCACTGATGTCGGCCGCCGCCGCGTTCTCGCCCGTCGCGTCGGAGTAGGTTTGCGAGCCGTCCGCGAGCGCCGGCTGCGCGAACAGGAGGACGACGCCGCTCACGAGCGCGAGGAAACCTGCCTTGAGGAACATTCAGACCCCTTCTGGGTTGCGTTGCAAACCGTCTGAAGGTATGTCGCACTGCGATCGGACTCAAGGCGAGGATCGCCCCCGCGGCGATGTCTGGACGAAAGACCGGTCCTGCCCCCTCACTCCCTCCCGCCGAGCCGCAGCCAGGCGTCGGGCCGGTTCGGCGGCAGCAGGCTGACGAGGACGAGGATCACCGCCGTCGCCCCGAAGTACTGGTAGAGCGACGCGGTGCCCGCGAACTGCCCGGTCGACGTCTGGCCGAACGCGAGGCACGCGAACGTGATCAGCGCGACCGCGAGCGCGCCCTGCATCACGGACTTCGGGCGGTGCGGGAAGAACTCGCCGAGGACGAGGCTCAGGACGAGCAGCGCGAACACGGCGAACTCGAGGACGCCGAGGATCACCCAGGCGGCGTCCGTGCCCGGGATCGTCGACAGGAACGAGTTCGCGAACTGCTGCTTGATCGCCTCCGGCGCGTGCCCGTCGTCGTCGAAGAGCTTCTCCTTGCCCGAGTAGAACATGAGGCCGCCGACCATCAGGTACACGCCCGTGATCGTGGCCCAGTAGGCAATCCCGTCCCACAGCGTGCCGGCGCCGATGACCGCGAAGTCGGCGCGGCGGCGCTCCGGTTCCGTGCTCATGCTCACCTCCTGGACGGCGTCGAACCGGCGGTTCGCGTGCCGCAGCGCGATTCCTGCCCAGATACGGTTCCAGCCCAGCCGCAACAGGAGGACACTCGCGATCGAGGGGAAGCTGCTCCTTGCCGTCGGCGCCGTGCTCCTGCTCGCGGTCGTCGGCGCCTACTTCGCCAGCCGCAGCGGCGTGCCGCTGCTCGTCGCGTTCCTCGCGCTCGGGATGCTGCTCGGCTCCGACGGGCCCGGCGGGATCGAGTTCGACAGCGCGGAGCAGGCGCGCACCGTCGGCATCATCGGGCTCGTCGCGATCCTGTTCGAGGGCGGGTTGACCACAGCCTGGCGCGGGCTGCGGCCGGTGATCGTCACCGCATCCGTGCTCGGGACGCTCGGCGTCGTCGTCACCGCGGCGATCACGGGCCTCGCCGCGTACCTCGTCTTCGACCTGAGCGTCACGAAGTCGCTCCTCCTTGGCGCCGTCGTCGGCTCGACGGATGCGGCGGCCGTGTTCTCGCAGCTGCGCTTCACACGACTGCGGCGGCGGCTGACGCGGCTCCTCGAGGCCGAGTCGGGCGTCAACGACCCGATGGCGGTCGCGCTCACGGTCGGCCTGATCGAGTGGGTGCAGCACTCCGACTACGACGCGCTCGACCTCACGCTCCTGCTGATCCGCCAGCTCGGGCTCGGGCTGATCGTCGGGCTGGCCGTCGGCGCCGCGGCGGCGTGGACGTTCGCGCGCCTGCCCGAGTCGATCGAGCCGTTCGCGCCCGTCGCGTCGGTGGCGACCGCCGCCGTCGGCTTCGGGCTCGCGGACGTCGGGCACGGCAGCGGCTTCCTCTCGGTCTACATCGTCGGGCTGTTCCTCGGGAACACCCACACGCCGTTCCGGCGCTCGCTCGTCGCCTTCCACCAGGGCATCGCGTTCCTCGCGCAGGTCGGGCTGTTCGTCGTCCTCGGCCTGCTCGTCTTCCCGAGCGACCTGGACAGCGTCGTCGGGTCCGGGATCGCGCTCACCGCCGTGCTCGTGCTCGTCGCCCGCCCGGTGGCGGTGTGGGTGTCGACGCTCTTCCAGCGCTTCGACAACCGCGAGCGCGCCTTCCTCGGCTGGGCGGGCCTCCGCGGCGCGGTGCCGATCGTGCTCGCGACGTTCGTCCAGTCGGCGGACATCGCGCCGAGCGAGACGATCTTCAACGCCGTCTTCTTCGTCGTCCTCATCTCGGCGCTCGTCCAGGGGCCGACGCTCGAGCCGCTCGCGCGCCGCCTCGGGCTCGCCCTCCCCGCCGCGCGGCTGACACGGCCGCCGATCGACGTCGAGACCGCGCCGGACCTCGACCTGCTCGAGTTCCACGTCGCGCCGGACGACGCGATCGACGGCTCGTTCGTGCGCGAGCTCGAGCTGCCGCGCGACGCCCTCGTCGCGGTGATCGTGCGCGAGGGGAGCTCGGTGCCCCCGCGCGGGAGCACGCGCATCCACGCGGGCGACCGGCTCTTCGTGCTCACGCGGCCCGAGAGCCGGCAGCCCGTGCAGGAGGTCTTCGCTATGTGGCGCGGTGCGGAGGAGGCGCGGGCGCAGTAGGCGCCGCGCCGGGCGACGGCCCCTCGAGCAGCCGGAGCCGGTGCTCGAGCTGGGCGACGCGGAGCTCGAGCTCGTCCCAGTCCTCGCGCGTCACGAGGCCGAGCTCGTGGAAGAGGCCGGCGAGGCCCGACCCGGCGCGCTCGCTCCAGCGGACGGAGTCGCCGCGCCAGCGCGTCGTGAGCTCGGAGATCGTCGCGCGCGCGTCCTCGCGCTTGAGCCCGCCGCGGTCGGCGAGCGCGTCCGCGAGCTGGTCGATGCGCTCGGCGGTCAGCGAGACGGCGCCGACGCCCGCGAGCGCGATCCGCTCGAGCGCCTCGAGGACCGAGCGGTCGGCGCCGTTGTTATCGGGCATCGCGCATCGACTCGGCGGGTTCCGGGCGCCTCGCAGACGGTGCGAGGCCGGAGGGGACGGTGCTCGGCACGGCCCCGGAGGGCATCGTGCCGTCTGCGCGGCGAGGCGGCGGAGCGGCGTGCGTCAACGCCGCGGCGGGGGCCGCCGGCCCAGGACGCGCCGGGTCATCGCGCACGGCCATGGGGGCGTGCCTTGCGGCGCTGCGCGCGCCGCTCGCGCTTCGCGTCGCTGGCCGGCCGCGGGCGATCCGGGGCGACCTGCGCGAGCGCGGGCACCGGCTCCGCCACGGCGGCCTCCTCGGCCTCCTCGGCGACCGCGGCCATCTCGTCCCGGTCGTACGGCTCCGCGGTCCGGCGCGAGTACTCCGGCTCGCGCTCCTTGAGCCACGAGAGGAACGGCGCCGCGATGAAGATCGAGGAGTACGCACCCGACCCGATGCCGACGAGCAGGGCGAACGCGAAGTCGCGCAGCGTGTCGCCGCCGAACAGGTAGAGCGACGTGATCGGGAGCAGCGTGATGAACGTGGTGGCGAGCGAGCGGCGAATCGTCTCCCACAGCGACACGTTCGCGATCTGCTGGAACGGCGCGCGCCGCATCAGCGGGATGTTCTCGCGCACGCGGTCGAGGATGATGATCGTGTCGTAGATCGAGTAGCCGAGCACGGTGAGGATCGCGGCCACGGTCGACGTCGTCACCTCGCGCCCGGTCAGCGAGTAGATGCCGACCGCGATCAGCAGGTCGTGCAGCAGCGCGACCATCGTCGCGAGCGCGAACTTCCACTGGAAGCGGAAGGAGATGTAGACCGCGACGAGGAGCAGCGAGAAGAGCACGGCGTAGATCGCGCTCTCCGCGATCTGGCGACCGAAGCTCGCCGAGACCGTGGTGACGTTGATCTCCGCGGGCTGGATGTCGAACGTCTGGCGCAGATCCGCCTTCAGCTGCTGGAGCTGCCCCGGATCGAGCGCCTCGGTGCGCATCACGAACTCGCGGTACTTCTGGCCCCCGAACTCCTGGCCGGCGCCCTGGATGACGGCGTTCGCCTGGCCGATCTTGTCGGCCTGGTCGCGGACGTCCGAGAGCGCGATCTCCTTCGGCGCGGTGAACGTCACCTTCGAGCCGCCCTCGAAGTCGATGCCGAGGTTCAGCCAGCGCACGCCGAGCGAGACGGCCGAGACGACG
>JADMIO011246994.1_pt1 | contig 10375 bp, 9 predicted proteins | sample 8958161 | NCBI WGS metagenome assembly JADMIO01 (sample SAMN16585339, study PRJNA669376) | soil metagenome | isolation source: Crop rotation soil | place: USA: Cullars Rotation, Alabama | collected 2011
CCTCGGCCTTTGCCGTATCGGCGGTTGCTTGCGCCTGGTCGCCATAGGCGGCTTCCAGGGCCGCGCCCTGGCGCAGCGCCCCCAGCCAGGTCACGGTCATCAGGCAACTGCCGCCGTCCGCACCGTAAGACGGGAATGTGTCGCGATTGTTGCCGCCTGGCCCGGCCCAGTCGATGAAATTCCATTGCGGATTTTTGCCCAACAGCCCATTGGGCGTCAGCCAGGGCTCGAACCATTTCAGGATGGTGCGCATGCGCGGCAGATGGCGGACGATTAGCGCGGTGTCCGGCTGCTCCATCGACCAGTCGCTCAGCATCCCGATCCAGGCCAGGGAGAAGGTGGCGATCACATTATCGCTGCGGCTGGGATAGGCACCCTGCTGCAGCCCGCCATCGGCGTTGGATTCGGCAAAGGCATCTATCGCCTGCACCGCCAGGCGGGGATCGCCCGACACGGCGTAAGAGATCAGCATCTGCAGCCGCGTGTCGCCGGTATATTGCAACTGCTCCCAATAGGCGCTGTCCATATAGGTTTCATGGGCATCGATCAGGGCGGTGCGCCAGCCCACCTCCCAGATGCGATTGAGCTCGGCATCGCTGCTGGTGAAATGCGCGAGCTTCTTGAAGGGGTAGCCGGTCTCATAGACCCTTAAGCTTTCTAGCGTCAGCGGCGCATTGCCGGTCTGGATCTCCAGCTCGGCATAACGCCAGGTGCGCCACCATAGCGGCATGAAGCTGCGGCGCGCCCCATCGGCGATAAACATGTCGAAGATACCCAGTGCCTGGCGGTCCTCCACCAGATCGCGGTCGCCCTTCTTCATATCGGCGTCATACAGCGCTTCGCTGTAGGTCAGCTTGATGGTGGCGCCCAAACCGCCGGAAACCGTCAATTGCGGATAGCCGGCGATCATCGCCTCACGCCGCAGCAACAACCGGACATGGCTGTTGGCGGGCACGCTGACCGGATGTTGGGGAAAGGCCTTGCCGCCGGCCAGATCGCTGCGCACCACCTCACCGGGCGGGACGGAAAAGAAACTCTGTTGCGGCAGGCTGTCGGCAATCAAGGCGCGGCGTGCCGCGCCGGTCGCGGGTATGGCATCTTCCCAGCCAAAGCCGGTCTCCTTGGGACCCATCCAATCCCAATCGGCCGTGGCGGCGTCGATCACCTCCGGCGCACTGGCGACATAATAACGGCCGCGCGGCACCTGGGCGCGGCCATTCACGCCGGTATGGCCGGGATCGATCTTCACCCGCCACCCGGCTTCGCCAGTCGAGATGGTTCCGCCGGTCAGCCGGAATCCCAATCCGGCGCTTTGCTGGGCGATGGGCGCGATCTGGGGCGGCAGCGCGCCAGCCGCCGGTAAAGGACTGTTGGTCGGCGCATCCGGCGGTTTGCGGACAAAATCCCATACCACCGCCGCCACGATGTTGCGGCCGCGCTTGAGATAAGGCGCCAGATCGACGCTTTCGGTGCGCCAGCGTGCGATGGTGCCGGTGGATGGGCCGGTGGCGACGCGCCTGCCATTGACGAACAGGATGAAACGATTGTCGGCGGTGACCGTGACCGGCATCGCCTTGGGCGCCTTCTTCAAGTCAAAGGCGCGACGGAAATGCAGGACCACCGCTTGGGTGAGGGATGCGGCAGCGGGATGGGTGATCCAGCCATCGGCAGGCGCGGCCTGGGCTGGACAAGACAGCAGCAACGCAACCGCCAGACAGAAAAACCGCATGCAGCCATCCCCGATATGCCGGCCCGCATCCTGGCTTGACAGTCCGGCGCGGGCCTACGGCATAGTAAGCCGATACTAGGTCTTGGCGGCCAGAAGACCATAACAATCAGGCCCATCGGGGAGAATTCATGAGCAAGTTTGCCATTGTGGGGGCGGGTTTCATCGGGCGCGCCTGGGCGATCAGTTTCGCCCGGGCCGGCCACGACATTGCCTTGTGGGACCAGGAGGCCTCCGCTCCCGCCGCGGCGCTGGATTATATCGACAGCCTGTTGCCCGAACTTGCCAGGCTGGATCTGCTGAACGGCAACAGTGTGACGCAAGTGCGCGGCCGCATGCGCGGTGCCGCCAGCCTGGAAGAAGCGCTGGCCGGTGCCGATTATGTGCAGGAAAACACGCCGGAGAAGCTGGAGGTCAAGCGCGCGGTCTTTGCCCGGCTGGATGAAGCCGCCCCGCCGGGCGCGATATTGGCCAGCTCGACCTCAGCCTTGCTGCCGTCGGCTTTCACCGATCATCTGGCGGGACGGGCACGCTGCATTGTGGTGCATCCCCTCAATCCCCCCTATCTGATCCCGGCGGCGGAAGTGGTGCCTGCGCCTTGGACCGATCCCGCCATTGTCGCGCGTACCGCCGGTCTGCTGCGCGCCGCCGGCCACGCCCCGATTGTGATGAAACGCGAACTGGACGGATTTGTGATGAACCGGCTGCAAGGCGCGTTATTGGAAGAAGCCTTCCGATTGGTGGCGAACGGCCATGCCAGTGTGGAGGATGTCGATATCGGCATCCGCGAGGGGCTGGCCCTGCGCTGGTCCTTCATGGGCCCGTTCGAGACCATCGATCTCAATGCCCCGGGCGGCGTGCGTGATTATGTCGAACGCTATGAATCCATTTACCGGCGCTTGCAGCCCAGCATGCGCGAGCGCGCCGATTGGGGGGGGCCGGTGCTGAAAGAAGTCGAGGCCGAGCGGCGCAAGCGCCTGCCCGCCACCCAATTGCAGGCGCGCCAGGCCTGGCGCGACCGCCGCCTGATGGCGCTGGCAGCCCACAAGCGCCGCGCCGACCAAGACATCAAACAATAGAAAGATCCGACCATGAACGACAAGGTCATCATCACCTGCGCCGTGACCGGCGCGATTCACACCCCCTCCATGTCGCCCTACCTGCCGGTGACACCGGAGGAAATCGCGCAAGCCGCGGTGGGCGCCGCCGAAGCCGGAGCAGCGGTTATTCATCTTCATGCCCGCGATCCCGTCACCGGCAAGCCCGACCAGACGCCGGAAGCCTTTGGCCGTTTCCTGCCGCGCATCAAACAGGCGACCAATGCGGTGGTGAACCTGACCACCGGCGGCGCGCCCTATATGACGGTGGCGGAACGCATCAAGCCGGCCGAAACCTTCAAGCCGGAAGTCGCCTCCCTCAATATGGGTTCGATGAATTTCGGCCTGTTTCCCATGCTGAACCGCTTCAAGACTTTCCAGCATGACTGGGAAGAACAGGCGCTGGAGAATTCCCGCGACCTGGTGTTCCGCAACACCTTCAAGGATATCGAATTCGTGCTGCGCACCCTGTCGGACAGCGGCACGCGCTTCGAGTTCGAATGTTACGACATTTCGCATCTCTACAATCTGGCGCATTTCCTGGAGCGCGGTTTGGTGCGCCCGCCACTCTTCGTCCAGAGCGTGTTCGGCATATTGGGGGGCATCGGCCCCCATCCCGAGGATGTGCTGCACATGAAGCGCACCGCCGACCGGTTGTTCGGCAATCAGTACAAATGGTCGGTGTTGGGGGCGGGAAAAAACCAGCTCACCATCGCCGCCCAGGCCGCCGCCATGGGCGGCAATGTCCGGGTCGGCCTGGAAGATTCCTTGTGGGCGGGACGCGGGCGTCTGGCACAATCCAATGCCGAACAAGTGCGCCTGGTGCGGCAAATCATCGAAGGATTGGGCCGTTCGGTGGCCACACCGGACGAAGCTCGCGCCATTCTGGCGCTCAAAGGCGGTGATCAAGTCGCCTTTTAGGCCCGCGCTAAACCAGCGGCGCCATCTTCTGCCATTCGGTGGCGCTTTCCAGCGCCCAGCCGATCCGAAGCGCCATGGCCTCGGCGCCGCCGCGGCAGACGATCTGCAGCGACGTCGGCAAGGCATGGCTGGTCATGCCATTGGGCAAGGCCAGGGCGCAAAGGTCCAGGAAATTCACCCAGCGGGTGGACAAAGCCGGCGTGCCACGCTGATCGACTTCCGCCACCGGAATGGGGGGCGTCATGGTGCCGGGGGTCAGCACCGCGTCGACGCCTTTGATCCGGACCGCGAAATCCTGTTTGGCGCGTTCGCGTTCCGCCAGCATAGCGGCATAGTCGCTGGGCGAGATCGTGGCGCCCGCGCGCACCCGCACCCGCACCGCTTCATCCAGCGGCAAGGCGTCATTGTCCACCAGCTCCTTCAGCCGGGGATAGCATTCCGCCGAGATGATGCGGCCCACCAGGTCGCCGCTTTCCCGCAGGCTCTTGCCGCCTTGCGGAAGATCGACGATCTCGGCGCCCAGGGCTGACAGCTCTTTCAGGGAGCGGTCATAGGCGGCAAGGATTTCCGCATCGAATTCGGCGCGTTCGCTGTCCGGCAGGCGCGCCAGGCGCAAATCCTTTACCCCCAGCTTCAAATCCGCCATGGGGGCGCTGGGCGCCAGATTGGCGGTCAAGGGATCGGCCGCGTCCCCGCCTTGCAGCAACATCAGCAAAGTGGCGCAGTCTTCCACACTGCGGGTAATCGGACCCGGCGTGTCCAGGGTCGGACTGAGCGGAATCACGCCATGGGTGCTGATGCGCCCGAGGCTGGTCTTGAGGCCGGTGATGCCGCACCAGGAAGCAGGAATGCGCACCGACCCGCCGGTGTCGGTGCCTATGGCGCAAGGCGCCATGCGCGCCGCCACCGCCACCGCGGAACCCGAGGACGAACCGCCCGGTGTGCGATGAACGTCGGGGTCCCAGGGATTCCATGGCGTGCCCATATGCTGATTGGTGCCCCAGGCGCCATAGGCGAATTCCACCGTATGGGTTTTGCCCAAGACGATCATGCCGGCCGCGAGCAATTTATCCACCAAGGTGGCGTTGAACGTCGAAATGCGATCCCGCCACACCGCACAGCCGGCGGCCGTGGCATGGCCCTTGATTTCCACCAAATCCTTGACCGCGATGGGAATGCCATGCAGGGGCCCCAAACGGCGGCCGGCGCGGATCGCCTTGTCGGCCGCCTCGGCCGCTTGCCGAGCCTCGGCTTCGTGGACATGGACGAAAGCGTGCAGCTTGGGTTCCAAGGCGGCGATGCGTGCCAGGCAAGCGTCCACCACGTCGACCGGCGAAAACTGACCGCCTGTCAGTCCGGCGGACAGGGCATGAACCGGCATCATGGCAAGATCGGTACTCATGCGTACATCCGTCGACGGAAAGGCCGCCTGTTTAACCACGCCTTAGCCTTACCCTCCATTCCTTTTTTGCAACCGCCGGATTTGTTGCTAGGCAGGGAGCATGGGGCAGAGCATTTCGTCGGTCGTGGACATGGTCAGTTATGCCGGCGCCCTGCGCCGCGCCGCCAATCAGGCCCCTACGCCGGAAACCGCGCAGAAGATCCAACGTTCGGCGGCGGAACTGGAAAAAACCGCGCTCAACCGGGTCGGCATGGCCGGTCCGGGTATCGGCAAACTGCTGGATACGTTTGTCTAACTTCGGGCCTTAATGGCCTACGCTGACCTGGGGGGTCTCGCTGGGGACTTCGTTGGCCACAACCAAGGCCAGGGTCGCCACCACGATTATCGCCGTCATGGCAACGGCCGTAAGCCAGGGCAGCGGCTTGCCGCGCATCGGCTCGGGAATTTCGAAGACATCGGGGACACGTTGCATCTGTACCGCCTTGGGACAGTGTAGGTCTGCCCCTGGGTGCCATGCATCACGCGTGCCGGGCGACCCGTGTGAAAACGGTACCGCGCCCCTTTGGTTCCTTATTTCCGCTCGATGCGGCTGATCCGTCCATACTGGTTGAATTCGCTCACCAGCAGGTTTCCCTCGGCGTCATAGGTGACGCCATGCGGTGCGTAGAACCGGTCGGGCAGCCAGACCTGCGGCGGCGCCTTGTTGGTGCGAATCTCTTCGACATTGTCATTGGTGCCGATCACCGCCGTGATGTGTCCATCCTTATCCAGAAGGGAAACACGTCCCATCAGTTCACCCACCGCCAGCTCATCGCCCCGGATTGCCAGGGCGCTTGGCAGGCGCAATCCCCAGCCGAAGACGCCCAATATGTGGCCGTCCAGATCCATATGCACCAGCCGGTCATGGCGCCGGTCGGTGCAGATCAACCGCACAGGCTTGAAACGGGTGTCGATCGCGATCTTGTGACACTGGTCGAAATTCCATGGCGCGCCCTTGCCCCCGAAAGTGGCGAGATATTTGCCGGCCCTGTCGAAACGATGGATGAAATCCAGGCCATAGCCGTCGGTGACATAGATATCGCCATTGGGCGCCACCGCGATGCCGGTTAGGTTGATCGCCTGCTGCTCGTTTTTCTTATATTGCACCGGAATGGCGGAAGCCGGAATCGTCAACACGCGTTCACCGTCCAGCTTGAGCTGGATGACCTCCTGCGCCAACCGGCTGACGCCGTAGATATAGAAATTCCGGTCAGGCGCCCGGGCGATGATGAAGCCATGCAAGTCGGGCGGCGCGCCGGGCACATTGCGCAGATAGCGGCCTTGCGCGCTGTAGACTTGAAGTCCCGGATGCTCCCCGGCCTGGACGCTGACATAGATTTCCCCGGCCGGCGACACCGCGATGTCGCCATGGGTATCGCCGATGGTCGCCATGCCGGGCGGCGGGGTGAAAAATTTTCCGTCCACCACAAAATTGTCCGCCGCCGCCGGAAGCGACGCCAGCGCCGCCAGTACAACCGCGCAAATCATTTTTCTCATAGAATGGAATCCCCCTGGATCAAGACCCATGCCGCGATGCCGGCGCTGACGGCCAACAGCAGCAGGGCGATGTAAAGCCGCGTAAAGACGATATTCAACTCGGCCGGCAAAAGGCTGCGATGCTTTTTCCCCGTCACCATGGGCCAAACCAGATTGTCGCCCTTGACCAGCAGATAAAACCCAACCGCCACGACATGGCACCAGACCAGTATCAGGATGGCATCGAAGATCAGGCCGTGGATGTCGGTCAGCCGGGTGGAGGCATCCTCGGAAACCAGCAAGGCCAAGGGGCCATGAAACCGCACCCCGTCATTGGCAAACAACCCGGTCGCCACTTGCGCCAGCAGCACCATGATCAGCGCCACAACCATCAGTCCGCCGGCCGGATTATGTCCGGCATGGAAAACCCTGTCGCCGCCCGCCAGAGTTTTGAGATAACCCATCACCCGCCGCGGCGGATGCAGGAAATCGCGGAAGCGGGCCGTGGTTGAACCCACCAGCCCCCAACCGATACGGAACAGCAGGAGCGCCAGCATGCTGAGACCAGAAACCAGATGCACGCGCATATAGCCCTGCTCGGCGCTGAACCAGGAAAGGCACAGCAAACCCACAATGCTCCAGTGGAACAGCCGTATCGGCAGGTCCCACACTCTGACATGCGTCTCGTCCTCAGGGCACATGATCATTCCCATATATAAGGACATGTTTTTTCCGCAGTGGCGCAAGCGCGTCCGCGTCGGCTTGCGGGCCGCTTATGGTCAAGGATTTCAGGGCTTTTGCCCGGCCCAGCGCGGCGACGGTGACCTTGGTCATCTTGGAGCCGCCAATCCGCAGCACCCGGAGCGCGGGCATACCGGCCAGAACCGGCGCGGAGGCGTCACTGACCGCGGTGCCCGAAAGGTCCAGGCGGGTGAAGCGTGCCTGCAAGGGCAGCAAGGCCTGGAGCTGGGCATCGCCGAACGCCTCGCCCTTCAGCGATGCATTCACTTCCAGATTGGCGGAGTTGCGCGATTCATAAAGCAGGATACCGGGAAATTTGGTCTGCAGTTTGCGCAAACTTTCCGCAAGACCGGCGCGCTGCTTTTGCGTCGCTGCCGGGTCATCCTGCGGGATTTTCACCTCCGCCACCGGCGGTGGCGCACCCCGGACGATTGGTTGCACACCCGATGCCCCTTGCGCGATCCACAGCCGGATCACCGTCTTCTCGTCTTCCGTGAGGGGCGGCTTGCCATTGGGCGGCATGGCTCGTTCATCGCTGGCCGGAAGAGAAATGCGGACAAGCAGCTCGCTATTCTTGGTGTCACCCGGCCGGATGACCGCACCATGCTTGCCGCCGCGCAAAAGGCCGGCAAAACTGTCCAGCCTGAGATCGCTTTTTTGCCGCTTTTCCCCGTGGCAGGCGGCGCAACGCGCCTCAAACAAAGGCGCAACGCGCATGGCATAGAAGGAACGACTGTCCGCCTGCGGCGTGGCTTCCAATCCGGCCATCTGCATCAGGCTATGGGCCAAAGCCGGCCGCGCCAACATCGCCAGGCCGGCACCGGCCAAAGTCAGCAAGGCGACGCAGCCGAAATAGGCGGCGGCGGACAGATGACCGGGATGGCGCCCGGACTTGCCAACAGACACCCCCATCGCCTCACATCATGCCAGAATTTCAGAGACGATGCGGGCCGGCTTCACCCCTGTCAGCTTCTGGTCCAGGCCCTGATAGGGATAATTCAGGCGGCGGTAATCGAAGCCCAACAGATAGAGCATGGTGGCGTGCAGGTCGCGCAGCTCCACCGGATTGCGCGCGATTTCATAGCCCATATCGTCGGTCTCGCCATAGCTGATGCCGCGCTTGATGCCGCCGCCCGCCAGCCAGATGGAAAAACAGTTGGGATGATGGTCGCGGCCGATGAATTCCATCTCCTGGCCGCCGCGATTTTCCCACATCGGCGTGCGCCCGAACTCGCCGCCCCATACCACCAGCGTATCTTCCAGCAAGCCGCGCGCCTTGAGGTCGGCCAGCAAGGCGGCGGTAGGCTGGTCGGTGTCGCGGCAGCGCCCCACCAGCCCGACATTCAATCCCTTGTCCACCGGCGTGCCATGCGAATCCCAGCCCCAATGATAAAGCTGGATATAGCGCACGCCGCGCTCGGCCAGCCGGCGCGCCACCAGACAGTTGTTGGCATAGCTGGTCTTGCCGGGTTCGGCGCCATAGCGCTCCAGCACCGCCTGCGGCTCGCGGCGGATATCCATCGCATCGCTGGCCTCCAACTGCATGCGGAAGGCCATTTCATATTGCGCGATACGGGTAACGGTTTCGGGATTGCCGAACGCGCGATAGGTCTGCTGGTTGATCTCGTCCACCGCGTCGAGAACCTTGCGGCGCTCGGCACGGCTGACGCTCTTGGGATTGTCCAGAAACAGCACCGGCTCGCCGGCTGAGCGGCAAGCCACGCCCTGATAGACGCTGGGCAGGAAACCGGAACCCCAGAGCGGCTTGCCGGCATTGGCGGTGGTTCCGCCATTGGAAATCAGCACAATAAAGCCCGGCAGATTCTGGTTTTCGCTGCCCAGCCCATAGGTCACCCAGGAGCCCAGCGAGGCATGGCCGGTGCGCGGATCGCCGGTATGGACCAGCAATTGGGCCGGAGCATGGTTGAACTGGTCGGTCTTCATCGACTTGATCACACAGAGATCGTCGATGGCGCGTTCCAGATGCGGCAACCGGTCGGAAATCCAAGTACCGCTCTTGCCGGCGCGATGGAAGGGAAACATCGGTCCCAGCAATTTCGGGATGCCCTGGATGAAAGCAAGACGTTTTCCCTTGATGAAGGATTCCGGACAGTCGTGACCGTGAAACCGCGCCAAGACCGGCTTGTAGTCGAACAATTCCAGCTGGCTGGGCGCGCCGCCCATATGCAGATAGATGACGCGCTTGACCTTGGCCGGGAATTGCGGCGGCAGCACCGACAGCGGCGTGGAGGGATTGCGGGTGAAATCCAGCGGCGCATTTTCGCCCGATGGCGCGGCGTGGGCCGCGTTCAGGAAAAAAGCGCCCAACCCGCCGGCACCCCAGCCCAGGAAATGCCGCCTGGTATTGGCCTGGATAGTCATCAGGCCGAGATGATCGAATTTTCCGCCCTCCGCCATCCTTGTCACCTTGTCAGCGCGGCATCGAGATTGAGCAGCGCACTCGCCACCGCCACCGGTCCCGCCGATTGATAGAGCTTGCGCAAGGGCGCGATTTCCGCCGCCGAAAGATGCCGCGACAGGACCTGTCGGGCGCCATAATCGAGCTTGCTGTCCACCATGTCGTGACCCGCATATTGCGGCGCCTTGGCCATGCGCGCCGCCAGCGCTTCCGCCGCCTGGTGATAGACCGGATCGTTCAAGGTCACCAGCGCCTGCAGCGGCGTGTTGGTGGGGATGCGGCGCGGGGTGCTGAGCTGGCGGTCCGCCGCGTCGAACGTGACAAAACTGGGATAGGTCGCGGTACGCTTTATGAAGGTGTAGATCGAGCGGCGATAGCGTTCAGGGCCTGTGACATTCGTCCAGCGCTCGGGATTGTTGGCTTCGACATTCCACACGCCTTCGGGCTGCTGCGGCATCACCGGCGGCCCGCCCATCTTGTCATTGAGCAGCCCGCTGGCCTGCAAGGCCTGGTCGCGCACCATCTCGGCGGTGAGGCGCTGCTGCGGCCCATGG
>JADMIO011609137.1_pt1 | contig 10375 bp, 9 predicted proteins | sample 8958161 | NCBI WGS metagenome assembly JADMIO01 (sample SAMN16585339, study PRJNA669376) | soil metagenome | isolation source: Crop rotation soil | place: USA: Cullars Rotation, Alabama | collected 2011
GAGTGCAAACGCGACTTGCTGAAATCATTCGGGCTGCCTGAAGATGTAGAGCGCCCGCTGATCGGCTGCATCTCGCGGCTGTCGGATCAGAAGGGCTTCGACCTGATCATTGATATTGCGTGGCAGATGTTGGAGCGCGGCGTCTTCTTCGTCCTGCTCGGGTCGGGCGCGGAATTCTTCGAGCGCCGCTTTCAAGCCTTGCGCGACGCGCGCCCGCAACAGGTCGGCGTCTACCTCGGCTACTCGAACGAGATGGCGCACAAGATCGAAGCCGGCGCTGACATGTTTCTGATGCCGTCGAAGTTCGAGCCGTGCGGGCTGAATCAGATGTATTCGCTGCGTTATGGCACGCCGCCCATCGTGCGGGCCGTCGGCGGGCTTGACGACACGATAGAGAATTTTGATCGCGGCGCGCGGCGCGGCAACGGCTTCAAGTTTTATGATTACCAGTCGGCGCGGCTGCTCGAAAAAGTCTACGAGGCGTTGCTCGTCTACACCGACGGCGAGTTGTGGCAGACGCTGATGCGCAACGGCATGAGCGCCGACCATTCGTGGCAGCGGGCGGCGCAGCAATACGTACAGGTTTATGAATGGCTGGCGCAACGCCGCGCGCCTGCTACAGTATAATAGATGTCAGGCGTCAGGCGTTGGGTGTCAGGTGCCGGTTCCGGCCTTCGCCCAACCCCCAACACCTCACATCCGACACCTAATTATTTGGAGGAAGCAAATGCTGGAAGTAACTGATCAGAGTTTTGAACAAGACGTTTTGAAAGCTGAAGTGCCAGTGCTGGTGGACTTCTGGGCCGAGTGGTGCGGCCCGTGCAAGATGCTGGCGCCGACCGTCGAAAAGGTCGCCAACGAATACGAAGGCAAAGCCAAATTCGTGAAGCTGAACATTGACGATAACAACTTGGTCGCGCAGCAGTACGGCATCAAAGGCATCCCGACGCTGATCCTCTTCAAGGACGGCTCGGAGGCCGACCGCACCGTCGGGCTGACGACCAAAGACAACATTTCCAGAATGATTGATCGCGTCCTCGCCGCAAACATGGCGACAGGAAGCTGACCAATCCGAACCGCTCCATCACACCCAACCACAGGCGCACGGCGGTCACTCGCAACCGTGCGCCTGTAATTCTGTCCGCTCACACCACCCGGCACAAGGCGCGAAATCGGCTCCCACGGCCTGTTTCGGGGTTGGACTGGGAACGGACGCCGAGAGTCTGGCTTATGAAAAACATCGTCGTGATCGGCGCTCAGTGGGGCGACGAAGGCAAGGGCAAAGTCGTAGACATCCTCGCGCCGCATTTTCAGATCGTCGCGCGCTACCAGGGCGGCCACAACGCCGGCCACACCGTGCGCATCGGCGAGCGCAAGTTCGTCCTCCACCTGATCCCGTCGGGCATTCTGCACGACGACTGCACCTGCGTCATCGGCAACGGCGTCGTCGTCAGCCCCGAAGCCTTCAACGCCGAGATCGAGGAACTGCGCGAGATGGGCGTCGAGTGCGAGGGCCGACTATTCATCTCGACGCGCGCCCAGTTGATCCTGCCTTACCACTGCGCGCTCGACCGCGCCCGCGAAGCACGGCTCGGCGCGCAAGGCGTCGGCACGACCATGCGCGGCATCGGCCCGGCTTACGAGAGCAAAGCGGCGCGCACAGGAATACTCGCCGGCGACCTGTTCCACCTCGACCTCGTGCGCGAAAAAATCAGAGCCAACCTCACAGTCGCTAACCGCGAACTGGTCGCGCTCGGCGAGAGCGCCCTCGATGAGGAAGCGATGCTCGACACGTTCCTGAGCGAAGCGTTGAAGTTGCAGCCGTTCGTGCGCGACACGGTCGTCTTCGTCAACCGCAGCGTCCGCGAAGGCCGCGCCGTGCTGCTGGAAGGCGCGCAGGGAACGATGCTCGACGTAGATCACGGCACCTATCCTTTCGTCACCTCGTCGAACGCGACGGCGGGCGGCGCAGCCACCGGCATTGGCATACCGCCGCGCGCCATCACCGGCGCGCTCGGCATCGCCAAAGCTTACACGACGCGGGTCGGCGCTGGCCCCTTCCCGACTGAGCTGTTCGATCAAGCCGGCGACTACCTGCGCCAGCGCGGCAACGAGTACGGCGCTTCGACGGGTCGCCCGCGCCGCACGGGGTGGTTCGACGCTGTCGTCGTGCGTTATGCCGTGATGCTCAATGGCCTGGACGCGATTGCCTTGACCAAGCTCGACGTGCTCGACCAGTTCGACGAAATCAAGGTCTGCACGGCGTATCGCTATGGCGATGAGGTGATCGAAGACATTCCCTACGGCGCGCACGCGCTCGCCGAATGTGTGCCGATTTACGAAACCCTGCCCGGCTGGAAGACTGACACCAGCGGCATCACGCATTACGATGATCTGCCTGAGAGGGCGAAAGCTTACGTGCGGCGTTTAGAAGAACTGGTCGGCGCGCCCATGGCGATGATCTCGACCGGCCCGGAGCGCAGCGAAACGATCATCCGCGACGGCCTCGCCGTCAGCGAGTGGATGAAGTGAGCGGGCGGCTCAATCGCCGATGTAGAGCGAGTAGGCCATCTTCGCCATCGTCCACAGCCGCCCCCAATCCAGGCGGCCCGTGCGCGCATCGCGCAGGGATTGCAAGGCCATCTGCCGCAGATGCGAAGATTCGCGGCGGAAGAGAAACTCTTTCACGTAGGGCCGCGCCACGTCGAAGAAATTGAACTCAGGGTTCATCACAATGCTGATACCTTCCAGCGTCATGATGGCGCGGATCAGATAAGTGAACCGCGCAGGCGTTGTGATCGGGTGTTCGTAGACCACCGGCGCGAGGTCGTAGGTCAAATCTCTGAAGCGCACTTCGCCGAGTTTCAGGTTCAACTTGCGCTCGAAGACTTCCGCGACAATCGCGCTAATCGCCGCGACATCGGCTTCGGGCGCGAGGAATCCCAACCCCAGCAGGTCGTCCACAATCCCTTTCACGTCGCGGTTGTAGAGGTGAAAGAAGGCCGCAATCATCTGCCGCTGCAACTCGTTCGAGATGCGTCCGACCATGCCGAAATCAAAGACCGCCAACCGCCCGTCCGCCATCACCAGCAGGTTGCCCGGATGCGGGTCGGCATGAAAGAAGCCGTCTTCGAGCAGTTGCTTGAAGTACGCGCGATAGATTAGCTCGTTGATGCGGCGCGGGCTGTGGCCGGCAGCGCGCAGTTGATCGAGTTCGGTGACTTTGATTCCCGTCATGAACTCCATCACGATGACGCGGCTGGTCGAGAATTGATGAAAGATGTGCGGCACGACGATGCCGGGCCAGTCGCGGAAGTTGCGGCGGAACTCGTCGGCGCTCGCCGCCTCGCGGCGGTAATCCATCTCTTCATGGATGACGCGGTCAAACTCGTCAATCGCGCCGAGCCACTCCGCGCCCGGCAGCAGATTCGGGTGGCGATTCAGGAAGCGCCCGATGGCGCGCAGCAAGTCCAGGTCAAAGCGTATCTGTTCTTCGAGCAGCGGTCGTTGCACCTTGACCGCCACCGCTTCGCCTGAGTGCAAGCGCCCGCGATAGACCTGCGCCAGGCTCGCCGAAGCGACCGGCGGTTCTGTGAGTTCAGCAAAGATTTCTTCGATGGGCCGGCCAAGCTCGGCTTCGACGATGGCGCGCGCCTGGGCGTCGGGAAACGGCGGCACGCGGTCTTGCAACTCGCTCAACTCCTTGAGGTAGTCGAGCGGCAACAGGTCGGCGCGCGTCGCCAGCATCTGGCCCATCTTGATGAAGGTCGGGCCGAGCTTGATCAATCGCCCGCGCAGCCGTATGGCTTGCTGCCGCAGCCGCGCCGCGCGCTTCTTGCTGCCGAACCACCCTTTCGCCTCAAGCGCGACATCAAGCGCAAACGTCAGCAACGTCCACAGCACGTAGACGGCGCGACGCCAGCGGGTGAACCGATGCAGCTTCATTCACGTTTATTTTAACGGCTCTTGCTAATCCGCTCAAACTTGGCTATAAATTTACTAATGAGCGTTTTGCCCGCTTTACACTGTTAAGAAAGCCTGAAAGTTATAAGCCAAGTCCAGCTTCGGGATTAGTTTTTTTAATTTCGCACGTTTTGAACGTTTTCGTATAATGACACGTAGATCAGTGTGAGGCAGCCAGCAGCCAGAGCATAAGTGGTGGAACAGCGGCAGACGGAGGGCGGAATGATGATTGAAGAAATGGATCAAGAGTTTGAAGAAGAGTATGCGGATGCCGAACTGAATGAGGAATTTGACGCCGAATCCGAATCAACAGACCTCGATAGTGCCGGCGACCTAGATCATACCGACTTACTGAAGATGTATCTGCGCGAAGCCAGCCGCGCGCCGATGCTTAACGCGGCGGGCGAAGTTGCCGCCGCCAAGCGCATTGAGCGGGCGCGCAACCGGTTAGCTAAAATGATCTCGCGCTCGCTATTGATTGCGGAGTATGGCTTACATCTGCGCGAGGCGCTACGGCGCGGCGACGAGACGGCCAGCGATCATATCGAGCACGTCACGGGACATGATCCGAATAAGCCGACCTCTCTCGGCGCGGCAGCCGACAAGGCATTCGCGCAGGTCGAAGCGGCTTACGCCAATCTCACCCCGGCAAAAACCAAACCGGCGAAGAAAGTCGCCGCCAGGAAGTCTACCCGCGCCGCCAAAAAGTTTGCCCGCAGTGCGGCAGCGCGGCGGCGCATTGAGCTATCGCGCGCGGTCAGGGCATTCGTCTTCACCCCGGCGACCGAGCGCCACTTGATTGCCATCATTCAGGAAGGCGCTGGAGCGGCGCGCGCGTTTGTAGCCGAGAATACAAAAACCAAAGCGGCGGCTGCGGCGGCGGCTTCAAACGCCTTCGACATCTCGGCGGTGACGGCAAAGCTGATCGCTGGCGGCGCGGTCTCGGCGACGGAGATGATGCGGCAGTCGCGCCAGGTCAACGCGGCATTCGACGCCTTGAGCCACGCCAAGCAGAGCATGACCGAAGCCAACCTGCGGCTGGTGATCTCAGTAGCGCGGCAGTTCACGCGGCGCGGATTGCCCTTCCTCGACCTGATACAGGAAGGCAACGTCGGGTTGATGCGGGCAGTGGAAAAGTTCGACTGGCGGCGCGGCTTCCGTTTCTCGACATACGCAATGTGGTGGATACGCCAATCCATGGCGCGTGCGCTCGACACGCAGAGCCGCATCGTGCGGCTGCCGGCGTCGGAGCTGACGCTGATCAACAAGGTGGCGCGCGCGTCGCGCTCGATCAGCGGCGAGATTTCCGGCTCGGCAACCAGCGAGCTGATCGCCGAGCGCCTCGAAGTTGACGCCGAACGCATTAGCGAGGCCATGGGGTTTGCGCAGCAGACGGTCACGCTCGACGCGCCGGCAAACGACAATGGCGAGACGGCGGTCAATTTCATTGACACGGGCGAGGCCGGCAATCCTTTCACGGCGGCGCTCAACTGGTCGCGGCGCACGGCGATTCAACGGGCGCTGGCGCAACTGACGCCGCGCGAGGCTAAGATACTGCGCATGCATTATGGTCTCGACACCGATAACGAGCCGCGCACGCTCGAAGAGATCGGCAACGATCTGGCCGTGACTCGCGAGCGCGTGCGCCAGATCGAAGCCGGCGCGTTCGCCAAGCTGCGCGAGATGGAAGACGGCGACATGCTGCGCGAGTTCTTAGCGATAGCTTAAAGGTAACCTGAGGCGCAGGCCGAAGCTGTAATCTTTAACTCATTATTTCGGCCTGCGCAGAATGTGCGGATAACTCACCACAGGCAGGGTGCAACGGCGAGTGATGATAGGTGCTGAGTGATTGATCACCGGCGACCTTGAATCACTCGCCTTATTGTTTGATGAGGTCGAGCAGGTCGTGGAGCGAGCCGGCGTAATGCGATTCCGGGAATCGTGCGCGCACCGCCGCGTCGTTGAGCGCCGCACCGCCCAATACGATCTTCGCGTGATGGCGCTCGGCGGCGCGGCGCAGGTCTTCGTAATCACGCCGCGCACGTTCGATGTTATCGGCCATCGTGATCGAGATGCAGACGAGTTGCGGCTTAAAGCGATCAACCGCTTCGGCGAATGAAAAGAGCGGCGTCGGCGAGCCGAAATAGATAACCTTCCAGCCTTCGCTTTCGAGCAGGTCGCGCACCAGTATCGCCGCCAGTTGATGCAGTTCGCCTTCGGCGCAGCCGACGATGGCCAACCGTTCCGCCGCCTTCTTCTCAGCGTTCGCCTGTAACGCAGCGAGCGCCTCAATCGTCGCCAGCATGGCCAGATGTTCGTCGAGCACGCTGATCTTGCCGGTGCGCCACAACTCGCCGACTTCGCGCATAGCGGGGCGGATTAACTCTTCGCCGATGGTCGCCAATGACATGCCGTGCTCCTGCGACTTGTTGAACAGGTGGGCGACGAAATTAAACTGGCCGGCGAGCGCTGCCTGTCGGAAGCGTTCGGCGAGCGCCGCGTAGTCAGCCGTTTCGAGCAGGTGCTTGAACTCGCAAGGCGATTCGACGCGGCCATTGACGGCGTGTGCCTGTGGCTTCGCGAGTCCGCAGCGGCTCTGAAATTCAACGACATCATCAAGCTCGAACTTGCGATGGCCGCCGACGGTCTTGCGGCAGCGGAGCGCACCCGCATCTGCCCACCGCTTGACGGTAGACTCGCTGACATCCCACATCTCGGCCAATTCTTTGGTTGAAAACGACTGCTTCATGACTTCTTCTGGGAATATTCCAAGAATAACGAGCCACGCGCGTAAAGGCAAAAGCGACGCGGCGAAGGGGCGATGGAGCGACATGGGGAAAGAAGAACACTTAGGCAGAAGACCGACCCTCTCTCCTTCGCCGCATCGCTCATTGGCCATGTCGCCGCATCACTCTCTCGCCGCGTCACCGCGTCGCCCCTTCGCCGCGTCATTTTTTCTTCTTGCCTTCTAAGAGGACTTGCGCCATCGCCAGGTCGCGAGAATGGGTCAGCGAGAGGTGCGCGCGTTTAGCGCCGAGTTCATTCAGCCGTTCCAGCGCACGGCCATGGAACTGCAACGAAGGGACGCCGCTCGGCGAGCGCAGTACTTCGATGTCGTGCCAGCCGACGCCCTCGCCCCAGCCCGTGCCGAGCGCCTTCATAGCCGCTTCCTTAGCGGCGAACCGCGCCGCGTAACTCTCCATCTTCGCGGCGCGGCTTTCGCAGTAAGCGATCTCCGAGGCGGTGAAGACGCGATTGCGAAAACGCTCGCCGCGCCGCGCGAAGACCTCTTCCATCCGCGCGATCTCGACGATGTCTATGCCGATGCCGACAATCATGATTGCAGGGGTCGGGCGGTAAAAATTTTGTAATTAACTCTACAGATCGAATTCGGGCCGTGAACCCGAAAGCCGGCGCGCCAGCAGAGCGCAATGTAGCGAATGCTACACTTCAATTTCCATCAAGTCTTGCGCCGGCAGCGTCTCGTGAAAGACAGCGCGCGCCTCATCGTAAAGCGGCCCCACGTCGGCGTAGCGCGTGCTGAAGTGGGTGATCAATAACCGGCGCGCTTCAGCTTCGCTTGCGATCCGGGCGGCTTGCGCGGCGGTCGAGTGCCCGTAATCGCGCGCTTCTTCGGCCATGTCGTCGGTGTAGGTCGCTTCGTGAATGATCAGGTCAACGCCGCGCGCCAGCTCAACGGTTCCCGCATACGGGCGCGTGTCGGTGCAGTAGGCTATCGCTTTGCCGGGACGCGGCGGGCCGACTACGTCGCGCGAATGGATGACGCGCCCGTCGCCAAGCTGCACGTCTTCGCCTAATTGCAATCTTCGGTACAGCGGCCCCTCGGGGATGCCGAGCGCACGGGCGCGCTCAAGGTCGAAGCGACCGGGCCGGTCGCGCTCTTCGAGGCGATAGCCGAGCGTAAAGATGCGATGGTCAAGCGGGCGCGCGGCGACGAAATAATCGCTCGCCTCGTAAACGACGGTCATCTCTTTCAACGCTCCGAACTCGCGCACGTCGAGCGGGTAATTGACGTAAAGGATCTTCAGCCGCGCCAGCGTGTCGAGATAGTCGCGGATGCCTGCCGGGCCGATCAGGGTCAGCCCGCGCACGCGGCGGTCGAGTCCCATAGTCGAGAGCAGGCCCGACAGGCCATTGAAATGATCACCGTGCAGATGCGTGATGAAGATGGCGACTAGCTTGCTGGGGTTGAGTTTGGCGCGGGCGATCTGCATCTGCGTGCCTTCGCCGCAGTCAAACAGCAGCCATTCGCCGTCGCGCACGATGGCGGTGGCGCTGACATTGCGGCGCAAGGTGGGCTTGCCTGAACTGGTTCCCAGCGGTATGACCTTCATCCGCTCTTACAATAGCACATCGCCCGCAGAGCGGCGAACGCGCGGGTAATTGTTGTCATCCATTAAGGGATGCGTTACACTGAGGCGTGTTTACCCCTGTTTTTGCGAGTGTAGTTGGCGCGCAAGGCAGGGGCTTTCTGCTTTGCGGGCGCGGTAGAGCGAGAGGGCAACTCGTCGCACGGGCGGCCTCCGCATTCCATTTCATCCGGGCAGCACCGCCGGGTCTCGCACAACGAAGCGCGGCAAGTCCCCTCAGCCGGTCGCGCTTTCGACGAGCAGGGTCGGGAAACGGTTCGGGCAGCATGGTTAGCCTATGACAGCCAACTTCTCGAAGCGGCGCGCGCGCGCGCCTCGCCAGAGTGAAGCCGACAGCGCCAGCGTGACCATACAGATTGCTGAGCGCGACGGCCAGCACGTCCTTGTCGTTAAAGAACAGACTCCCGCTGATGGCCGGGCGGCGCAGCAAATCGTTGCGCTGGAGGGGTCGTTGCGCGATGAGATCGAGCACTCCCTGGCGACCGTTCAGGCGAGCACAGCCGTTGAAGCTAAAGCGGGGGAGCCGCCGCGCTTCGCCAACGACTCGGAAGCCGAGCTGGCGCGCATCCTCACCTTCTACCACATCGAGTGGCGCTACGAGCCGCGCGCTTTCCCCATTGAGTGGAACGAGGCGGGCGAGGCGACGAGCTTTTTCACGCCCGATTTTTACCTGCCGCAGCACGACCTGTACATCGAGCTGACGACCTTGCGTCAGCCGCTGGTCACCCGCAAGAACCGCAGAATCCGCCGCCTGCGCGAGCTGTACCCGGAGGTCAATCTCAAGGTGCTCTACGCGGCAGACTACCGCAAGCTCATCCAGAAATTCGCCGGCAGCGGCGCGTGGCAGGAAAGCACCGACCGCCCATAACGCTACGGATCGAGCAGGCCGGGAAGGCGGCTGAAACAATCGGTGTGAAGCAGGAGGGTTGAGGGAGATGGGAAAAGCTTCGGATAAAAAAATAGCGATCCCGAGTGATCCTGTAATCCATCTCCCGGCCTTCAGTGTTATGCGGGATGTTCTTGCGAACTCCCAATGCCGAAAGCCCGAAGACCTTCGGCGAGCGAAACCCTTGCGAGTCTCGGCCATCACTCTGAAGTTTCGCCTTCCTGCCGACGCCCCTTGCGGAGCTTCGACAATCCAGTGAACCAGAAGATTTCAAACAAAACCTCTCGGGATCGGACCTGGCTGTTGCCAACCAAGCTCGCTCATAGTAGCACAGTTATTTTTCGTGTCAACTAAAAAACGCATTCATGGTAGAAAATTTTTTATGAAAAGCCTTCTCGCGAATGAAACTCTTTCGGAACAACCCTTGATCCCGCAGAATCGGCTCCAGGAGCGGGTTTCAGAGCTTGGTCGCGAAATCTCTGCCGCTTATAGCGATAAAGAATTGACGCTGGTCGCCATCCTCAGAGGCGCGTTTGTCTTTGCCGCCGACCTGCTGCGCGCCATCACGATTCCGGCCTCAATTGACTTCATCGCGATCTCTTCTTACGCAGGCCAGGCGGGCGTCGTGCGCATCACCAAAGACCTCGAAGAGAGCATCGCCGGACGCCACGTCCTGATGGTCGAAGACATCATCGACACGGGCCTGACGGCCAATTATTTGCTGCAAAACCTCAGGCGGCGCAACCCGGCCAGCCTTGAGCTTTGCGCGCTGCTCAACCGCTCGGCGCGTCGGCTCATTGATCTGCCGATTGCCTACCGTGGCTTTGAAATCCCCGACCTGTTCGTCGTCGGCTACGGCCTCGATTACCAGCAGCGTTATCGCAACCTGCCCTACATCGCCGTGCTTCGCACGGACCATAATCCTTAGTCATCGGTCAGCCGCTACGGGCAGATGATTCGTTCGTGTGACGGTCGGCGAATGATCAAGGGCTGACCGCCCCCTCATCATTCGTCGAGCAGATAGCATGAATGCGTTTTGAAGGCGAGCCACACGTCCTTGCCGGGACGCAGGTCGAGTTCGTTTCCAGCACAGTGGGATCCGAAGCTTGGAATTCACGTGACTTGAAGTCGCGGC
>JADMIO011053200.1_pt1 | contig 10374 bp, 15 predicted proteins | sample 8958161 | NCBI WGS metagenome assembly JADMIO01 (sample SAMN16585339, study PRJNA669376) | soil metagenome | isolation source: Crop rotation soil | place: USA: Cullars Rotation, Alabama | collected 2011
GCGGCGGTGGGCCTGCCCGCCGGCAGCTATCGCGCCGAGAACGGCTCGGGATTGTTCGCGGCGAGCGAGGTCAGCGCGCACCAGCTCATCACGCTTCTGTCGGCGGCCCACGCGGACTACCGGATCGGGCCGGACCTCCTCCAGTCGCTGCCGATCGGCGGCGTCGACGGCACGCTCGCGAAGCGCTGGCACGGCCACCCGGCGCGGGGGCGCGTCCGCGCGAAGACCGGCACGCTCGACAAGGTCGTCACGATCGCGGGTTACATCGCGGCCGACAGCGGCCACCCGCTCGCGTTCGCGATCCTGCTGAACGACGTACCGCCCGGCCAGCGCGCCGCCGCGCGTGCGCTGATGGACGAGATGGTCGACGTGCTCGCGGCGTACCTCGGCGCGACGTAGTGTGGTACGAACGCGACCAGGAAAAGGAGTCCACGATGGCCGAGCTCAAGGGCAGCAAGACCCACGGAAATCTCAAGGACGCGTTCGCCGGCGAGTCGCAGGCGAATCGTCGCTACCTCTATTTCGCGAAGGTCGCCGACGTCGAGGGTCACCCCGACCTCGCGGGCCTGTTCCGCGACACCGCCGAGGGCGAGACGGGCCACGCGCACGGCCACCTCGACTACCTCAAGCGCGTCGGTGATCCGGCGACGGGCGAGCCGATCGGTGACACGCAGAAGAACCTCAAGGCGTCGATCGCCGGCGAGACGTACGAGTACACGCAGATGTACCCGGCGTTCGCGAAGACGGCGCGCGAGGAAGGCTTCGAGGAGATCGCCGAGTGGTTCGAGACGCTGGCTCGCGCCGAGCGCTCGCACGCCGGCCGCTTCCAGAAGGGCCTCGACACGCTGAACACCAAGTAAGGCGTTTCGCGATCGAGAACGAAGGGCGCCCGCGTGGCGCCCGTTTTCGTTTCGGAGGCTCAGGCCTGCGGCGCGAAGTGGTACTCGGCGATCACCTCGCGAGAACCACCGGCCCGCCGCACCACCGCCGTCGTCGGGCCGGCCTGGAACGCGATCTCGGCGAGCGCCTTCTCGCAGAGCAGGAACACGGTGCCGTTGTCGACGAGCACGTCGCGCATCGTCTTCGTCACGCTGTGCGCGTGCACCGTGATCTCGACGTCGATGCGATCGAGATCCGTACGGCCCAGCTCGACCTTCGTCAGATAGAGATCCGCGTTCGGATTCCACGGCACGATCGTCTTCGAGCCCGGCGCCCCCGGCACCAGCACGTCGAGGACGTGGCCCTTCGCCTTCAGCGCCTCGATGTGATCGCCGGTGACGCCGACGAAGAATGTCCCGTGCTCGGCGAGCGTCGCGCCGTGGCGCAGGAAGGCGTCCATGAACTGGATGTTCGGATCGTCGGGCGCATCGAACATCGCGGCCTCGAACGCATCCGTGGCCGAGCCATCGGCCATCTCTCCCGTGAGATAGGCATCGAGATCGACGAGCCGCCTCACGACGCCCCCTCCCACGACACCTTGGTGGTCATGCAGGTGCGTAGCGCCTCCAGGGCGCGATGTCGAACGACGCGGACGTTACCGTCCGTCATCGCGAGGCGCGCCGCGATCTCCTGCGCGGAGGCGCCGTCGATGAACGCCTGCTTCAGAACGTCGCGGGAGCGAGCGCTCATCTGCGAGAGGCAGTCCTCGAGGAGTGCGATCTGATAGCGCGCCATCTCCGGCTGCTCCTCGAGCGGTGCGAGCGCGGAGCCGAACTCCTCCCAGAGAGCAGCGCGGCGATCGGCGAGGCGCGCACGCTCGCGCGCCACGTTCTTGCAGATGCCGAGGACGAAGCCGCCGGCGCGCTCGGGCTCGCTGATCTGGCCGCCGCGCAGCGCCTGGACGAAGCGCAGGAACACCTCCTGCGCGAACTCGTCGACGGCATCGCCGGTCTTCAGGCGGCGCCGCGCATAGGTCCGCACGGCGGCCGCGAAGCGCGAGATCAAGGCGCCCTCGGCCAGCCGATCACCGGCGTGGGCGGCGGAGATCAGAGCCGAAATCGGGGGTTGGTCGGATACAGCGGGGACCATGTAACGGTCTCCAGAGTAGCGTCACTTCGGGGGGCATGATCAAGAAGCTCCTGAAGCGGATCGCGATCGGCCTCGCGGTGTTTCTCGTGCTGGGCGTGAGCGGCCTGGCCATCGCCGTGAAGGTCCGCGAGAACCGCACCTTCGACGCTCCCTATCCCGACATCCATGCTTCCACCGATGCCAAGGTGATCGAGCGCGGCAAGTACCTCGTCTATGGGCCCGCGCACTGCGTGGCGTGTCATGCGGAGCCGGGCCAGCCGGCGGCGGACGAGCTCCACCTCTCGGGAGGAGTCGCGTTTCATCTGCCGGTCGGCACGTTCTACTCGGCGAACATCACGCCCGACGAGACGACCGGCATCGGCCGCTACACCGACGGCGAGATCGCGCGCGTGCTCCGCCACGGCGTGCACCCGACCGGCCGCGCCGTGCTCCCGTTCATGCCGTTCTCGAACCTCGCCGACGATGACCTCACGGCCGTGATTTCTTACCTGAGGTCCCGCCCGGCCGTGAAGCACGCGGTCACGCCGCACGACATCAACGTGATCGGCCGCTTCGCGAAGGCGTTCCTGATCGAGCCCGTGGGCCCCGATGCCGTGCCTCGCGCGACCGCGCCGCGCGGCCCGACGATCGAGCGCGGCAAGTACCTCGCCACGACGGTCGCGAACTGCAACGGCTGCCACACCGAGCGCAGCAAGCGCACCGGCAAGCCGATCGGTCCGGAGTTCGCGGGAGGGCTCGAGGTCGAGGGACACGGCGAGCCGGTGCAGACGTTCATCACGCCGAACCTCACGCCGGATCCGACGAGCGGTCACATCACGTCGTGGACCGAGGATCAGTTCGTCGCGCGCTTCCAGCACGCGGTTCCGACGGCGAGCCCGATGCCGTGGGCGCAGTTCCGCACGATGACCGAGGACGACCTGCGCTCGCTGTACCGCTTCCTGCGCTCGCTGCCGCCGGTCAACACCAAGCCGCACTAGGGCGATGTTCGGGGTACCATGACCTCGTCATCATGAGTCTGGTCCGCCCCATCACGCGCATGGACATCAAGGGTCCCGCGATGTACTCGCACATCCGGGACGATTATCGAAACCGCGTCATCGCCCTGAAGCGCGCGCGCCGCGTCCTGATCGGCGACAAGGCCGAGCTGGTGTTCGACAACCGGCTCACGCTCACGATGCAGGTCGAGGAGATCTGCCGGCTCGAGAACCTGACGCGCGACGATCAGATCGAGGCGGAGATCGCGCTGACGAACCAGCTGATGCCGACCGCGACGTCGCTCGCGGCCACGCTGTTCATCCCGCTGCCCCAGGACGAGAAGATCCAGGCGGAGCTGAAGAACCTCGTGGGTCTCGACGAGCACGTGATCTTTCACCTCGGTGCTCACGCGATCCGCGCCGCGTTCGAGCCGGGCCGCTCGACCGAGGACAAGATCTCGGCGGTGCAGTACCTGCGGTTCCCGCTCACCGAGGCGGATCACGCGGCGCTGAAGGATCCATCGACGAAGCTCGCGATCGAGATCGATCATCCGAACTACCGGCATCACGTCGCCTGCTCCGACGAGCTGCGCGCTTCCCTGGCAGGTGACTATGCGTAGCCTCGCTCTCCTCGTTCTCCTCGCCGCGTGCGGCGGCCGGCAGGCGCAAGCCACGGCCGAGATGCAGGACTTCCGCTGCAAGGACCGCGCGATCAACTACACGGTCGAGCACCACATGGGCGGCAACGAGCTCGGCGTGCAGATGGACTGCACCGAGGGCCCGCGCATCAAGCGGTGGAAGGTCGACAAGGGCGGCCAGCGCATCGAGGACGGCCGCGCGATGACGCCGGGCGAGTTCGACGACGTGTGGAGCCAGATCCAGGGCGTCGGCTGGGAGAACCTGAAGGACTGCACGAACGGAACCGAGGGCAAGAACGATCCGCTCTACAAGTTCGCGATCAAGGACGATCAGAACTCGAACGCGTTCCAGTGCCAGAGCCAGACGGTCCCGTTCCCGTACAACTCGCTCGTCGATCCGCTCGATGTCGCCGCGCAGAAGAGCGGCAAGCAGCTCGGTGATGACGAGCCGTCGGAGCTGAAGGCCTTCGACAAGAAGGACAAGCAGAAGTGACCACCGACTACCGCTGGCTCGCAGGTGTGACGGCGGTGGTGACCGGGGCGAGCCGCGGAATCGGCCGCGCGATCGCGCACAAGCTCGCGGCCGCCGGTGCCGATGTCGCGCTGTGGGCGCGCGATGCCCACGCGCTGCAGCAAGTCGCCGGAGAGATCGCAGCCGCGGGTGGTCGCGCGCAGGCGATCGTGGTCGATGTCACCGACTCCGGCGCGGTGAACCGTGCCGCGGATCTCGTGCGCGGAACGATGCCGCCCACGCGCATCATCGTGAACAACGCGGGCGCCGTGATTCGCAAGCCGACGGTCGCGATCAGCGATGCCGATTGGCGCCGCGTTCTCGCCGTGAACCTCGACGGTACGTTTCACGTCACGCGGACGTTCCTGGTGGATCTGACGCGCAGCGGCGGACGCGTGATCAACATCGCCTCGCGCGCCGGTCGCGAGGGAACGCCGCTCCTGGCCGCGTACTGCGCGGCAAAGCATGGCGTCGTCGGGCTGACTCGTGCACTTGCCGAGGAGCTACGCGCTGCTAAGGTCTCGGTGAATGCGATCTGTCCTGGCAGTGTGGACACGGCAATGCTCCGAGAGGGCTTGCCCGGAGCTGCACCCGATATGAGCCCTGACGACATCGCACAAGCCGCGCTGTTCCTCGCGTCGCCACCGCCGTACGGTGCGCCCGACGCGATGACTGGTTCCTGTCTCGACATCTTCGGATAACGGATCAGGGGACCATGCGGACCATGCGCGAGACAGCAGCCTTCGACCCGAGTGCGCTGTCGTCATTGCCCATCTTCCCGCTGCCGAATGCCGTCCTGCTGCCGGGCGGCCTGCTGCCGCTTCACGTGTTCGAGCCTCGCTATCGCGAGCTCACGCGCGACTGCCTCGCCGGCCATCAGCTCATGGGCATCGCGCGCCTGCGCCCGGGGTACGAGTCCACATACTACGGCCGTCCGCCGGTCTACGAACGGTGCGGAGTCGGCAAGATCATCTGCTCCGAGGAGCTGCCCGATGGCCGCTTCGCCCTGCTGCTCCGCGGCGTCGCGCGCGCGGAGATCGCACGCGAGATCACCACGTCCGAGCGGATGTACCGGATGGTCGAGGCGCACGAGCTGCGCGATGACGACGTCAATCCGATGGACGCGCGCGATCATCACTCGAAGCTCGTGACGCTCTGCGATCGCCTCGCGGAGGTGATCGACGAGGGCGGATCGCAGCTCCGCGAGCTCGCGCGCACGTTCGAGTCGCCCGGCGCCTGCGCCGATGCGATCGCGGCCGCGCTGATCATGGACGCCGATGTTCGCCAGGAGCTGCTCGAGGCCTGCGATCCGATGATCCGCCTGCAGCGCACGCTCGGTCACGTCAGCCATCTCCTCTGCGAGCTGGCTCCGTGCTCCGAGAGCGTGAACTGATTCGCTACTGCTTCGGCATGCAGCGGTTCGAGTGATCCGCCATGCCGGCGCACACGAGGCCGTCGTTGCACGCGTTGTTCGCGAGGCACGCCCCGCCCTGCGCACCGGGCGCCGGCATCGGCATGCACTTGTTCGTGCGGTCCGGCATGCCCGCGCAGATCAGGCCCTGATTGCACGTGAGCTGCGGCGTGCACGCTCCGCCCTGCGCACCGACAGCAGGCGCGGCCGGCTGCACCTGCGCCGGCATGCACTTGTTCGTGCGATCCGGCATGCCCGCGCACACGAGGCCGACGTTGCACGTCAACTGTGCGGTGCACGCCCCACCCTGCGTGCCGATTGCGGGCTGCGTCTGATCGGGCATGCAGCGGTTCGTGTGATCCGGCATGCCCGCGCACACGAGGCCCGGATTGCAGGTGTTCTGCTGCGTGCAGTAGCCGTTCTGCGTGCCCACGGCCGGGCCCATCGGCACGTACCCGGTCGGCTGCATGCCGTTCGGATGCGCCGCGATGAACGCCTCGCGCGTCTCCTTGCACTTCGACACGCGCCCGTAGCCGATGTACGCACCAGCGCCGAACGCCGCTGCGAACAGCACCGCGGAGATCGCGCCGGCGGTGCCACCCTTCTCCGTCGACGATGACTCGTCATGCGTCGCGCCGACGACGCCGATGCCCGACAGCAGAAACGACGCGGACAGGATGCCGTCGACGATCGGCCACGTCATCGAATCGCTGCAGTCTGGATAGACCTGCGGCGGGTTCCCGACGTTCCCCGGCCCCGAGACCATGACGAACGAGCAACCCGTGACAGTGATCGAAAGGATCGCGGCGAGCGTGCGCTTCATGTGACTTCCCCCGGAAGACAACCGGTGCAAGGGAACCGCCACCCAGCGGCCCCGTTCGATCATGATCGTGGCAGAAGTCGGGCGCCAGATCCTGACCGATCGCAGCTCTCACGCCGCCGAAGCTTCGACGGCGCCACCATCCCACTCACGTCCGCCTAACGGCGGCTACTTGATGACGGCGAGGCGCGGCGACCGCTTGGGCTTCGACAGCACGCTGGACGCGATCTTCATCGCCGCCTTCGTCGCGATGTCCATGAACCGCGCCGTGTGCTCCGAGTCGGGGCTCGACGCGACGATCGGCACGCCGGCGTCGCCGCCGAAGCGGATGCGCGTGTCGATCGGAATCTCGCCGAAGAACTCGGTGCCGACCTCCTGCGCGAGGCGCTTGCCGCCACCGTGGCTGAAGATCTCGTCGGTGTGCCCGCACGCGGGGCACTTGTAGTAGCTCATGTTCTCGACGATCCCGAGGATCGGAATCTCGACCTTCTCGAACATCGCGATGCCCTTCACGACATCGACGATCGAGACCTCCTGCGGCGTGGTCACCATCACCGCGCCCGCGATCGGAATCAGCTGCGACAGCGAGAGCTGCACGTCGCCGGTACCGGGCGGCAGATCGCACACGAGGTAATCGAGCTCGCCCCACTCGACGTCGCCGAGGAACTGCTGGAGCAGGCGGTGCACCATCGGACCGCGCCACACGACGGCCTCGTCCTTGTCGACGAAGAAGCCGACGGAGATGACCTTGAGGCCCTGGTGCATCGCCGGGATGATCTTCGAGTCCTTGTTCGCCGACGCCGGCACCTCGGGCGCGCCGAGCATCGTCGGGATCGACGGACCGAACACGTCGGCATCGAGGAGGCCCACCTTCGCGCCGTGCTTCTGCAGCGCGAGCGCGAGGTTCACGGCGACCGTCGACTTGCCGACGCCGCCTTTTCCGGCGGCGACCGCGACGACGTTCTTCGGACCTTTCAGCGTCGCCTTGTCGCTCGGCGTCGGAAGATGCGCGGTGTTCACGTCGGCGACGACGGTGACGCGCTTCGCGCCGATGCCCTCGAGCGCCTTCGTGATTCGCGCCTGCAGCTCCTTGCGCTGCGCGAGCGGATACGCGTGCGTCGGGATGTCGAGACGGACGAGCACGTCGTCGCCGGAGACCTCGACGTTGCGGAGGATTCGATAGTTCACGATGTCGTGCCCGAGCAGCGGGTCGTTGACCTTCGCGAGAGCTTCTTTGACGCTGGCTTCGTTCACGTTTCCTCCGTGCACCTACGAGAGGTGCCCGAGCTTGGCCTTCTTCGTCGACAGGTAGCCGGCCGAGTGCTCGGTCGAGCCAACCCAGTGCGACTCTTTTGCGCTGACCTTCATGCCGGCTTTCTCGAGGCCTGCGATCTTCTCGGGGTTGTTCGTCATCAGCCGAACGCTGGCGACCCCGAGGTCCTGCAGGATTCCCGCGGCGATGTCGTAGCTCCGAAGATCCGCTTCGAAGCCGAGCGCCTCGTTCGCCTCGACGGTGTCCTTGCCCTCATCCTGCAGCTGATACGCGGCGACCTTGTTGCCGAGGCCGATGCCGCGGCCCTCCTGCACGAGGTACACGAGCACGCCGCGGCCTTCCTGGCCGATGCGCTCGAGCGCGGCGTCGAGCTGCGCGCGGCAATCGCAGCGCAGGCTTCCGAGCACCTCGCCGGTGAAGCACGACGAGTGAACGCGCGCGAGCACCGCATCACCGCGAACATCTCCGAGCACCATCGCGACGTGCTCTTCCTTGCCGAGGCCGAGCGCTGTCCCACCCGCCGTCACGTCCTCGCCGGTGCGGTACACGACGACCTTGAACTCCCCATATGGCGTGGGGAGTCGGGCCTCGGAGTACCGCGAGATCGCGGGGTTTCGCATGGGGATGCGCGTGTATGTCCCCGTCGGCGCACGTTGTCAATCGTGCTAAGGTCGCAGGGCAATGGCTGTTCGTCCCGTCGTGGTGTGGCCCGACGACCGTCTCCGGCAACCCTCGGTTGCCATCGAGACGATCGACGCGTCGGTTCGCGAGCTCTACCAGGACCTCGTCGACTCCATGTACGCGGAGAATGGCCTCGGAATCGCGGCCCTGCAGCTCGGCGACAACCGACGGATGTTCATCGTGGAGCCCAAGCTAGCGGGCCTCACCGAATCGGATCCACCGGTCGCGTTCATCAACCCCGAGATCCTCGAGACCTCGGAGGAGCAGCAGGACAGCGAGGAAGGCTGCCTGTCGTTCCCCGACATCTACATCAAGGTCAAGCGGTCGCTCCGCGCGAAGGTCCGCGCGATGGGCATCGACGGCAAGATGTTCGAGATGGAGGGTGAAGGTCTGCTCGCGCGCTGCCTGCTGCACGAGTACGACCACCTGACGGGCAAGCTGCTCGTCGACTTCGTCGGCCCGCTGAAGCGCACGATGATCAAGAAGAAGCTGACGAAGCTCAAAGGCTCCGAAGCTTCCGACGCCGAAGCCTGACGTCCTAGCTCGCCGGCGGCAGCAGGATGCTCTTCTGCGGCGGCGGTGATGTCGCGCCGCCGTCTCCACCGCCGAATGGCCGCGGGTTCCAGACCGCGCGCTGGATCGGCACGCCGGCGAGCGACTTGCGCTCCGCGGGCGAGTCGAGACCATCGCACGCGATCTTGAAGCCGACGGCGACGTGATCGCCGGAGCGAAAGCACATCGGATGCGTGCCCCAGCACTCGCATGAGGTCAGCACGTCGGTGTGCTCGAACGGCGCGCCGATCACCCACTCGGGATGCTCGGCGATCGCGACCTTCGGGCTCGTGCAGTGCACGTTGAACAGCGTGCCGTCGTCGTTCGGGATGACGTAGAACAGGAGCTCCTCGCCGAGGAAGACGTGAAACTCCATGCCGTGGTCGTCGATGCCCTTCACCACGAAGCGCGAGCCGACCGCGTCCTGGATCGCGTCCAGCGTGGCGCGCGTGCTCGGCGTGATCGGTCCGAGCGATGCGGGCTCGAGCACGAACAGCGCTCCCGAGCGCGGACCCGGCGCGGAGTTCGAGAGCGTGGTCTCGGGCGCGGCGGCGGTCCCGCCCGCGCACCCCGCGAGCGCCAGCACGACAGCCGTACGCATCCAACGATTGTAGTAGGGTGCCCCCGTGACCGACAGCGTGTTCGTACGTGGGCTCGAGTTCGAGGGTAACCACGGTTACACCGCAGCAGAGCGCCGAGGCACGCGCAGATTCCGCGTCAACCTGACGCTCGAGCTTCCGCTCGCGGCGGCCGCGGTTTCCGACAAGATCGCGGACACTGTCGACTACTGGAAGGTCTCGGAGATCGCGGTGTCGATCGGCACGAAGTCGACGTTCAAGCTGCTCGAGGCGCTCGCCGGCGCGATCGGCCGGAAGATCCAGGAGCTGTATCCGCGTGCGAGCGTCGCGATCGAGCTCGAGAAGCTCGCGCCGCCCTGCCCCGGAGTTCCCGCGGCGTGTGGCGTTCGCATCGTGCTGCCGCCGGTGGACGCCTGATGTTCACGTACGCGACGCCGGTGCGGTTCGCCGATGTCGATCACGCCGGCATCGTCTACTACCCGCGCTTCTTCCATCTCTTTCACGTCGCGTTCGAAGAGCTGTGGCGCGCGCGGATCGGTCCCGCCGCGTACTCCGAGCTGATCGATCGCGATCGCATCGGGTTCCCCGCCGTGAAGGCGGAGTGCGAGTTCAAGGCGCCGCTGAAGTTCGGTGACACCGCCGAGATCGAGGTCACGGTCTCGCGCCTCGGTACGAAGTCGATCACGTTTCGCTATCGCATCTGGCGCGCCGCTACCCCTGCGCTGCCCCGCGCGCTGAGCGCCGAGGGGACAGTGATCACGGCGGTTGTCGATCTGGCAAGATTCGTCGCGACACCCGTGCCGGAGCGCGTCGTGACGATGCTCTCGGATCTTGTCGAAACTGGTGATCGCGCTTGAGCCTTGCATGGGCTCGTACTAAGTGAAGCCATGCTCGAGCGTGACCCCAAG
>JADMIO011216459.1_pt1 | contig 10374 bp, 8 predicted proteins | sample 8958161 | NCBI WGS metagenome assembly JADMIO01 (sample SAMN16585339, study PRJNA669376) | soil metagenome | isolation source: Crop rotation soil | place: USA: Cullars Rotation, Alabama | collected 2011
CCGCGACTTCAAGTCACGTGAATTCCAAGCTTCGGATCCCACTGTGCTGGAAAGATCACGCACATCCACATGGTGCCGATCATGTTCAACCGGCTCCTTAAGCTGCCGGATGAGGTGAAGCGGAAGTATGATCTTTCATCGCTCGAATTCGTTGTGCACGCGGCGGCGCCGTGCCCGGTGGCGGTGAAGCGCGCGATGATCGAATGGTGGGGGCCCGTGATCTTCGAATACTACGGCGCCACGGAAACGGGCGGGGTGGTGTTTTGCGATTCGAAGGAATGGCTCGCTCATCCGGGCACGGTCGGCAAGCCTATGCCGGGCGCGGATGTGCGCGTGATCGATGCACAGGGCCGGTCGGTGCCGAATGGCGAGACGGGCGAGGTGGTCGCCAAGTTCTCGGGCGTCGCCGACTTCACCTATCACCGTGATCACGCCAAGCGGCTTGCGTCCGAGAAGGCAGGGCTGATCGCGCCGGGCGACATCGGTTATTTCGACAAGGACGGCTATCTCTATCTGTGCGATCGCGCCAAGGACATGATCATCTCCGGCGGCGCCAATATCTATCCGGCGGAGATCGAGGCCGTGCTGTGCCGCATGCCAGGCGTGGCCGATTGTGCGGTGTTCGGCGTTCCGGACGATGAGTATGGCGAGGCCGTCTATGCCGCGATCCAGCCCCAGCCAGGGGCGAGCCTGAGCGAGGCTGACGTTAAGTCATACCTGCGCGGGCATATCGCAGGGTTCAAGGTTCCCAAGAAGGTGGCCTTCCAGAATGACCTGCCTCGGGAGGATTCCGGCAAGATATTCAAGCGGAAGCTGCGCGAGCCCTTCTGGGCCAATCGGGCGACCCGCATCTAGTTCATCCTCATTCCCACGCCCGCCATTCTCGCTAAGGTGGGGCGAAACCATAGGGCGGAGCGCTTCGCGTGAACTTCGATTTTTCCGACGACCAGAAGATGCTGCGCGACCAGGCGCGAAAATTCCTCGCCGAACATTCCAGCCGCAAGGCGGTGCGCGAGGTGCTCAACGATGCGGCGAAGTCGTACGACAAGGCGCTGTGGAAGGGCGTGGCTGAACAGGGCTGGCTGGGCGCGGCGATCCCGGAAGAGTTCGGCGGCCTTGGGCTGGGTGGACTGGAGCAATGTGTCCTCGCGGAGGAGATCGGCCGCGCCGTGGCGCCGATACCGTTTTCTTCCACGATCTACTTTTTCGCCGAAGCTGTGCTTGCTGCCGGCTCCCAGACGCAGAAGGCGACATTGCTGCCGCAGATCGCCGGAGGCGATCTCATCGGCGCCTTTGCCGTCTCCGAAGGCCCGGGCGCGCCGTCGCCGGCGTCGATCGAGGCTTCTTTCGACGGGGCGGCGCTGTCAGGGACCAAGATCCCGGTGACGGATGGCGACATCGCAACTCACGCCGTCGTCCTGGCGCGCGAGGGACAGGGGCTTTCGCTTGTGCTTGTCGATCTGTCCCAGCCTGCGGTGAAGCGGGAGACGCTGACGACGCTCGATCCGACGCGCGGGCATGCGAAACTTATCTTCGACAGGGCGAAGGCCGAGCGCATCGGCAAGGCGGGCGAGGGCTGGCAGCTGACCGAAGCGGTGTTCGATCGCGCGGCGGTTCTCATCGCGTTTGAACAGCTGGGCGGGGCGCAGGCGTGTCTCGACATGGCGGTCGATTACGCCAAGAACCGTTATGCCTTCTCGCGCCAGATCGGGTCGTTCCAGGCGATCAAGCATAAGCTGGCGGACATGTATGTTGCGATCGAGCTTGGCCGCTCGAACGCCTATTATGGCGCCTGGGCGCTCTCAACAGAATCGGCGCAGCTGCCGATCGCTGCCGCCGCGGCGCGGATTGCGGCGAGCGATGCCTATTACTTCGCGGCCAAGGAAAACATCCAGGCGCATGGCGGGATGGGCTTCACGTGGGAAGTCGACTGCCACCTGTTCTATCGCCGCGCCAAGCTGCTGGCCGTGCAGGCGGGCGGGCCCGGGGTGTGGAAGGAAAAGCTGGTGCGCCGTCTTGAGTTGAAGAACGCGGCCTGAGGGAGAGACACATGGATTTCAACGACACTCCCGAAGAAGCCGCCTTTCGCGCCGAGGCGCGCGCGTGGCTTGAGAAGACGATCGGAACACCGGCGGCGAAGCTCAGCGCCCGCATCGAAGGGCCTGAGGCGATGAAAGCCGCCAAGGCCTACCAGAAGAAAAAGGCCGAAGCCGGTTATACCGGCCTCACCTGGCGCAAGGATGTCGGGGGCCGCGAGCTGCCGCCGATCTTCTCGGTGATCTTCAATCAGGAAGAGCAGAAATTCCAGGCGCCGAGCGGTGCGTTCGCCATTGGCCTCGGCATGTGCATTCCGACGGTGATTGCGTTCCATTCACCCGACAAGATCAAGCGCTATGTCGGGCCGGCTCTGAGGGGCGAGGAGATCTGGTGCCAGCTGTTCTCCGAGCCGAGCGCGGGATCGGATGTCGCCGGGCTGAAGACGCGCGCCGTGAAGGATGGCGATGACTGGGTTATCAACGGGCAGAAGGTGTGGACCTCCGGCGCGCATTATTCCGACTACGGCATCCTGCTCGCCCGCACCAATCCGGAGAAGGAGAAGCACAAGGGCCTCACCATGTTCGTACTGAACATGAAGGCGCCGGGTGTGGAGGTGCGGCCCATCCACCAGATGTCTGGCGGCTCGAACTTCAACGAGGTCTATTTCAACGATGTGCGGATTCCTGACTCGGAGCGGCTCGGCGAGGTCGGCAATGGGTGGAATGTCGCGCTGGTGACGCTGATGAATGAGCGGCTGGCGGTCGGCGGATCGTCGGGCCCCGAGTACGGAGAGATCCTCGAGCTGGCGCGCACCTTGCCGGCGCCGAGCGGGAAGGGTTCGCTCATCCAGGACCAGGCTTTCCGCGAGAAGCTGGCCAGCTGGTATGTCAGCGCCGAGGGCTACACGCTTGGAAAATACCGTACAATGACGGCGCTTTCGAAGGGCCAGACGCCGGGGCCGGAATCATCGATCGGCAAGATCCTCAACGCCAACCGCATGCAGGATATCGGCAACGCGGCTATCGAGGCGGAGGATCACTACGGCATCATCTCGGATCCCGCGCTGGCGCCGATGCAGAGCGCTTTCCACAACGCATACATGTGGGCGCCGGGCCTGCGCATTGCGGGGGGCACGGACGAGATCCTGCGCAACATCATCGCCGAGCGCGTGCTGGGGCTTCCGCAGGATGTGCGGGTCGACAAGGGCGTGGCGTACAAGGACCTGCCGACGAGCGTGAAGAAGTAATCAGCGCGAGCGGCCGCGGCCCTGCACCTGCCAGATGTCGACCAGCGTGTCGCCGCGGACGATGTGGAAGAAGTCGTAGAGGTTCACGGTCGGATCGCAGTGCGGGACGGCGAGGGTGACGATGTCGCCGATGGAGAGTTTTGTGTCTCCGGCGACGACGAGCCCGTGTTCATCGCCCATGAAGTGGAAGGGCGCACCGGCGGGGGCGCCCGAGAGCACGACGGGCGGGCCGCCATCGGTAGCCATCGCCTTGAAGCCGGCGTCGATGGTGGCGAGGCCCGCCGTGTTGGCGCTGACGACGCGGGTGTCGATCTGCAGTGATGTCTCGTAGGGCGGGGAGGCGGCGCCGGCGCCGGTGAGGTCGCATTCGTTGTACTGGCGGTCCATGAAGACGTAGGAGCCGACCTGCAACTCGTTGAGCACGCCGAGGTCTGCGTCGATGCGGTGCGTGCCGGTGCCGCCGCCGGTGATGACGCCGGGGGTCATGCCAATGCCGGTGAGAGCGTCGATCACGGTGCGGAGATAGGCGGTGCGGTCCTCGATGGCCTCGCGGCGCTTGGCGTAGTCCTCGATATGCTGCTCGCGGCCGCAATAATACTGCACGCCGAGATAGCGGAGCGATGGGGAGGCCTTGATGCGCTCGCCGACGGCAACAGCGGCCTCGGGCGAGGGAACGCCGGTGCGGCGGATGCCGGGATCGATGTCGATGAGGACTTGCAGCGGCTTGTTCGCGGCGGAGGCGGCGGCATTGAGCGCTGCGACGTTGGCGGGGTTGTCGACGGTGACGCGCAGGTCCGGGATGCGGGCGTTGAGCTTGATCAGGCGCTCGATGGCGGGTGCGGAAACGACGGGGGACGTGATGAGGATGGCCTCGACGCCGCCATCGGCCATGGCTTCGGCTTCGCCCAGCTTGGCGCAGCAGACGCCGGCGGCGCCGGCTGCGATCTGCTTCTTCGCGATGTCCGCGCTTTTGTGCGTCTTGGCGTGGGGGCGCAGGGCGATGCCGCGCTCCTTTGCGAAGACAGCCATCTTTGCGACGTTGCGGTCCAGTGCGTCGAGATCGATCACCAGAACCGGCGTGTTGAACGACTTGCGCCCGCCCTGCTGGCCGATGAGGTGTGTGTGGAGTTCGCGGTCGTTCATGTCCTGATGCCGAACAGCTGGGTGAGGTGCGCATTGGCGAACTTGGCGCCGGGATCAGCCTTGTCGCGGACGGCGCAGAATTTTGCGGCGTCGGGATAGAGCTTGTGGACGTCGGCGGTGGTGAGGGTGTGGCGCTTGGCCCAGTGAGGGCGGCCGTCGTGGGCGCGGAAGATCTTCTCGGCTTCGGCGAAGATCTCGCGCCAGGCCATGCGGTGATACTGGTGCATCGAGATCGAGGCGCCGATGCGGCCCTGGAAGGGGCTGAGCCAGATGTCATCGGCTGCGACGAGGCGGAATTCGAACGGGAAGGCGACGGGCAGCTTCTTCTTGCGGATCCAGCCGATCACCTCGTTGAGGGCGGGCCAGCCGTTTGCGCGCGGCAGTTCGTATTCCATCTCCTCGAACAGGACGGTGCGCTCGGACGGGAAGATGCGGTAGGCGGGGCCGACGCGGCGGCGCTTCATTTCCTTTGGCAGCAGGCGGCGCTGCAGGAAGGGGGTCATGAAGGGGAAGGATTTGCAGAGGTCACACACGCGGCGGAACGATGTGTCGTCCATGTCCTTCTGTTCCTTCATCGGCCCTTCGGAGGGCTTGGGGTGAAGGATTTTGAGCATGGCGAGATCGGCATAGGGGAAGACGAAGAATTCGATGTGTCGGTTGGCGGCCGCCCATTCGTCCCAGCGTTCGGCGATCTCGGCGAGCGGGTAGACTTCGAGGCGTTCTTCGAGGTGGTAGGCGGGAAGGACATCGATTTCGATCTTGGTGGCGACGCCGAGGAGGCCCAGGGAGAGGCGCGCGGCCTGGAAGAGATCGGGGTTTTCGGCGGGGCTGCATTTGACGATGGAGCCGTCGGCCTGCATCAGTTCGAAGGCGCGTGCGGCGGTGGAGAGCGTGCCGAGGGTGGCGCCTGTGCCGTGCGTGCCTGTGCCGATGGCGCCGGCGAGGGCCTGCGGGTTTACGTCGCCCTGGTTGATGAGGGATGCGCCCTTGTCCCAGAGGATCTGCGTGAGCTTGGCGAGCGACCATCCTGCCGGGCACGTGGCGCGAGTAGCATCGGCGTTGACGGCGACTTCGCCCTCCATCTCGCTGAGGTTGATGAGCGTGCCGTCCGTTTCGCATAGCGGCATGAAGGAATGGCCGGCGCCGACGACGCGCACCTTGTTGGATGAGCGGACGAGCGCGGCGAGTTCAGTCTCGTTGCGCGGTTTTTCAATCCGCGTGGGGTTTGAGGAAACGCTGCCTGACCAGTTGGACCAAGCCGTCATCATTCATCCTCGAGGCGCGCGCTGGCGAGCAGGACGGCCGCCTCGCGGAAAATCTCTTCGCGCGGGATGCGGTCTTCCTCGTTCAGCATTTCATCGATTGCATAGCCGTATTCCACCGTCATGCGCAGCCGCCGCCACAGCGCCTTGCGGTTCACCTTTGGAAGCAGTGGGGCGTAGACCTCCAGCATTGCATCGGTGACTTCGCGGTGGGATTCGACGCGGACATGGGCGAGCTGCGGTACGGCGCGCATCGCGCGCTCGATCCAGACGCCGCCGGGTTCTTTGCTTGTGACATCGGCGGTTGCGCGCAGGAGATCCTCGACATGCGCGCCGAGCGCATCGAGGCCGCCGGGGGCATGCTTTTCCAGCCATGCGAAGAGGACGGCGTTCTGGCGATCCATGAAACGGCGGCCGAGAGCTTCGAGGATGGCGTACTTGTCCTTGAAATAGCGGTAGAGGGCTGCGGGAGAGACGCCCGCGCGCGCCGCGATCATGTTGGTGGAGATGCGTTCGATGCCGACCTCCCCCAGAAGCTCGCCGGCAATATCCAGCAGCCGGTCGCGCGTCTGGCGGGCGCGCTCCTGAATCGGGGCAGCACGCAGGGCGGGAGCTTTCGCCTTGCGTCTGGCTTTCTTGACGGGGGCCATCAGGCAGCTCCCTCCGGCGCGGGTGCAGCCTTGGGCCGGATCTGGTGGACCGTGAAGGCGATAACGACGGCCACGATCATGCAGGCGGCGCTGAACAGGAGTGCGCCGCGGGCATCCGTCGCGGTGATCAGCTGCGAGGCAACATAGGGGCCGAAGCTACCGCCCAGCACCTGTGCTCCGCCGATGAGAACGGCGGCGCGCCGCGTCGGATCCGCCTCGATGACCATGGGCACGAGGAAGGGGAGGACGAACAGCCAGAGGAAGCCGAAAGCGCCAGCAAGAACGAGAAACATCCCGGGCTCAGGCAGGAGGTAGAGACCATAGAGTACGGCGCCAGTCGCGACGGCGGCGGCAATCACGGTCCACAGCCAGTTGACCCGTCCGGCGAGAACGGTCGCGATGCCGGCGCCGGCGACCTGTGCAGCGAGCGAGACGGAATAGCTTGTGTTGGCGACGTCCGGCGCATGGCCCGCCTGACCGGAGAGCGATCCCTGGTAGGTGAAGACGCAGATCGTGAAGCCCGAATAGAGGAAAGCCGAAATCAGGGCGATCCAGCCCAGCCCGCCCGGCAGGCCGCTATGCCCTTCGGTGCGGGGAAGAGCGGCGAGACGCGGAGGGGAGAAAAGCGCCACCGCGGCTGTTGCGGCAAAGTAGGCGGCGAGCACCCACCAACCCGCATCGGCGCCAACGCCTTGCGTGACGGGCCCGATCACCCGCGACATCAAGAGTTGCGCCAGCGTCTGGATGGCGAGATAGGCGCCTGACCAGCGTTCCGGCGTCGGCGTCCGGGCGATCATCGCGACGGTGATCCACATCAAGACGCCGCTGGGCAGGCCGGCGAGGGCGCGGATCGCGATGACCATGCCGCCGCTGAACAGGGGCGTTGCCGCATTGAGACCTGTTAGCGCCAACGCCGTGACGACGCCGATTGTCTTGAGCCGCTCCGGCTTGAGAACGGCCCCGGAGATGAAGGCGGCAAGGCCGAGCGTAAGCAATTCTGCCGCAAAGGCCTGGCCCAGCTGACTCGACGTGAGCCGGTTGGTCCGCTCGAGGTTTCCAAGAAGGTCCGGGCCGACGCCGGCGATCATTATGCCCGCGACGCCGAGGAACATCACCGCGAAGATCTCAAGGTTAGACGGCCGCGCCCCGATCCATTCGCCAGCCGATGGGTTGCTCGCTTGGGTTTCGCTCATGGCGGATTAGTAAGTGACTCGCAGGAAAGCTCCAAATACCGGGCGCGGCCCCATGCTGAAGAGGTCGAAGCCGAGGCCTTCGATCGGGATGATGTCGGCAATGTTGGTCTCGTCGAACACGTTGCGGCCGAAGATGCCGGCCTCCCAGTTGCTGGCGTCGGGTTTCCAACCGAAGCGCAGGTTGACGAACGTGCGCTCGCCGTCGGACAGTCGTTCCACATTGCGGGTGTCGTAGAAGACTTTCGTGCGGTAGATGACATCCGCCTGCGCCGAGGCGTTGCCGCCCGCGAACGGCCATTCATAGCGCGCCGTGCCGTTGAGGCTGACATCCGGGGCGTTGGGCAGGGTGTTGCCCGAATAATCGTCGCCCGCTGACTGGAAATCCTCATAGCTGGCATCAAGGAAGGATGCGCCCAGCGACAGGTCGAGACCATCGATCGGGGAAGAGGCCAGCTCGACTTCGAGTCCGCTCACCTCGGCGTTGGACGCGTTGGTGAAGTTCTGCACGGTGAGGTTGGTGTTGGGGTCGACGATCAGCGTGTAGACCTGCAGGTCTTCGTAGTCGTAGTAAAACGCCGCGAAGTTGGCGGTGAGCATCCTGCCGAACAGTTGCGACTTGAGGCCTACCTCGTAGGCGTTGACGATCTCGTCGTCATAAGGAGCGATAGCCGCCGGGTCGGTCGTTTGCCCGCCGAAGAAGCCGCCGCTCTTGTAGCCGCGGTTGTAGCTTGCATAGACGTTGATATCGTCATTGACGGCGTACTGCAGGCCCAGCCGGCCTGAGACGCTATCGAACGTCTTCGAGTTATCGACGGTGGGGAAGATGTTGAAGGTCGGATCGCCGACATTGCTGGCGTAGGTCGAGTTGTAGTGGAAGTCCTTGTCGTCGGCCGAATAGCGCAGGCCGATTGTGCCGGTGAGCTTTTCCGTGAACTTGTAGTCGACCTGGCCGAAGGCGGCGTAGCTTTCCGTCTCCTGCGTGTAAGGCCAGCCGAAGACGCCGATGCCCTGGGGCAGGTCTGTGTTGGGATCGCCTGAGTTGGCAACGCGGAACACGTCGTAATAGGAATTCGTGTTGAGCTTGTCGTGGGCGAGGTAGATGCCCACGACCCAGTTGAGCGTGGCCTCGCCGTTGGATTGCAGGCGCAGTTCCTGGCTGGCGGCCCACTGGTTGGCGCGGTAGCGGGCGGTGATGATGTCGTTGGGGCCGGCGTCCGTATCCTCGATGTCGTCGCGCTCGGCGTGATCGAAGCCGGTGACGGAAATGAGCGACATGCCGCCGAGATCCCAGGTCAGCGTCGATGAGGCGCCATAGGTTTCGACATTGTCCTTGCCTTCGAGGTGGTAGTCGCCCTGGTAGAGGTTCGTGCTGGTGTTGGCGTAGCCGGCGAGATCCGTGCACTGGCCGGACGTGTAGAAGGCAGGGGCGCAGAACCCGTCCGGCCCCGTGGCGGCGGGCGTCTGCGGCAGGAGCGAGCGGTTGTAGGCCCAGATCGACCCGTCGTTGGAGCGGCCATAGCGGAGCTGGAACAGGGCGTCGAACGTGTCGGACGGCGTCCATGCGACCTGGAAGCGGGCGCTGAGACGATCCGCATCGTTGCCGCGGTTTCCGGTGAGGCGGTTCAGCGTGTAGCCGTCATTGGTGACGTAGGTGGCGGAGGCGCGATAGGCGATCTTGTCGTATGGCAGCGGGCCGCCGACGCCGGCCTCTATGGTGGTGTTTTCGAACGAGCCGCGTTCGACATAGGCGTCCGCCTCGAATTTCTTGCCGGGCTTGCGGGTGATGAGGTTGATGGCGCCGCCCGTGGTGTTGCGGCCATAGAGCGTGCCCTGTGGCCCGCGCAGGACTTCGACACGGTCGAGATCGAAGAAGGCTCCCATTTGGGCGAGCGGAGAACCGATATAGACGCCGTCCGAATAGATCGCGACGGCGCTGGCTGTGTTCGGGTTGAAGTCGTTGAGGCCGATGCCGCGGATGAAGATCTTGGGGTTGGCGGCGTTGTCGTCCGTCTTCACCTGCAGGCTGGGGGCGAGGGCGTTGAGGTCCATGACGTCGGTGACGCCCTGGCTCTGCAGCGCATCGCCGGGCAGCGCCGTCACGGCGACGGGCACGTCCTGGATGTCCTGGGACCGCTTCTGCGCCGTGACGATGATCACGTCTGACGCCTGATCCGCCTGTTGGGCCAGCGCTGGCAGCGGGACCGCCGCCAGCATCGTGCACGCAAGCAGACACACCTTCACCGTACGCATACCCACCTCCACGCCTTGCTTTTCACAAAGCTAGTCATCACTAGCTTTTCATGGCAAGAGATTTCCCGCAAATGGTGAAATCAAATATCGCCGCCGCGTCGCAGGGGGCGGCGAGATTTACTCCGGGGAAGCTGCTTTCCCATCGCCCCTGATCAGCTTGATGTCCGAGCCTGCGGCCCAGGCGTGGATGTCGTCGCGGCGGAGGGCGGTTGCCATCATGTCGGGGAACTGGTCGGGCGTGCAGGCGAAGACGGGCGCGCCGAGGGCTGCCACCTTGGCGGAGAGGGCGGGGTCGTAGCCGGCGCGGCCAGTGTCGGTGAGGGCCAGCAGGACGATCACGTTGACGCCCATGCGGATGAGGCGGGCAAGGCGCGCAACCAGCTCCTCTGCATTGCCGCCCTCGTAGAGGTCGGTCACCAGGATGAGGTGGGATTTCGCGGGCCGCTCGATGCGTTCCGCGCAATAGGCGACAGCCTGGTTGATGTCGGTGCCGCCGCCGAGTTGCACGCCAAAGAGCACGTCGACCGGGTCGGCAAGGTCTTCGGTGAGATCGACAATGGCGGTGTCGAAGCAGACGAGGCGCGTCTTCACAA
>JADMIO012611090.1_pt1 | contig 10374 bp, 7 predicted proteins | sample 8958161 | NCBI WGS metagenome assembly JADMIO01 (sample SAMN16585339, study PRJNA669376) | soil metagenome | isolation source: Crop rotation soil | place: USA: Cullars Rotation, Alabama | collected 2011
GCGCTGTAGCCGTCGAAGACCGTGGCGACCGCCGCGCGGACCAGCTCGCGCGCGACGTTCTCGGGTCCCTTGAGCTCGCCCTCGTACTCGAGCTCGACCTTTCCCGTCAGGGCGGACAGCGACGCATAGATGTCGCTGACGCGCGGCACGGCCTGGTCGTCGCCGCGCAGCAGCGCCCGCCGCTCGGCGTTCGAGACCACATTTTCGAGCGTCGTGATCGACAGCCGCTGGCTCACGCCGGATCGCTTGTCGACTTTCTGGTCGGCGCGCGCGTGCAGCGCGATCTCCTCGACGATCTCCCGGATGAACGCCGGCACCTCGATACGCGGCGCGCCGGCGGGGACGGCCTGGCCGCGGTCCGTCCAGGCCTCCTGCAGCGTGATCGCCATCGCATCCTGCCGCGAACGCGGGTAGTGCGTGCGAATCTCGGAGCCGATGCGATCTTTGAGCGGCGTGATGATCTTGCCGCGCGCCGTGTAGTCCTCCGGGTTCGCGCTGAAGACGAGCGAGACGTCCAGCCGCAGCCGGACGGGATAGCCCTTAATCTGGACGTCGCCTTCCTGCAGGATGTTGAAGAGGCCGACCTGCACTTTGCTCGCGAGATCCGGCAGCTCGTTAATCGCGAAAATTCCGCGATTGGCCCGCGGCAGCAGCCCGTAGTGCATCGTCAGCTCGTCGCCGAGCTGCAGACCGGATCGCGCCGCTTTGATCGGATCGACGTCCCCAATCATGTCGGCGATCGTCACGTCGGGCGTGGCCAGCTTCTCGACGTATCGGCGCTCGCGCGGCAGCCAGCCGATCGGCATGGAATCGCCCTCGGCGGCTTCCCGCGCGCGGCAGGCCGCGCACAACGGCGCCAGCGGATCGTCGTGGATCTCGCAGCCCGGCACGACCGGAATTTCCTCGTCCAGCAGCGACGTGAGCGCGCGCAGCAACCGGGTCTTCGCCTGGCCGCGCAGTCCGAGGAGGATGAAATTGTGGCGCGACAGAATCGCGTTGACGACCTGCGGGACGACCGTGTCGTCGTAGCCGATGATGCCGGGGAAAAGAGTCTCGCCTGATCGCAGACGGACGATCAGGTTCTCACGCATCTCGTCCTTTACGGAACGATGCGGGGCGCGTCCTGCGGCGACAGCTTCACGCAGGCCGCCGAGTGTTGATGGTAGAGCCATGGACTGATACTAGCAGCCTCCGGCGCTCGCGCATCGTGCGCGGTGGCGTCCGGACCGGCGCTCAGCGTCCGGCGCCGCTACTTCGACAGGCCGATCGCGATGCCGACGACGACGTGATGCGTGAGGGCCGACATCCACCCGGTGCCTTGCGCCAGATCGATCTTGGGCCTCGCGTACGTCAGCTTGTACTCGCTCACGATCGCCAGTCGATAGGGGAGCTGGAACTGCAGTCCCGCGGCGCCCTGCGCGCCGAACCCTCCGAACTCGTACTGATGCTTCACCTGTCCGAGGACCGTCGATTCCGCGTGCGGAACCGTCGGACCGCCGCCGGCGCGGAGCATGAGCGACAGCCGATCCGAATGGCTCAGCGGACGCCGGAACACGGCGTTCACGAAGCAGAGATTGAGGCCGTGCGTCATCTGATACTCGGACACGATGCGGCTCATGGGCGCCGCGGCGCCTGGCGGCAGCACCGATCCCGATCCGAGCGTCACGTCATACGTGCGGTCCACATCAGCGAGCGCCTTCATGTGGATCAACTCGAGCTCGAACCCCAAACGCCGGTCGGAGCCGCCCATGCGGCCGATCCTGACGCCGTAGTAACGACGCGGCACCGTCGGCTGGGCCGCAAACTGCACATCGTGAAAATCGATCGTCAGGTCCGGCACACGGATCGCGACCGTTGCATCGTGCGTGTGGTTGCCTCCGAGGTACCCGGACACGTACCACTGCGCTGACGCGGTCCTCGGAACAACGAAGCAGGCTGCGAAACAGACAGGAGCGATCACGAACAGGCGTCGACTGGTCATCGCGCGAGATACTAGCATCGGCCGCGAATCACGCGTGCGGCGACGCATGGCGTGGCCGCTCGTATGATCGTGAAGTCCGCGATGCTTTCCATGGCCGCCGTGCTCTCACTCGACCGCCTGACCACGATCGCCCATCGCGGCGGGTCCGGCCTGCGTCCTGAAAACACGCTGGCGGCGTTCGACCATGCCGTGGCGCTGGGCGTTGACGCGATCGAATGCGACGTTCATCTGTCGCGCGATGGCGAAGCCGTGGTGATTCACGATCCGCTGCTCGATCGCACGACTGACGCGACGGGTCGAGTCCGCGATCTGACGGCCGATGAATTGGCGAAGGTCGACGCGGGCTTTCGCTTCACCTCCAATGGCGGATTTCCATACCGCGGAGCCGGGTGCGGTGTGCCGATGCTCCGCGACCTGCTCGATCGCTATCCCGGCGTGCCGATCGTCATCGAGGTGAAAGGGGACGATCCGATCGTTGCGGCGCGTACGCTCGCGGTCGTCGACGAGCATGATGCCGCGGGGCGCGTGATCATCGGTGGCTTCAGCCATGACGTGCTCACGAGCGTCCGCGCGGCCCGGCCGGATCTGCCGACGAGCGCGTCGAAGCTCGAAGCGCGCCGCGCCTTGACGCGCTCGTATCTATGGCTGCCGCCGCGGCGGCCGGCGTTCCAGCTTTTTCAGATGCCCTTCCGCCTGCGCGGCCGTCAGATGTTTAGCCGCTCGTTTGTCAGAGCCGCTCGGCGAGGCGGCATCCCGGTGCAGGCGTGGGTGGTGGATCAGCCGGACGACATGCGCCGGCTGATCGGGTGGGGTGTGACCGGCATCATCACGGACCGGCCGGATGTGGCGCTCGGCGTGACTCGGCAGGAGCGCGCTTCGCAGACCTGACCTTATTTCATCGCCGTCTGAATCGCCGCCTCGGCCAGGGGCGCCATGACGGCGTAGCCGGCGGTCGTGGGATGCAGATCGTCGGCGCTGAATTCGGCTTTCAGCAATCCCTTGTCGTCCAGCATCGCCGAGAAATAGTCGAGATACACGTCGCCATGATCGGCGGCGTACTTCTTCATCCACGCGTTGATGCGACGGATGCGATCCATCGGCCGCGCCGACGTCTGCGGATTGCCGTTCGGGGCCGTGTGGTAGTTGCTGACGGGCGTGATGCTCGACAGCACGACCTTGATTCGATGCGCGTGGGCCAGTTCGCTCATCGACGCCAGATTGCCCTCGATCTCATCGTCGGTCATCGGTCCGGTATTGCCGGCGATGTCGTTCGTGCCGGCCAGAATGACGACGACCTTGGGGTTCAGTGCGATGACGTCGGGCCGCATGCGAATCAGCATTTGCGGCGTCGTCTGCGCGCTGATCCCGCGGTCGACGTATTTCTTTCCGGGAAAGAACCCGCCGAAGCGCGGCTGCTGCCAGTTGTCGGTAATCGAGTCGCCCATGAAGACCGCGTCCGCGCTCTTCACGTTCAGATTGTCGTTCCGATATCTGTTGAGCTGCGGCCAATCACGCAGCCGTGTGTCGTTGGCCGCGACGCCTCGAAGCGCGGTCGCCAGCTCGGGGCAGCTCAACTCGGGAAGGGCGGGGCCGCGGCCGGCGGCGGCTGGCGCGGCTGCGGAAGCCGGCGTCTGCGCGGACGCTGCCTGCGCGGGTGCCGTCTGCAGGGTTCGGGCGCTGGCCGTCATGACCGCGAGGAGCAGGAAAGACAACACAATCACGCGTCGCATCGATCCTCCGTTGATGCTTTACACCTGTTGCAGCAGCTCGCGCAGCCGTCGTGCGACGACTTCGGCCTCGCCCGGCTGCATCATCCAGACGCCGACCGCGATTTCCTGACGTTCGGCCTGCGCCGCGGAGTCGCCGAGCACGATTTCGATCGACGGCTCGCCGTCGCGCAGCTGTTGCCGCACCGCCGGACCGAGCCGCTTCGCGCCAGCCGTCGGCCAGCTGAACCGGACGTGCGGCACGTGATTGGCGATGGGCGGGACGTAGCGCTCGACGGTCACACGCGGGTTGCCCGCGGCGGCGGCCGCGACAACCGTCGCGCGCCGCTCCCACTCGCGCCATTCGGCGTCCGCATCGCGCTTCAGAAACATCTCGACCGCGACCATCATGCCGAGCATTTCTTCCTTGTTGACCTTCAGCCCGCGGCCGATCGTGTCGCTGTTGGGCGAACAGTTCAGGCGCGCGGCCTCGATCAGATCGCGGCGCCCGAGCAGCAGCCCCGCGCTCTGCGGCCCGCGCAGCCCTTTGCCTCCCGAGAAGGTCACCAGATCGAATCCGAGCTTCGAGTAGCGGTTGATGTTCTCCGTCGGCGGCACGTCGGCGGCCGCGTCGTTGAAGGTCGGGATGTTCAGCTTCTTGCCGAGCGCGGCGAACTCCTCGACTTTGATCGCGCCCTTCGCGTCCGCGTCGTTGAAGAACAGCATCATGGCGGTGTTCGGTCCGGCGGCGCGCTCGAGCTCGTCCCGCGTCTCCACCTCGACCAGCCGGACGCCGCAGTTGCGCACGGCGTGGTCGTAGCCGTAGCGGTGCGCTTTCTGGATGATGACCTCGGATTTCATCCCGCTGCCGGACAGATCCGGAACGCGGCGAATCCATTCGGCATTCTTCCCGGTCACGCACGCGGCGGTGCCGAGGGTCAGCGCCGCGGCGGCGCCGGACGTGACCATCGCCGCCTCGACGCCGGCGAGCTGCGCGATCCGTTTGCCGACCGCGTCGTGCAGATCGTTCAGCGGGACGAAGGTCTTCGACGCGTAGTTGATCGCCTCGACGACCTCCGGCAGCATCAACGACGCCGTCAGCAGCGTGTAGGTTTCGCCGGCGTTGATGAGCGGCCGAATGCCGAGCTCCTTGAAAAAATCCCGGCCGGCGGCCGAAGCCGCGGTTGTCGTCATCGTCGTGATCGCCGGCGTCAGCGCGCCGGCAGCGGGGACGCTCGAGAGCGTTTTCAGAAACGTTCGTCGATTCGGCATGGGCACCTACCCGACCGCGTCACAGTGCGCGGATTTTCAGATTGCGGAACCAGACCTCGTCGCCGTGATCCTGGAGCAGTATCCGCGTTTTGAATTTCGTCCCGAATCCCGGCACCGGTTTGAACTTGCTCGCGGCGACCGCTTTCAACAGCGACGGGCTGCCGAGCTCGTAGTCGACGATTTTCGCGCCGTTCAGCCAGTGCTCGACGTGCGTGCCCTTCACGATGATCCGCGACTCGTTGAACTGGCCGATAGGCCGGACCTTCCTGGCGGAGCTCGGCGCGATCAGCGAGTAGAGGGCGCCGGTCTGGACATCCGGCGCGAGCGGGGCCTCGGCATGGTGCTCGTCGTCGATAATCTGATACTCGTGTCCGACCGCGCTGCGCCCATCGTCGCCTTCCCACATCGGCGCGCCTGCGGCGTTCAGACGTTCGTGCACGAGATATTTGACGCCGCTGTTGCCGCCCGGGCTGATGCGCCAGTCGAAGCGAACGTCGAAATCCACGAACTGATCGAGCGTGACGATGTCGCCGCCGCCGCTGTTGGGCGTGCCGTTCGACTTCATGTTTTTCAAGCAGCCGTTGTCAATCGTCCAGCCCTTGACGGCATTTTTCGAAGGGTCGTAGCTGCGCCAGCCGTTCAGCGTTTTTCCGTCGAACAGCAGCCGCCAGCCGTCCGTCCGCTCGGCGGCCGTCAGCGCGTTGGGCTGAGCCGTCTGGCTGGCGCTGATGACAGTCGCGGCGGCAACAAGCAGAATAGCGGCGAGGCGAGCAGGCATGCCGCAGTGTAGTAGGAAGCGGGGACGTTGGGAAGTTGGGAAGTCAGGGCAAGAGGAAGTCCTCCTGGGCCGATGATTCAAGTCCGATCGCTCTCAAAGGTCTACGGTACATTTCGAGCGGTTCACGACCTGACGTTCGACGTCGGCGCCGGCGACATCGTCGGATTGATCGGGCCCAACGGCGCCGGCAAGACGTCGACGCTGCGCTGCATTGCCGGTATCCAGGCGCCGAGCGCGGGCGCGATTGCGGTCTGCGGACACGACATCGTGCGCGAGCCCCTCGCGGCCAAGCGCGGTCTCGCGTTCATGGCCGATGAGCCGCAGCTCTTCGAGTACCTGACCGTGATGGAACATCTTCGTCTCACGGCGAGGCTCTACCAGGTGCACGATGTGGAGGCTCGGGCCAGCGCACTCCTGGCCGAGCTGCAACTGATCGGGAAAGAAAACGCCGTTCCCGCGGAGCTCTCGCGCGGGATGAAACAGAAAGTCGCGATTGCCTGCGGACTGCTGCACGAGCCGGCCGCGCTGCTCTTCGACGAGCCGTTGACGGGTCTCGATCCGCTCGGCATCCGCCACATGAAGGAGACGATCGTCGCACGCGGACGCCGCGGCGCGGGCATCGTCGTCTCGTCGCACCTGCTTCATCTCGTGGAAGAGATCTGCACGCGCATCGTCATCATTGATCGCGGCGCGAAGGTGGCGGATGGAACGCTCGCGCAGCTGCGCGACCAGTCGGCCGGCGCCGAACCCGGCTCGAACCTCGAGCACATCTTCCTCAACGTCACCGGCCGCGGCGCATGATGGCCGGCGCGTTTTTTTACCTGACGTTCTGTTCGATTCGGAACCGGATCCGCCGGCGGCTGCGCAGGCTGCGCGAGCCGCGCTATCTCTTTGGGAGCATCGTCGGCATTCTGTACTTCTACTTCATGGTCTTCCGGCGAATCGGCGCGCCCGCGCGCGCGTCGGCGCCGTCGCTCGGCTACCTCGTGCAGCGAAACAGCGGGATTTTCGAATTCCTCGCGACGATTTTTCTATTTGTCGTGGTCGTCGTGGCCTGGGTCTTTCCCGGTCTCAAGCGCATCGAGTTCACGCGCGCCGAAGTGCAGTTCCTGTTCACGGCGCCGGTCACCAGGAAGCAGTTGCTGCACTACAAGCTGCTGCGCGGCCAGGTCGGGGCGGCGTTCAGCGGTCTCATCGCGGCGATCTTCCTTCGGCCGGGCACGTTGGCGCGCGGCGGCACGTTCGCGGCCGGCCTGTGGCTGACGTTCGCGATGGTGAGACTCCATTCGACCGGAATCGCGCTCCGGCGGCTCAGCATCCTTCAACACGGCGCGAAAGGACTCTCGCGCCAGTGGATCCCGCTCGCGGTCATCGCGCTCGCGATCTCCGTGTTGGCCTCAACGATCGTCGCGGACTGGCCGGCCTTGGCCGCGACCGCATCGGCCCGCGACCTCGTCACCGAGCTGCGCAGAATCGCGTCGATCGGGCCGGCGAGCTGGCTGCTCTGGCCATTCCATGCTGTCGCGCGCCTGGCGCTGGCGTTCACCGGCGAGCAGATGATTCACGCACTCGGACCGGGCCTGCTCCTGTTGGGGCTGAACTACGCGTGGGTGATGAGAAGCGACGCGTCATTCGAGGAGGCGTCGGCCGCTTATGCCGAAGCGCGCGCGTTGCAGCCGGCGAGCGGACGGCCGGCTCCCTCGATCGGACAGCGGCGATCGGCGCCGTTTCGGTTGGCCGCGACGGGCCGGCCCGAGCTGGCCATCGTCTGGAAGAATTTGATCCTGCTGGGCCGGTATGCGTCGGTGCGAACGCTGCTGCGCACCGGCCTGGCACTCGGCATCCTGCTGCTTGCGTTCTCCCGGGGTCGAGGCGGAGACGTGATGTCGGCCGTCATCGTCATGCTGCTGGTCGGAGTGCTGATGACCGTGCTCGTTGGTCCCCAGATGGTTCGCAACGACCTGAGGCAGGATCTGGCGAGCCTGTCGCTTCTGAAGACGTGGCCCGTGCGCGGCGCTGCCGTCGTACGCGGCGAAGTGCTCGCGAGCAGCGTGCTGCTGACCGCGATTTCGTGGCTGCTTCTGCTCGCGGCGGTCGTGTTGTTCGGCCCGCATCCGCAATTGCGGCGTGTGCCCGTGACGATTGCGGATCATCGCTTCTCGTTTGCCGTGGCGGCGGCGGTCGTCGCGCCCGCGCTCATCCTCGCGCAGCTCGTGCTTCACAACGGCATGGCGATTCTGTTTCCGGCGTGGGTTGCCGTCGGCTCCTCGCGATCGCGAGGGATCGACGCGATCGGTCAGCGCCTGATCATGGCCGGCGCGATCGTCGTGACGCTGGCGTTGGCGGTTCTCCCCGCGGCCGTCATCGGATGGCCGGCGGCGCTCCTCATGATCGGTATCCTGCGCGATCCGGATGCTCGTTACGTCCTCATGCCTCCGTTCGTCGGCCTGCTCATGTCGATCGTGATGCTGATCGAGTGCTGGGTTGCGATCGAGCTGCTCGGCGCCGTCTTCGATCGCACGGACGCGACGTCGATCGAGCCAGTGGAGTGACGCGCGCGAGATGACGTGATATTCAGACCATCAGTGCAGTAACGCGCATGTAACGCGACGGCTCATAGGCCCCATCTCGATTGCGAATAATCACTATTAGCGGACTACAATGGTTTGATAAGCATGAAGAACATTGCGCCCAGTGATGCGGCCGAGCTCGAGGCCGTCGAAACGCGCGAGTGGCTCGACTCGCTCGACTACGTGCTGCGCACCGGCGACAAGAGCCGCGTCGTCAGGCTGCTCGAAGCGCTGCGCATCCGCGCGCGGCAGGCCGGTGTCAAAGAACCCTTCACTTCCAAGACGCCATACATCAACACGATTCCGCAGCAGGAAGAAGTTCCGTATCCCGGCGATCGTGCGATTGAGTGGCGCATCAAGAGCCTCGTCCGTTGGAACGCGCTGGCGATGGTCGTGCGCGCCAACCGCGAGTCGGACGGCATCGGCGGCCACATCTCGACCTACGCGTCGTCCGCGACGCTGTACGAAGTCGGATTCAATCATTTCTTCCGCGGCAAGGAAGCGGGCGCTGACGCCGACATCATCTATTTCCAGGGCCACGCGTCGCCTGGGCCGTACGCGCGCGCGTTTCTCGAAGGCCGGCTGTCCGAAGATCAGCTCCGGAATTTCCGGCGCGAGCTGAAGCCCGGCGGCGGCTTGTCGTCGTACCCCCATCCCTGGCTGATGCCGGATTTCTGGGAGTTCCCGACGGTCTCAATGGGCCTCGGCCCGTTGATGGCGATCTACCAGGCGCGATACGCGCGCTACCTCGAGAATCGCGGACTGAAGCAGCCTTCGAGTCAGAAGATTTGGGCGTTTCTCGGCGACGGCGAAACGGACGAGCCGGAAACGCTCGGCGCGATTTCGTTGGCCGCGCGCGAGAAGCTCGACAACCTGATTTTCGTGATCAACTGCAACCTGCAGCGGCTCGACGGGCCGGTCCGCGGCAATGGCCAGATCATCCAGGAGCTCGAAGCGAATTTCCGCGGCGCTGGCTGGAACGTCATCAAGGTGCTGTGGGGCGAGGATTGGGATCCGCTGCTCGCGCAGGACCACGAGGGGCTTCTTGTCCGGCGGATGGGCGAGATCGTCGACGGCGAGTATCAGCGCTTCGTCGTGGAGGACGGCGCGTACCTCCGGAAGCATTTCTGGGGACCCGATCCACGCTTGCTCGAGATGGTTCGCGGCTACTCGGATGCCGATCTGAAGAAGCTGCGGCTCGGCGGACACGATCCTCTGAAGGTCTACAACGCCTATCTCGCGGCCACGCAGCACAAGAACGGGCCAACCGTCGTCATCGCTCGCACGATCAAGGGATACGGACTCGGCGAGGCGGGCGAGGGCAAGAACATCACGCACCAGCAGAAGAAGATGAACGAAGCGGATCTTCGTCATTTCCGCGACCGCTTCGCGATTCCGATTGGCGACAATCAGATCGCGGATGCGCCGTTCTATCGGCCGGACGAGAACAGCGCCGAGATCACATACTTGAAGGAGCGCCGCGCCGCGCTGGGCGGCTTCGTGCCGCGCCGCGTCGTGACCGCGCCGGCGCTGAAGCCATCGCTGGACGACGTATTCGACGAGTTCTACAAGGGCGCGGACGGCCGCAAAGCGTCGACGACGATGGTGTTCGTCAAGATGCTGGCGAAGCTGCTGCGCGACAAGGAAATCGGGAAGCTGATCGTGCCGATTGTGCCTGATGAGGCGCGGACGTTCGGCATGGAAGCGCTGTTCCGCGCGGTCGGCATCTATTCCAGCATCGGCCAGTTGTACGACCCGGTCGATAAAGAGACGCTGCTGTATTACAAGGAAGCCAAGGACGGCCAGATCCTCGAAGAAGGCATCACGGAGGCTGGTTCGATTTCGTCGTTCATCGCCGCGGGCTCCGCGTACGCGACGCACGGCGTCAACACCATTCCGTTCTTCATCTACTACTCGATGTTCGGCTTCCAGCGCGTCGGCGACTTCATTTGGGCCGCCGCCGATACGCGAGTGCGCGGATTCCTGCTGGGCGGCACCGCCGGCCGGACGACGCTGGCCGGTGAGGGACTGCAGCATCAGGACGGCCAGAGCCATGTGCTCGCGCTG
>JADMIO010001512.1_pt1 | contig 10373 bp, 3 predicted proteins | sample 8958161 | NCBI WGS metagenome assembly JADMIO01 (sample SAMN16585339, study PRJNA669376) | soil metagenome | isolation source: Crop rotation soil | place: USA: Cullars Rotation, Alabama | collected 2011
GGGACCGCCTGAAGGAACGCTGCCGGCCGCTACGGTAAAAACTCGCGTGCCCGAGCCGAGATCGGTGTTGCCCGGCTGAGTCGCCGAACCGCCATTGGCAATCAGCGCCGTGGCGGAAGAGGCAAAGGTGAAGACATCTCCCTGGAGCAGCAGGCGACCGGCCGAGGTGTTATCGGAATTCAAGGTAATGGTCGCGCCAGTAATCTTGAGTCCGGCGCCGCCGCCGATGAGACGTAAGGTGCCGCCCGAAGTGGAGCCGGCCGGAGGCCCGCTCAGACCCTGGATGGTGTTGGTGCCGCCGGTGACAACGATCTGCGTGTCCTGCTGAGTCTGATCGGCCCCGACGGTATTTGTTCCGCCAGACCAGGTGATGGTTGCGCGCGCGTCGTGGAGAATTGCGGCGCAGAGCGCAACAACCGTGAGGAGGAGAGAGGCGCGATACGAGGGGACAGTACGAGCGTGTCTTTTAGTCATGAAAAGAGGAGCAGGGGAACTTGGGGAACTCCGGGGAGGAGAGAGGCAACTTTATCGCAAATCCCGGTAATTTGTCCACCGAAACAATTCGCGGCGAGGCAGATTGAAGGTGGCGTAACCGTCCCGGTTGCGAACCCTATGAACGCGAGCAGGATGCTCGCGCCACTCTGGGCGACCTGAACTAGCTCTGAGGCGCCCGGCGAACCCGGCGGAAGAGGAACAGGCTTCCCAGCGCCAGCGCGCCGATCAGCCAAGTGCTGGCTTCGGGAACAGCCACGAGATCGATTTCTCCCGGGGTGCTGTAGCTCAGGCTGTAACCGGTGGGAAGACTGGAGATCGTATCGAACGTCCCGCTCAAGATTCCCGAGTAAGTAATGAGCTGGTAGCTGGCCGCGCCGGTCGTGCCTTGGAAGGTGATTTGATCGAAAAGCGAGCTGAGATCGAGGTTGCCGGTGATCGACAATCGATCGCTTGTGGAGGGCGAAAGATCGACCAGGTAAGTGGAAAGGTTTCCGGCAGTGCCGCCGAAGATGACGCTGGTTGCGGTCAGGGTCAGCGCGCCCACCGTTCCGCTGGTCGCGCCGGTGATGGCGCCGTTGCCATTGATATTGATGTTATTGCCGGTGGCGACGATCGCACCGGTTCCACCGAGCAGGCCGCCACTATTGACCATTACGCCGGCTGAACCGGTGGCCGATCCGGCGGTATTATTGGCCAGCAAAGTGCCACCGTTCACATTGGTGCCGCCGGCATAAGTGTTCGCGCCGGTCAATTCCATTGTACCCGGCCCGGCTTTGGTCAGCGCGCCGCCCGGAGCGATAATCTTGGCGCCGATACTGAGATCAATGCCGCTCGAAGTGCTGCCGCTGGCCACGGTGAAGGTTCGTGTGCCGGTGCCGAGGTCGACCGACCCGGCGTTGGCGGCGCTGCCGGCGCTGGTGATCGAAGAAGTCGTCGACGACGCCGTGGTGGAAACATTGCCGTCGAGAAGCAACCGTCCCGGGGCCGTCGCATCGGAATTCAAAGTGATGTTCGCTCCGGTCATTTGCAGGCCGAGGCCGCCGCTCAGGAGGTGGAGCAAGCCTTCTGTCGCGCCGCCTTGTACGGTGTTCGTGCCGCCGGTGACAACGATGTGGCCGTCCTCGACGATACCGCCGGAATTAATCGTGCTAGTGCCGCCAGCAAACTGCACCGTGGCAGTGGTGCCAATGAGATGCCCGGCGCCGGTTTGGAAGGTTCCGCTGTTAACGATGAGTGATCCGAGAGTCTCAGTCTTGCCGTTGAGATCGACTGTGCCGCCCGCAACCGTAATCGTGCTCGTATCGTCCACCTGCTCGTTAGCCAGCCACTTCAAGGTGCCACCGCTAACAGTTACGTCGTTGGTCGCTCGATTCCCATCGCCGGTAATAGCGTTAACGCCCGCGGTCTTGTTCAGGTCAAGTTCGCCCGCACTTACGGTGGTTACGCCGGTGTAGGTATTCGCGGACGCACCCGAAAATTGCAATGTGCCGTTCCCGTTTTTTGTAACGCCGCCGGCGCCGGTGATCGCGCTGGAAACCGTGGTGTTGCCTGCGCCATCAAAGGTGGTCAGGAACCCCGCATTGGTGATCCCTCCGCTGAGGGTCAAAGTACCGGCGCTCGAGGTGATCGTGCTGGCGGAGCCGAGCGTGATCGCGCCGGCGTAGCTGTTATTGCCGGCGATATTACGCAAAGCACCATTCGGCGAACCGGTTAGGCCCGCGCCGTTAAGGGTGAGAAGCTCATTGCCCACGGTGAGGTTGCCGGCGGTGCCGTCGAGCGCCAGTACAGCGCCGCTTGAAACGGTGGTTCCGTTATTGGCGCCGGTTGCTCCGAGCCCCGCGCTGTTGGTCAGCGTAATTCCGCCAGCCGTGATCGCGGTGACATCAGTGTAAGTATTCGTGCCTCCCAGAGTAAGAATTCCCGTCCCCTGTTTGGTGAAAATCGCCGTTCCGGCGTCCGCGGCCAGGCGCGATCCGCTAATAATACCCGCAAAGGAGGTGCTTGTGCTATCCCCGACGGTGAAGCTACCCTCGGTCGTTCCATTGAGACCGATCGCAAGCGACGCCGCTGCATTCGTGCCTGCCAAAGAGCCAACCGTTTCAGTCCCGCCTGTGATGTCGATTGTCCCATTGTCCGTAACCGCGGCCGCGTCGTTAATCGCATTGCTTAACAGGATGACAGACGTTTGAAGCGTTGCGCCGGATGAGACGGAAACGGCCGTTACACCACCGAGAGCGTTGTTGACGCTCAAGTTGGTTGTGCCGTTGCTGGCCGTGTAGGTGCCTGAAAAAGTATTGGCCGCGCCGAGGGTAAGACTGGCCGTGCCGGCTTTCGTAAGGCTTCGACCGCTACCGCCGATCACGTTATTCAACACAACACCGCTTGCGGTCGTGAGGGCCGTGTCACCCACAAGGGTGATAGTTGCTGGCGTCGTAAGTCCGGTCGAATTGAAGGTTAATACGCCTGTATTCGTTGCATCGCCCATCGTGATCGTACCATTGAGCGCGAGGTTGTTTTGAAAAGTACGGTCACCACCAGTGGTGGGAGCGGTAGAACGAAATGTCCCGCCATTGAGGGTCAAGGTTCCCTTGCCGATTGGTCCGGATGCCACCACGCCTCCGGTGACGGTGCTGCCAGCGCCCACCGAGAGTATGCCGGAATTTACCGTGGTTCCGCCGTCAAAGGTGCTGGCCCCGCTCAACGTAAGATTGCCCGTTGCGCCACTGGAAGCGGCGACGTTCAAACCTGTTCCTACGCTTCCGGACAAAATGCCGAGTAACGAATACGTCCCGTTGGATCCAATCGTTATCGTGCGGGTGGCGGCGCCTAATGAAGCATTTGTATCGATACTTATGTTCGCCGCACTGGTAGCATTTTCAGCGACAGGAAGTGTAGTCGTCACAGCGCCCATCGTGAAGTCTCCGCCGATTGTGAAACTCGTGTACCGCCCCGTCATGACGCGGTTGTTATTCGCGGCTAATGTTCCACCGTTGATCGTTAACTGACCGCCATTGCCCATCGCTACCGTACCTCCCAGAACGATGATGCCGTCGTTGAGCGTAAAGCCTCCGGTATAGTTATTGCCGTTAGCCGTAAAGTATGTTCCGGCTCCAGTCTTGATGAAGCCGGTACCTGCCGCCGTTGACATCCCCTGGCCGGCAAAATCAAGAGTCGAGCCCGCTCCGATATTGAACGTCACGACCGTGCCCCCGGTGGTGAAGGTTCCCGCGGGTGTTAGTGTCACCAGGGACGAGTTAGTAATGTTAATCCCGCCGACGTTCGTCAATGAGACATATGTAATTGCGGAGTTGGCTGTGAAATTCGCGATGTCTAGTGAGGCCCATCCGTTCGTAAAAGGGCCACCGGAAGACGTTCCCCAGTTGCTCGCTGTCCAAGTGGAGGATGCACCGTTGGTGTTCCAAAACTTATTTGCGGCATCAGCCGAAGCGGCAATGCCGAGCAAAATGCAGGTGCCTACTTTAAGCAGATTAGAAGTCTTCAATGTGGGGATTCGGGGGGCGTAGGGTGTGGGCTGACGGGCAAGTAGGTAGGGAGCCCGATCAGACCAAGCCAGCCCCCCGGTGTCAATGTAAATTGCTATAAATTCTCGCAGCTGGTCGGCATCCTTTTGGGACTAAGGGTGGGGTTGTGAATAAGTCTGGCGGGAGGCCGTACTCAATATACAGAGGGACATCGCGGGTAGATAGCTCGCGTGGGGGCGGCTCCTCCCTCTGGTCGTTCGGTCACATCCTCGAAGGATGACGCGATCTCGCCCATTTAGGTCGGATCGCTCAATCTGGGGAATACCGCGTCAGTTGGCGCTATCGGTCTGATCAAGGCCCCGGTTCCGCAAGCAGAATATCCTCAGTCGCGAGCGCCTTGGCGGCTCTTGCGGCTGTCCTTCCATCCATTCGCGGCTAGAGCGGCTTAGCGGGTGCGCGACATCTCCGAAACAAGTTTGTGATTGCGTTTGGCCTCCTCGTAATCCGGTTTCAATTCGATCGCACGTCGGAATTGCTCAAGCGCCTCTGTCAGCTTTCCCTGTTGGGCGAGAACAACGCCCAAGCCATTGCAGGCAGACGACGAGCCGGAATCTAAACGTATTGCTTCCCGGAACTCCCGCTCCGCATCCGCCAGCCGATGAAGCACGGTGAAGGTGTTGCCAAGGTTATTGTGAAGCTCAGCTGAAGCTGGCGCGGAGGTCAGGGCAGCCCGGAACTCAGTCGCGGCGAGTTCCGGTTTTCCGTCTGCTGCAAGCACGCGCCCGAGTGTGTTATGAGCGCCCCAGTGGCTGGGATCGACCTGCAACGCCTGCTGCGAGTAATAGTCGGCCTCGGAAAGGTGACCCAGTTTCAACTGGCCGAGGCCAATATTATAGAGAGTCGTCGCATCTTCGCTCGGCAGGCCGGTTGGCCAGTTCACAATTACGGCAGTAGTAACGGCGACGGCAACGGGCAGAATCAGTGGGCGATATTCGCCTCTGCCAATCTGCTGCACGATCGTCACTAATCCGGCGGCGGCAAAAAGGATTAGGATCGGAACGAGCGGGTACCGGTAGCGCGCGAAAACATAAAACAGCGCGACGCTGACCGAATAACCCGCGAGCAATAGATAGAGAACGGAGATGCGCTTCCGCTCCGGCCAAAGCGCAATCCCGCAAGCGGCGAGGGGACAAACGACGCCGAAATGGAACAGTGCGGTCAACGCGCCGAGCAACCAGGACCAGCGCGCGGCAAAATACTGGTTATCCGTGTCCGAGATCTCGTGAGCATTCCAAGTTAGGAAAATCTTCTTTGCCATAAGGCCGAGCCACCGCCCCGGCTGCTCGCGCATGAAGGCAAGCGCCTTGCGTGTCCAGAAGGCCGATACTTCCGACGCCGATAGGGTTCGCCCCGTTGCGTGTTGAGCCAGTTCCGTAGCATCGCGCCTCTCGTAAAGCGCGTTGCCGTGACCGGCTCGCAACGGGATATAAGTGCCCGTCGCGGCCGGATTATTTCCTATGTACAGGTTCGGGCCGAACTGGGACGTCGTCAGATGAAATCCGCCGCCCACGTGATAATTCCGTGCTGCGACCGGCAGGATAAGGATGGCCATTCCAGCGATAAGGAGGGCGCTCCAACGAATACGTTGAGGCCACGACCAGCGCGGAAACGCGAGCAGTATCCAGGGAACGATTAAGATTGGCAGGACCAGCGCATTTTCACGCGCCAGTGCGAGGCAGGCGATTGATGCACCGCTGCCTAACCACTCGAGCGAGCGGTCCGGTTTCTCGGATGCGCGGCTCAGAAGAAAAAGAAGCAGGGTGACGAAGAAATTATCGAGGACTGTCTTTTGAATCAGACCGTCGTAAAAGATTGCGGCCGGACAAAGGGCGAGCCCGATCCCGGCAAGGAAGCCGACCCGCGATGAAAAAAATCGATATCCTGCAGCGCCCAGAAGACAGCAGGAAGTGGCCCCGAGGAGCAGTTGAATAACTCTGACTACAACGAGGTTTGGGCCAAATGTGGCGTAACAGGCCCCGAGAAAATACGGATACAGAGGGGCCTGATAAAACACGGCATTGCCTAACCAGTCGCCCGCGGCGATTTGCTTTGCCCAGCTATCGTAAATTTCTGCATCCCCCATCAACAAGTCGAAGGCGGGGCTGTGACGCACTTGGAGGAGGTAGATTGACCTTACAATCACCGCCACGATCCAAATCGCAGCCAGGGCGAGCGGCGGTTTAAGCCAGGGCCATCCCTCGTCCGCAACGTTTACGCGCTCATGACTCTTAACCGGTGGCATGACGACGATGCTATTATTAAGGACGGAGGCGATCGAGTAGATATGATTCGCCAATACCAGTTCCCGTTTTGCATAACACCCGGGCGCAATGAAGCCGTCTACTGACCATGTCGCCGAACAAGGGTCGCGGCATCCGCGAGGAGAAGATCTGCTGAAGGGTCTGTTACTGGTCGCCGCGATCCTGCTCGCCTACTACCCCGCCTCTCGTGCCGGCTTTATCTGGGACGACGATCTTTATGTCACTAACAACCCCCTTTTGACTGCATCGGACGGGCTTCGGCGGATCTGGTTCTCGCTTGATTCGCCATCGCAGTATTTCCCCCTGACCTACACCACGTTCTGGATTGAACGGTCGCTGTGGGGGCTAAATCCGGCCGGGTACCATTGGGTGAATATCCTGCTGCACGCGACCAACTGTTTGCTCCTTTGGCGGCTACTCCTTCGGCTTAATATTCGGTGCGCGTGGTTCGCCGCCGCAATATTTGCCTTGCATCCCGTTCAGGTGGAATCGGTCGCGTGGGTGACGGAGCGAAAAAATATTTTGATGGCGTTTTTCTTCTTCCTCTCGCTGCACGCCTGGATCGCTTTCGTTAGCAAAGAAACTTCACATCGCTGGCGATACTATGCGTTAGCATTGTGCTCCTTCGTGCTCGCGCTTTCGAGTAAGTCGACCGCATGCACTCTTCCGGCGGCGCTGGTGTTGATTCTGTGGTGGGAAAAAGACCGGATCGACTGGCGTCGGGCGCTGCAAATAGCGCCGTTCGTTATGCTTGGTATCGCCATGGGACTGCTCACCGTGTGGTGGGAGCGTTACCATCAGGGAACACAGGGAAAGTTGTTTGAGATGGGATTGATCGAGCGAATCCTGCTAGCGAGCCGCGCGACCTGCTTCTACCTGGGGAAACTGTTCTGGCCCGTTAAGCTAACTTTCAGTTATCCTCAATGGTCCATCTCGGCAGCCAATCCACTCGCCTATGCATGGTTGTTCCTCGCGTTGAGTGCAGCTCTCGCGATTGTTTTCTTGCGAAAACACGTCGGGCGCGGTCTGGAGGTGGGGGCAGTCTTCTACGTTGCGACGCTCGGCCCGGTTCTCGGATTCGTCATGCTTTATACGTTTCGGTATTCTTTCGTGGCCGATCACTACCAGTATCTCGCGTGCATTGGTCCGGTTGCGCTCGCCGCTGGTGTAATCAATCACTCGGTCGATCACCTTGGCACGGGCAGACGTATCCTTCGCCCGCTTATTCAGATAGCGGTCGTTCTAACACTTGCTGTCCTGACGTGGAAACAAACCGGGATTTACATGAGCAGCGAAACGGTATGGCGCGACACGATCTCCAAAAATCCTCAATCGTGGTTGGCGTATAACAATCTCGGTAACGATCTGCTGCAGCGCGGAAAGGTGGACGAGGCGGTGGCCAACTACAAAAGAGCCCTCGAGGCCAATCCGATGTTTCCGGGGACTCATACCAATCTGGGTGTGGTCAGCCTGCATCTGGGCAATGTGGAAGAATCCATTACGCGTCTACGGAGGGCGCTCGAAATCGATCCAGACTATGCCCAAGCGCATTGCGGCCTGGCAGACACTCTAATGCAAGCCGGCCGCGTGGGCGAGGCGATAGACGAGTACCAAAAGGCTGTATTGCTCAAACCGAAGTATGCCGAAGCACATAACAACCTCGGTAACGCGCTTCTGCAGACTGGCCGGAGGCAGGAGGCCATCGCTCACTACAAGCAGGCTTTGGCGGTTACGCCGTCTTACGCGGTGGCGCACAGCAATCTCGGCAACGCGCTTCTCCGAGACGGGCAAACGGCAGCCTCTATTGAACATCTGCGAAAGGCTTTGGAAATCGATCCGAAACTAAATTCGGCCCACGACAATCTGGGAAACGCACTTCTAGAGTCCGGGCGAACAGATGATTCCATCGCGCAGTACAAGGAGGCGTTGCGGATGAATCCTCGTTATGCCGAGGCGCATTACAACCTGGCGGTAGCCCTTTCCAAGGCAGGCAAAATCGACGAGGCCATCGATCATTATGAGACCGCCGTGCAAATCAAACCTGATTATGTCGAAGCGCTTAACAATGTAGCATGGATTCTCGCGACGTTTCCAGATGAACGGGTGCGCAAAAATGATCGATCCATCGAGCTGGCCGAGCGCGCCGCGTATCTCACGGGCGGGCAGCGCCCGTTGATTTCAAAGACCCTGGCCGCAGCCTACGCCAACGCGGGGAGATTCACTGAGGCTGTAGTTACGGCGGAAGAGGGATTGAGGCTCGCGAAAGAGCAGGGCAACATCGGCTTGGCAGATCTCCTTCGAACGCAGATTGATCTCTACCGCAAGAATCTGCCACTCCGCGGCAAAGAATAGTGACGCTCCATTACGTGGTCACTCCTTGAGGAAAGGTCCAATCAAGGCACGCTCTTCGGGCAGTATATTTACAGTTGTCAGCTTCTGGACCTGCTCGCGCGCTTTCTCCCTCCAGCCATTTGCCTCAAGCACTGCGGCATGAACTGCAATCGAGATAGCGGAAGAGGGAACATCTGGACTGACGTTCGATAACGTCTTCAGCGCGGCCGCTGCTTTGCCTTGCCGTAAACAGGCAAGCGCGAGCGCCGTGCGAGCAGTGCCGTCCCAAGGGTTCCTTGCTACATATTGGTTAGCTTCTTGCTCATCCTCTGCCGCGTGGGTTCCGGGCTGATCGAGCAGGACTCGCAAATAAAGTTCGCGACTTCGCGTGACGTTGTCCTCCGGCCACCGCCTAATGATCTCAGCCGCGATAGCACGCGCCTCGCTCGTTTGACCGCGGGCTTCGGCCAGCTTGAATCGAGAGAGGTAGCCGGCTTTCAAGCCGGGCTGCTTCACATTTAGCCGGGCGTAAGCGGCATCGGCGATATCGAGAACATTCATTTTTCGCGCATACTCACCCAGCCCGATCAGCGTTCGCGCGGAGTTCGCAGAATCGAGAGCACGATGCCATTCATTATCGACCGCTCGCGTCTCGCCTAACTTGCCTGCGACCACCGCCAGATACATGTGTGCGAAAGTTGATTCAAGGACCGGGTATTCCGACAGAAGTAGTTCTTTCACCTCGGTCAGGCGATTCAAAGCCCCCAGGGCATCGATCCGCTGAGTTAGAAGCTCACGACGTTGCACGGCACGCTCCAAAGGCAAGATTTGGAGCATGGTTTCAAAATGTTTTCGCGAGTACAGCCAAGCTCCAAGCGCGATCAATGTTTCATCATCCCCGGCGCCGTAGTCTTTCACTGCCCGCTCTACAAACTCGTTCTCCCGCCTCGGCTCCGCGCGCGCCCGCAATTCCAACGCGAGCATCCGGTGAAACGGTTTGGAATTGGGGTTACGATCTAAACGATCAGCCAGCTCCTGCAAAGATATCGCCTCACTCGAAACGTCCGGGGTCTCTATGTTGAATGCCTCGTTGGTCGAGGCCGTCAGGCGGACGGGACCATTTTGCTGAGCAAGGACCGCCAGCGCCTGGGGCGCGGCTAAATTCCTCTCGTCGCGAGCGATAGCGAGCAAACGCTCCGACGCCGCCCGAAACACTGGCGTGTCCCGCTGGGTATTCGAAAGGATAATCAGGTTGGCTCCGAGTTTCTCTTTTGGGCCCGCGCGCTCGTCGGCCAAGATTCTTTCGGCATGATCAATCGCGGTGCGGTTATAACCGCGCAGGGTCGCCAACTGTCCCGCCAATAACACATCGCGCGCAGTTCCGCCGTCATGATCTGCCAGAATCGACGCGATTTGCTCAGAGGCGATTGTAAGCTCATTTGCGCCAAGCGCGGCCGAAGCGTAGTCACGCCGATCTTCGAGCGAAAGGGAACGCTTTTGCGCAACTTTTTGCCACCACTCGATTGCGGTTGCGCCCTGTCCGGTCCGCGATAGAAAACGCGCATACGCGCGCCAGCCCTCCGGCTCCATCGGGGCGAGTTGAAATGCCGCGCGCACTTTTTTGGCAACCTCCGCCCAATTTTGATCCTCAATAAGCCGCGTCGCCGTTTGGGCGAGTCGGCGCGCCTGCCACGCTTTGATGCGGTGCACAGCCGGCGGGCCAGCGAACCAGCCGCCCACGGCC
>JADMIO010198435.1_pt1 | contig 10373 bp, 4 predicted proteins | sample 8958161 | NCBI WGS metagenome assembly JADMIO01 (sample SAMN16585339, study PRJNA669376) | soil metagenome | isolation source: Crop rotation soil | place: USA: Cullars Rotation, Alabama | collected 2011
CAACTTGTCCACGTGGAATTCTAAGCTTAGGATCCCAATGTGCTGGAAAGGCGAGCGCGCGCGAAAATCTCGAACGCGTCCGCGCGCAGATCAAGAAGGATGATTAGAGAGACTGCTCAAAAGACCCGCGCCGTCCGCCGTTGCTTTTGCGTGGTCTACATCACTAAAACAAGAAGGGGAGGCTCTAACGGGCCTCCCCTTCTGATTGTTGAGCCGGCGCTTTCGGTCGTCCGAGTCGCGCTAACTCACCTGATAGTTCCCGCTCGCCTTAGAACTTGAACTTCAGGGCGAACTGGAAGTTGCGCTGCGGGTCGGTGTTGCCATACGCCGAAGCCGTGATGCGACCGGCATTCGGGTTCAAATTGGTGGTTTGGCCTGACGGATCAAAGAAGCCGATGTTGGAATCCGGCAGGTCAAGGTTGACGTGGTTGAACAGATTGACGACCTCGATGCGGAACTCCAACTGCTTGTTTTCGGTGAAGCGGAATTCCTTGAACAGCGAAGCATCCGTACGCCAGTACTTCGGCCCGCGCAACTGGTTCTTGCCGACGTTGCCAAAGGTGCCTTTGGCCGGACGGGCGAAGGCGCTACCGGGCTGGTTAATCGCGGTGGCGTTGAAGAAGTTATTCTGACCGCCGCCCGTGTCGGGGTCACCAATCAGGTCAGGCCGGCAGGGGCCGACATCGCGGTCTGCATCGCAATTGCGATAGGACGGGGTGAATGGCAACCCGCTCTGGATGGTCGTGTTCGAGTTGAACTGCCATCCGCCGATCGCATAATCAGCCGCCTTCGAGATGCCGCCGAGGTATTTCCTGCCGCGACCGAAAGGCAGTTCGGCGACTTGCGCCAGCACGAAGACGTGCGTGCGATCCCAACCCGCGGGGCCGCGATTGACAGTCTGATCCCAGATGAAGTAATCGCTGTCATCCTGTATGGCGCGCTGCCAGGTGTAGTGCGCCAGCACCGAATAGCCGTGCGAGAAGCGCTTGTTGATCTTGGTCTGCAACGCGTCATAGCGGTTGTCTGCACAGTTGCAGAAGTAGTCAATGCCTTGCGTCCAGCCGAACTTCTGGAAGAACGGTTTGCGCAGGTCTTGCGGCACGCCCTGCGCGAATCCCTCCAGAGTCGCCTGATTGGCGTTGATCGTCGGGCCGTCACCCGCGAAGGTGTGCGTGCCCTTGTTGCCCACGTAGCCGGCTTCGACCGAGATGCTATTGGTCCACTGGTACTGGACAGTCACGTTGTACTGGTCAACGCTCGGCAGGCGCTGCTTGTCGGGCAGCAGGCGCGTGAAGACGCCGTTGGGCAGCGGGAAGCGACCGTTGTCAGGCACGGTCGGGAAGACCGGCGGCGGCGGCCCCTGCGAGAGGTTGAAGACCGAGTTGATGTCGTTACCGCTGATCTGCTGGGCCGACAGCACCGGTAGGTTCTGCGTCACCGAATGGCCGAACAGCGAGCCGAAGACGCCGATGTCGTAGCTGCGGCCATAGCCGGCGCGGATCACCAGCCGGTCGTTGAGCTGATAAGCGATGCCGAGGCGAGGCGCGAAGTTGAGGCTGTTTTCGACGCCGCCGTTGAGCGGAATGTCGCCGACGCCGGCCACCTTGATCTCGCCTGTGTTGATGTCGAGGAAGCCGCCATTGCCCGGCGCATTCACCGTCTGCGGGTTGATCACGTCAAGGCGCAAGCCGTAGTTGAGCGTCAGCTTGCGGCTGGCCCGCCAGGTGTCTTGCCCGTAGTAGAAGTGACGCCACTGGCGCTCGCGCGCGTCGGTGCTCGGGCTGACGAAGCGCTGGAAATTGGTGACATCGCCGAGCAGGAACGTCGCCAGTCCGAGTCCGCCGCCGTCCGGCCCGCGCGTGTTCCCCGCGTTGAAGGAAAGCTCGCCAGCGCGGTGCTGATCGCTCGGCACGCGCAGGTTGTAAGCGCGGCGCACGTCAACGCCGAACTTGAAGGTGTGATTGCCGGCAGTCTTCAGCAGGTTGCCGACGAACTGGAACTGCTTCTCGTTCTGATCGAGGGGGCAGTTGCAGCGGTTGACGCCAAGCCCGGAGCCGAAGGCAAAGATATTTCCACCGCCGGTATCCGGGGGGCCGCCGACGAATCCTGCGAACAGCCCGGAAGTGAACGTGTCGTCAAGATTCAAACCCGGCACGCCGACATCCGATGCCGTGCTCTGGCCGAAGTCGAACGGCAGCACGTTCACCTGATAGCGGAAGAAGCCGAAGCGGAAGTCTACGACCATGGTGTTGGTCAGCGTGTAGTCAAAGCCGGCGGCGATGCTGTGGTCGCGCGACTTCGAAACGCCGCCGAGCGAAACCAGTTCCGGGCCGCCGCCCCTGCCGAAGGAGGTTGGTCCGTCGCGCGTGAAGTCGGCAAAGCTGTAGCGCCCGAAGACGTTCAGCTTCTCGCTGACGTGGCTGTCAATGCGCACGTCGAACGTGTCGCCGTTGAAGATTTCGCTGCCGCTGGCGACGAAATTATCGCGGATGCCCGGCCTGGTCGGCGTCGGGATCAACTGCAAGATGGCCAGCGCCTGCGGCGAGAGGCGGTTGCCGGGGATGCGGTTGCCGGCGAATTGCTGACGGCTGCCGGGGGCGATGGTGCCATTGGCTCCCGGATCAAAGATGTCGACGCCGTACTCGCTCAGGTCGCCGGTGCGCGCCCGCAGCGTCGGCACGGTCAGCAGCTTCGTGCCGCCGATCTTGCTGCGCGTGCCCTGATAGTCGCCGAAGAAGAAGAGCTTGTCTTTGAGGATGGGGCCGCCGATGGCGCCGCCGAACTGGTTCCTCAGGGTGTCAGGGACGGCCTTGCCGGTGATGGCATTCGGCGCGAATTGAGTGAACGGGTTGCGGGCTTGCAGCACGTCGTTCTGGCGGAACTCGAAGATGCTGCCGTGAAATTCGTTGGTGCCCGACTTGGTCTGCACCGAGACAACGCCGGCGATGGCCTGGCCGAACTCTGCGTCATAGTTCTGTGACGTGATCTTGGTCTCGCCAATCGCCTCGAAGTTCGGGTTGATGACGATGATGCCCAGGATCGGGTCGCGGTTCTCTGTGCCGTCGAGCTGATAGCCTGTGCCGCTGAAGTGCTGGCCGTTGACCTGGATTTGCGTTGAACCTTGCGGGTTCTCGCTGGCGGCGTGCTGCCAGCCCAGTTGCTGTGTGCCGGGCGTCAGCAGGATGAACTTGGTGAAGTTGCGGTCGAGTATGGGCAGGTCGGTGACCTGCTTGGTCTCGAACGTGGTGGCAACGTCGGCGCGGTCGGTCTTGAGCAACTGGCCCGCCGAGGCTGTGACTGTCACCGTGTCGCTGATCGCGCCGGCTTCGAGCACAGCATCCACTTTGGTCTGCGCGTCGAGATTGACGACGACCGAAGAGACGAGTTTCTGTTTGAAGCCCTGCGCTTCGACCTTCACCTCGTAGTGGCCGGGGAGCAGGCGGTCTTTGACGTACAGCCCGGACTCGTTAGTTGTCACCGTCTCCGTCGTCTTGCGATCAACGTCGGTGATCGTCACGGTCGCCCCCGGAACGACTGCCCCGCTGGGGTCTGTCACCGTGCCGCTGATGCTTCCGTAGACCGCTTGCGCCCTGATGTTGAAGGCGAAAGCGCCGAGCACCAGCAACACCCCAAGCAGGTACAAGGGGATTCGGTTTCTCTGCATAATTGGTGCCTCCGTGTTGACCGGCCTGCGGGGCCGGCGTTCTAAAGCAGTTTCTCATTGCCACAAGCTGGTCGCGTGTCATTCAGCTTGAGGAAAGTAAAGTATTGATGTGCCTCTGATGTCGCTATCAGGGGCCTTCTCACTTACTCGTTCGCATGCTTAGAGACGAGCCTCAAAGCTCCGGACTCGGTATTTTACTCGCCTCTATCGGATCAAGGCATCTAATGTCCTGTCGTGAGACTTACGTTTGACGCAGGGTGATGATCTTCATCCCTTTGCTATTGAGACCCCGTCATGAAATAGTTGCAGCCGGGCACACGCTGCATTCATACGTCATCTGCAACGGTCAGGGGACGCACGCCCTGGCGCTGCCAAATTCAACTCAGCCTACTCTAATATTGTCAGTATTAAGTGGCCCAGTTTTATCCCATTCCCGGCAAAGCTGTCAAGGTGATTCGGGCTAATCCGTACTGGCCGAATCACCGCTTGGCCTGGCGTGCGACGGGCACGGATCGGGGAAAAACCTCAGGATTTGCCGGGGATTCGATTGAAGGCTCAATGTGAAAGATGTAATATCAGGCTGCCGTTACCGGCACAGGGCAAAGGAGCACCGATCGTCACCAGGATCGCCATGAAAGGCCCTAAGCACCAACAGATTTATCGAGAGATGCTCAGAGCCATCGCCGAAGGCGAGTACGTCGAAGGCCAGTGCCCGCCGAGCGAGGCCGATCTGGTCACGCGCTTTGCCACCTCACGGCCCAAGGTCGCGCGTGCCTTGCAGAGCTTGCCGCAGCAAGGCGTCATCGAGCGGCGCGGCGGCTCCGACACTTACGTCCGCCGCGCCGCTCGTTCAATTTCAAGAGGAATAAAATGCGAAACACCGACAAGTCGTACGAAATTTATATCAGAAGGCCGGCGATCTTTTCCGTCATCGCTTTGCTGTTCTCGTCCATCTCGCTGGCGGCGCTGCCCGTCGGTCAGGCGGGACGGGCGACGCCTGCGCAACTGCAAGCCGTCCGCGATTACATCAAGCAGAGCTGGCATACGCTGGAGCGCTCGAACGCCAAACTCGCCGATGCGGCGGTAGACCCGAAGTTCAAGACCGGCGCGGGCACGCGCTGGCCGGTCTACGTCTCGCAGAAGGAGAACTTCGGCGAGGTTGAGGACGCACTGCGCAAGCAGATGTCAAACTCGGACTTCGAGAAGATCGAGCTTCGCCGCTTGCCGGATGACTTGAGCCGCATCAGCAAACAGGGATTGCTCTACCTGCCGCACCCCTACGTCGTGCCGGGCGGGCGCTTCAACGAGATGTACGGGTGGGACAGCTACTTCATACAGGTGGGCTTGCTGCGCGACGGCGAGACGGAACTTGCGAAAGACATGATAGACAACTTCCTTTATGAGGTAGAGAACTACGGCAAAGTCTTGAACGCGAATCGGACGTATTACCTGACGCGCTCGCAGCCGCCGTTTCTGGGCGAGATGATTCTGGGCGTCTACCGCAAGACGCATGACCGCCGCTGGCTTGAGAGCACCGTGCCGGCGCTGGAGAAGACCTATCGCCTGTGGACGGAAGAGCCGCACTTGACGAAAGCGACGGGGCTGGCGCGCTATTACGACATGGGCGAAGGCCCCGCTCCCGAAGTCATCGCCGACGAACGCGACGCGCAAGGCCGCACGCATTACGACCGCGTCAAAGAGTATTACCGCACACACGAGATCAAAGATTATGACGTGAGCAAATTCTATGACCGCGACAAGGATCAACTGACGGCGCTGTTTTACAAAGGCGACCGCTCGATGCGCGAATCCGGCTTCGACCCTTCCAACCGCTTCGGGCCGTTCAACTCTGACATCCTCAACTACAACCCGGTCTGCCTGAACTCGCTGCTCTACCTGTTAGAGACGGACGCCGCCGAGATCATGAAGACGCTCGGTCGCACGGCGGCGGCGGCGCAGTGGCTCAAGCGCGCCGCCGCGCGCCGCGCGCAGGTCAACCGCCTGATGTGGGACGCCAAGGACGGGCTGTATTACGACTACAACTATGTCGAGAAGCGCGTGCGGCGCTACCCTTACGTGACGACGTTCTACCCGATGTGGGCGGGCATCGCCGACCGCGCGCAGGCCGCTAGAATTGTAGCCAATCTCACAATGTTAGAGCGACCGGGCGGGTTGCTGACGAGCACGACGGTCAGTGGCAGCCAGTGGGATGCGCCCTTCGGCTGGGGGAACTTGCAGATGATCGCCGTGAGCGGCCTGCGCCGCTACGGCTACAACCGCGAAGCCGACCGCATCTCGGCGAACTTCCTTTCACTGATACTTCAGGAGTTCATCGCCCACAACACGATTGTCGAGAAGTATGACGTTGAGGCGCGCAAGTCACAGATCAGCGCCGGCCTCAAGTTCGGCTATACGTCGAACGAGATCGGCTTCGGCTGGACGAACGCGGCGTTCACGGAACTCTACGCCGGCCTGCCCGAAGCCCGCAAAGCGGACGTGCTCAAGCTGAACGGACTGGCGGTGCCGGCGCGAGCGGGCCGGTGATCGAATCTCCTTTTGATTTCGCAGCACATTGGTTGAGCATGTAAGGGCGATCACAGAGGGTCGCCCGGCGCGCAATGTGACTATCTTGAAGAAGCGGCGAGCTTCGAATCCGGGGCGACTACGGAGGGTCGCCCCTACAATTGCTGCTTAGACGCGCGCCACGCAGTTGGGTTATGCTTATCGAGCATAGGGTGTGTCATTCCATGTTGTTCATTATGGCAATCAAGTTTCAATCGCGTATTTTTCTAACCTGCTCATGGCTGTTGTTGACCGTTGCGCTCGCGGCAGCGCAGGGCAACCCGCCGCCCGTGCAAGCGCACCCCGCAACCCTCACCGAGGCGCAGGCGTTGCTGGCAGAGGGCAAGGCCGACGCAGCGATAGAGTCTTTGAAGGCCGTGCCGAAATCGCCGGCGGACGAAGCCCAGGTGAATCACCTGCTCGGCCTCGCCTATTATCAAAAAGCCGATTACCAACGCGCGGTGGAGTACCTTTCGACTTCGTCCAAGCAAGCCAAAGAAGGGTCGCCGCAATACCGGCAGGCGGTGAAGCTGCTCGGCATGGCGCACTACTTTCTCGGCCACAGCAAAGAGGCGGTCAACTATCTCGAACTGGTTAGAGGGTGGGCACCCGACAACACAGAGAACGCTTACGTGCTCGGCGTCTGCTACCTGCAATCGCAGGACGCCGAGAATGCGCGGCGCAGTTTCGCGCGCATGTTCGCGGTTCAGCCGGACTCGGCCTCCGCCTGCCTGATCAACGCGCAGATGATGGTTCGCCAGGGGCTGGAAGAGAGCGCCGAAAAAGAGCTGGCCCGCGCCCTTGAGCTTGATCCGAAATTACCGCAAGCCAATTACCTGCTCGGCGAGCTGGCCGTCTACCACGCCAACATAGATCGCGGCATCGAGCTATTGAAGAAAGAGATCGCCGTCAACCCCGGCTTTGCGATGTCTTATTACATGCTCGGCGAAGCTTACTCTCGACAACTGAAGTGGGACGACGCCATCGCGCCGCTGCAAAAATCCATCTGGCTGAATCCGTTCTTCAGCGGGCCGTACATCGCGCTCGGCAAGGTCTACTTGAAGAAGGCAGACCTCACGAACGCCGAGGCCATGTTGCGTCGCGCGCTGGCGATGGACCCGAACAATTACTCAGGCCATCACCTGCTCGCGCAGGTCTTGCAGCAGGCCAACCGCATGACGGAAGCCAAGAAAGAATTTGAAGTGGCCGAGAGCCTGCGCGCGAGCGCCAACAAGTAGGGCCGGATGCCAGCGCGTTTCAATCGCCATCGCCTTGCCAGCCACCTGCGCTTCATCGCCGCCGCGCTTACGCTCACGGCGACCCTTTCTGCGTCTGTAGTCTCCAATACAAATGCCCTGACCGGCAGAGATCAAAACGGCGCGAGCGACTTTCAAGTCACGCTGGTCGAAGTGGCCGCCCGCGCAGGGCTGACTGAGCCGACCGTCTATGGCGGCGTCGAGAAGAAGAAATACATCATCGAGACGAATGGCTGCGGCGTCGCCTTTCTCGATTACGACAACGATGGATGGATGGACATTCTGGTGCTGAACGGCACGCGGCTCGAAGGCTTCCCGAAGGGCAAAGAGCCGACGATCAAGCTCTACCACAACAACCGCAATGGCGGCTTCAGCGACGCGAGCCCCGGGTCGGGGCTGGCGCGCACGGGCTGGGCTTCAGCCGTGACCGTCGGCGATTACGACAACGACGGCTACGACGACCTGTTCGTCACTTACTATGGCCAGAACGTGCTCTACCACAACGACGGCAGAGGCAAGTTCACCGACGTGACGGCGAAAGCCGGGCTTGAAACGAAAGGGACGCGCTGGGGGTCGGGCTGCGCCTTCGTTGATTATGACCGCGACGGTAAGCTCGATCTCTTCGTCGCCAATTACCTGATCTTCGACCCGGCGACCGCGCCGGAGCCGGGCAAGGGGCCGAACTGTTTGTGGAAAGGCGTGCCGGTCAATTGCGGGCCGAAGGGCCTGCCGACCGACACCAACCTCCTCTACCGCAACAACGGCGACGGCACCTTCACAGACGTGTCGCAGGCGTCGGGCGTTAGCCGAGTGCAGAACCGTTACGCGATGACCGCCGTCGTCACCGATTATGACGGCGACGGCTGGCCCGACATCTATGTCGCCTGCGATTCGACGGCGAGCATCCTCTACCGCAACAACGGCGATGGCACCTTCAAAGATGTCGCGCTGGAGACCGGCTCGGCTTACAGCGAAGACGGGCAGCCGCAGGCCGGCATGGGCGTGGCGGTCGGCGATTACGATGGCGATGGCTTCCCCGACATCTTCAAGACGCACTTCGCCGACGACCTGCCGGCGCTCTACCGCAACACCGGGCGCGGCTTCTTCGAAGACGCCTCGCGTACGGCTGGCTTCGAGCACACGCGCTACATTCAATGGGGTACGGGGCTGGTTGATCTGAACAACGACGGCTGGCCGGATGTCTTCACCGTCACCGGCAACGTCTACCCGGAAGTCGAAAAAGTTTTCAAGGAGTACCCGCACCGCAGCCCGCGTTTGATCTATCGCAATATGGGCAACGGTCGCTTCAAAGAAGTGACAGGGGAGTGCGGGCCGGGCGCGCAGGAGGTGCATTCGAGTCGCGGCTGCGCGTTCGGTGATTATGACAACGACGGCGACATGGATGTGCTGATCATGAACATGAACGAGCCGCCGTCGCTGCTGCGCAACGATTACAACGGCAGCCGTCGCGGCGCGAACAACTGGCTGGCGCTGAAGCTGGTCGGCGTGAAATCGAACCGCTCAGCCATTGGCGCGAGGGTGCGCGTGAAGACCGGCGCGCATCAGCAGACGCAGGAGATCAGCAGCCAGTCGAGTTATTATTCTCACAATGACCCGCGCCTGCACTTCGGCCTCGGCGCAAGCAGCCGCGCCGATCAAATCGAGATACGCTGGCCTAACGGTCAAACCGAAATCATCAAAGACATCGCTGCCAATCAGTTCGTCACGATCAAAGAGGGTGCAGGGATTGTGAAGGGAGCCGATAGCAAACCCGGCAGCAAACCATGATGCCTACGGCAAAGGCTTCACGCGCGGGTCGAGTTGTTTGGCCTTCTCATATTCGGCCTGCGCGGCGGCTTTCTGGCCTTTCTCCATCAGCGCCTTCGCCAGATGATAATGCGCCTTCGCGTCGTCGGGGACGAGCTTGATGGCGGCCTCGAATCGCTCGATGGCGGCGTCGAGGTTGCCGGCCTTGAGTTGTGCGAGGCCCGTGTTGATAGCGAAGGTCGCCGCCTGCATGTCCGACTTCTTCTTGTTCAGCCGCGCCGCTTCCTGAAACTCGCCGCGCGCCGCTTCCATATCGCCTTTCTGTCTGAGCGCCGAACCGAGCGTGTTATGAATCTCCGGCGCGTTCGGCGCGACCTTGAGCGCCTGGCGGAATGCCGCGATGGCCGCGTCCAGGCTGCCTTGCTGTTGCAGCACGGTGCCGAGCGCATATTGCGCTTCGGCGTAATCAGGCTTCGCGGCGAGCGCGGCATTGAAGGCCGCCGCTGACTCATCGAGCTTGCCCTGCTGCAAGAGGACGACGCCGAGCGTGTAGTGCGCTTCAGCTAATGAAGGCTGCAAAGCGATGGCTCGCTTCAACTCGGCGATGGCTTCGTCAAACAGGTCTTTGTTCTTTAATGCGAGTCCGAGGTTGTAATGCGCCTCGGCGCTGTCGGGCGCTAGCTCGATCAGCTTGCGGTACTCGGCGACCGCCGCCGCATAGTCGCTCTTCTGAATCAAGGCCATGCCGAGATTGTGGTGCGCGACGTAGTTATTAGGATCGAGCTTGAGCGCCTGATTGAACGCCGTGATCGCGCCATCGGGATCGCGCTTGGCGACCAGTGCCAGCCCCAGATCGTTGTAAGCTTGAACGTAGCCCGGTTTCAGTCGGATGGCAGCGCGGAAGGCTTCGACCGCTTCATCCAGCTCGTCGTTCGCCTGCAAGACCTGCCCCATCACGTGGCGCGGTTCGGCCATTTCGGGCGCAAGCCGCGCGGCGGTGGTCAACTCGCCGAGCGCCGCCTGCGAGTCGCCGCTCTTTCGCAAGGCCAGGCCCAGGTAGTAATGCGATTCGGCGTGGCCGGGCAGCAGCTTTACGGCCGTCTTCAAAGCGGCGGTCGCGCCCG
>JADMIO010928730.1_pt1 | contig 10373 bp, 6 predicted proteins | sample 8958161 | NCBI WGS metagenome assembly JADMIO01 (sample SAMN16585339, study PRJNA669376) | soil metagenome | isolation source: Crop rotation soil | place: USA: Cullars Rotation, Alabama | collected 2011
CAGTCACTCTCGCGGTGGCGAGCTACGCGGGCAACACCACGGCCGATACACGGCTGTTGCAGCAAATCCGGCATACCCTGACCGCCGGCAACGAGCCGTGCGCCAATGGCGGCTATCCCGCCCAGCACGAACGCCACGTCACCGGCATGTTCGCAATCGTCAGGCAGACGCCGCGGATCTGGGACCAGCTCACCACTGCGGAAAAGGCCAAGATCGACCTGATCATGAAGGCGACCTTCATCGCCAGCGCCTTCACCACCAGCAACAACAACCCCTACCTCAGCTCCCAGCGCACGCTCGACGCCGACTTCAACCTCGGCCGCGACTGGAACCCGAACTACCGCGAGGGGATGCTCGGCGGCGTGCTCGTCGGCATGGTCTATTTCGGCGGACCGACGGCGGCGGACGCGATTCTCAATACCTACAACCACGCGCAGTTCGTCGCCCAGCTCTCCGCCGCGGGGATGCCCAACACTTACCAAATATTCAATTACAAGGCGGCCAATCCCACGTCCGCCGCGCCAAGCGGGACGGACATCCAGAACGCGGTGAAAAACTACAAATACTACCTCTCCGGCCTGTCGGACTACAACGGCCTCTACCTTTCGCTGCTCAACGATACCTACGGCAAGAACGTCAACGCCGGCCTCAACGGCGGTGCCGGCATCGGCGGCGCGGGCAAGATCGTGTCCGGTGCCTCCACGTTGCCAAACCCCGGAACGGCGGGAATGCTCAAGGAATTCGACAGCGTCGATGGCGGGGGAGCCCGCAGCTCGGTGATCTACGCCTATGACGGCTACCGGCCGCACCAGACGAACCAGCTCGTTATGATCATCGGCGGGTATTGGCAAAAAGGCAGTGCGGTCGCCAACGTGGCGGTGCCGAAAATGAAAGTCGGCAACGAGGACCTTTTCTACAAACTCTCAAAAGGTTACGTCAACTACTCCAGCGGCGCGGCCCGCGGCGTGAGCGACACCACCTCGATGGCCGGCGACCACGGGCTGCCGTACGTCCGCTCGCTGTGGGACGACGTCCTGAAGCCTTACCATGAAACCGTCGCGGTCGATCCGAATGCGGACACCGATGGCGATGGACTCAAGGATGTCACCGAAGCCCTGTTGGGCCTCGATCCCAACAGCGCTTCCTCCCACTTTGCCGCCACCCTGACGCCAGAGCGCGCGCTCAGTTGGCCGAGCGCCATTGGGATGACGTTCATCGTGGAGCGGAGCAGCGATCCCTCGGGAATGGTTTGGGAACCGATCGCCACCATCCCAGGCATCGCCGGCATAGCCACTTTCACCGATCCCGCGCCACCGGCCGAACGAGCGTTTTACCGCGTCGGACTCAATCAGTGACGACAGGCTACGGTGTCGGGACCGGCTGTTTGATGGCGTAGGGCTCGGCGGCGACGGTTGGCCGCTTGCTGAGCGAGTGCTGCAGCTTTTCGCGGCGCTCGCGGACCAACCTGACCACCAGCGACGTCCAGCCGGTCTGATGCGATGCGCCAAGGCCTTCGCCGGTTTCCGCGTGGAAATACTCGTGGAAAAGGAGCAGGTCCTGCCAGTGCTTCACATCGCTGTAGCGGTGCGCCTCGCCGAAGCACGGGCGGTAGCCTTTCTCGTCCGGCAGGAACAACGCGATGAGCCGGTCGCAGAGGTCGATCGCGACTTCCCGCAGGGTGTGGAATCGTCCGGAATTGGTCGGATACTCGACCTTGAAGGTATCGCCGTAGAAATAGTCGTAGCGTTCGAGCGCCTCGATAATGAGGAAATTGACGGGAAACCAAATCGGCCCGCGCCAGTTGGAATTGCCGCCGAACATGTCGGTTGTCGCCTCGCCCGGCGTGTAGGGGACCTCGTGGCGCTGGCCTTCGTGTTCGAAAACGAAGGGCCGTATGCCGTGGGCCTTGCTGAGCGAGCGGATGCCGAAATTTGAGAGGAACTCCTTCTCATCCAGCATGTAAGCCAAGCTGCGGCGCAGCCGGCTTTCCGACGGAATCGCGAGTAGGCAGCGTCCCGGGTTCTTATCGCCATGGACGCGGCGGACGGTGACGTATTTCAGCAGGTCGGGCCGGTTGACGAGGAACCAGTCCATGCGCTTCCGGAAACTGGGCAGGGCGTTGATCGTTTTTTCCTTCAGCACCGTGACGGCGCACATGGGCAGAAGGCCAACCAGCGAACGGATGCGCAGCGGGATCGGATCCCGATGATTGATGATGAGCTGATCGTAGTAGAATCCATCGTCGTTGTCCCACAGGCCGGTGCCGCCGAGGGAATTGATGGCATCGCAGATATTGACGAAGTGTTCGAAGAACTTCGACGCGATGTCCTCGTAGGCCGGCTTTTCCAAGGCGAGTTCCAAGGCCATCGCGAGCATGGTCAGGCAGAACGACGCCATCCACGCCGTGCCGTCGGCTTGGTTCAAGTGGCCCCCGCCGGGCAGCGAGTGGGAGCGGTCGAACACCCCGATGTTGTCGAGGCCGAGGAAGCCGCCGCCGAAGACATGACGGCCTTCCACGTCTTTGCGATTGACCCACCACGTGAAGTTTAAAAGGAGCTTTTGAAACGCGCGTTCGAGGAACAGGATGTCCCGTTTTCCCTTGGGATCGGCGATTTTATAAACCCGCCAGACGGCCCATGCGTGGACGGGCGGGTTGACGTCGGAGAAGTTCCACTCGTAGGCCGGGAGCTGGCCGTTCGGATGCATGTACCACTCGCGCAACAGCAGCAGGAGCTGGTTTTTCGTGAACTCGGGGTCGAGCGCGGAAAAGGGGATCATGTGGAACGCTGTGTCCCAAGCGGCGAACCACGGGTATTCCCACTTATCCGGCATCGAGAGGATGTCGCGGGCGTGCATGTGTCCCCAATCCGCGTTGCGGCCGCGCAGCCGTGCGGGAGACGGGGCACTGCCGTTCTCGCCTTTCAGCCAGTCGTCGATGACGTAGTAGAAAAATTGCTTTGTCCACAGCAGGCCCGCGTAGCCTTGGCGGCAGATGAGACGCTCATTGTGGGAAATACCTTTGGGGATGACGTTTTCGTAGAATGAGTCGCTTTCGGCAATGCGTTGGCGGAACACGTCCTTGAAGCCCTCGAACCCGGCGAAGCCGTTGGACTCCTTGAGCAAATGCAGGCGGCAGCGCACCACGATCGACTTGCCAGCCGGCACCATGAATTTCAAACAAGCCGCAGCTTTGGTGCCCACCGGTTTCGGTGAAACGGCCGCGCGCTCGCCGTTGACGATGTAGCGATGGAAGGCGTCCTTGACGTAAGGCGTCGGGTTGGGAGTGCCGAAGACACTTTGATGATTCGTGTCATTTTCCGTGAACAGCCACTGAATCGGTTTCCGGGTGTTCGGGGAATCCACGATGAAGCGATACTCGCCCAGCGATTCGTGATGGGCCAAGACACCGGTGCCGTCTGCCATGATCACGGGCTTTTTGTTCGGTGACTCGCGGTTTTCTCCCCAACTCCAGACGTTGCGGAACCAGAGGGTTGGCAGAACGTGGATCGGAGCGGCCTTGGGCCCGTTGTTGGTCACGGTGATCCGCCAGAAGATATCCTCGGGCGTCCGTTTGGCGACCTCCTGCAGGACATCGAAATATTTTCCGCCGTCGAAAAGGCCCATATCCGCGAGCTCCAGCTCGGTCCCGGTACGGCCGAGCGCCTGGTTCTTCTCGCGGATGGCAGTGTAGGGAAAGGCCGCCTGCGGATATTTGTAGAGCGCCTTGGTGTAAGAGTGGGATGGCGTGGAATCGAGGTAGTAGTAGCACTCCTTGACGTCCTCGCCGTGGTTGCCCTCGTTGCCGCCGAGGCCGAAAAGGCGTTCCTTGAGGATGGTGTCCTTGCCGTTCCACAGCGTCGGGGCAAAACACATGCGGCATTGGCGGTCGCTCCAGCCTTGCAATCCATCCTCGCCCCAGCGGTAGGCACGGCGGCGGGAATGGTCGTGGGGGAAACTCGCCCAGCTATTGCCGTGGTCGGAATAATCCTCCCGGACGGTGCCCCATTGGCGCTCGCTGAGGAAGGGTCCCCAACGTCGCCACTTTTTTTCACCCGCCTTATCTTCAGCGAGTCGCTCGGTTTCGCGATCCATCAGCCGGTGACGAAAGCAGGAATCGTGCACACGGGCGAGCCAACAAGTCCCAAGCCACGAAAAAAGGGGATGGCCTGGCGTGGCTGAACGATGCGCAATCTCAACCGAGCGGGTACTCGCCGTCGTTGTCGATGCCGTTCCAGCCCAGTTTGCCGAAGGCCCGCAGGATCGACTGGATGGGTTCGCCGTCATCCTCACCTTCGCCGTGCTCGATGGTCGCGGCCCCGCACAGGCCTCGGTTGCACTCGATGGCGATCACTGTGGAATAGCTGTCCAGATAGATCCAATCGCCCCAGGACTTGGCCTCGTGGCGCGGCTCGAAATGTTCCTTTCGAAGTGACGCGAGGATTTCTGCGATGGTACTCGGAGTTTCGTCGTCCGGGAGCTTGATGTTGGTTTCCATGGGGGAAAATATTGGGAGAAAGGGGCTGAGCTAACCGAGTTTGCCGGATTTCAATCCGCGGGTCGAGGATCGTTAGCGAATGTGGCTTCACACAGTTTCGCATATGAGCCTCCAAGGGCAAGCAGTTCGGCGTGGGTGCCTTGCTCGATAAGCTTGCCGTGGTGGAGAACGCAAATGCGATCGGCCTTTTGGACGGTGGAAAGCCGATGGGCAATGACAAAGCAGGTCCGATCCGAGCGAAGATTTTCGAGCGCCTCCTGGACAAGCCGCTCGGTGTAGTTGTCGAGTGCGGAGGTGGCTTCGTCGAGCAGCAGCAGCGGGGGATTTTTCAACAGCGCGCGGGCAATGGAGAGGCGTTGTTTTTCGCCGCCCGAGAAACGGCTGCCGCGCTCGCCGGCCACCGTGTCGAGTCCGTCGGAGCTGGCACGGACGAAGAACGCGGCATTCGCGGCTTCGAGGGCGGCCCAGATTTCGTCGTCGGTGGCGTCCTTCTTTGCGAGCAGGAGATTTTCGCGGAGCGTCGTGTTGAAGAGAAAGCTTTCCTGCGTCACATAACCAAGTTGGTCGCGCAGCCACTCCTTGGAAACTTCGGCCAGCGACACGCCGTCGATGAGGATCTGTCCGGAGGTCGGTTCGTAAAAACGGGTCAGCAGGTTGAGCACCGTGGATTTCCCGGCACCAGTGGCTCCGACCAAAGCGACCGTCTGGCCGGGAAGCGCTTCGAGCGAAAGGTTGTCAATCGTCGGCGCTTCGTCGGAGTAGGAGAACGAGACGTTGTCAAAGCGCACATGACCTTTGAGATGCTCCGGGCGCTGGCCTTCGGTGATGTGCGATTCGTCCGGCGTGTCGATGATTGTGAAAACCCGCTTCGCGGAAACGACTCCGCGGGTGAACGTCTGGGAAAGAGCGTTGATGCGTGAGATGGGATCGAAGAGCGGTCCCCACAAGGCGAGGAAGGCGGTCAACGTGCCGAGGGTGAGCTTGCCTTGGATCACCCAGTAAGCGCCGAACGCGATCATCAGGATGATGCCGGATTCCGCGATGAACGAGACCCCCGGCCAGACCAGCGACTGGCCGCGCATGACGTTCATGTGCTTTTCACCGACCTTGCGCGAGGCGCGATCGAAATTTTCCAACGCCTCGGGCTCCACGGTGAACGCCTTGATCTGGCGGATGCCGGATAGATTATCGTGGAGCACCGCGTTCAGCGCGGAAGTTGCTTCCGACGACGCACGCCACAGGGGTTCCGAGCGGCGGCTCCACCAAGTCGTGAGGACGCCGATGAAGGGCAGGGGCAGCAGCGTCACGAGCGTGAGCTGCCACGAATGATAGAGCATGTAGCCGCTCACGATGATGAACTGGAGGATCGCGGCGATCGCCTGGTCCACGCCCTCGATGATCACGCGGTTGGTCGTCGGCACATCGTCGGCCACCCGCGACATGATCTCGCCGGAGGAATTGGAATCGAACCATTTCACCGGCAACCGCTGGAGCTTGTTGTAGAGCTCCACCCGGATCAGGTGTGTTAGTTTCAACTCAAGCGAGTTGTTGAAATAGGTGCGGAGGGTGAAAAGCAGTTGCCGTGTCAGGATTGCGCCAACCCCGACGGCGGCGGTGGCCATGATCAGATCCGGACGATTCTGCGGGATGATGACGTCGAAAAACTGTTTGGTGATCCCCGGCAACACCAGCACCAGCGCCGTGCACGCGATCGCCATCAGCAGCGACAGCGAGCTCCGCAACGGAAAGCGGAAAGTGTGGCGGAGAATCCTCAGCAGTGTGCCCATGGATCACTTTGTAACCGGATTGCGCTAACAACAACCTTAAAGGAAAACGGCGGACGAGGAATTTCTCCTCGCCCGCCGGAAAGCCAATATCCGTAGTGGAGATCAGTGTCCGCCGCCGGCGTCGCCGACATAGTTCCCAATGCCGATGATCACGGTGGAAAGCACCAGAATACCGAGTCCGGCGAAAAGCAGTCCTTTCGATTTTGCACTGGCACCTTTCCACTCGCGGAGCGCGAGGCCCCAGATGGAACTGAAAATGATAATCGAGGCCATGTGCAGGGTCCAACTGATAAACTTGTAGTCGCCCATTTGCGTTTCACCCATCGAGTAGAAGAAGAACTGGAAATACCACGTGGTGCCGGCCAGAGCCGCGAACAGATAGTTGGAAACAAGAGGAATGCGGCGACTGGAGGAGGCGCTGCCGTGAGGCGCTTGCTCGGCCATTTCGATGGCAGGCGCATCGGTGGGGTTCTCGATGACGGATTGGTCCTTGCCGTGTGCTGGATGGCGAAGCTCGGCGGCGAGGTATTCGTAGCCGGTACGGTTGCGGATGTTGAGGATGACGCACCAAATGAAGTTGGTGGTAAAACCACCAAGCAACACGACGATCAATACGGGCAGTCCGGTCCAAAGCTCGGGGGTGCCGTGCGCTTTGGAAATTTCGCCGATCTTGCCTCCCGCGCTCAGACCGAAGGAGAAACAGGCGCTCATGATCCCCGAAAAGGTGGCGACAAGAATTCCCTTTTTGAAATTGAACTCCTTCACGGTGACCTGCTTTTGCTCCGCGGTCATTTCTCCCTCCTTGGAGCGACCCGCGAGGGCGGTGACGATGATGCCGAGTACGCAAACGATCAACCCGACCAAGACATATGGACCGCTCTTTTTCTCGATCAGCAGATGGTGGAGCTCACCCTTATAAAGCGGCGGAATCAGAGTGCCGAAGACCGTGCAGTAGCCGAGCGCCACCGCCATGCCCAGCGACATCCCGAGATAGCGCATCGTCAGACCGAAAGTCAGCCCGCCCAGTCCCCAAAGGACGCCGAAAAGGTAGGTGTAGCCCCAAATGTCCCCGGGAGTTTCCTTCAGCACCTCGACGACGTCCTTGGTGTTCAGCGTCGCGAAAAACCACGGCGCGATGATCCATGAGAACACCCCGGCCACGAGCCAGGAGGTCTCCCATGACCAGCGTTTCACGCCGCGGAAGGGAACGTAGAAGGATCCGGAGGCCAAGCCGCCGAGCCAATGATAGAAGACACCAAGGATGGGATTCATGGGGTTGTTTTTAGATGATGGTCGATGGGAAAAGTGCGATCGGAGACTCCGGAGAGACCGTCGAGGAAGCAGGGTTTTTTGGGCTCGGCAAATGCCCGGAGCGGGCGAACTTTGCCTTTCGCGAAGAACCGGTTCAATAGGAATCCTGACCCGCCGGAAAGAGGAAATTTCCGTGCCAGATTTGCCCCGAACTATTTAACCCTATGGGGTTAGAAATGGACGGCCGGGGATGGTTCCTCAGGGCCGAAACTTAAGGTTGCAGCCCACCTGCGATGCCTCCACGTTTTGCCCCATGAACAAGGAATCCATTGGATTTGTGGGCGTCGGCCGAATGGGGGCCAACATCGCCCGCCGGCTCGCGGATCTCGGCTATCGCATCAGCGCGGTTTACGATCACCATGAGAATCTGGCCGCGTCGCTCGCGGTCGAACTTGGTGCCGTGGCGGCCCATTCCCTGCCCGAAGTCACCGCCGCTTCCGATGTGATCTTCACGGTCGTCACGGACGACGCTGCCATGCGCGGCATTTTCGCCGGCGAGGAATCCCTGCTCAAGGATGCGGCTGGGAAAATTTTCATCAACTGCGCCACCGTCAGCCCCGGTGCCCACGAGGCGGCAGACCAGGCTGCCACGGCGGCCGGGGCATCCACACTTGCGGCGAGCATGGCATCGAGCATCACGCAAGCCCGCCAAGGGACGCTCTATCTGATGGTCGGCGGCGAGCCCGCCGTGTTTGAAAAGTGCGAGGCGTTGCTCAAGGATATTTCCTCGTCGCTGAGGTTCGTCGGCCCGGTGGAAAACGCGGGGAAGATCAAGGCCCTGGTCAACATGGTCATGAACATCAACACCGCCGGCTTGGCGGAAGGTCTCGGGCTGGGAGCGGCGCTGGGGCTTGACTTGCAGATGCTCATGGAAATTTTCTCGCAGACGGGAGCCAATTCCCGCGTGCTGGAGACCGATGGCGCTGATATGGCCGCCCGCGAACACGATTGTTTCTTCTCCGCCGCGCACGCCGCCAAGGACAGCGGCATCGCCAATGCCCTCGCCGCCGCCGCGGGCGTGGCTGTCCCGCTTTCCCATGCCACCGAGGCCCAGTATCGGAAAATGATCGACCTCGGCTTGGGCGAGCTCGACAAATCGGGCATCGCCGAGCTGACCTTCCCCGACCGGGCTGGCGTCTAACCGATTTTGAATTCCATGATGACTGAATGCGAACTCCGCAACCGCGCGGGCGAACGGATCGACCACACCTTTCACCCCGGCACGCGGGCGGATGCCCTCGTGATCCTTGCCCACGGCGTCACCGGCAACAAGGACCGCCCGCATCTGGTGGCCATCGCAGAGGAACTTTCCGCGCGCGGTTGGCCGTGCCTGCGGATTTCCTATTCGGGGAACGGCGCGTCGGAAGGCCGCTTCGAGGACTCATGCATCACCAAGGAAATTGCCGACCTGCAATCCGTCCTCGATTCCGTGCCCGATACCGCGGGCGTCGCCTACGTCGGCCACAGCATGGGCGGCGCGGTGGGGGTTCTAACCGCCGCCCGCGACCTGCGGATCCGCACTTTGGTTTCGCTGGCTGGCATGACCCACACCGCCGCCTTCGTGCGACGCGAGTTTTCCGATGTCACGCCGGGGGAAGGATTCATGTGGGATGATCCGAATTGCCCGCTGTCATGGACCTACGTGGACGATCTCCGGCTCATCGACAACACGCTGGCGGCCGCGGAATCCATCATCCAGCCGTGGCTGTTGATTCACGGCGATGCCGATGATCTCGTTCCCATTCAGGACGGTCGCGATGCTTTCGAAGCAGCGACCTGCGAGAAGCAGTTCATCGAAATCCCCGGTGCCGGACATTCTTTTGATGAGACGAATTATCCGCAGCTTATCGACGCCATCGAGGGCCAGCTCAAGGCGACGTTTGATGAAGCCTGAGCAATTCAGCGGGTGCTGGCAGCCATGCGAATGAAGAAATTCCCGGCCGCCGGCGATTGCGAGCGCACGACGATTTGAACGGTCCCTTCGCCGGTTGGAGTTTCGGAAACGAGCGAGAACGCCGGGCTCCAGTTTGTCATGTCCTCCGAAGATTCGACCACGACCTTGGCTTCGTCGTGAGCGAGGTTGAGTTGATAGCCCACGGTGACGAACCCATCAACGCCGCGGCTGATGGAGATGCCGCCGGAATTCGGACCAAGGTCGCTGCTGCCGAGCACATATTCCACCAGCGCCGGCAAGTCGTCGTGGTCGAGGTCATCTTGGGGAATGCCGATGAATGGCTGCGAGTCGGTGGTTCCCGGATTGCCTCCGCCCACCGAACTGGCCCGCCAACTGGAAGGGGACGCGGGATCCGGATTTTTCTTCGCGGTGATCAGCACCAGGCTGTAACCACCGCCGTCCGCCGCCACGGGCCAAGCCGGGACATCGTCGTAGCTGAAGTTCTTGATTTCCCCAGTGGTTGCGGAGGTTAGAATCAACGTCTCGCCGCCGTTGTTGAGTCCTGTGCCGTTGAGAAAAGCACCGGCGGCAAGCGACGCGGCCATGCCGGGGTGGCGGTAAAGGAAGGCGTTGCGGTCCCGGGCGACGACGATCCGCGCGCCTGCCGCGAGGGTGGCGCCGGTGGCAAAGTTGTATTCGATTCCCGTTGTGAGCCGGACGCCGGTTAGATTCACTTCGTTGGCGCCGATGTTCATCAGCTCGATGAACTCGAACTGCTGCTCGTCGGTGAAACCGGCATTCACTTCCGCCGCGGTCGGATCGGCGGGGTGATACATGATTTCGGAAACAACGAGGTTCGCCGTCGCGGCGGGTTCGACGATGGTCG
>JADMIO011432871.1_pt1 | contig 10372 bp, 8 predicted proteins | sample 8958161 | NCBI WGS metagenome assembly JADMIO01 (sample SAMN16585339, study PRJNA669376) | soil metagenome | isolation source: Crop rotation soil | place: USA: Cullars Rotation, Alabama | collected 2011
CGCGACAACTTGTCCACGTGGAATTCTAAGCTTAGGATCCCAATGTGCTGGAAAGGGCCACTGTAGCTCTTGTGTTTGTCATCGAGTGACCCGAACACGTCGTTGGCCGGTGTCCACTGCAGATAGTGACAGACGAAAAGGTCGAGTCTGCCGTCACGGTCATAGTCGAGCCATGCCGCGCTGGTGCTCCACCCCGCGTCTTGCACGCCCTCCGCGGCGCCCACTTCCTGGAACCGGCCGTGTCCCAGGTTGTGAAACAACAGGTTGTGGCCGTAGGCGGTGATGTAGATATCGGGCCGGCCGTCGTTATCATAGTCGCCCACCGCCGCGCCCATGCCGAAGGTCTCCACATCCAGTCCGCTGCCGCGCGTCACATCCGCGAACGTGCCGTTGCCGTTATTGCGGTACAGCGCCGCTGTCGAGCGGCGCCTCGGCCGGTTGGCGGCGACTACACGGCGCAAGGGCAGCCCGTGGTTCTTGTGAAACAGCGTTTCGTTCAGGTCCCATTTGCCTCGTTTGTACAGTTCCAGCTCGGCAGTGGTCCAATCGCGCGAGTTCACCAGCAACAGGTCTTGATCCCCATCGCCGTCATAGTCCATGAACGCTGCGCCGCTGCCCGTCGTCTCCGGCGACAGCTTGAGCCCAAACGCGCCGTTGTTATGCTGAAAGTGGATGCCGGCGGCAGCGGTTATGTCCGTGAACTGCACGACCGCTTCGCCCGCCGGCGTGATGCCTGAGCGGCCTGAAGGCGAGGTGCCCGAGCGCGGCGAACCGCAGCCGCTGAGCGCCATACAAAAAGCGGGCAGCAACACACCTAATTGCACCACCCGCCTCGCCACGACTGCTATCACGCCACCCCATCGCCGGCCATAGTGCTACACATTATGGCAGAGGCGGTCGCGGTTACCAATGTTATGCGGCCGGTGGGGCTGACGCCCTCTTCCAATCGAGTCGCCGGGTAGGCAAGATGTTGATACAGGGGCAGGTTTTTACACCGGGAACGGGTGCAAAATCCTGCCCCTAAGGACACCGGGATTGGAAGAGGGCGTCAGCCCCGCCTGCCGTTTTGCGTGCCGCCACCGGTTCACGCAAACAGGCTGAGTTGCGGCTCGGGTTCGGGCGGAGGGGGCAGGGACGGCGCGGTGGGACGGCGCGGTGGCGGGGCGACCTCGGCGGGATAGTTGGCTTCGAGCCAGTCCATGACTTTCTGGAGCTGGGCCAGGGTCATGGCGGTGCGGGGGCGCTGGAAGTACTTGACGATGCGTTTGTTGGTCTCGCCCCATTTGCGGTCGAAATGAACCACATCCACCTGCTTGCAGGTGGCGTCGATGCGCCGGCGCAGCTCGGCTTCCTGCTGGCTGGGCGTGAGCAGCGGCGTGGCAGGCGCGTGATTGTGAGGCACGGGCCGCGCCGCGGGCCCGACGCGGTTCCAGCGGCGCTCCAGCATCGAGCTGCCCACCGGCGTGATGGAATTGCGCTCCTCGGGCAGGATGCGTTCGCGCGGCTCGAAAGCCGGCTCATCCTCCTCGGCGCGCAGTTGCTTGATGGCGGTGACCTGCTCGTCTTTCATGCGCTCGATGATCGAGCACATGTTCATGTCGTCGGGCGTGTAGATATAGGCGGTCTGGTTTTCCCACGGACCGGCGGCCTCGTCGTAGCGCGTGGCGCGGGCCAGCATCTGCTCGATCCACGGGCGCGAGCGGATATGCGTGAGACACGCGATGTGCGTGATGGCCGGCACGTCCAGCCCCTCGTAGGCCATGGCGACGGTGACCAGCGCATCCAGTGAGCGGCGCATGCCCACGCTGCGAAAATGCTCGATGTTGGCCGCCGCCTGGGACGAATCGTCGCTGGTCGCGACCGCCGACTTGATGCCGCGCGCGGTCAGATGCTCCACGTATTTCTTGGCATCGTCAATGGTGGCGGTCACCACCAGGAATTTGGAGCGCGGATGTGTCTGACGATAGGTGAGCCAGTGCGCGGTGGCCTCGTCCAAGAGTTGATAGGCGAACTGCGTCTTGAGCGCGGTGTAAATGGCTTCGGGCGTGTCTTTGGCGGCCTCCGAGAGGCGTGTGCTGTAGGTTTCACCGTCGCGCCCGATCCATTCGGAGGTGCCGTCCATCAACTCGAAGTGGATGGGCAGAATAGCGCGGTCCAGCAGCGCGTCGTGCCGCGAATAGGTGACGGCGGCGGTGTTGATGTCGTAGTCGAGATCCACCATTTCGCCGGCGGGGGTCTCCCGGTAGGGCAAGAACGCGATGCGCTTGCGGTTGCCGCGCTCCAGCGTACCGCTCATGTAGACCGTCAGCGCGGCACGCTTCACTAACGGCTCCAACGCAGCCTCCCAGGCGCCGCCTTCCTCGACGTGGTGCGGCTCGTCGAGCACCAGAATATAACGCCACTGGCGGAACTCCTGGCGCAGGTAGGCATTGCTCATGCCGATCGCCTGGTAGGTGGTGGCAAAGCCCGCCAGGCCACGGCACGGGTCGGTCTCGTTGGTACTGCGGCGAATGATGTGGCTGTGGCCCAGCAGCTCGCGCGGGCGCGGCTTGAGGAACTCCTGCTCGGCCTGCTGCTGCAGCGAGCGGCGCGGCACTACCCAGCAGATGCGGTCCGCGACCGGGCCCAGCAACTGGCTGGCGGCGATGACCGGTAACATACTCTTGCCGCCGCCCGGCGTGATGCTGCAGATGATATGGCGAAGGTTGGGGGTGCGGCCGGTGGCAAGGCCATAGCAGAGCTGGCCGAACTCGTCCTGGTGCTTACGAAACATAAGTCTGTCTGCTGGTGCGGCGACTCTATCTGCGACGATTGCTGTAACAGGAATAGCGAAAAGCGGGCCAAAGGCCGGCCTGACGGCGGGGGTGCACACGGCCTCAGGGCGGGCGCAATGAGCCACGGGCATGGCCGGAGGAGGAGTAAGCGAGCTTCACCCTGTTCATTTTAGGGACGAATAGGGACAGTTACAATTGGCAGCGGATGGCCATGAGTAGCTGGTGACGAAATAGCAGCCCGCTGCACGCCGCCAGACGCCGTTCTATCCCTGCCTGGGGATAACTCACAGGGATAACTGGGCCGCACAGCGTGTTCCCACTATCAAACCTCCATCCCGTGTCGCATGCTCCAAAAGCAAGTCCCCTACGTTATTGAAGCCGGCCGTCGGAGCCGCGCCGTACCGCTAGGCCTCGTTTTCACTGAAGTTAGTGAAAAAAGTGATAAGTTATCCACAGGCTTCGCTGGCAAGTGCCAAAAGTAGGGATAAGTCGTGAAGTTTAACGATAATTTTGGTGAAATATCCCTACAAAGGGCCTTGACAGGTATCCCACAGGCGTCCGCCATCAAGTATCAATAGGAATAAGGAGGTCGCACGATGACATTCGATTATGGTTGGATGACGGCGATGGTGGGCATGTTCGGTTTGTTTCTGGTGGCTATCTGGCTGGAGGCCCGGCGCTCGTTGCGTGCCCTGGTGGACGATGAGATGACCAACGCTGAAGCGGAGATCGAGGAAGACTATCGGGCGGTCATGGCGCGTCTGGAAGCGCGTTCGCGCCTGACCCACATGCGCATGACGCAACTGCAGATGGCGCAGGCGCGCGCCGCGCAGACGCGCTCGGCCCAGTTGCGCGCCAACCGCCTCGAAGACGCGCGGCTCGAGACGGTGCGCCTGGAGATGGCGCAAGCCGCCCGTACAGCACAAGCCGCGCGTGCGGCGCAGGCCCACCAGCCTGCCACACAGCGCCGGCGTGAACCGGTGCGGGAGCAGCCTCAGCAACAGCCCCGTGAACAGCTTGGGGAGCAGCCGGCTCGCCGCCGGCAGCGGCGGGTGCGCAGCGATGCCCCGGCCTTGCAGGGACAGATCGCCTTTCGCGCTCTGGCGCCCCATGCCAATACCACCACATCGCTGGTAAACGGGCCGCTGGCCGGCAATGCTCTGGGCCAGAATGAAGTCGCGCGCAGCGGCTATCGCGCGGCGTAGTAAGTGCTGCAACGAGGACAGCCACGAAGGCAGGACACAGGGCGGGGGCGCACGAGACGGGCGACCTGCCGCGGATTACGGAGGGACAATGGCACTATCATTTCAGAAAGCATCAAAGAAATCCGCCAAGCTGCGGATGGCTTTGATCGGCGTGGCAGGCGCCGGCAAGACTTATACGGCGCTTAATATCGCGCAGCATCTGGGCGGTCCGGTGGCGGTGATTGACACCGAACATGGCAGTGCCAGCAAGTACTCCGACGTGTTTGAGTTCGATGTGTTAGAACTGGAAAGTTTCAGCCCGCAGACTTATATCGAGGCGATTCGCGCCGCCGATGAGGCTGGTTACAATGTGCTGATCATAGACAGCCTGTCGCATGCCTGGACCGGCAAGGATGGCGCGCTGGAGCTGGTGGACCGCGCCGCCAAACGGCAGCAGACGATCAACACCTTCGGCGCCTGGCGCGATGTGACGCCGCTGCACAACGCGATGGTAGACGCCATCATCTCGTCGCGCCTGCATATCATTGCCACCATGCGCGCCAAGACCGAATATGTGCAGGAGAAAAACGAAAAAACCGGCAAGACCGTGGTGCGCAAGGTGGGCCTGGCGCCAGTCCAGCGCGACGGGCTGGAGTATGAGTTCGACGTGGTAGCCGATCTGGACCAGGACAATAATCTGATCGTCGGCAAGACGCGCTGTCCGGTGATCGCCGGCCTGGTCTTTCCCAAAGCCGGCAAGGAGGTTGCGGGCAAGCTTAACGCCTGGCTGACCGACGGCACGCCTTCGGCGCCACCGGAGGCCCGCTTTGCCCGCGCCGCCGAACGGCCCGCGCCGCGCGCTGCCGAACAGAAATCTGAACGGAAGAGCGAACGCAGCGGGGAGCGGTCGACCACGGCGGCCACGCCGCTGTCCGACATCAAACCGGCCGGCCGGGGCACCGACAATTCTGCCACCAAAGCTTCTGTCACCAACAACTCTGGCGCCGACAGCTTCGGCGAAGACGAAATCGTGTTGTGCCACTGCGGTATTGACGCCAGGTACATCCGCGGCAAGTCGGGCAGCGGCTGGGTTTGCGGCCACCACGGCACCCGCACTGCGATGTGCGACTTCCGCATGCGCGACGCCGATCCCGAGGCCGATTCTGACGAGGAGCCAGACCCCTTCGAGCATGACGCCGGCGGGCGTGGCGAGTTGGCGGCAGTAGGAGCCGGATTCAGCGACGACGCTGCGCCCGCGTTCGCCATGCGCCAAACTGTTTCCATGAATGGAGCCGCGGCCCATTGATGCGGTCCACATGGCATTGATGCCGTCCGCACGAAAGCGAAACCCATGAAGAACTTAAGCAATCGTCAGCTAGAGATCCTGGAGCGCATCGCCGACTGCTGGCAGCAGGGCAGCTTCCCGGTCGTGCGCGAGTTGGCCGAGCAGATGGGTCTGGCCGGCGAGTCGAGCCTGACGCCCACGCTGCAGCGTCTGGAGCGCCTGGGCTATGTCGAAATCGAAGGCGGAGTGCGCGGTAAGCCGCGCGTCATCACGCTGACCCAGGAGGGCAAGGCCGCCACCGGCCGCGCCGGGCTGCCGGTGCTGGGCCAGATTCCCGCCGGTCCGCTGGCCGAAGCCATCGGCGAGGCCGACACCTACGTGGAGGGTCTCAGCGACCTGCTGCCCTACAAGGCAGGCGATTTTCTGCTGCGCGTGCAGGGCCACTCGATGATAGGCGATGGCATCATGCCGGGCGATCTGGTGCTGCTGCGCCCCGACGTGATGGCGCATGCCGGCGAGATCGCAGCCGTGCAGGTCGGCGACGACGCCACCCTCAAGCACGTCCACCAGCAACCCGGCTCCCACCAGGTCGTCCTCCGTGCCTCCAACCCCGACTACGCCGACATGGAAGTGCCCGCCGATGAAGTCCGCATCGTCGGCGTCTTTCGCGGCCTGGTGCGCAGTGGCGGATACAGGCACTGAAAGGATGAAGGATGAGAGATGAAGGATGAAGGCGGCAACCGGGGGACAACGTATTCCTTTGGCCTCCGCTTCATCCTTCATCTCTCATCCTTCATCCTTTCCGCACCTCCGTTCTGCTGTACAATAAAGGTTACTGCTGACCTTTATCAGGAGAACGCAAATGCATAGCTCGCAGTCGGACTCGGATTCTCACTTCCCGCTCAGCCGCCGCACCCTGTTGCGCGGCGCCGCGACCGGTGTCGCCTCAGGTGTCGCCGTGGCGGCCCTGGGCCGGGCGGCTCACGCGCAGGATGCCGCGCCCAAAGCGCCCGAGGCGACCGACAAACCCATCCGCAACGACAGGATCAGCCAATCGCCATGCCGTTGGTGTTATAGCCGTATCGAACTCGAAGCCCTGGCGGCCGAGTCGGCCAAGATGGGCATGAAGGGCATAGACCTGGTCGGCCCGCAGGATTATCCCACTCTCAAGAAATACGGGCTGGTCGCCTCCATGACCGGCAGCCATCCCATTGATCCAGGCCTCAATCACAAAGAAAACCACGAGAAATGCCTGGCGGCGATGCGCACCAGCATCGAAGCCGCTTCCGCCGAAGGCTTTCCCAATGTCATCTGCTTCTCCGGCAATCGCAAGGGCATGGCCGATGATGAAGGTTTGAAGAACTGCGCTGAGGCGCTCAAGCAGATCGTGGGCCTGGCCGAGCAGAAGAAGGTCACGCTTTGCATGGAGCTGCTGAACAGCAAGGTGAACCACCCCGACTACATGTGCGATCACAGCGCGTGGGGCATCGAGCTGGTAAAAACGGTCGGCTCGGAGCGCTTCAAGCTGCTCTACGACATCTATCACATGCAGATCATGGAGGGCGACGTCATCGCCACCATCAAGAAGAACTACCAGTACTTCGGCCACTACCACACCGGCGGCGTGCCGGGCCGCGCCGAGATAGACGACACCCAGGAGCTCAATTATCCGGCGATCATGAAAGCCATTGTCGAAACCGGCTACAAGGGCTTCGTCGGCCAGGAGTTCATCCCCAAGCGCGACCCGCTCACCTCACTGGCGCAGGCCGCCCGCCTCTGCGACGTCTGATACCTCAGACGTTCACGGCCGCGGTCAGGTAAAGCCTACCGCGGAGGCGCTGAGGTCACAGAGAAACCGCAGGCACAGCGTGGGCATTCGCGCGTTTCGCGCCACAACGGCGCGCCAACACAAGGTTCGCCCCTACCCCGCACCTGCTGCCACAATAAATGGGCAGGCACGCGGCCTACCCCTACCGCGCCTACTCATCACGCATCACTCATCACTGAACTGACTGTCCCATGAGCAAGCTGATCTTCAACGCCAATAGCAGCGCGACGCTGGGCGTGGAAATCGAACTGGCGCTGGTAGACGCGACGACGATGGCGCTGTCCAGCTCGATTCAGCAGGTGCTGGAGCGTGTGCCGGCCACGGTCGGAGCCAGCATCAAGCCTGAGCTGATGCAGTGCTACCTGGAGATCAACACCGATGTGTGCCATACCGTGGCGGAAGCGGAAAACGATCTGCGCGAGCGCATCGGCATCGTGCAGGGCATCTGCGACGGCCTCGGGCTACGCCTGCTGTGGAGCGCCACCCATCCGTTTTCTTCCTGGCGCGACCAGCGGATCGTGCCGACAGAACGCTACAAGATGCTGCTCGACCTGCTGCAGGACACGGCGCGCCAGCTCATCACTTTCGGCCTGCATGTGCATGTAGGGGTGGACTCGGGCGACAAAGCGGTTATGGTCTGCGACCGTATTCTGGAGTATTTGCCGGTGCTGCTGGCGCTCAGCAGCAACAGCCCATTCTGGGAGAACCGCGTCACCGGCATGCAGTCGAGCCGCTCCAAGGTCATGGAGGGCCTGCCCACCGCCGGTCTGCCGATGCCGATGCGCAACTGGAGCGAATACACCTGGCTGATCAACCACCTCATCGAGACCGGCTTCATCAACACGATTCGCGAGATCTGGTGGGATGTGCGGCCGCACCACAACTTCGGCACGGTTGAAATCCGCGTCTGCGATGTGCCCGCCAATCTCGATGACACGCTGGCGCTCGTCGCCCTGATGCAGTGTATGGTGCGGGCGCTGTCCGATGAGATTGACGAAGGCAGCTACGCCCGCGATTGCCATCCGATGATGGTGCGGCAGAATAAATGGCGCGCCTGCCGCTATGGCATGGACGCCAGGCTCGTGGACTGCCGCACCCACAAGTCGCACGCCGTGCGTGCCATCGTGCCGCGCCTGATCGAACGGCTGCAAAGCGCCGCCGAAGAACTCGGCTGCCAGGAGTACCTGCCGTATGTGCTCAAGCTCGCCGCCGGACCCACCGGCGCCGACCGCCAATTGCAGTTGCTGCAGGAAATCGGAGATCCCGCGGAGGTGGTGCGACGGCTGACGGAAGCTTCGCGGCTGGCGCCGGTGGATGCTGATGTTTAACGAGCTAATTGGGGGCTGGACTGCTATTCCAATGTCTTTCTTTGCATGTAAGTCTGTGTGATTCCGTGGCTGAACCTCAACCCAGCCACTCCAGTGTTTTCTCGATGATCTCGCGTTTCCAGGCCATGCTGTAGTAGTTGTGGTTAGCGCCAGCGACTTCGTGGAACTCGTGGGGCATGGCGGTGCGCTTGACGAACTCGCGGTAGAAGTTGCGCGAGGGTTCGGTTTCGGGGTCGTTGCTGGCGTAAACGAACAGGAAGCGGCCTTTGAACGACCGGAGCTGGTCCATCACGGCGCCGGTGTCTGGCGCTTTGTCCTGCACGTTGGCGTCCTCGTTACTGCGCCCACCGCCCAGGGCGCGTATGATCATCCTATAGTTAAGACGGCCGCTGAACAGCTTGGCCCAGGTCTCGGGATAGAACAGCTTCTGTACATACTTTTTGGCCGCCGCCTGGCTGCGGCGCGCCTGGCGCGCGAGCGTGAAATCGCCCGATACAATCGGCACCGACCACAGCGCCAGACCATCAATGCGCTCGTCCGCGAGACTGGCGCCCAGCGCGACTTCGCCGCCGCTGCACAGGCCCAGTAATGTCACCGCACTGGCACCGGTATGCTCCAGCACCACGGGCACGGCGCGCGCCGCGTCGCGCATCATCGAGTTAAGGCTGGCCTGGCCGACTTCCCACTCGCTTTCGCCGCGCCCGCGAAAATCGAAACTGTAAGCAGCATGGCCGGCCGCCGCCAGCGCGCGCGCCGCTTCCGTCAGCAGATGCCCCGGCCCGATGCGGTAGCCGCTCCAGCCATGCAACAGAATAACAGCCCGCGTCACGGGCACGTCGGGCCGATAGAGCACGCCGTGAATACGCTGGTCGCCACTCATAAAGCTCAGCGGTGCGGCGAGCACGGCCGGCTGCTGCGAAGCGATGCCATTAACACGCACGGCGCATTCCGGGCCGGTTGCCGGGCTCACAGCCGTGGCGCCGGCCGTCTCATCCGCGGGTGCGGTCAAGCCCATCCAGGCGAGTGTGCGCTCGCGCACCGGAGCCGTATCCACCAGCCCGATCGCACTCCAAAAGGCTTCGACTGCGACGTTTTCGAGATCGGCCGCCACGCCCGTCGCCGTGGCGCGCGACCGCAGCTCTTCCAACGGCTTTCTGATGCGGCTGGAACCGGAAATCTGCAGCAGCAGCATGCGCTCGCACGCTGGAACCGGCGCGGTCAACAGGTCGGCTTCCACCATCTCACGGTGCAGCTTGCTGTTGATGGCGAAGCCGTCGAAATCGAAGGCTGCATACGTCTCCTGCGTCGTTGCGGCATCAGCGGGCTCTTGAGCTTGCGCCGTACTCTCACCAGCGCTGCCACCGGCACTCTCCGTGATCTGGCTGCGGATCTGGCTGCGCTGGCGGTTCTGCCGCATGTAGGTCGAGCCAGATGTGATCGGCTCCCACAGAACCAAGTTTGAGACTCCAGCTTTGGCCTGTGCCGCCGCCAGATAGGCCAGGGTGGCACCGAAGCGCAGACCGATAAGCGTTACCGGTAGGTCGCCGGCCACTGCACGGGCGTGACATAAGACAGCCTGCAGATCTTCCACCCAGGTCGTGACATCACAGTCGCTGAACTCACCGCCGCTGTCGCCGGTGCCGCGATAATCGAAGCGCAATACCACGTGCCCCATCCCGGCCAGGTCGCGTGCCATCTCGACGAGGGCGCGCTGCGCGGCTTTCTTCTCCTCGGCAAAGGGTGACGCGATGACTACGCAGCCCTGTGCGGCCACCTGCGCCTCGTGGTGCATCACATAAAGAGGGGGAGAAACAGTGTCTAAATAGGTTGCGCGTTCGATGCGGATCGCCTCTTCCTGATAGCGTAAAAGCTCTTTACAAGTATGGCAGTTATCGCTCAATCAGACAGGACGGCTGCCTGCCAGTTGCTATAATGTGAAAGAGCCCGTGCTGGTACGTTAAGTGGGTGCGGCG
>JADMIO011583518.1_pt1 | contig 10372 bp, 10 predicted proteins | sample 8958161 | NCBI WGS metagenome assembly JADMIO01 (sample SAMN16585339, study PRJNA669376) | soil metagenome | isolation source: Crop rotation soil | place: USA: Cullars Rotation, Alabama | collected 2011
CGACAATCCCGCCGGGGTAGAGCCCGCCGCATTCGCGTTGCTCGACGGCGTCGCCAGCTTTCGCATGGTGGCGCTGGCCGGCGCCGGCGAAGCATCGGACCGCTGGCCCATGCCCGGCGCTTCCGAAATTCCGCGCGGCGTGCGTGTCGAGCTCACGCTCGCCGGCGGCGGCGTCATCGACCGTTGGCTCGCGCTGCAATGAACGCCCTTCACGTTCCGTTGCAGCATCGCAGCGAGCGTGGGCTCGCGCTCATCATCGCAATGCTGGTGGCGGCGCTTGCCGCGACCGTCGCGATCTCGCTTGCTTCCGCGCAGGCGCAATGGTCGTCGCAGGTCGCGCAGCGGCGCGATCGCGTGCAGGCACAGTCGGTCGCGCTCGCGGGCGTGCAATGGGCGCGACAGATCCTCGACGCCGATGATCGCGCGACGAGCATCGATCACCTCGGCGAGCCCTGGGCACTGCCGCTTCCCGCAACGCCCGTGGAGAACGGGTCGGTCGAAGGGCGGATCGTGGACGCGCAGAGCCTGCTGAACGCGAACAACCTCGCCGACGCCGCCAACCAGAGCGTCGAGCACAAGCGCTTCGAGCGGCTCTTCGATGCGTTGCGTTTGCCGCCCGCGCTGCTCCCGGCGATCGTCGACTGGGTGGACGCGGACGACGTGCCGGAACCCGGAGGCGCGGAGGACGCGTGGTATCGCAGTGCGGCGCAGCCCGCACTTGCGCCCAACATGCCTGCGTTGCGCGCACAGGAACTCGCCGGCGTCCGCGGCATGACGGCATCGACGCTGCAGAGCCTGATGCGCTACGTGACGACGCTGCCCGGCTATACCCCGCTCAATGTCAACACCGCATCCGCCGAAGTGCTTGCCGCGTCGATCTCCAGCATCGAGCCGGGCGCCTTTGCTGCGCTCATCGCAAGCCGTGCCGCGCAGCCATTCGCAAGCGCGGCCGATTTCCGCGAGCGGCTGCCGACCGGCGCATCGATCGGTGCGGAAGCGTCGTACACGGTCAAGAGCAAGTACTTCCTCGTGTTCGTCCGCGCCCGCCAGGGCGATACGCTTGCGCAGGCGCATGCATTGATCGAGCGCGGCGGCGGCGGATGGCCCCGCATCGTCTGGCAAACGCTCGAGTAGCGACCCGAAGCCGACCCCCAGCCGCTTCCTTTCCCCCTTTTCCCGCTCGCGTCCGTACACTCACTCGATGCTCCGCATCTTCGTTGCCAACCCGCCGAGTGACGACGCCGCCGTCGAATGGGCACGCTATGCGAGCGACGGCCGTGTAGTCTCGCGCGGTCGCGAGGTGCCGCGCCGGTTGCCGGCAGACGCAACGATCGAAGTGGTGCTCGCCGCGTCGTACGTCCGTCTCGTCACGCTCGATCTGCCGCCGATGCCCCGAGCGCGACTGCGACAGGCCGTGCGTTACGCGCTCGAGGATCAGATGGCGACATCCGCGGAGGAAGCGGCAATCGCATTCACGGACGTCGATCGCCGCGTGCTGGTCGCGATCACGTCGAAGGCCCTGGTCGATGCCATCGTGGAACGCATTCCTCGTGTTTCGCGCATCGTCGCCGAATCGGCACTGGCGCCCTTCGGCGAGGGCTGGAGGTGGTTCACGTCGGCGGGCGAAGGCGGCTTCGTCCGGCGTGAGGACGGCAGTGCCTTCGCCGTTGCATCGTCGCAAGCGTCATTGCCCCCGGAGCTCGAGGCCGCACTGATTGCGGCACAGCGCACCGGCGCGGTTCCCTCCGTCGTGCGCGCGCCGTCTCCGGCAGAGTCGCCGCAACTCGCCGAGTGGTCGCGTACGACCGGCACGCGATTCGTTGCCGCGCCCGCGTGGAACTGGGAAGCTGCGACTTCGCGCGAATTCGCGGCCGCACCGGACTTCCGCGCCGGCGATTCGACGCGCGAGGCGTCTGAACCCCCGCCTGCGAATGCGTTTCGCCTGGCAGCGATCCTCGCCGCGCTTGCGCTGGCGATCCACGTCGGCGGACTGTTGACGCAATGGGGCTTTCTCGCGTTTACCGATTGGCAGCTGTCGCGCTCGCTTGTCCGCGAAGCGGCCGGTGCAGGAATCACGAATGTCGACGGCGTGGAAGCGGCGGCGGCGGCCATTTCGCGCCAACACGCTGCGCTCGCGCATCGCGCGGGCCAGCACGCGCCGCAGGACGCATTGCCGCTGCTGGCGCGCGCCGCCCCTTCCCTCGCCACGTTGCCGCGCACGAGCGTCCGATCGATGGCGTATGCGAGCGACGCATGGACCCTGGAGATTGCGGGCGCCGACAGCAATGCCGTTTCGCGCCTCGCGCGGTCGCTCGATGATGCGGGCGTACGCAGCGTAGCCGCGCCCGTGAGCGGCGGCACGCGCATGCGGCTCACCCTCGATGCTCCATATCGCTGATCGCTGGAACATCGCCCGTCGTCCCGTCGTCGCGTGGACGCTGGCGATGCTCGCACTCGTCGTCCTCGGCATCGCCGTTTCCTTCGGTCCTCTCGCCTCTGTCATCGCCGCAAAGCAGGACGACGTCACGCGGAGCGCATTGCTGCTGCAAGTCGCGCGGAAGCACGTCGCCGACAGCCAGGCTCTGACGCGCGCGACATCGCCGCCACGCAGCGACGACCCGCGTGCAGCGATGGAACGGGTGTTGGCGCGGCACCGGTTGCAGCCGACAACGGGTGGTTCGCCGGCCGCTGAAGGCCGCTTCGGCGTCGTCATCGCAGATGCGCCCTTCGACGGCATCGTGCGGGCGATCGACGCGCTGGCACGCGATGAGGCGCTGCGCGTCGTCGAAGCACGCTTCACTGCCCTGGTCGACCCGGGCCGCGTGCGTGCGGAGCTCGTATTCGCACGATGACGGGACGAGCGATCGCGTGCGCCGCAACGCACGAACTGCGGCTCGCGCTCCGGTGTGGCGTTCACAGGCGGATGTGAATGCCGAGCGCCTGGGCGCGGCCGCTGATCGGCTTCGGGTTGCTCGCCATCGCTGCGGCGGCATTCGCACCGGCTGCGCTGCTCGATGCACGCATCCGGGAAGCGTCCGAGGGTCGCCTTCGTCTCGCCGACGCGCGCGGATGTTGGTGGCGCGGAGCGGGAACGCTTGCAAGCGCCGATGGAGCCGGGCGAATGCCGCTCGCCTGGCGCGTGCATGTCGGGGAGCTACTGCGCGGCGCACGCGTGGTCGATCTCCAGGATCCGCAGACCGGCAAGATTCTCGGTACCGTGATCGCGCATGACCGGGAAATGGCGCTGCAGGACGCGCACATGGTCATTCCCGCCGCCGCGCTCGGTGCGCTCGATCGCCGGCTTGCGGCAGTCACGCTCGGCGGTGCGTTCGCACTCGACGTACCGATGCTCACGTCGAATGCCGCCGGCCTGCGGGCGGATGGATTGCGGGCAAGATGGGACCGCGCACGGATCATCGTGTCCGACATCGTCGTCGATGCCGGAACGGTCACGCTTGCAACTGCATCCACCAGCGAAGCGGGCGGTGGACGCGGGACCGGCACTATCCAGAACGTTGGAGGCGATGTCGTCGTCGCCGGCACGCTTCGCGAAAACGGAAACGGTGTCGATCTCGCACTGACGCTGCGCCCCAGGGCCCATACCGCCGACAACGTTCGCGCGCTGTTGCCGCTCTTCGGCCCGCCGGACGGTACGGGCGGCGTGAACGTCACGTGGCACGCGAGCCCATGACGCGCAGACACCGGCGGGCCGTTCACGCCGCGAAATCCGCATCGGGTCACCCGGCAGCCCGGGCCATCGCTGTGCCACGTGCGCGGCCGACGATCGACACCGATGTCACGGGGTCGCGCGAGGCGGGCACTTCACGCATTCCCGCTCTCGACGCGGCACGCGGCGCGGCCATCATCGCCATGGTCGCCTATCACTTCTGTTTCGACCTGCGCTATTTCGGTATCACGCACTCCGATTTCGAGCACGATCCCCGCTGGCTGGCTGCGCGGAGCCTGATCCTCGGTTCGTTCATGCTGATCGCCGGCGTCAGTGTCGTCCTCGCATCCCGTAACGTCGACGCGAACCGGCGCTGGCTTGCGCACGTCGCGAAGATCGCGGTGGCCGCGCTGCTCGTGACGGCGGCGAGCGCTGCGATGTTCCCGCAGTCCTTCATCTGGTTCGGCGTGCTGCATGCAATCGCAGTGTCACTGCTGCTCGCGCGGCCATTCGTCAGCAGGCCGGCACTGGCCGCCATCGTCGGGATGGTCGTGCTCTTGGCCGGCGTGACGCTCCATCATCCGGCATTCGACAGCCGCGCACTCGGCTGGATCGGGTTCATGACGGCGAAGCCGATGACCGAGGACTATGTTCCGCTGTTCCCGTGGGCGGGCGTGCTCCTGCTCGGGATCGCTGTGGGAGACAGGCTCCTGCGCGTGCAGTTCGCGCCGCTCGCGGTGCTCGGGCGTTCGCCTCGCTGGTTGCGCTTCATCGGCCGGCACAGCCTCGCCATCTACCTCGTTCATCAGCCCGTGCTGATCGGCCTGTTGTGGCTTGCAACGCGCCGATGACCTGCCGCTGCTCGCGTATAATCACAACCCTGCAGGCGCGTAGCTCAGCTGGTTAGAGCACCACCTTGACATGGTGGGGGTCGTTGGTTCGAGTCCAATCGCGCCTACCATGATTTTCCGCCGCGGATGCGTCGACCGCGCGCCCGGGCGGATGAAGTGGACCGGTCACGAAAGGCATGGTTATGACACCGCGAACGCGTGGAGGAACGTCTTAACGACGATGCGGTGTCGCTCGCGCTCGGACAGCTTGTGTCCGTCCCGATGAAAAGTGCGGCCCGCCGCACTTTTTCGTTTTCAGAGCTCCGAGAAAGGTTCACGCCATGCCCGACATCCGACTGCCCGACGGCGCCGTCAAGCACTTCGACGCGCCGGTTACCGTTGCCGAACTTGCGCAATCGATTGGTCCCGGCCTCGCGAAGGCGGCGATCGCCGGCAAGGTCGACGGCAAGATCGTCGACACTTCGCACGTCATCGATGCCGACGCAGCGGTTGCGATCGTCACCGAGCGCGATCCCGAAGGGCTCGACGTCATCCGGCACTCGACCGCGCATCTGCTCGCCTACGCGGTCAAGGAGCTGTTTCCCGATGCGCAGGTGACGATCGGCCCCGTCATCGAGGACGGCTTCTACTACGACTTCTCGTTCAAGCGCCCTTTCACGCCCGAGGACCTCGAGGCGATCGAGCGCAAGATGGCCGAGCTCGCGAAGAAGGACGAGCCGGTGAGCCGCTCGCTAATGCCGCGCGACGAGGCCGTGCGCTATTTCGAGTCGCTCGGCGAGCACTACAAGGCCGAGATCATCGCGTCGATTCCGTCCGATGAGCCGATCTCGCTGTACGCCGAGGGAAAATTCGTCGACCTCTGCCGGGGACCGCACGTCCCGTCGACCGGCCGCCTCAGGGTGTTCAAGCTGATGAAGCTCGCGGGCGCGTATTGGCGCGGCGATTCCCGCAACGAGATGCTGCAGCGGATCTACGGCACCGCTTGGACGAAGAAGGAAGACCTCGATGCGTACCTGCGGCGCATCGAGGAAGCGGAAAAGCGCGATCACCGCAAGCTCGGCAAGCAGCTCGACCTCTTTCATCTGCAGGACGAAGCGCCCGGCATGGTGTTCTGGCATCCGCGCGGCTGGTCGATCTGGCAGCAGGTCGAGCAGTACATGCGCGGCATCTATCGCGACAACGGCTATCTCGAGATTCGCTGTCCGCAGATCCTCGATCGAGCGCTGTGGGAGAAGTCCGGGCACTGGCAGAACTTCAAGGACAACATGTTCACGACCGAGTCCGAGAAGCGCGACTTCGCGATCAAGCCGATGAATTGCCCCGGCCATGTGATGGTCTTCAACGCTGACCTGCGGAGCTACCGCGACCTGCCGTTGCGCTACGGCGAGTTCGGCGCATGCCATCGCAACGAGCCGTCCGGCGCGCTCCACGGCATCATGCGCGTGCGCGGCTTCACGCAGGACGACGGTCACATCTTCTGCACGGAAGAGCAGATCCAGCCGGAGTGCACCGCGTTCAATCAGCTCGCACTCGACGTGTATCGCGTGTTCGGCTTCGAGTCGATCACCATCAAGCTCGCGCTCCGACCCGAACAGCGCCTCGGCGACGACGCGACGTGGGATCGTGCGGAGAACGCGCTACGCGATGCCTTGCGCGCATGCAACGTCGAATGGACCGAACTCCCCGGCGAGGGGGCGTTCTACGGCCCGAAGATCGAGTATCACTTGAAGGATTCGATCGGCCGCTCGTGGCAATGCGGGACGATGCAGGTCGATTTCCAGATGCCCGGGCGTCTGGGTGCCGAATACGTGGCAGCGGACGACACCCGGAAAACCCCCGTCATGCTCCATCGCGCGATCGTGGGCTCGCTCGAACGCTTCATCGGCATCCTGATCGAGCATCACGCCGGTGCGATGCCGTTGTGGCTCGCCCCGATCCAGGCCGTCGTGCTGACGATCACCGACCGCCACCGCGACTACGCAACGGCAATCGCGGCGACGTTGCGCGAGGCGGGATTGCGCATCGCGACCGATTTGCGCAACGAGAAAATTACCTATAAAATTCGAGAACATAGCCTCCAAAAATTGCCTTATCAGTTGATCGTCGGCGATAAGGAACAGGAGGCTTCGACCGTGGCCGTGCGTACCCGTGGCGGCGAGGATCTGGGCTCGATGCCCGTCGCGTCCTTGCTGGCGCGCCTCCGCGAGGAGGTCGCGTCCCACAGCTAACCTTCCACGCGAAGGAACGCTGTCAACCATCGGGATGCCGGCCGTTTTTTGTCTTTTATGGAGATAGCACAATAGCTCTAGACAAGCAGCAGCAGCGACTGAACGGAGAAATCAACGCGCCCGAGATTCGACTGGTCGGCGTGGACGGCGAGCAACTCGGCATCGTTTCGCTGACGGAAGCGATGGCCAAGGCGGAATCCGCCGAACTCGATCTCGTCGAGATCGCCCCGATGGCGAAACCCCCGGTCTGCCGGATCATGGATTACGGCAAGTTCAAGTACCGGGAAGCCAAGAAGCAGCACGAGGCGAAGCTCAAGCTGAAGCAGATCCAGGTCAAGGAAGTCAAATTCCGCCCTGGCACGGACGAAGGCGACTACAAGATCAAGTTGCGCAACCTGACGCGCTTCCTCGCCGAAGGCGACAAGGCGAAGGTCACGTTGCGCTTTCGCGGTCGTGAGATGGCGCACCAGGAGTTCGGGGTGCGCCTGCTCGAACGGATCCGGGGCGACCTGGAAACCGTGGCGACCGTCGAGCAGTGGCCGAGGTTGGAGGGCCGGCAAATGGTGATGCTGCTGGCCCCGAAGAAGACGTTGCCGAAACAGCATCACCCCGACAAGCCCGAGGACGGTAAGCCGCAAGGCGCCGAAGCCGCGTCCGCGAAACCGGAGCGCACCGCCGTGGGCAGCAAATAAGGAACGGCATCATGCCGAAGATGAAGACGAAGTCGGGCGCGAAGAAGCGCTTCCGCGTGCGCGGGAGCGGCTCCGTCAAGCGCTCGCAGGCGTTCAAGCGCCACATCCTCACGAAGAAGTCGACCAAGAACAAGCGCCATCTGCGCGGCGTCACGGGCATCCACGCGACCAACGCCAACGCAGTCGCCGCGATGTTGCCGTACGCCTAAGGAGCCGCCATGCCCAGAGTCAAACGTGGCGTAACGGCACGCGCGCGGCACAAGAAGGTCCTAGACCAGGCCAAGGGTTACCGCGGCCGCCGGAAGAACGTCTACCGCATCGCCAAGGAAGCGGTGATGAAGGCCGGGCAGTACCAGTATCGCGACCGGCGCGCGAAGAAGCGCGAATTCCGGGCGCTCTGGATCGCCCGCATCAACGCGGCCGCTCGCGAGTTCGGCCTGTCGTACAGCGCATTCATGAACGGACTCAAGAAGGCTTCGATCGACATCGACCGCAAGGTCCTTGCCGATCTCGCCGTGCACGACAAGGCGGCGTTCACGAAGATCGCGGAGCAGGCGCGCAGCTCCCTCGCATAGCGTCGATCGAAGGGCGACGCAGGCTGCGCCCTCCGCCCGTTATCGCGGGAGTCACAACGATTCGAACATGCAAAATCGGAAGGGAGGCAGCCCGCCTCCCTTTCCTTTGGTGCCGATGCAGCGGTCTTGCCAATGGATGAGCTGAGCCGAATCGTCGAGTCCGCGCTGGCCGACTTCTCCCGGTCCGCCGACGCGGTCGCCCTCGAGAACGCCAAGGCCAAGTATCTCGGCAAGGCCGGCGCCCTGACCGGGCAGCTCAAGATGCTCGGCAAGCTCGCGCCGGCCGAGCGTGCCGCGAGCGGTGCGCGAATCAACGCCGCCAAGGCCGAGCTCGAGGATGCGCTCGCGCGGCGTCGTGCCGAACTCGCGGAGGCGAAGCTCGCCGCGCAACTCGCCGCCGATGCGCTCGACGTTTCACTTCCGGGCCGGGGCCGGGGGATCGGCGGACTGCATCCGCTGACGCTCACGCTCGAACGCATCGAAACGCTGTTTCGCTCGCTCGGCTTCGCCGTCGCCGACGGCCCCGAGATCGAGGACGACTTCCACAACTTCACCGCGCTCAACACGCCGGAGAATCATCCGGCGCGCTCGATGCACGACACGTTCTACGTCGACGGCGGCATGGTCCTGCGCACGCACACGTCGCCGATCCAGATCCGGTACATGGAGACGCATGCGCCGCCGATTCGCATCATCGCTCCCGGTCGCGTATACCGCGTCGACAGCGATGCGACGCATTCGCCGATGTTCCATCAGATCGAGGGACTGTGGATCGGCGACGACGTATCGTTCGCCGATCTGAAAGGCGTGTTCACGGAGTTCCTGCGGAATTTCTTCGAGCGCGACGACGTGACGCTGCGCTTCCGCCCGTCGTTCTTCCCGTTCACCGAACCTTCGGCCGAGATCGACATGCGATTCGGCGACGGCGGGTGGCTCGAGATCGCCGGCTCGGGGCAAGTACACCCGAACGTGCTCCGTGCCGTGAACATCGATCCGGAGCGCTGGCAGGGATTCGCCTTCGGCATGGGGCCGGATCGTCTCGCCATGTTGCGCTACGGCGTCGACGATTTGCGGCTGTTCTATGAAAACGATCTGCGATTCCTGCGGCAATTCCAGTGAAGCGGCGCATCGACGTTCCCTCGTGGCCGGACGACGCAATCTGAGGCGATGAAGTTCTCGGAACACTGGTTGCGCACGCTCGTCGATCCTCCGCTCGACACGTCGACGCTTTGCGACAAGCTGACGATGAGCGGCTTCGAAGTGGAGGCGGTCGAGTCCGCCGCTCCGCCCTTCTCCAATGTCGTCGTCGGCGCGATCGTGCAGGTGACCCCGCATCCGGAGGCCGATCGTTCGCGCGTCTGCACCGTCGACGTCGGTGGCGAAGCGCCGCTCCATATCGTGTGCGGTGCGCCGAACGTCGTCGTCGGCATGCGCGCGCCCGCGGCGCTGGAAGGCGCAACGCTTCCGGGAGACCAGATCATCCGTCGCACCGCAATGCGCGGGATCGAGTCGCAGGGCATGCTGTGCTCGGCGCGCGAGCTCGGCATTTCGGACGACGCTTCCGGTTTGCTCGCGCTGCCTGCCGATGCCGCGCCGGGCACCGACGTTCGGAAGGTGCTCGATCTCGACGACGCGCTCATCACCGTCAAGCTCACGCCGAACCGTGCCGACTGCCTGTCGCTGCTCGGCATTGCCCGGGAGGTGTCCGCCATCACCCGCGCGCCGCTCGACACGCCGGCTTCCGTGCGTGTGCCCGTGACGTCGCCGGCCGCGCGGACGGTGCGGATCGAAGATGACGATGCGTGTCCAAGGTTCGCTGCGCGCGTCATCGAAGGCATCGATGCCCGCGCGCCGACGCCTTCGTGGATCAAGACAAGGATCGAGCGCTCCGGCATTCGCTCGATCTCGGCGGTCGTCGACATCACGAACTACGTCATGCTCGAACTCGGCCAGCCGCTGCATGCGTACGACAACCGCCTGCTCGAAGGCGACATCGTCGTTCGCTTCGCGCGCACAGACGAGAAACTGACGCTGCTGAACGGCCAGGTGCTCGGCCTCGACCGCGATCTGCTGCTCGTGTGCGACAGCGCGAAGCCGCTCGGTCTCGCGGGGATCATGGGCGGCGAGCATTCGGGCATCGCCGGCGACACATCGAGCGTCTACCTCGAAGGCGCGTTCTGGAATCCGGCAGTCATCCAGGGCAAGATGCGACGGCTCGGTTTCCAGAGCGACGCCGGGTATCGCTTCGAGCGCGGCGTCGACTTCGAGCTCGGTCCCGTCGCGGTGGAGCGTGCGTCGAAGCTCATTCTGGACATTTGCGGCGGTCGCGCGGGTCCGCTTACCGATGCCAAGGGCGCGT
>JADMIO010361886.1_pt1 | contig 10371 bp, 9 predicted proteins | sample 8958161 | NCBI WGS metagenome assembly JADMIO01 (sample SAMN16585339, study PRJNA669376) | soil metagenome | isolation source: Crop rotation soil | place: USA: Cullars Rotation, Alabama | collected 2011
CCGAGAATCGGAGGAAGACGGTTGACGAAGCGTTTCCCCGCGGCATCGCCAGCCCACAGCTCGACAAGCTCCTCAAGGCGGAGCTTTACGATTATCAGAAGGAAGGCGCGCTGTTTGCCGCGCGGGCCGGACGCTGCCTGATCGGGGATGAGATGGGGCTGGGAAAGACGATTCAGGCGATCGCCGCGGCTGAGATGATGGCAACGCACCTGGGTGTCGAGCGCGTTTTAATCATCTGTCCGACGTCGCTGAAGCATCAGTGGGAGCGCGAGATTGCGCGTTTCACCGATCGCAGCGCCCAAGTGATCGGCGGTTTGCGGGCTCGGCGCGAGCAGCATTTCGCGACCGATTCTTTCTTCAAGATCATCAACTACGACACCGTCCATCGTGATCTCGATCTGATCGCCCATTGGTCGCCCGAACTGGTGGTTCTCGACGAAGCGCAGCGCATCAAGAATTGGACGACGCGGGTGGCCAAATCCGTGAAGCAGGTCCGATCGCCTTATGCGATTGTGTTGACGGGAACTCCATTGGAGAATCGCCTGGAGGAGCTGGTTTCGATCGTTCAATTCGTCGATCAGCACCGTCTCGGCCCAACGTTCCGTTTCCTGGCCGATCATCAGGTGCGCGATGAAAATGGAAAAGTGATCGGCTACCGCTATCTCGATCGCATCGGCAAAACGCTCGAGCCAATCCTCATTCGACGTCGCAAGGACCAGGTGATCAAGCAGCTTCCTCAGCGCCTCGACAAGCATTTTTTCGTGCCGATGACGCCCCAGCAGATGCGCCATCACGAGGAGAACCGCGAGATCGTCGCCCGCATCGTCGCCAAGTGGCGGAGGATGCACTTTCTTCCCGAAGCCGATAAACGACGGCTGATGATCGCGCTTCAGAACATGCGCATGAGCTGCGACAGCACTTACCTGCTGGACCAGGAAACCGATTTCGGCGTCAAGGCGGATGAGCTGGCGACGTATCTCGATGAAGCTTTCGAGCAGCCGCGGACGAAAGTGATTGTTTTCAGCCAGTGGGTGCGCATGCACGAGCTGGTGCAACGACGGCTGCACAAGCGCAACTGGGACCACGTTCTGTTCAGCGGCTCGGTGCCGGGCGAGCAGCGCAAGGCGCTGGTGGATCGCTTCCGCGAGCAGGACCGCTGCCGCACGTTTCTGGCGACCGATGCCGGCGGGGTGGGTTTGAATCTCCAAAACGCTTCTGTCGTGGTCAACATGGATCTTCCCTGGAACCCGGCTGTCATGGAGCAGCGGATTGGCCGGGCACATCGCCTCGGCCAGACGCAGCCGGTGCGGGTGGTGAATTTCGTCGCCAAAGGGACGATCGAAGAGGGGATGCTTTCAGTCCTGAGCTTCAAAAAATCCCTCTTCGCCGGCGCGCTGGACGGCGGGGATTCGGAAATCTTCCTCGGCGGCAGCCGTCTCAACAAATTCATGGAGACCGTGGAAAAAGCGACAGGCTCGATCCCCGCTTCGGTCGGCGAGCCAGAGTCGCAGGTGGAAGCGGAAACAAAAGCACACGATGCGCGCGAATCCGGCGGCCACTCGCGACCGCCGTTCATCACGCCCCCGCCCCCGGCTCCGGGCGCCGATCCACTGGCGGGATTGCTCACCACTGGCCTTGCGGTCCTGGAGCAACTCGCCACCGCCGCCCGCGAGCAAACTTCAGATCAGCCGCGATTGTCACTGGTTCACCGCGACCCACAGACAGGGCAACAGTTCATCCGCTTCCCAATGCCGTCACCCGATGTGCTGGATCGGGCGCTGGGGGCGATTTCGTCGTTGATACAGCGGTTTCGATCGTGATTGGGTAGCAGTCCATTGGCAATGCGCGGCGGCACGACCATAGAATTCGTGGTCCTCTGTCACAGGAGTCGCCATGGACGCCGTTAAGGAGCCAAAGATGGGCCGGTTCTCAGTGGAAGTGGAACTTGCGAACGATAAAGACTTGGTGCAATCTGAAACCGGCGCCATTTCACCCCAAGACGTCCGCCGGATGCGAATTCGTGGTGTCGTCGATAGCGGCGCCACGTTTCTTGTGATTCCTGAATCGGTGGCGAAACAGCTCGGGCTGGACATTTGCGGGGCGGTCAAAGTTCGATATGCAGACGGACGTACCGCCGAACGCCCAGTTGCACAGCGCATTCATCTGCGCTACGGTGGACGCGATAATGTCTTCAGCGCGATTGTCGAGCCGGGCAGGGAATCCACTTTGATCGGCGCGATCGTGCTGGAGGTGCTCGATTTCAGGATCGATTGCACTGAACAGCGACTCGTGCCGCGCGATCCGAATCAGATCATCGCTGAAGTCGAATGAGATGCCACGGAAATTCGATGTCGTGTCCGATCAGCGGTCGCAAATCGCCATCGCCACGGTTATATCGCTTTACGCTTCTTCGTTCTCCCCGCCGTCCGCATCGCCTGCTTCGCCAGCGCCTCGGCCTTCTTTGGCCCGCCGATGTTCAACACCTTAAACTTCTTCCCCTTCACGCGATTGTACGAAACGAAAAACTCCTGAATCTCTTTAAGCCGGTGGCGATCGATGTTTTTAAGCGTGTGGAGGTTGCGGTCGTCGCGCGAGCGCGTTGACACGGCCACCAGCCGGTCGTTGCGCTCTGTCTGGCCATTTTTCTCCGACTGTTCCGCCTCGATCACGCCGATCACGCGCGACGGGACGATGCAACCGCAGAACGCCGGCTCGTCCATCAGGACCAGCACATCCACGGGATCCCCATCCTCCGCGCGCGTGCCAGGGAGAAAGCCGAAGTCGTAGGGAATGCTCATCCCTTCCGGAAGCACGCCGTTCAAAATGAACGTGCCAAGCTCGTCATCGAACTTGTATTTGTTCCGGCTTCCTTTGGGCGTTTCGACGACCACGCGCCATTCGCCCTTCTTCCGATCAAACGGTTGAAGCGACTGCAACTTCATGTTTCTCAAACCACCGGCGTGACCGCAACGGCCGTGGCGGACACGGCAAAGTTATCCGCGTTGCTCGTCTCGGCGATCGCTCCCGTCGCATTCACCTGTGTAATCAGGAAGTAGCTGCCGTTGAATGTCGAGGTCCATTTGAACCCGCCGAGCGAAATGCTCATGTGCTTGCCCGGCTTCAGCTTGATCTTCTTCGTAATCGCCTTGATCGGCGCCGGGTTGCCGTGCAGCGCTTGGTCCGTCGAGGCAAATAAATCGATCACCATCTTGCCCGAAGCCGTCTGGTTGCCCAGATTTGCGAAGGTGAGCTTGGTCGATCCCCTGAAACTCTTACCGGCAATTTCTTTGGCGTGCTTGGGGATCTTTACCGCCAGCGATTGTGCCACCAGGTTCGGCCCGTTCGGATTGGCCGATACTTGAATGGTGAAACTCCCGATCGCGCCGCCGGCCACTGGAACGCCATTGGCATTTTTTACCGCCTGCGAAGCATTGGCAGTCGCCGTCACGTTGTACGTGCCATTGTCCGATGGCGACAGGGCATCCGAAGGCGCGGGAACCGAATACGTGGCGGTGACGCTTGCCGCATTCGGCAAATTCGTGCTCACCAGCGTCGCCGCCACCGGCGCGCCGTTGCCGAAGCTCACGGTGAGATTGCCGTTGCCCAGCGTCGTCGTATCGATCTGGCGGGCATCCGTATAGGTCACATTAAACGTGATCGTCGCAGATCCAAGCGTCTGCGCCGGCTGCATGATATCGACAGCAGCGGTGGGGGCGCCGGTGTCCTGATTCGTTTCGTTGAGCAGCGCCGTCACCTGCGTCTTATCCGTCAAGACAAGATCGGTCAGCCCATCGCCATTAAGATCGCCCCCGGCGATGGCGTTGCGCACCGCGCCGCCGGTCGAGATGATGTTGCCGACGTGGAACGTGCCGTCACCCTGGCCCAGCAGCACTTCCGAATCCCCGCTGGATCCCGCCGGCAGCAGCGCCAGCAAATCGGGCTTGCCGCTATTGGTAAGATTGGAGACGCGCACCTTGAGCGGCCCGGCTCCCGCAGGCAGGCCCGCCAGCGCCGTGTTGACCGCCGTTGGCTTAAACGTGCCGTCGCCATTGCCCAGCAGGACACTGACGTTTCCGCCGGTCAGGTTCGCGGTGACGAGATCATCATTGTTGTCGCTGTTCAAATTGAACTTGCCCGACTTGATCGTGACCGGCTGCGAGCCCACCGCATAATCCGCGCCGACGGCGAAATTCCCGGCCCCATCGTTCAGGATCGTCGTCACCTGGTTGCTGTCCTGGTCCGACACGGCCAAGTCGATCCGCCCACTCCCGCTGAAATCCACCAGCGACGAGAGATGCGCGTGCGGCACCGACAGGACCTGATGTAGAGTGAACGTGCCGTTGCCATTGTTCAGGAAAATCGCGACATTACTCGTGGTGCCCGCATCGTCGCTGGCGACGGCGATGTCGGGATGCCCATCGCCATTGAAATCGTTCACGGCAACCGACTGGCTGTCAGACAGCCCGGTGGCGGTGTAATCGGTTTCTGAGAGCGTGCCATCGGTCGCTTGGAGGATTACGCCGACCGTACTGTTGTTCGTGCTGCCGACGACAATGTCGGTCTTGCCGTTGGTTCCAAGCTGGCCATCGATGATGGTGAGCGGCGAAAAGCTTAGGGGCACCCGATGCGCCGCCCCGAAAGTCCCATCGCCATTGCCTGGCAGCACGCTCACGCTGTTTGGCACCGCGCCGCTCTGCGTATTGGCGACGATCAGATCGGCGTGGGTGGTGCTGAAGATCTTATCAAGATTTGCATAAACCGGTGCGATCCCCGCCCCCGCCGCGGCGAGGTTTTGCGGCGAGCCAAAGACTACTCCCGCCAGATAAGCGCGTGACTCCAGCGCCTCCACGAGCCGCCCGCTCCGCTGCTTCCGCGACACAGATTCAATTCTGATGCTAAGCTTCACTTGTTCTCTCCTTTGAAGATATGTCCGGTTTAATCGATCTGAGCCGTTTTGGGAATCTCTCATTTGTGCGCACCCCACCCCCAACCGATAGTGCGTGAAAAATATCTTCGACCGCCCGCCAAGACAACGTCAGGGACGCAGACGGATCAAGCGTCCGAGAAAAGCGGCCTGAGCCATGACGGGAAGACGGATCAGGAAATTTCCGGGGTACGACGGAGGAAGAGATTCTGGTATGGATGCGAACGAACAGCCGGTCCGCCGCTCATTATTATCGCACCCGCGTGCCGAAAAATGTAAGGGTCGCCACACGGGAGCAAGCTTAAAGTGTCTGCAACAACTATTAGTGGAATTTGGCCGTGGACATTGCGGCGCGCAGCGGCGATAACCGCTGCTCGCCAAAGGCCGGCGGGTGGAGCGGGGACTTCGGCGAAGTTGGTCGAGGCGCCTATGAGCCGCTGGTATCGGGTAAAAGTAGATATGGACCGGCTGCGCTCGCACTTACCTCCCGGTCGTCGCGAGCATGCGGACGAGCAGAGATTGCGCCGCTGGCTGCGCCAATCGGGGTTTGAGCCGCGAGGAGAGTGGTGGCTGGTGCGCGAATCCGGACTCGGTCAGCTCGCACCATCGGAAGTGGCAGAAGCGGAGCTGCTCGAACGTTAGCCGTTCGAGAATTCGAAATCCGCATACCGCCACTCGAAACAAACCCCAATATCGAAAAAGAAATGCTCAAAACACGCCGCTGTTTTGAGCGTTTCTTGTTTGGATTTTGAATTTGTTTCCAGTTTCGATATTCGATTTTCGTGCTTCAAACCCTCAGGGCTTCACGTCGATCCAGCTCTGTTTTCCCCCCGGCACGGGGCGCTGCGGGGTGAGCTTCAGGCTGTGCGCATCGACGGTTTTCTGAATGGCATTGGGGGCGGTGTAGATGGCAATCTGCACCTGCTGGTCCCACAGCTTTCCCTGGCGTGCGCGGATCTGGTCGTGCAGCGTCGCGTTCTGGTGCGACAACTCCATGTGCTGCTGGCGAAGCTGAAGCAACGTCAGCCCGATCGCGGCGGTGGAGAAGAGACAGAGAAGAAGCTTGAGCATGGAAAGAGATTGCTGATTGCTGATTTCTGATTGCTGATTAGAAAGCCAGTCATCTCCGATTCTTCGCGGTCTTTGCGGAGGCGCTGAAAATGCGAATCAGTTCCAGCGCCTCGTGCTGAAGCGGGACCAATTTCGCAGCCTTCACCATTCCGGTTCGTTCGAGGATCACTAGCCGATAGTCCGACTCATCGAGTTCCTGTTGGGCGGATTCGATTTTGCTCACGAACTCCGCCGTGGAACGCGCGCGACATGCTTCACGGTATTGGGCTCCAGGAGAGGTTCCCGAGCGAACAAGCTGACCTCGCGCCACTCGTCCCTCGGGAGTGTTCGGAAGGGATGCGCATAGTCGAAATATTCGGATTGCGAATTGAAGCAGCCGTTCTCGAAGTTCTTCCGGACTCATAGGCTCCGCCTTTCTGGTCCTTCAATCAGCAATCAGAAATCAGCAATCTTAATTGTTTGAGGCAACGGATTTCGCCGGTAGCTTCAGACGCATATTGACTCGAACGTCGGCGGACTGGAGCGCATTGAGTTCCTTGATTTCCGTCCAGCGCGGGCCGCTGCCGAGTTGTTCGGTAGCGATCTTCCATAAACTGTCGTTTTCCTTGACCGTGTACCAGGTGGTTCCGGGCGGGGCCGCGACAGGCTCGGGCTTTGCCTGGGCAGGGGGCTGTGAATTGGTCGGTCCCGGTGTTGGTTGAGCCGGCGTCGCCTTGGCGACTTCCACGACAGGAATCATGTACGTGCGGCCGGTAAAGACTTTAGATCCATCGGCGCCGACTGTTGGATTGGCCTTGATGATCGCTTCGCGATTGGCTTTGGTATTTCCGCCCATGTATTTCGCGGCTAGCTTGGAAACGGTGTCGCCTTCTTCGGCCTTCACTTGACGGGCGCTCGTAGCCCCGGCCGCGGTTGGAGGGGCGGGATCTGATATTTTCACCGGGCTGCCGCCGTTTGCATTGACCCCGCCTTTTCGGGCTTCGTTGAGCAATCCGTCTGAGACGCCGTTGCTTCCGATCGACTGCTTTTGCTGATCGTTATTAGCGATCTGAGCGTTCTGGGAACTGCCGTTGTCGTCGTTTTGTCTAACCGGATCGCTCTGCACAATGGAGGGGTTATTGCTTCGTGTGGACAGTTCAACGCTGGATGGATCTTTTCCCGGACCGACGGTGACAATGGTTTGTCCACTGATCTGGTGCGGCTGCGAATCTGTCTGCACCGGGTCCTGAGGAATGACCTGTTTTGGCGCGACGACGACGTCGGTCCCTTTGGGCCGGGCATCCGGCGCGTTGACGCTGGTCTCAACGCTCCTGAAAGTCTCGGTAGCGTCCGCGCGCATCGGGTCCGTGCTGGAGTTGATGTGATCGGAAAGCAGGATTCCAATTACAATGATGAATGCCAACCCCACCAGCAGGCCAATTTTTGTTTCGCGCGTCATGACGACTCCAGAATGCATTGCTGATTGCGGATTGCTGAATGCTGATTGGAAGCACGCGCTCCCACAAATCAGCAATCAGCAATCAGCAGTCAGCAATTTTTTCTCCCGCTCTCAATTTCGCGGACCGTGACCGTGGGTTGGCTGCGATTTCTGGATCGGCGGGGGAGATGGGCTTTTTGGTGATCACCTTGAGCGCCCCGTGTAGCTGTGCCGATCGAAACGCCTGCTTGACCAAACGGTCTTCGGTCGAATGAAAACTGATCACCGCGAGCCGGCCCCCCGGCTTCAGTCGCCGCGGCGCCTGCTCCAGCAGGGCGCCGAGGTTCTCGATCTCATGGTTCACTTCCATCCGAAGCGCCATGAAAGTCCTGGTGGCGGGATCAATCTTCGACGGGGCTCCGCCCCGTGCGCCGATGGCCGAGCGCACCAGCTCGGCCAGTCGATCCGTAGATATGATCGGCGAAAAATGACGGGCCTGTACAATGTTTCTGGAAATTCGCCGCGAATAACGTTCCTGCGCATTTTTGTATAGGACGTTGGCCAGGTCTTCCTCGCGGAGATAGTTGACCAAATCCGCGGCGGTTTTTGTCAGCCGCGGATCGAGGCGCATGTCCAGCGGCATCGATGTGGCGAACGATAATCCGTATTGGTGGTCGAACAGTTGATTGGTGCTCAGACCCAAGTCCGCGAGGATCGCATCGACGCGCTTGATGCCAGCCGTGTCCAGCACGTCCGATAATTCCGAGAAATTCGCGTGAAAGAAACGGATGTGACAGGGGGCGTCGGCAAGGCGCTGCTGCGCGAACTGAAGATTGCGCGGATCGACATCCAGCGCCAGCAGCGTTCCGTCGCGCCCAAGAACTCGGGCGATGGCCTGTGCGTGGCCGGCTCGTCCGACCGTGCAATCGACGACCACCTGGCCTGGCTGCAGGGCCAGGATCTCAAGCGTCTGGTTTAGCAAAACGGGATCATGTCCGGATTCAGGCAAGTCCACGGCAATAATGTACTTGCAATCGACGTTTGATAGGCATAATATCCCGAGTTCGGAGGATGTTTGCCTGCGATCGCTTTTGGGGCCGAGGGTACACCCGGTCGATGATTCGATAGATGAATTGGCGCAACGCGAGGATTTTGCGCTGCGGCGCAGGGCGGACCGGATATACAGGAACAGAGCGAGGATAGGCGATACAAAGAGCCGGGCCTCCGGCCCCCTCGAATTACGACTTCGAGGGTCAATCCTCCTTGAGACGACTCCACGGTATCGCGCCGGTGCGGATGGAGCAGCAGGGGATGTGAAATTTGAAATCTCAGACATGAGATTTCAGATTGGAGATCATCACGCCCTGATCTGCCTTTTCCGCTGATTGGGCGCATCCTTCGGCACGGGGTCCAATCCGTGCCGAAGCACACGCCGCTTCACCGGACGAGCGGTCGAATCCAGGCGACCGCGGGCCGGTTGAACTGCTTTTCCGCCCGCCGCTCGATGTACGGTGGCGTTTCCAACGCCATTGTTCCGCGCAACGAACGGCGGACGGTCCGCAGATTTGGGGATGCCGTGAGAGGGCTCACAACCCGAACGCCCTCACAAGGCACACCCCGGCGATATCGGGGCCTCTTGCCCCGTTACACGACTCTACAACCCGCATCCTTACGGGCGCGTGACCGTCGCCTCTGGCTCGTGGCATCCATGCCAACCTGCATTTTGGCGTGTGACTGCGCGACGACTCCTTTCACGCGCACATCACCGGTCAGCCGTGTCAGCAACCTACTAAGTTTTACGGGAACCCTTTCCTTCCCTGGAGTTGTCCCCAACTCTGCCAAAGCGCCCACTCCGAGGCGCCCCGGCGTTCAGTTGTACTTTCCGCGGGCATTGCTCCCGCCCGCGTCACTGGCCGCCTGACTCAACTCGATCCGGCGGCGCTGGAATTTTGTGGCTTCTCCGCGCCGGCTGAATCCTTTTTCGCACGCTTCATGCGGTTCAACACTTCAGCACTGCGTGCGATCAACTCTTCCCGGCGGCGATCCCAATCTTCGCGATTCCAAATTTCCAAATGATCCCGTGCACCAATCAATGTGACTTCCCTGCTCATCTCCAGTCGTCGAAATGTCTTGGCCGGAATCGCAAGCCTGCCTTGCGGGTCCAACTCAAGTCTGGCGGTGAGTGAACACCGCAAATGGTCAAAGTCGAGCTGATCGTCGCCGGGCAAAAGCTCCGGCCGATCGAGTGCCATCATTTCCTCGTATGACCGCTCCGTATAGAGCCAGGGTTTATTGTTCTGCCCCGGCACGATATAGAAGCCTTCTCCATCTCTTTCCGGGACAAAGCTCTTGCGAATCTCAGAGGGCATGTTAAGACGGAATTTATCGTCCACATTGACTTCATACTCGCCGATCAGTAACAGGTGCCGCAAGATGATTCGTCCCTTTTTTCACCAGCTTTTTCCACTTCGCGGCACTTTGTACCACGATGGCCCACGTTTGCAATGTAAAAAATTTCAAAGTTTCAAAAATTTTTGTTGAGTCCGCCGATGATGTTGAATTCCCTGCGATTTCCCGCAGAATTACCGCTGATGTAGCTCCGCGATCTTCACCATTAGTTCGTTAAAAAGCTGTGGATAACCTGCCTGAGCAATTCAAGATCGCCACAGATGACCCGCGAAATTCAGGGCGAGACCAAGCAAAAGCAGCGGCAACAGGCTCCAGAGAGCTGCTGACGTGGGGGATTGTGGGGAAATTAGAAGTGGAAGAAGGGGGCCGTAGGAGAATTGGGAAAGCATCCTATCTGTATTCCCGAGGTCCCGGCCCAAATACCACAGCAGAGGTCCGCCCCCGGCATATAGCGAGAAAATGGCGGGAACCAGATGACGCAGGTTCCTCCCAACTCCTTTCACCCACGAAAAAAGCGTCGCCAGCCACAGCGCCACATGAATCGCCGGAT